>JAEHJW020007043.1_pt1 | contig 30908 bp, 38 predicted proteins | sample 9271431 | NCBI WGS metagenome assembly JAEHJW02 | reverse complement strand
CTCGCCGGGTCTCACATTGCTCGAAATCAAAAGTAGAGCGCGGAAGCTGTTTTCCGGACACGATAACGGACTACTGATTATTGACTACCTCCAACTTATGCGTAGTTCGGGATACACGCAGAACCGCGAAAGGGAGATAGCGCAGTTCTCAAGCGGCCTTAAGGCAATCGCTAAAGAGTTAAACGTTCCAGTGGTAGCTCTTTCTCAGTTACGTCGAACGCCGGACAACGAGCAGAAGAAACCAACGCTCACAGACCTCCGGGAATCCGGCGCTATCGAGCAGGACGCGGACGTAGTAATGTTCCTTTACCGTCTCGACCAGTTCGATAAGACGGAGTTCGCGGACGGGACACCAACTAAAGTGCAACGGGAAGGCGCGAATGAGCCTGACAGCGTAATTAACGCGATTGTTGCAAAGCACCGCAACGGGCCAACAGGCTCGCTTTACATGCTCTACGACAAGGCGCACAACAGCTTTTATAACTACAATCATAATCCCGGTGATGCACCGCCATCAAGACGACTATCGGACGAGTTTACAAACGCCCAGGTGGTTGACGATCTGGAGGACTTACCGTTTTAAAGAAAGGAAACCGGAGTGGCTAACACATCACTACAGACCATCGAGCGAGACACCAAAGGCAATATTCCCGTCAAGGTGCTCAAAGCTCAATTCTTGGAGCGAGCAATCAAGTTACTCGTGGCCGGGAGGCCCCCCGGCAAGGTGCAGCGTGACCTCGGACTGAACGACCACGAATGGAAAGCAATACGCAAACAACTCAAGACGTGGAGTGAGTCGCGGGACTTCAACACGGAACTCGTCCGGAATATCGAATACGAAAAACTTGCGGCTTGGGAGGAAAGAATAATTCTGTCTCTCGACGCGCTGGCTCCTAAGCACACCGTTATTGTGGAAGGCGTAGAGAAGGATATTGTGGATATGCCCGACGACCCAAAGATACACAAGACGGTGGCCGACCTTTTCCGAATACTCGGACTCGTGTATGAGCGTAGGGCAAAACTCATGGCTCTTGACATGACGGGTAGCGCACCGACGCCCAAGAACCCGTTTGAGGATATGTTTAACGATGGGCCTACAAAGAAAGTGAAAAACGCTGAGGTTGCAGAAGCGACGGTGTTAGAATGAATATCGTCACATTATCGCCGCGACAATTCACGGCGCAAGTATTCGGGCATGAACTCTACTGGAAACCAATGCTCGATATGTACGAGGCCATGCTTGAGGGCGGCAGACATTCTGTATCGGGAGCTAACGGCGTAGGTAAGTCGTGGACTATCGCTGAGGTAGCGGTGCATTACCTCGTGAAGTATCCCGACGCCCTTGTGCTTATTACCTCGTCGTCGTTCGATCAGTTGATGAACGGCGTCTGGCGCTACATTAGCAAAAACGCCGAACGTCTAAGAGCACTCGGTGTGCCGGTAAGGGTGGGCGCGAGACATATTTCAATGGGAAGAGATAGATTTATTCACCCTATCTCGCCCTCGAAACCAGAATCGTTCGCAGGTATTCACAGCGAACACGTCGCGGTTATCGTAGATGAAGGCTCAGGTGTGCCGTCGTGGATCGAAGAGACGTTAGAGGGTAACAACCCTCACTTGGTTATTATCTCGTACAACCCCTTGCGGCCTGCCGGTTACGCCTATAAGTCGTTTTGCGACCCAGGTTACACGAAATGGACGTTCTCTGCCCTCGACCACCCGAATGTCAAGCAGAGAAAGAGATTAATTCCTCGCGCCGTCACGTATGAGGACGTGCAACGCAAACTACAGTCGTGGGGCGAGGCGTCTCCAGCGTATATCGCGCGTGTACTCGGACAGTTCCCCGAAGCGGCGGGCAACAGGTTGTATACGGCCACGGCGCTTGAGAACGCGCGTAGACTGATTGTACCCGACGTGGCCGCTACCACGGTCTTACTCGGTATGGGTTACGATGCAGGGTTTGGTGGTGGCGATCCGTCCGACATGACGGTTCTGCGGATGCACGGTAAGAACGAATACTTTTCGTTTGTCAGCCAAGAGGAATTTGACTACGCGAAGATTGCGCTTACAAATACTCAGGCGATTCGCATAATGAAGCACCACAACATTCTTCCGCGTCACGTCCTACTTGACAAGACGGGTGCTGGCATCGGCACAATACAGGATATGCACGCGAGAGGTTACAAGATACGAGGCGTCAACTTCTCCAACACGGCCCGCGACGACGATAGTTACTCGGACGTAGCGACGGAGATGGCTTACGAGGTACAGTCGGTGCTCGACGAGCAAATTCTAAGCCTTGCGGGAGCACCCCAAGAACTGTTCGACGAAATGATTGCAAGACAGATTGACGATGATGGCGACAGGAAAGGTCGGTTGAAGCTTGAACCCAAGAAGAAACTGAAAGCGCGTGGCCTACCCTCACCAAACAGACTTGATAGCCTCATGCTTGCCCTTAGAGCGGTTAAAAAGAAAAGCGGCGTCAATTATGTCTTTGGATAGCGAAGTAACCGGCATTGTCACCCACGCAACAGGTCGTATGCGCCGCTTACAGGACGCACTACAGGAAATCGTGTCGCTGTGGGATAGCGAGAACCCCGACCTGTATGTGGAGCGCATCGTTGTCGATTACAGACTTAAGTCGTTTGCCGGTAGGCTTATCGGCCCGGATGTAGAAGTCCATTGCAGCGTTCAACCATCAGTAAAATAAGAAAGGGAGTCCATGAATCGCTTTACATTTCGCGTGTACCGCGGTGGTATCGCCTACAACATCGTGGTGTATGCAGCCAACAAGGAACTCGCTAAGACGGTCGCACACGACATAGCGGTAGTGAATTTCCATACAGACACAATTTTTGAAAGGTGACAATGAAAACTAAAACACAAATCGGCTATAAGGTGGTACGCAAACATACGGACGGTAAACTGTATTCGTGGAACGAATGCCCGTCGCGCAAGGCGCGGCTACGCGGCACGTCCATACGTTATCGACCAGGACATACCTCACGACGGCGCAAGGACTGTGGCCCGCTAGCGGTGTTTACCTCACTAGAGGACGCGCGACGTCTGCTGGCGTGCTATCCACCCACCAACCACCCGTCGCCCATCTACAAGGTGCGTTACTTGCTAAGTGCGGAGACGAAGTTGTTTAATAGAGAGGGTGATACGATTGATGTCAGGCAGAGTGTACCCGGCACGGCATACGCGGATGCGGTAACCCTGAACAAAAGGCCGGTACAGAAATGAGGAAACTACTCCTAATCACTATTGCCGCGCTCGTAATTGTGGCAATGATGGGATTCATCGGATGTGCAGAGGTGAACGCGGATTGCTCAAGGGCGCATATAGGGCAACCGTTCCACCCCACGAGTAGCGCGACGTTCATAAAAGAGAGTAAGGTTACACCCGCAGGAACCGAGACGAAGTACCTTCTGTGGCCCAATACAATGGGTGGCGCGAATGTGCAGTACGTCACCTGTCGCAACGATACTGTCGTCGCTATTTGGTGGCAGGACTGATGCGCGGCACGGTTTATATCGGCATCGACCCCGGCTTCTCCGGAGCGATTGCCGTCATTCGCGGTAACGTGGCACAGGTGTACGACACTCCGACAGTCCGGGTGTCCGCACCACCGAAGAAAGGCAAGAAGCGCACGCGCCTCGAATTAGATACGGACGGCCTTGCGGGGATTTTTACCGCAATACCGGTTACTCCCGAAGGTCATGTTCTATACATTGAGCACGCATCGGTGATGCCACACCAAGGCGTCGTGTCGAGCGGTAGATACATGCAGTCGTTCGGCTACATGCTCGGACTCGCTCAGGGGTTAGGCTTTAACCCGATACTTGTGCGGCCTCAAACGTGGAAGAAGGCGTTAGGGCTGGATTCAGACAAAGCGAAAAGTATCGAGCTTGCAAAGCAACTGTATCCCGACGCCAACTTAAAACGCAAAAGGCACGACGACCATAACAGGGCCGAGGCACTCCTAATAACGCACTACGCGAAAATCACTTACGGAAAGGAAAGTAGTTGAGAACCGCAATATTTGACTTAGAAACATCCGGCTTTTACGCTGACTCCAACGTACTTCTGTGTGCGGTGATACGTGAATACGAATACCCGCTCAAGAGCGGCAAGTATGTGAAGCGCACCGTGCTTCGGGGCGACGAGGTGATTCCGAATTGGAGCAAGAAGAGAAGCAATGACAAAGCTTTGATTGAGGCTGTTCTTCGGGAGCTTGAGCAGTACGACGTGCTCGTTGCTCACAACGGCCAGTATTTCGACAAAGCGTTCCTGAACGCGAAGTGTCTTGAGCATGGTTTCAGTAGAGAGGTTGCGGCACTCAAGCGAAAGAAGTTCATTGACCCGGTGCTACTTGCCCGCAAGCATCTAAAACTCGGACGGAACACTCTGGCCGCTATCATCGACTACTTCCAGATTCCGGTTAAAAAGACGCCGCTCGAACTGTCCGCGTGGCGTAAGGCCGCCTTTGACGGCGACATGCAGGCAATGAACCTTATCGTTGACCACTGTATCCCAGACGTGGACTCCCTGGCGTTGGTGTACGACAGAATGCGTCCGCTTATCGAGAAGGTGGATAATAGGGGGTCGTCACTTTGAGGCAATTTGAACATCGAGCTAGCCCGGCTAACCCGTTCAACCTGACACTCAAGTACGGGGATAATATCCTCGTACTTGACGTGGGGCAGTTAGTGATGTCGCCGCGATGGACGGGACAATTAGCGATACCCGTCACCGAGAAGCGCGTGAGTGTAGACGGTGAGACGTATGACCTGTTTAATCGACATATCGGACACCTCAGAGTGAAGCTGTCTGCCGACGACACCACCGCGTCTATCGTGTATGACTCACGGGAATATAGTTTCGACTTAGCTTTTAATCGGCATGACGTGGGCGACATTGGGCGGTTAGCGTCGTTCCTCTCGGAGAATTTCGGAGATGCCGCCGATGCCACGTAAGCAACAGGCACACTACACCTGCTACCATTGTAAGCAAGTTTTTCCGACAGGCGAGATGGTTTACGTGTCCGGTGTGGGTGGTGGGCGCGGACGACACTTCCATACAGACCATCTCGCCGCGATGCAAGCCGGACGAAACGGCGTGTGTATCGCGTGCGGATACTCCGAAGAGAGTGCGCGGAAACTGCTGGAGGGTAGACCGAGAGAGAGTAACTACGTGATAGCGAAGGCCGGTGCGATACACGTCTCGACATGTGGCTACTGCGGCGTCGAGGTGCCAAGCGGAAACGACGAAACACCTACGGACGACATAGAGGTGGTGGGTGTGGTGAGGGTGCCGCAGATCAGTAAGCACGGTGGTGCGGAATGACACACAACGCGCAAATCTTGCACGCCTCACAACAAAAGAGGGGCTTCACGCCCCTCTTTTACTTGCTTCTCTCGACTTCGCTACTTAACTTGCTCCATCTTCGATACCACTACGGAGTCAGGGTTTTCGTCTATGGTGATCGTTACAACTCCTTTCGTGAGGTCGGACGCGGTAATAGTGCCGCCTTCCCTTTCCTCAATTTTGGTTAGCTCATTCTGCAACTGAGCCACGATGTCGCGTAAATGCGACTGCGCGATGTCTCGTTTCAGAGCGAGGTTTTCGAGTTTTAGTTGTTCGAGTTCCGTAAGATTAATTACCTTATTCATAGCGTCCTTAAATTGGAGATTGTATGAAATACCTACTATTGCTTGTTGTTGCGGTAACGATAGCGGCGTGCGGGAATAATCCGGTAAAACCCCAAGAGACATCCTTCGTCAAACTAGATACTTTCTGGAGCGTTGATTCACTACCTTTTATACCTCCGCTTATTAACGTGGATGTCGTTACGGACTCGTCGGTGCTTTGCGGCTTCGATTCTATCGTAGTAGCGGTACGCTACTCTGACGCCACACCATCCGATTCGGTGAGCGTATCGCCCGCCGAATTCGGGTGGTGGAACACGGATAGCTTGCCAGGCGTTCATTACTACGGCGCAACTATCGTGGGGCGGTCATACAAGGTGGGGCGCGTAAGAGCCTACGGTGCGCGGTACTAATTTAACACCACGACCGTTACCTGTACGCCGTCAATAGTGAGGGTGCGGAGCGAGTAGTCGCTAAGTTGCGCGTCCACTATCGCCGTCTTTGCACCCCACGTACTGACGGGCTGTATGGTAGCGCCGTTCACACTGATCGTGTAGTTGGGGTTCGAGGTACCGATATTCAAGCCGGAACCGCTTGTGAAGTCGAGTGTCGCCGTTATGCCCGTGGCAAGTTCCAGAAATGTTATCGTGCCCGCCCCGACCTGTACGCTATACGGATAGCCGCTGCCCGTGTCGAGCGTGAAGCCGGACAAGGCTCCCGCGATCAGTTGGTTTACCGTTATCGAGTTCGCGGTAATCTTCCCACCGTTAATCAGCGTCGTGCCGTTATTTATGTCGTTCGCCGCCCCGCCTACCTGTATGTAGTTCGATACGTCGATACTGTTTACCTGGGCCTGCACAGCGTTCAGGTTGGTGATCGTTGCATAGGTTGCCGCGATGTTCGTGGCTGTGACATAGTTCGCGTTTAGGTACGCCGTTGTCACTGCGTTCGCGTAGACGCTGTTAAATATCGCGTCCACCCCATCCGTACCGACAACCGGAATGACTACTGCACGATAACCGTTGTACGGTGCCGAGTGAGCCGTAGCAACCAGCAGCGTATCGTCTCCCAGGTCACCTACATTCGTGGTACTATGGAAGTTGCTCAGGTCTTGGTTCGTCCAATAGATGTATGTCAGCCCAGAACCAACGGCAAGAGACGTTACAGCGTTAATCGTAACCGTTGCACCACCTACAAACTGCAACGCGCCACCCGTCCACGCGATATGCGTATCGTCAACAGCCGAGAACTTGCCACCGTAGGTAAACTTCTTCATCGAGTGTTGCAGGGCGTCGTTTAAGACCGTGGCACTCTGTAAGTACCCTCCACCCAACACAGAGCCGGGTTGCGTGATTATCTTACCGTCCACAATCACGTTTCCACGAATTAGCGCATCGACGGTCGATAGGTCGCCATAAACAGGGTCGATTAGCCCTGTCATGTCCCCGATAATCACGTTCTGTTTCGTGATGTCGCTCCAATCAACGACTGACGCGATGCCACGCCGAAACGTTTGCCGACCACTCATGCCGTCTAAGGCAATAGACTGTTGCCGGGTGGTGTCTTGCGTGTTCCCAATGCGAACGAAACGAATACCAGAGGAACCGAACTGGTCAAGATAGGACGCGCCTGATGTCACCGAAACCACGACTTGCCCCTCAATCACCGTGTCGAGTACGACGCCGTAAATCTCGTATAGCGTCATCTTGTTGCCCTGCGCGTCGTAATCGTACTTCCTTGCTCGAACAAGGTCGTTTACCTGCAAACCGGGGCCACCATTCTCAAGTGTCAGCCGGTACACGTCACCGACGAGAGCGTATCCGCCAACTTTAACACCACCCGAACCCAATTGCGCTCTACCTACGGCAGTCGAAGCATATCCACCAACTTTAACACCACCCGCTCCCACCATATTCGCCAGGACGCGAACATAGGAGAACGATGCGGAGCCGCCGGTCCTAACCCCTCCAGTTCCTGCATAGACGTGGCCGGTAACCCACGGTCCGGTACCACCACCCTTTACGCCACCGGTGCTGGTGTATGAGTAATTGACTAACGACAGCGTAGTAAATCCCCAAGTGCTAGACCATGAACTCGTGCCAGCTGCGTTAACCGCCTGAACGCGCCAATAATAACTTGTCCCCATACTTATTCCAGAAAGCGAATACGACGTATTCGTCAGCCCAGTTGTATTAACCACATAACTAGTAAAGGATGAGCTAGTGGATACCTGGAGATTATACGACGTTGCGTATAAAGCCGTGCCCCAAGATAATGTCAGACTTGTCGCCTGATTCGTTGCACCGTTCGCCGGTGACGACAAGGTTGGAGTGGCGGGAAGATCCAGGGGATAACCGGTAATCCAACTTGGACTACCGTATAGATTGGCGTAGTAGTTTGAATTACTGGACGCTGAATTACCGCAAACGGTTCCGGTACCCTCGTTGCACTCCCAATAATAGATAAGGGAAGACCAATTGGGATGCGTCGACGTAACTCTCTTGGTGTACCAAGACTGAATAGTCGCTTGAGAGAGAGCGGCATTCCATACACGCACATCTTCAAAACTGAGAGACGTATAGACGGCGTGCGTAGAATCACTTCCGATATAAAACTGAAAATTAGAAGTGCTATCAAATAGCATTGGGGTGTAAGCCCCTATGCTCACCTGGGACTGTTGCACTCCGTCCAAGTACGAGGTGAGCGTACCACCACTCCCAGAGCATACGAGCGCAAAATGATGCCACGCACTCAGGGGAAACGTAAAACCCGTGTTATCCTGAGTCTGGTTCGCGCTACCATCACCAACGCGAGGGTAGATGTGGTTAGAACCGGCTCCAATCCATATGCCCGTATAGTAACTATTAGCACCCGATCCGTTTATATAAAGATAACCGCCGCTACCTCCGACAACTCCCGGTAAATAGAACCAGCCCTCTATCGTAAACGCTCCGGATAAAGCTGGCTCCCAATAAGAGGTGGCGTACTGACTAGTGCCGTTAAGCTGTACTGCGTAAGACATTACTACCCCTTATGTGATGAAAAGACGCCCGGATAATTTTCCGGGCATACCTATCCATTCACAACTTTCTTTTTCGTTCACGGAAAACCTATTTTCAGCTGTGCGGAAAACTACATTTTCCGCAAAGCGAAAAATTACATCTCTGTCATTTGGAACTGCGGCGTAATCTTGATCGTGTCGCCGTTGTTCTGGATCGTCTGCGCACTCGCAAAGAGTTCCGCGAACGCAAGCGTTGCGCCGTCAGCATGAAGCACATAATACCCATACACCGTCTGCGCGGTCTGGTTGGCGCTTGAGGTGAACGTTACCTGTGCGTTGGCCGCCTGAGCAACCCCGGACGACGGGTTAGTTACCGTCCACGAGCCGCCCGCGATTGTAGAGGCAGCATATCCCGTAAAGGTTGCTTCCGTGTAGCTCGCGGCGGTATCCGCGCTTGCGGGTATGTGATTGTTAGTAAAAAGATGCAGTGTTTTGTTGCCTGCAAAGATGTCGGTTAGCATACGCATCTTGCCGACATCAGGAGCTTTTAAAGCCACGATGTACCCCTTGATTTAGATTGTGAAAAGATTAAGAAAGTTTTTGAACCGACCGGACGTTTACGGTGCCCGCGTTACTTATTACAAGTTCGCCGTCCACCGCCTCGTCAGTCTGATACGCCCCTCCGACATTGACAAGGTTTTGAACGCGAAGCGTTTCCACTTCTGCCGTCTGCACGTTGATTGACGGGTTGCCCTGAGCGTCAACGGTAGCTTGAAGCGAGCGAGCGCTCGCGGTTGCCGTGGGAACCGACGAGGGAACGGTTGAACTAAATGGACTTGGGAACGCGCCACCATCCATTACGCGCACAAGCTCAAACTCAGTCGTCATGTCTTTGTAGTGTTTGATGCGCCGCAACGGGAAATAGCGGTCACCACGGTATTCAACGGTAACATTAAAAGCGTAATCCAGCCCCGGCAATGTTACCTTGTAGACGTTGTTGCCGCGTTTCGCCGCGAGGTAGTGCCACCAAAACCGAGCCGCCGCCACCGACTGATACACCCACTGTGTATCATACGACCCACTATAACCGAGCGTAGAGAATGTCGGGTAGTCCTTCCTCATCTGTACCGCGACTATCTGTAACGTCCGGTCGGACTTCTGCGAATCGGACATTGAGGGCCAGTCGGACGTATACTTTAGACTGCCACGTGACGCCGAGAACGCCTTATACAGAAAGCTCGAACCTTCGAGTTGTTTGTTCGTGTAGTCGAACTGGTCAGGAATTCCCCACACAGCCGACATAGTATATGGTGAACTGTCCGGCGTTACGCCGTTGTTATTGCCGCCAAACACCGCTAAAGCCGTGATAGGTGCGACGTTGTAGCTCTTAGTGAGTTTCACGTAACTATCGTCGTCTATCGTTACGATGTTGTTTGGATCAGGGTAAAACATCTGCTGAATCCGCACGTCACCGGGGCCGTACACCTCAACCCGAAAACCGTAAGCGTATGCAAGCGACCTTATAAAATCTTTGAGTGTCGGGTTAGCGCCGTTATCTTGCACACCATACGCAAACTGCTCAACCTTCTCTGGGTCTACCCATTGCACGTTGAGTGCGCCACCGTACACGACAAGAGGCACCGTTGTGTAGGGATAACCCCATTGCACGTTAGGGTCGTAGTTGCAGGTCAGCGCCGGAGCGTTCAGCGGGTCAAACGTCTCGCTGTCGGTGTTACAGTAGTTCGTAAGCGCAAACACCCATTTGAGAATATCGAGCAACGTGAGGTCTCGCGTACCCGGTAACGCGCTCTGACCACTGAGCGGCCACCATATCTGGTGCGCCCCCGCTGCCTTCGCCACGCCTGGATGATTGGTGAAACTTAAGACGTACCCTTGCCGCGTCATTACGCTTTCAGGGTCGAGTTGGACGCCCTCGTTTGCGGCACTCATCCCGTCCCCGGCTTTTCCAAACAGCAATCTATACGGGACAGCATCGAGCACATCCACGTTGGGTGTAATCGTAACACTTAACTCTTTCAGTGCGGGCGTCGGGTCGTAATTCTGCGTAGACGCATCTACGTTACCCGTAACCTCCGTTACCCACGTTGCACCGCCGTCCGTAGACCGTTCCAACACCCCACCAACGAACGTATCGCAGTTCTCGTCGTCCATAAGAAGCATCGAGAGCCAGTCGTTCTGATCGACGAGCTTAAAGGTTATGGCCGCCGGATACGTAACAAGCGTACTTAAATCCGTCTGCATATCATGGCTACCGGGGTCACTAAGGTGAACGCCGTTCGAGCTAAGGTTAGGCCCTTGATCATTTGGGGGCGTTCCGTTGTACCGCAACTGAATATGCGCCCGAATTAACGAACCATCGTCAAGCGCGTACTCGTCCGTCACGTAGTCAAAGTAATTTGCCCCAACACCAACGAGGCTCACCGCTGCACTCGGTAGATTCGGTGCGCTCGATGTTAGTGTCAGCGTTGCAGTCTTATTTCCAAGCGACTGCGGCGCAAACACAATATCAAGTATCTGCGAGGCACCCGGCAGTAGCGATACATCTGTGAGCGGTAGACCCGCACAGCTAAACGCTGAATCGCCGGAGATTGACGCGCTAAAGGTAATCGGATACGTCGAGGATGTGTCTGCGGTCAACTTAAGGTGCATCGTCCGCATCCCTGTCGCGTACTCCACCATACCGTAGTCGAGCGTGTCGGCGTTGGGGGTAAGTAGGAGCTTCTCATTAAACACGTATGCAGAGAAGTCGATTGTTAACGGCCCAAACGTTACGTTGCTAAACGCATCTCCGAAGTCGGTACCCATGATAGGCGATGTAACCGTAATCGAGCCGGTTACCACGTTACTACCGCCTGTTGCAGCAGGAGCGCATGTAACGAAGAAGGTGAAAAAGCCGCCTTTAAGGTTCTGCATCCCGGACGCCGAGGTTGAAAACGGTGCACCGGTCGTCCCAATGGTCACCGGAAAGGTCGCGGGCATCGGGAACCCCGTCGGCAACATCGACGATAAGCGAACGGTGACGGGGAGCGTTACCGACTCCCCGACGTTCACTACCCCAAAATCCAACACGCTCGGTTGAGCGTAAAGAGCTTGCATTATATCCCGTTCCGTTTCATCCGATTTTGAACTTGATTAAAGCCCACCACGAAGTCGTTCCCGCGCATCGCCACGGTGCCGGTCATGTGGACGTTCATAGGGTTATCTTTACTTGTAACGCTATACCTATCGAGGGGTACAACGGCTTCTGTGCCACGTTCACCGATACCGATAACAGATGGAGAATTGAACACGCCACCATCACCGAACCACGAAACAGCCGCGCCAACAACCGGCAACAATTCCTGCCACCACGCGCCACCACCGCCCTTTGGTTTACCCGGCTCACCACCAAGCAACCCGCTTACCTGGGTGCCACCATCCAACCACTTGGAGACCGTGTTTGCCGCGTCAACGATACTTACGATAGAATGGATAACCCCCTCTATCCCCTGCACCGTCTGGAACACTCTTTGCGCGTGAGCGTCAGACTTACCCCAGATGTTCGCCATTGCCGACCATGCTGACATCAGGCCGTCCGAGATAGCAAAGAAGGCGCGTTCGGTTTGCTGAGACGTAACCCTACTTTGCCGGTCAACCCCCTTGAGGTACTGCTCGGTTTCTCGGTAACGGGACGTGCGGGCTGTATCCGCAGCCGCTTCTTCGGTGGTGACTATTTTCCAGCCGTCACGTATCTTCTGCTGAATTTGCTCTGCGGTGTCGGCACTTACACCATACTTCAATCCCTCCATGATGTCGTAGAAGTCCTTCCACGACAACTTCTCCCCCTTATACATCTCAAGCATACGGGACGCTTCGGCAACGTGAGAGCGGTCAACGTCGGCTTGTGTTGCTTGGTTTTCTTTAACTATACTCTGTCGCGCCTTTTCGAGGTCAGCTTGCTTCTGTAGTTCTATTGTGTGCAGCTTTTCGGCGTGCAGTTGATCGTTGAGCGCGAGTTCGGTATCACGCTGATATTCGTTCGTGATCTTACTAATACGTTCGCGCTCTTTGGCGTACCTTAAATCCTCGTCCTCTTTTGCCCGCGTATCACCGGGAGCTAGCTCGCCGCTATACTTGAGTAAATCCATGCGGAACGCCTCCGCTTGCTTGAGAGCGTCCGTCATGCGTTGCAGTTGTTCCGTCTGGTGCGACCGCCCCTCAAGGTCGCTAATCGTTTGCGCGTCAGGATTAGTCGCTTTACGCATCATCGCCAACACCTCTTGCGGCGTCGCGCCGTGAGCATAATCTACGAGGCCCTGCCAATACGCCCCGATACCATACTTAAACTCGTCGTACAGATTATGCGTAAAGCCGGAGGTACTCTGTTGAAGCTGCTGTAACTGCTGATTGAGAGCGCGAAACTGATCGAGGGGTAAGCCGAGCGCCTTGCTATTCAGGTTATCAAGCTGATCGCTGAGTTTAACAAACTCCTGTTGCGTTTTCGCTTCCTGGGTCGCAAGGTCACCGAGCGCCGCCCCCAATGCAAGGATCACTGTCACTCCAGTTGCCGTAGGTAACGCGAGGGCCGCAAACGTTTCGCCCATCCCTTCCATCGTGTTACGCACACCCATAAACACCCACATCGAATCCATGCCGACGCGGTTAAGGAGGTTGAACATTTCAAGCGTGTCTTTAGTGGCCCCGTTAAAAAAGGCTGTAGACCGGACGAGTTCGTCGAAAGCACTACGAGCCGCAAGCAGCCCGAGCAACCCGCGCCATTGACTTTGGTGTAGCTCGTTAAAGGTGTCGGTTGCCCGCTTGCCGGAAGCGGTTACGTTGTCGAGCGCAACCGCTGTCTCCTGTTCGGCGTCGGTCATTTTGCGCCAGTTGCCGGTAACCTCGTCCTGCACGTGTGTGCCTCGGAAGTCTTTAGCCCAAGCATCGTATCGTTCGGGTAGTGGCACGCCTGCCGTTCCAATAATGTCGGCGTCGTTTAATGCGCCACCAAAACCTTGAGCCGATTGCGCGGCAGCCTCCTGTGCCCGCTGAATGGAAACCGTAAACTCTTTTACGGTGCCGTCCGCTTGCTTAATCGTCTGCGTGTAAGCGGTAACGCCATCCTCGGAAGTCGTTTTTAGGATGCGGTTGAGTTTTTGAAGCTCACCGGTTGCCGCCTGAATGTACTCGCCGGAATTGCCGGTGCCAATCTCTATTATATACTCGTATTTACCGTCTGCCACACTCTAATCCTTACGTCTCGAAAGTTCTAATTGCACCTTGAAGTGATAATACCGGAGCACATCGTCTACCGCCATTTGTTTAATTACTTCCCCTCGCTCGATGATGCCGTCGGAGAGTTCAAATTCGAGCCAGTCCCAGACGGTGTAGCCGTCGAATTGGATTGGGTTGCCTTTGGCTCCGAAGGCGAGGGCCTGAGTGATGTGACGAAGCGTATTACTTGCACGAACGAATGCTCGAAAAAATGTTGGACGCGAACACCCACTTCCTCAACGTCCTCAGCCGTTGCCATTAGCTTCTGCCAATCGGTTTCGAGTGTGGGCCTCTCTTCCTCGTATAGCGCGTAGATAGCGCGTGCCATCTTGTTGGTAAGAAGGAAGTGAGAGAGAGATTTTGTTTCCGCATTCACATCCCGTTGTATCTTGTCGAACTCCCTTAAGAGAGGTTCGATAACTGGGACGACGAACTCCATGTGGGCGAGTTTGAGTTTAAAATTCGATAAATCTTTCATTGATGATTGTCCTTTGGTGGTGTGTCCAAGAGAATGAAGTGAGGCGTCGCGGACACCGAACGACGCCCCACCCCACTAAAGTTTATCCGATTGTGTAAATAGAACTAATAACCGGCGTATGTCTCGTGCCGGAAATATCGAAGGTCGGGTTACCGTCTGCCGAGAAGTCAAACGAGATACCGACTCCGAGATACACGCCAGTCAGCGTGTGCGTTGAGCCATCCACGCAAGTCAGAACGATGGTTTGAGGCGTGCTTTCGTAGCCCTCAAGTTTCGTTACCAACGTCTGTAGGTTGGTCGGAAACACCACCCCGAAAGACGGAGGCGTGCTCGTGTCCACGAGTTTCTTGGTGAACCTTTTAGCCGACACACCAATCACCGATATGCTCCCCTGCTCAAAGGGAAGGTTCGTCGTGTACGAGGGCCGAACGTTCGGTAACTTAAAGGTGTCACCCGCCTGGGTAAGTATCTTAAACCACGACACAAGACCTTTGAGAGCTTCGATACTGGTAAAGGACTGTGCCGCCGTTTCCATCATGTCGAGCGCAAGTGCGATATTCTTACCCTGAATTAACTGGTTCTGCGCGGCATCCTGGAAGAATACCGGCGTTGCGGATAGGGTGAATTTACCCTTATTGACAAATCCGAGGTCAACGTAAGTATGCGTGGGTGTCGTGCCCGTCCCGGTTTCCAAGCCGCCCGCTTCGGCTTGTCCTGCGCTCACGCTCGTATAAGACATATCAACCGCACCGCCCGAAGTAGTAAGGGCCGTACCTTTGATTGCGAACGAGAGATCGGAAGCCTTCTGTAAGTCGGCCCCGTCCGCAAGGTTAAGCGACGTATCCTTGGAGGTAATTTTAACGCTACCCTTCGCAAAGACCATTGTCGTCGGGTCGTAGCTGTCGGCACCTATCGTCATAGATTCGACGGCTCTCTGTAAAATATTAGAGGGGTTCCCCATTGAAACCAATGTTTCCTTTCCGTTAGATATTAGTTAGCCGTGTCGTACACGGTAATTTCGAGTTCGCCACCGTAAACGGTATGCGTGCCGTTAGACCCCAACGAATACGATTCGGAGTTTACGTCGAACGAAACCCTAATTCCCTGTAGGCTTGTAAGTACCGACAGCACAAGCGTTTTTGCCGCTTGCTCCGCATCCTGTAGATCAATGCTCTCTGCGTCCACAAGGCAAGTAATGAAGATTTTATGCTGTTGCTTCACGACAACGTTCGCCGCTGTAACCGGCACCGTCTTTGGAGCGGTCACAACAACAACAGGATAGATGTTCATCTGCGGCACCCGACGCCAATCAATTTCTGTAGTAATACCGCTTGCCGTAAGTTGTGCCACGATATTGTCGCGGCGGTCAAAATTATTCATTGAGCGTGCTCAGTTGCTCCAACTTGTTACGAATCTCTTGCTCTACCTCCCCGCGAATCGCTTCCATTGCGAGGTCGAAGAACGGTAATGCTATCCAGCCGCGTTCAGCCAACTTCCTACCAACAAGGAACGTGAGTTGTTCGAGTGTCGGCGGCTTCTTACGAAAACCTGTCGGCATGGGCGCGATACCCTTTGCCTCAATCCACCACCTGATTCTGTCGGGAGGCGCCCAATGCAGGGGTATGGGTGGCGAACCGGATGCCCTGTATCCGGCATACGGCACGTTAGCCGTCACGACAGCCAACACACCCGTCGCTGCGCGCTCCACGATACCCGGCACATCGAGACTGTCGTACATATCCTTGTGCGCTATCGCCGGATAAGGTTCGTTGGTGCGGATTATCTCTTGAGCTTTCAGTCTAAGTTGCCGTTCCGCAAACTGCGCGACCTGTTCCATGAGAACGAGGAACTTATCGTACACATACTGAGGAAAATCGGCGGGTGTATTCACGCGAAAGGTTGCGCCGCTAATCATTACCGCACCGTCTTGAGTATCAGTAACCCCACCGACACCACCGCCGCGATCATCCACGCTGGATTCGTTTTCGTTACGTACCGCGTCCGCGTCACAAACACCGTGTCAACAATCTTCGGCAGCCTGTCTAAACGCACATCGAACGTGTCTAACGGGGGTAGATATACGAGATGCAACGTTCCCACTGAATCAAGAGGAATCGTCGCGTACTTCGGCAACATGGCCTCCGCGTACTTCACCCGAAGCGAATCAAGCCCCTGAGCAAGCACCGTGTCTGCCATCGAGTCAGCAATTACCGTGTCGCGGGCCGTTACGACGCTCTGAGCCGCAACCCTACGGTGGATAGGCGGCAGATACACCGTGTCGTGGATAGCCTCGGTCACGATTCGTGTACCGCTTACGGCGTGCGCCTTACCGTAGTAGTCGCCACTAAAAAATATGCCGACCGCAACGAGCGCGGTCAACACGAACGCCACTAAATCACTTTTCACTATCGGCACTCTCGTCTTTCTTTTGGAGTTTCTTACCGGCGAACGCTCCGAGCATCCCTACTGTTGCGGCGCTAATAGCGCCCGTCACAAACTCCGGATGTTTAACCGCTGTCCATATTATCGCAAAACCCGTAGACAGCGAGTAGGTGGTCACGATCTGCGTGACGTTCAATCTCATATTGCTCGGTTTACCGCTCTTCTCTTTAAGGAAGCCCGCGACAAACGAAACGACCTTCTTTACGGTGTCCTTCAAACCCTACCAACCTTTCACTTGTGTTTGCTTCGCTATTACATCGTCGTCGTACTGCTTGTTGCTGCCGCCGTTCCAGTACAGCAACCCTTGACGAATATCGCCGTGAGCCAAACCGATTTTTTGAACAAGCCACTTTAGACCCCATTCGATTTGGGCCTCCGGGTGCATCATGTACCAATCTATCGCGTCCGCTACCGCCGTGTTCTGCATTGGGTAGGTGGCGATCTGCGCGGTCACGGTGATGATGCGATTCTTAAAGTACCAATCGAAGAATCCGATCTCCCGCAAGCTCTCGCCCATCATCTGCGTTAGCCCGTATGACATCGACAAGAGAATTTCCGTCGAGAAATGGTACCGTAGATTCGTTTGCGTTAACTGTAGCGGCTCGACGTATCGTTTCAGAAACGCCGGTTCAAACCGAATAGCCGTCTCGTCGAAAGAGCTTTCCTGCCACACGAGCGCGGTCGTGAGCGTCGGGTCGATTTTGTATTGCGGCACAAACTGTTCCGCAAGTAGTAAAACTTTTTTCTTATCCATTAACGCGGTGCTTTCCCCATTATGAGTTCAGCGAGTATCACGATCACCGCGAGCGCACCCAAAGCCTTGAAGTACCACTTTTCTAGCGCCCGAATTCGTGCCTCGTGGTCTTTTAAAATCTTCGCGTTCTCTTCATGTAGAACCGTCAGCCGCTCTATAACGACATCAAGTTTGTCGTCACTCATTACAGGTATTTCCTTTTGTAAGTGCTAATACGCGCCTTGATCGCGGTGCGTGCAGTCGGGTCGAGGCTCGTCGTATCGTGCCCTATCTGCGAACTGGCCGTTACACTCCGTTTGCCGAGCCAGTTGTTGACCGCCGGACTCTCGTTTGCATCAAGAGCGGCAAGTTGTTTCGCGCACATGAGAATGCGGTCGGGAATAACAGAGTAACCCGCCGTGTATGTGATCGAGATTCCCTTCGGCGTAAAAGACGGTAGCAACGACAGGCCATCATGGTATTCGCCGGGAATCACGGGCTGAGGTCTGCCCCATCCACTTGAGTAATACAACCCCTTCGCATACACCGTAACCGTCGCGGGGTCTACGACCTGTCCGTCAATCGTAATAGACGTAACGGCGACAATAGGATTCTCAGGCAAAAAGAGGAACGGCTTACCGTTACTGTCGAAGGTCGCGGTGAACGTCCGCACAACGACAGGGTGACTTAAATAGTCCTCTATCTCGTCGCTCACGCCGTTAATAATACCCTGGAACAGGTCGTCCAAATCCGTCTTGGACAACATTGGGCTGTTGGGCGCGTAATAGTACGTCTTAAAATCGCCCACCTGAATGAGCGCATTTATGGACGGAGTAACAGGCATCTGCCTCTCGTTGTTAAGTGAATTAAGGAGATAGGGGTGGTAGCACCACCCCTACATTACCGTTAGTAGCCTTCGAGGATAATAAATCCCGTATCGGTGGCCCCGGTGACTGTACAGCCGGTTGTCGAAAGCGATGTAACCTCACTCGCAGCCAGGCCGTTCGTCGCAATGATGGCCGGTGTTTCAGTGAACACCGATGGAAACACGTAAGCCGCTGTACCATTCAACGCGGCGAGATATATCATCACTCGTTTGTACGAACTACCCGCAATCGGTTGAGCGAAGGTTGCGGTTCCAGACGTTGAACCATTGACAACCGTTTGCGATGCGGACGGATTCATACTCTGTAGAGCCGACTCAATAGTGTTTCGCTGCTTCTCCGTAACCACGAGTTCAAGGCTGTACGAACTGGCCACGCCGTCATGTGCAACCGCACTCGTACCTTCCTGTCCTCGCGTAATAGTGAGTATATCGCCCGCAACTGCCGTCACACACACTATCTCGTTGTTCGGATCACTGAGCGGTGAATGATGGCCGCTCTCGTACCACACGACGTTAAACGCGCCTTCGGTGGACGGATCAGGAAGCAGTGCGCCTTGTCCGGTGCCCACGGTAATCGACGTGTCACCCGCAGCGTAGCCCTGTGATACGTCTACTCTTACAAGATTCCTAATAGGATCAAGAATATTTTTCATAGTCTCTCTTATTGGTTAAAAGCAAAGAAGTGGGGTGGTGTTACCACCCCATAACGACTAGCTTGCGGTTGTCGCAAGGATGTCAACTGCGGCATCCGTGCCAACGCCCATACCAAGCCTGAACCGGAAGAAGATTACGGCTCCGTTCTCTTCGGCGGCGCTGAACGAAACGGTACCGTCCACGTTCGTCAACACTGCGTCGTAAGAGATTCGCGCTTGCATATCAAGCCTCTGGCCGACTACCAACTGCTTCGGATCCATGAAGAGACCGAAAGGAGTGGAGACCGCGATAGCGGCTACGTCGGGAAGCAGGTCACTCTCCGCGTAATCGTATCCCATAGGCCGCATTGCAAGACCGGCCTGAGTCAGATTGTTGGCCAGATAGAAGCCGGTTGTACTCTTCTGCAATCCGAACTGCCAAGAAACTTCGGGGTGCCATATCCACCTGTTTCCGGGTTTCTTGTATTTCTTCGCGGTATGCTGAACGATATAACCGAGGGCATCGAAGTCCCATCCGGTTATAGCGTTGTACCCCTTACCTGTCGCCAACTGAATCTTATTCGCGCCGGTCAGGTTGAGCAAGCCCGCAAACGGGGTCGTGCCAGTTTCGCCAGTGAAGGCGAGTTCGTCAATCAGACGGCTTCTCGCTTTGGCTGCGGCCTGAGCAACGTAAGCGCCAACGTTGAAGTCGGCATCTTCGATGTCAGACTCGTAAAGCGGCACAGCCGCAGTATAGTCATGGGCGGTGAAGTTTGCCCCACTGAACGTCATGCCGTTCGAGGACTGATTCTTCGCGCCGACATCGGTTCTGTAAATCTGAACCGCCTGAGCCGCCCGACGATAGTTGACGGTTCTTGCGCCAACAGTGCGAACGTCAGCTATGTTCTCCATCACGCCGTCGATGTCCGGCACCATAAAGATGTCGGTCAACCACTGAGGTTCGAGTACCCCGTTACCCGACAGATCGAGCGCCTTTGAAGTGCGCTGACTGTTGGTTTTAAATTCGTCACGAATGACGTTCGAGAACGCCTTCGCTTTGGCCTCGAAGTCAACCTTCATTGTGCCGTTGACTTGGGCCTCTTTCACGTTCTGCTTGAGAGCGTCAGCGACAGCCTTGCTGACAGTCTCAACCATCAGAGACTTTGCTTCGTCCTGCGTCAAGACTTCCTGCTCGGCGCCGGTAGCATCAGTAACTTTCAAGTTTGCCCCTTGTTAAATTGTGACTTTGTTGTTAGAGAGTTGATCGGGTTGAACCTGACCCTTCGCCCTCGCTATTGCTCTGCTAACTTCTCCATTGAGGTCTTTCACGAAGTCCTCGCGCGTAGCGTACTTGACAGTCGGCTTCACGTGAGTTGCCTTCTGGCCCTCAACTAAAGTCTCTACAGCCCCTTGCGTCGCAAATAGGTCTGCCTTAACCTTCTCGAACGATTTTTGAAACTCGTCGAACTCCGACAGTTTTGCTTTCAGAGTTTCGACCTCCCGTAGCAAGCCGGATTCAACCGGGTACGCTTCGGGAAACATCCTTACAAATTCAAGCTCGTCGTACTCCTTGAACTCCGGTGGCGTTTCATCGAACACCCTGTAAGCCTTCGACAAAACGTTGTATACTTTCTTGCGGTCGCCATCCGGTATATCAACACCGCCGCGTGCTCCAAGTACCGCGCCCATCGCCGCCTTAGCGCCACCCCACACGACGACGAGTTCGCCGTTCTCAACGTAGTGGTACGGTAGCTTACAGGAACCGAGCGTGTCGGCGTTGCTATCGGACTGATAAGCGAAGCCCTTCCGGTACTTCTTAACGTCAACCTTGCCGTCCGTGGTGGCGTAAGCCTTGAGTTCGGCCCGCGCCTTTGAGCCGCTCCACGCCGTACCTTTGTCGGCTTTCTTCGCGCCGCTATACGGTATCACACCCTTGGACACATCCGCGAACTTCGCAACGTCCTCAACCTCGAAGCCCTTAGAGACAAGCCACTCAGCCATATCCTCGTCAAAGCCGCGAGAGTTAGCTTCAAGGTTTGCAGGGATGTCTACGAGGTCAAAACCAATTAGCAGCGTTTTCGGAAACTCGAAGCCGGTCGTCCGTCCACTTTCTTCTTCGATGATCGCTTTCGGTCGCTCGGTCGGAAGAAACCGGATAGACCCGTTCTGTAGAAACTTATCGGCCACCATCGCCTCGACCATTCGGCCTTCCGGCGTAATACTGTTGTGCTTCATACCGAGGATAAGCGACTTGTGAGCACCATCGGTTTCAGGCTTTACCCACATCGGCTTGCCGACCGGAAAACCGCCTCGCTTGTGCGTCCAATAAATTGCACCCTTGTCTCTCCACCACTTGTGGTCTATCCCGTCCGTGTGAACGATGTCGCCGTCAAGGTCTTTCGAGTTGGTGGTCATTACCCAAACCGACTCGTGCTTCTCCGCGTTGTAGCTTTGAAGCGAAAGTTCCTTGGTAACACCCTTCGACAAGTCGATGCGTGCGGCCTCCATCTCGTCAGCCGTGAGTTCAGATTTAAAAATTTCCAATGCTATCCTTCTCGCTATCGAGTGAGTATATAAACCGTGAGAACCACCACCTCAGCGGGTATTCTCATGTAACAGTCAACGCCGTTTTCCCATCCGTGCGGGTCAACGTACAGTTCGTACAGCACGCTCACGACATTGAACACTATTATCGTGGCAAGCACTACGGTGAGGGGCGACAACCCAACTGCTGTTGCAAGCAGCACGAAAAAAGTCGTGCCGAGCGCCCCAGCGATACTCTCGTTGACCCATCCGTTACGCTCCATCCATTCGGGGTCTATCGAGAACACCCACAGGATAAACCGCTTGAGCAGCCCTACCACGTCCACCCTGTCGTCGGGTAAGGCGGATACCCCGGCGTGGGTATGTAAACCGGATACGCCGGAGGCGCAAGCGGCCACAATCCGCGTATAGCGTTAAGCAGTTGCTCGACGGCCTCCGACAGCCGTTCAACCTCTTTCTTTAACTCGTCAATCGCGTCCTTCCTCATTACACTCCTACAATTAGACATCTACAGTTGATCGTTTCGTCGGGTGGCGCAGCGGGATCACCAGGAAACATTAACTGCGCTCCGCTCGGACTGACAAACGGCTCGTCAACTTCCACCGTCTGTCCGTCGAGGACTTGATGCGTTTCGCGCACCCGGTTATCATCCATCGACACCCACTGCTTGCGAGTGTACCCGGTATCTCGAATTGCTCTCGTGCTCCCGGCGTTCGTAAGCGCCGTCGCTTCGGAGTCTCCAATTCGGCTTGCGCGGGAATCGGCGTAGTCGCTAAACTTATCCGTAACCGCCGTGGCGATCTGTTCTTTCGTGCCGTTCATCATCGACACCATAATTGCGATTAGGTCGTCTCTCGTTGTCGCGTTCACACCGTCGATTTGCCGTTCTACCCCGGACGTATTTACGGACAGCGACCGAGGCATCAACGCGCCCATGAGGTCTATCATCTCCCTGTACGCACCGTTCGCCGTACCACGATACGCCGACGACATTCGCTCACGAACGTAATCGTTCCAAAACTTCTCGTCGAACATCATCCCGACCGCAAGCGCCGCGGTCGTGTGAACGTCTTTCGTCTCTCCGTCGCCAAGAGAGCTAAGGTTGACGTGTTCGAGTTTATCGAGCACCATTTTCTTTTGTGCCCGGAAGATCACGCTCCACTTTGTAGCGTGCTTCTTTGCGGCCCCGTCCCGATAACCCTGCATCCCCGCCGCTATGCGCTTATCCGTGTCCGCGCTTTTCTTCGGCGGTTTCGGAGGGGGCGGTTCGTTCGACGGTGGCCGAGGTATCGTGGACGAGTTCTGCCTTAAGTCGGGACTCACTGACTGCATATTCCGTATCTCAACCACCTTATTGAGTTGATCGACCGGAACCAAGTTCTGACTGACAAGCGGCACACGAGTTTCGGGCAGGTTGTACGGCGCATCGCCGCGTGCCTCGCGCTCCTGGTCTATCGAGGTCACTCCGGCTTTAATACGTTCGGCCATCGCCTGCGAAACGAGTAACTCGTCCTCCGGAATATTCACGAACGCCTGCCACAAGAGCTTTTGGTCGAACTCACGTCTCGCAAAGGCTGTTAGCGCGACAGCCCATCTGGTCGCTAACGGCTGAACGATATTACTCAAAAACGAGTATATCGTTGCGTCCGCATTCGCCCGGCTGATTTCCTTTGCCAACCCCAACACGGAATCAGGTACGCCGAAAATTATCTGCACGTCCTCGCGGTTGCCGGTCTTAATGCCGTTCATACCTAAGTCGTTCGGATTGAAGCCGAGCGGTTTGAGCGACGTGTTCTTATCAAAGAAGGGAATTTTACCCGCGTTCTCGACACCGCGAAAATCCCGCGAGAAGCTTTCGCTTAACGCCTTAAGATCGTCCGGGTCGTCAACATCCTCGTCTACGGAACCGTAGATCGGGGGCACCCCTCCGCGCTGGAGTAAGTTCGACTGAAACTGCTCTAACGAGGTCATGGTAATCGCTATCGCCTCGTTCGCCGTTAGGATACCACGCGCCAACATCGGTATCTGCGGGTTAGCCTGGTATATCACCATCATATCCTTGAACGGGATAATGTGCCCGGCATACGAAAACGCCAACTGGCCCTGCATAAGCATCGTTGAAACAAAGAAGCCGTTTAACATCCTTAGTCCGACAGGTTCACCCAACGATCCGCGCTGAACCCAGAAATAAGTAGCGCCCTTGATGTCGATATACTTCTGCCCCAACTCCAACGCCGTCGCCCACGGAAAGTTAGGCCACTCGATGCGGTGTTCATCGTACAGCGTCACCCCGTTGCTCAGAATATCGAGGGCCGGATGCGTTTCAACCTCAACACCCTTCTTCGTACTCTGTCTGTACACGAGACGAAAGGTTGTGCGCGTTGACACCGCTGATGCCCTGCGATCAATAGACGCGCCGATAACCCCGGAAAGTTCTTCCGCAGTCGTCGGGTGATGTCGAAGCATACGGTTGACATCATTCGGCGCACCCTGCGCCTGCGTGTCAGCCTTGCTTTTTGTCGAGAATCTACCTGTGAAGAACCTGAAAGGGTTAATGTTTAGCTCCTATCCTGTACCGACCAAAAAAATCTTTACCGGCCCAACGGAGCGATAGATACGACGTTGAGCCGGTTTTTCACGTTATGGTATTATTGCACGTCCGGCAAGACTCGAACTCGCAACAGGCGGTTTTGGAGACCGCTACTCTACCATTGAGCTACGGACGTTAGATTAAACCAAGGGCGCTTAGGGAATCGAACCCCATCGCGGGTACGCGATTTCAAGTCGCGGCCACCCTCCCAGAGACAAGCGCCACAAAATCATGGTGGCGTCCTAAGCCGTTAGACGACCAGAGCGTGCAAGCACGTTGGACAGGCATCGAACCCGCATTTCCACCCCCGGAGCCACGACAAGGACTCGAACCTTGAACCTACGGTCTACAAAACCGTTGTTCTACCATTTGAACTACCGTGGTCTGACCCTCCCCACGCCTCGATATTCGCCGGAACCCCGACTATCACCTCAGAGGTTGTCCGTGGGGTATCACTTACAAGTTACACGGAAACAACTGACCGCCAATAGAGTTTTACCACAACCGTAAAATATTTTTACCACACACCCGTAATACTCAAAAAGTTTTCCACGCTACCCAAAATCTATTGGTGGTAACAACTTATTTGTTACTTAAATATTATTAGTAGGACTAAAATAAAAAAAAATATCTCTTAGCTCTTAGTATAAGCCTATAATAATATTATTCTAAGATTATACTTTAGATTTAATAGTGTCTGCAAAAACTGCGATTTCAGACAGCCTGAGTCCTATGTGGAAATGTGGAAAACTTTTCGAGAATTCGAAGTGTGACGCGGATCACGTCTCAGCCAGTAGCCGTCCCCTTAAGCGAACCAGCAGTTTATATCCGGTACGGTATAGCGAAAGACATGGTAAACGGAAGGGTATTCTCTTGCGGGCGGGAAATCGACCGGGGGTGTCGCGCTACGATAGGCGTTTTTGCCGTCAAACGGAGGTGTGGCTGAACGAACGGGGTTGGGGTGGTGCCAAGATACCCCCAACTCGTCTACGGGGCTGTTTGGTGGCAAAGAATGAATTTTAGAAATGCCCCTGCGCCGGGTAGCGTCAGGGGCTAATCAGAAGGGAGTTTTCGGTAAGACCGATTGCTCCGCTAGGTAAGGTAGTGAAGATTGGGCGAGAAAGCAAGGTCACACATATAGCAAACTACTCAACAAATTTTTAGTGGTAAAGAGGGGTTTATCGTATGCGCTACCTACGTTACACTCGACCGGGGGTGTCCTGGAAAATAGCGTATAAACCGGGGGTACCTGTGGCATAATACCGAGGTCTTTTGCCTCATTCTCATCTCAACCTGCCTGCGTTTTCGCCTCCCTCCCCTGATCTCAACATTTTGCCAAATTGTCACGGCCTGCCAAAATCATCGGATTTTAACAGTGACAAAATGGCACAAAACGGACGCAGAGAAGAAATCCTTGTAAATAGCCGATAAATCGACGGTTAGCGTTCACTTACAGAACACTGACAGGCTGCAAGCAAATATCGGTCAAAGCAAGCGATAAACGCGGTATTAGTTAACGGGTTGTTAACGTTAAATTTAGGCTGCGTCAAACACGGTAAAAATTGCGCCAAAAATGGTAAACGGTGGGCGTGGGAACTTTGCGTCGTTACTACTAAACGTTTGTGTAGTATAGTGACTTATCTTAACTCTTTTGTCAAGATTACCCCCCAAAAGAAAACCGGTAATATTTACCGGTTTCCGTTCGCTGCCTCCCCGATTCTAATTCAACCTTAACCCGTCCGACAGATCGAACGTTTGAACGTTATACCTATTTAGTTCTTGTCTTGCAAGGGCTGTGAATTCTGGCCTGCCGTTTAACGCTATGCTTGCGCCTAACAGTCCCGCTATCCGATTAACTAAGAAGCGGAACCTATAAAGCTTCATACTTTTCATGTTCTCCCTTTCTGATTTTTGTTTCCTCAATATATCACAAGTGTATAAGTATGTCAAGTGAATCTTTGCCTGCGACACAAAAATATTTTCATAAAGTTACAGAAAACCCTTGACTTTGTTATACGGGTGTAGTATGTTTAATTGTTGATTGATTAAGTTCTTTTAACATTGCTGACAGGGTTTCAAACGGTCTCTAAGGTGCCGTTAGACTTTCCCGCTTAGTAAGCTTCGCCCTTCTTAGGGCCATGAAAAGCCGATTAGATCAAAGCGGTTAGCCTTGTTTCGTTACCTCCCTTGAAAGTTTTCCCGTCAGTGTTCTTTGACAAATTTGATTCCCTTCTTCTGATTCTCCCTTAGTGTCTTTAGGACTATCCTTCAATGCGAGCTAGGGGAGCAATTCGTCAACAAACAACAAATCAGAAGGGAGAACAGGCTATGAAACGCGAAGAGACGTTAAGGGATTTTACCGTTAGTGAAACCGGACATATCACGAGTTCGGGTAAGTATGAAGGTGAAATGCTGTACGTACCGCATTTTCACGTTCAAGACTTTGGACCGAGCGAAGAGTTTAGCTTATCCCAAGATGGCGTAGACTGGTACGGAGTGTACGACGTAACTGCCGACGACGTGACGGAGTACCCGGAACTTGACGGCGTTATTGGGTTGATACTGCATGAAGATAATGATGGCTTTGTGTTCTGTACAACCTACGGTAACCCGGCGAAGTTACGGCGAGCCGTTGAACGGATAGCGACCATGGAAGAGAAGATGTTTGCCGACGGCGACTAGTCCTTAAGTCCGTTTACCCTTAGTACAGTTTAGCTGTGTGGATTCAATTCCAACTAAGGGACTATTCAACAAATACCAAAATCAGAAGGGAGAGTAAGAAATATGGAACGTGAACAAGGTTACAATGGCTGGAGCAATTACGAAACATGGGCGTGTAAGCTATGGATAGATAACGACGCATACGAATATTGGGATGAACGCACGCGCGAAATTTGCGAGCAATCCGAAGCCGGTCGGTACAGTTCTAGGCGGGAGACTGCCACGCGCGAGCTAGCCGACGCCATCAGGTCCGAAATGGAAGACAACACGCCGGAAACGGTGGGCCTATATGCGGATTTACTCAATGCCGCATTAAGTGAGGTTAACTACCGCGAAATCGCAGAGGCGTTAATCTCTGATCTCGACTTTGATTTTGAGGAAACAGAGGAAACGCACAACTAACCGAAGTTGAGAACATTCCCCCGGCATGACCGGGAGAATGTAAAACTACAGCCCGAATATTTCAAGTATCGGGCGGTTAGAACAACAAATCAGAAGGGAGAAATGAAATGAAAACAGCAGTTGACGTTAAGGCACTAAAAACCGGCCTAAAAGTAATCGGCAAGGTTCCGCGTAACTCTACAATTCCCGCCATCGAGAATGTGGTAATCGAAGCAACCGAAACCGGCACCTGTCTCAGCCTTACCGACCTTGAGACAGTAACAAAAGTACAGCTTGCGAACGGTTTAAACGGCGAAACGGAACCGGGCACGGTCTTAATCAATAAATCCACCTTTACCGACCTGTTGAAAAACGTTAAGTCCGGCCTCGTGACGTTGACGGAAACGGAAGCCGGTTGCGTGGTCGAGGCGGGAGGAATAAGTACGTCTTTAAGTACATTCCCCGCCGACGAGTACCCCTCCGCTCGACCTATCGCGCCAAAGCACGAAATCGACATTGATGCAGCAACTTTACGCGGCATTATTCGGGCCTGCTCGCCGTTTGTGTCACGCGACGAGTACCGTAAAAGCATGACGGGTATAGTCTTTGAGGTAAACCCGGACGGCACACTAACCGGTGTGAGTACGGACGGGCACCGCTTGCGTGTTGCGGGCGTGTTAAGTACGGCAATGGTTGAACAAAAAGGGCACGTTCTTAAGGTGCCACAAAGCACGGCCCTGTACGAGTTGAACGTCCCGCTTACGCAAACGCTTGACCGAGTCCTATCGATTACCGAAAAGTATACCGGCCCCGTACATATAACGGTTGGCCTATTTCGGTACAACGACGAAACCCCGGTCGATACCGTTCCGGATGCCGTCGAGTTCCGAATTCCCACGGCAACGGTACAAGGGAGGTTAATTATGGAACCGCACCCAGATTACCGCGTCGTGATGCCCGACGATAACACTCTTACGCTCAAGGTAGCAAAGCAATCTCTGTTATCGGTAACAAAGTCCTTACTACCCGTTACCGATAAGATTACCCACTGCGTGAAGCTCGCTACATCCTCTGCGAGCGTTGGAGTCGAGGCGTCCGACGACGGCAAGACCGCAACAGGTAAGGTTAGCCAGGTCGATTGGAACGGCCCGGCCAAATTCGAGATCGGGTTTAACGCGGCCTACCTTATCGAAATGCTTGAGTCCATCGACGCGGAACTCGTAACGCTTGAGTTCATCAGTCCGACGCGGGCGGTTAACGTGAAGGTAGATGGACGCCCGGATATTTACGGTCTCATAATGCCGCTAAGATTGACTTAGTACCTCCTAGGCCGGAAAGGAATAAGCGGGGTTCGATTCCCCGCCCGGCTTCTTCCACAAAAACAAAAATCAGAAGGGAGCAGTAAGAAGATGGGTGAATTCGCTATCAGAAAATCAGGCGGCGAACGTGTTAAGATCGGTACATGCGAGTCAATGTATTACGCGCGGTACGAGGACAGGGTGAAACTTTCCTCTGTGTCCGATAGTATCGACCCGCGAACTACCGACAGCCTCTTTTGGCGTCTACCCTTTCCCGACGAGGATAACGTCCCTATCGGGGAATACGCAAACCCCACGCGAGGCCTCCGGCTGTGGCGACCAGTAAAACACGGAAACGTAGAATACACAGAGGACTTTAACGACCCCGAAACCGCCTCGGTGCCCGGCTTTATACAGTTGACGCACGAGTCCGGGCTACTGCTTAACGTTACGTGTTACCACGGCGTCAAGTTGCCGGAGAGCGGCGGCGACTATAAGGCGTTTTGGAACGGCAAGAGTCACGCACTGGAGTTGTCAAGCGTCAAGAACATTTCGCGTAAACTCCACCCCGTCGTGCGGTGCCGATTTTGTGGCAAGATGTTCCGCTATACATGGGAGGATATACTGCCCTACGTGCAGCACGCGGAAATGTCGAGTCGCCTCAGAGCGTACTCGGAGATTTAATCTCCCTCCCCGGCGACGGTTTAGCCGTGCGGCTTCGATGCCACGCCGGGGCCTATTAGTACGAAACAATCACTAAATCAGAAGGGATAAAACCATGACGTTTGATGAATTACAAGAACATACTGGCGTACAGGATGCCGCCGATTGGCACATACACCCGAACGGAGGCGGCTGGATACGCCGGAATGCGCACGTAGACGCGACAGCCTTTGTTGGTGCTAGCGCAATCGTGTGGGGAACGGTATCCGGTAATGCGCAGGTATCCGGTGATGCGTGGGTATCCGGTGATGCGTGGGTATCCGGTAATGCGCAGGTATACGGTAATGCGCAGGTATACGGTAATGCGTGGGTATACGGTAATGCGCGGGTATCCGGTGATGCGTGGGTATCCGGTAATGCGCAGGTATACGGTAATGCGCAGGTATACGGTAATGCGTGGGAAAAGTCCCCGTTATATATTGTCGGCTCCCGTCACTCGCTTACCAACGCCAAAAAGGGATACATACAGATCGGTTGCCATCTACACACTGTCGCGTATTGGCAAGAACATTTTCGCGCGATAGTTCGAGCGGAGGGGTACACCGACGCGGAGGTTGAAGAGTACGGCACTTACATCGAACTATTTGCTAAAATCGGAAGGTAGGAGGGCAAATGCAACAAGTACAAATCGACCGGCGCACAACCCGGTTGCACCTTGCGAAACTCATAGCTGAGTCTATCCGGGAGGCATGTCCGGAGATCGTACCCGTGTATAAGCTCCGAGGCAACAACGACAAAACCTACACGGCGTTCCAGGTCATGTATGGTCTTGCGCCGGAGGCGGTGCGCTTCAAGGAACCGAAGTACGTGTCCGGTTATCAGTTCCGCGACGGACGGACGGGAAACCTCTACGGAAAACCGGCACGCACAGCCGAGGAACTCGCAGAGCAACACGAGGCGCAACAGGAGAAAAACGTCCGGGACTACCTGCACGGGTTGTTACGGATGAACGCCGCCGAGTTTCAGCGCGAAGTCCGATATTACAAGAACAAATTCGCCACAAACTTAGATTGAAAGGGTAAGCCGTGCCACTATACAAATTTAAGACTGAGTTGCAGTCATGGAGCACCGCGCCGCCCGGGTGCCCTCAGTGCCACAGCGAGACGGTACGCAAACAAATTAGTCCGGTGAGCGTAAAGTTTAACGGAACCGGACGGTACGAGACAGATTACAAGAACAGAGAGGTATGAAAGGAGTATTACAAATGGCAAACACGGCAAGCAACGGCGTAACCGACCTTCGGCAAGCCTTCGAGCTAATCAAGCAAAACAGTCCCGACACCTCTAAGTACATCGACTTCGAGGCCGTCAACAAAAAGCTCGACCGCCTTGAACGTGACCTATTCCAACTTACGCACGCCGCGCAAGACCTGACGAACGCGCTCTTGCGGTACGACGGACAGGCGACCGACCCCGCTAATCCGCGTGGCTGGACGGAGCCGGATGGTTTCCGGGCGTTCACTTACGCGAACAAAGCACTCACCGATCTCAAGCAAGGTTAGCAACACTCCCTCTAATTGGGCGCCTCCGGGTGCCCTTTTTTATTGCCCTTACCTGT
>JAEHJW020008301.1_pt1 | contig 30940 bp, 36 predicted proteins | sample 9271431 | NCBI WGS metagenome assembly JAEHJW02 | reverse complement strand
TGAAGGCACCCTAACAGTGCCTATTACAGTTAATGATGGATTTAATAATAGTAATACTGTTAATATGAGCATGCCAGTAACTGCTGTTAGAATTACTGGACAATCTGCCTTATCTACTAACTATAATACTAGTTTGCCCTTAGTAGTTGGCAACTTTACTATTACTGGTGGCACTGCTCCATATACTCTACATGTAAATGCTGGCACTAATTATACTATACCATCAGGTACTACTATTCTACCAGACTCCACATGGGCAGCTCCGGCAACTTCTGCCGATGGTACTCTCCATGTTAATGTATACGTGACAGATAGTGCCGGCACTCCTGCTACCAGTGGAGTATATAGTGCTACTGTGACAGTAAATAGAGATACTTTTGTATCTTTTGATGCTCCATTAACTTCTAATACAAATGCTACTGGAGCTTATACAGCAGAGAGCGTTCCAATTGTAACTACTGCTGTAAATACAGATATTACAACTAATGGACTTTTACTTAGAAATGCTACTACTTGTTATCTTCGTAGGAATGAGGCCCTAACAAGTTCTACTTGGTTTGCTTCTCCTGCTGGACATAGTGTAACTAGAACACTTAATGCATATGGATACGGTACTCCTAATGATGGAACAGCTAGTCCAGATGCCTTTACATTAGATTTTCTTGTAGCAGGAGACTCGTTTAGGCAGGACATGACGGCTGCTGTTTCTTATGATCCATCAGCTACATTTACTACTTCTATCTGGATTAGAGTGCCAACAGCTACTACTGCAAGTAGTAAAACACTTCTCCTGAGAAGTCCAGATAATGTAACAGATAGTACTTTAACTATTACTGATAACCAGTGGCATGTATATACCACTACTAGTAATAGCGATACTAATGGAAAATTATGGTTCAGATTAACTAGTCCTGCTATATTATCAATAGAAGTATTCCAACCTATGACTATTGCTGGTCCGTATAGACCTGGATTTATTCCTACTGGTGGCAGTGCTGCTGTTGGATTGCAGGGCAACTGTAAGTTCTCTCCGGCAGACTTTGGACTACGAGATATAGGCGGTTCTTTTAAATTCTATCTTGAGAATCCATTATCTGCAACTGACTATCCTATGTGGTGGTTAGGTCCTGATAAAGATAACGGTATTGGTATGTTTGTAAGTAGTACCGCTATTACACTTAGGAAGAAGGTTAATGGTGTATCTTTCCCTGCAACTCCTACCACTGTTTATACATTACCATCACCAGCCCCACAGTCTATGTCCTTTTATTGGGAGCACACTTCTTCTGGTCTATCCTTGTCAGTGAATGGTGGAACTGCAATAACTGATACTTCTCCAGATGCACAATCAGTTCGTATAGCTGGTAATAATTTATGGATTGGTGGAGATGGTACAACTAACTGTGAGAATAGAATCTCTAACTGGCATGGACTTGACGTTACTGGTCAAGGCTCTACACTAGCTATTAGTAGTGTATCAGCTAATAATACTGCTAGAACTATTACAGTTCTATTTAGTAAGGATATTATTGCTAGAGCACCACTTAGAGGAATGAAGATTGAGAGGGCACTGGCTGCTACTCCCACTACCTTCGTTGATAAGACTAAGTATGTATCCTCTATGTCAGTGGCGCATAATTCCATTACCTATACAATGGAAACAGGGCACTTCACTACTGGAGATGTAATCAAGGTTACATTAACTAATAGTGACATAACTCCACATGGACATTACTTTTGTGTTGGCGGTGGCATATCTCCTAATAATCCTACTATTCAGGATGTTTGGACTAATGTAGCTGCATATGATACAGCGCATAGTAAGACTCTTAAGACAGCATTGAAGGGAGTGGTTGGATACTACAATGGATACAAATTAAATCCTTCTGCTGGTTCTTATGATTTTACTACTATTACTGATGATCTAGCTTGGATGGCAGATAGTGCTAATGGGGTAACAGACAAGTTCCTTATAGTATCTCCTAGTACTAGACAGTACCAAGGAGTAACCGGAATGAGTTATTCGCAGGTAGGTACTACTGTTACAGTTACTAAGACTAATCATGGCTTTACAACTACTGATGCACAGTCTAGTGGTAGGGGGGAAGTCTATCATACTTTCCAAACAGGCACTAACAAACCTGCTGATGGATTCTATGCACTTACTAAGGTGGATAATAACACCTACAGATTAACAGTCTCAGGATCACATACTACAAGTGGCACTTGTACGCACTTTGGATATTCTCCTTTCCCAAGGTATTTGACTCCTGCAACTTATGCAGGATCAGGAGACTACTATCCTGTGGGTAATCCTAATGCAATGGTAGCTCCAATTGTTAAGACTACTAATATCGGATGGGCATCTTGTGTATGGAAATCTAGTTATCTAACTTGGATGCTAGCTCTGATAGATGCTATGATGGACCCTGCTAATGGTATAGTTACTCATGCAAACTTTGGTGGCATATGGTTAGGTGAAACAGCTATTGGATTTACCTCCGATGGTACTGGAGTTGATCCTAATAGTAATCAATACTATGGATACTCCTCTGCTAACTATGTAGCCAATCTATCCTCTATTGCTGCTGCATATGGTAAGAGGGCCACTAGGCACCACTTGTGGCAACAGATCAATCAGATCATTAGTAGTACTCAACTATCAGATATTAGAACTCTAGTAGCTAATAATGCTTGGTGGGGAGTGGGTGTCCATACTCCTGATATTCTTCCAATGACTACTGGATTAGAGAGTAATATATATAAAGTGTATCGTGATGCTGCTGTGGATGGTGATGTAGTTAAAGGTGCGGCACATGAAAATAATTCCTATAATGAGGAAACCTTTGTTGGCTCTGGTATAAACAGAACTCCTAAACAACAGAGGGACTTCGCAGTAACCACTGCATATGATACCTCTGTAGGTAACTATGGTATAGGTGTTAATTCTATATTCTGGTTTATGTGGGAAGGTGCAGGATATAATTGGAATGATTTCTCCTCTACTGCTGGAACCCAAGCCAATTATACAGCCCAAGTAATTATTAATGATCATAATGGTACAGTGTCTACTAATGGACACTTAAGACAGTCCACTGAGAATGTATTCTTAATTCAGAGGGCTTCAGACGGCACTTTATGTACCGATGGAGTAGTAACTGGAGTAGCTGCATAATGCCAATGTATGAATATAAATGTAGTAAATGTAACCATATAGACGAACACTTGGTAAAACTGGATGATCGTATGCAGTACCAAGAATGCTCTATTTGTGGAAACAAGAGCAATTTTAAAATTAGTACTCCATCTATTAACTTAGATGGTATTTCAGGAGACTTCCCCTCTGCTTCTGACAAGTGGGTGAAGTTAAAACAATCAAAGGCCAAGGCAGAGCGAAAACGCTCCTACGCTGAGTAAACCTTTATATAACCATAACCGAGAGGCGGATAATGTTAGATACAAATGAGCAGCTTGACAATGAGTTGGACCTATATGACATTGAGGATACACAGGAAACTGTCCCTCAAGAAGACCTTGATATTCCAGAGAAGTTTAGAGGTAAGGATAAAAAGGCTATTGCCCATTCTTATACTGAACTTGAGAGAGAATTAGGCCGAAAGGCTAACGAGGTTGGAGAACTCCGAAAACTCACAGATCGTCTTCTAGAGCTGGAACTTGCTAAAACAAAGAATAAACAAGAAGACATTCATATTGATGAAGATGAATTTCTCGAAGACCCTAAGAAAGCAGTAAACCGTGCTATCTCCGATAGTCCTGAAATACAAGAAATTAGACAGTCAATGGCCAAGACTAAACAACTTGAGTTCTTGGCTGAACTTGACTCTACCAACCAAGGTTGGAGAGAGCTTGTACAGGAAGATGGATTTAAACAATGGGTGGCTGCCTCCAAAGTTCGTAGTAGATTGGCTATTGAAGCGGACCAACTTAATATTGATTCTGCTAAAGAGTTAATTGATACTTATCAAGAGATTAAAAAGATTCGTTCTAAGGAAACTGAAGATGCTGATAAGGCAACTAAGGAATCTATAAAGAAGGGCTCTCTTGAGACTGGAGCCACAGGAGCTAAGGGGAAGAGAATCTATCGTCGAGCAGACTTAATGAATCTAAAATTAACCGACCCAGACAGGTATAATGCCATGCAGAATGAAATTCTCAAGGCTTACTCTGAAGGGCGTGTAAAATAAATTATATAAAGGAAACATAAAATGGCTGGTTTAGGTGGTGGTTCGCATCTTACTCGTACTACAAGTGCTGAGTTTATCCCTGCACTTTGGAGTGATGAAGTAGTTGCTACATATAAAAAGAATTTGGTCATGGCGAATCTTATTACTAAGATTAATCATGTCGGTAAGAAGGGTGATACTATTCATATCCCGAAGCCCGGTCGTGGTTCTGCGACTGCTAAGAGTGCTAATACCGTAGTTACCCTCGTTGTTGATACTGCTACTGACATCGCAGTGTCTATTAACAAGCACTACGAGTATTCGTTCGTAATTGAAGATATTGCTGAGTTGCAGGCCCTCAGCTCCATGCGTCAGTTCTATACTGATAATGCTGGTTACGCCCTTGCTACGCAGGTAGATACTGACCTTATTCAGTTGGCTCGTTATGCTAACAATGGCGCTGGTACTAATGTGTATGCTACAGCCGTTATTGGTGGTGACGGCTCTACTGCTTATGTGGCGGCCTCGAATAACGAGACTCCGTTGACCGACTCCGGTCTTCGTAAGGTCATGCAGTCGATGGATGATAATGATACTGATCAGAATGGTCGTTTCCTAGTTGTCCCGCCTTCTGCTAAGAATACCCTTTTGGGTATTGCTCGTTATACTGAGCAGGCATTTGTAGGCGACGGTTCGGCTATTCGTAATGGCCAGATTGGTAATATCTACGGCGTTCCTGTCTATGTGTCTACTAACTGTGACACTGCTTCTGGCTCTAGTGGCGCTCGTGTCGCTATCATGGGACATAAGGATTGTATGGTTCTGGCTGAAGCGATGAATGTTCGTACTCAGACTCAGTACAAACAGGAATACCTCGGTGACTTGTTTACTGCTGATACCATCTATGGTGTGCAACGTATCCGCTCCGGTGAGAGTGGTTATGGCTTGACCTCCATGTATGCTATTGCAATCCCTGCGTAATAAATAGGGGAGGGGCAACCCTCCCCATCTTTAATTAGGAATATATAAATGGCTTTTACTACTGCAACAGTAACAAAAATTAAACGTGATAGAATGCAGTTCCAAGGTCTATTCACAGATATGTGGGCTGTTAAGCTCACTGTAAACCCTGACTCAGTGGCTGCTGGTGCTGAGAGTGCCGATACCTTTACTATCCCCGGCCTAGCTCTTGGTGATATGGTTCTTGGGGTAGCTACTACTGTGGACTGGACTGCTACTGGTGAGGCTTCTATTGAGGCTTGGGTTAGTGCTGCTAATACCCTCAAAGTTCGTATCTCTAATCTCCATGCTTCGTCTGCTGTAGACCTTGGTTCTGCTTCTTGGAAGGTCCTTATTGCTCGTCCAGTGTGGTAATATGAAGATTAAATTTAGATATAAGGCTAATGGAACTGTATGTGAGTTCGACCCTTGGTTTGCTGAAGATATGCGTAAGTCATATGAATGGGAAGAAGTTAAAGAAGAAGTAAGTACAACCCTAAAGTTGAAACCAAAGAATGACCTACCTACAACTGGTAAACAAGGTATTAGTTAAATTAAGAGAGTCTCAGTCAGTCACATTGGCTGAGTCTACTTATATCTCCCTTATAGCCGACTTTGTTAATGAAGCAAAGACTGATGTAGAAAATGCTTGGGACTGGACTATGTTAAGGACAGCCCTAACTATCAACTGTGTGCCTGGCACTTCTACATACTCCATGACTAATGCTAGAACTTCTTGGAGATTCTTAAAGAAGGGTAATTACGGTTATAATACAACTGTGAAGTCACCATTAACCATGATTACACATGATTACTATGATTCTCTAACTAAACTAATAACTCCTCCTAGTGCGGCTCCATCTTATTTCCGTATTAATGGAGTAGACTCTAGTGGAGATTCTAAGATAGATGTGTACCCTACTCCTGATGCAACTGATGCATTGGCATTCACTTTGGTAGTTCCACAGGCCGAGTTGTCAGGAGTAACTGATGTAATAAAGGTCCCTTGGCTTCCAGTAGTCCTTGGTGCCTATGCTCTTGCTATTGAGGAACGTGGCGAAGACGGCGGTACTGTAAGTAATAAACAGGATATTAAATATAGATTGGCATTAGATGATGCTATTTCTCAAGATGCTGCGAGAGTGGCTGAAGAGACTACTTGGGAAAGTGTTTAATGGCCCAACCACTACAACCACTCTCTATAGCTGCTCCCGGTTTCTATGGATTAAACACAGAGGCATCCGCTACTAGTCTTGAGGCAAATTGGGCTACTACTGCTAATAACTGTGTCATTGATTATTCTGGTAGACTGGCTGCTAGAAAAGGGTGGGCACAGCAAACTACTACTGCCCTAACTGGAAGTCCTTGGGTTGAACAGTTATTTGAATATGAGAAAGACTCTAGCACTCGTTACATCCTCTCATGTGCTACAGTAAGCACAGTTAAGAAGATATACAGTAGTGCTGATGATGGAGCGGGTGGAATAGCTACCATGACAGATAGGACAAATACTATTACTCCTGCTACTGGCAATAATTGGAAGTTTGTTAATCTAAATGGTAAAGTGCATGGGTATCAACAGGGACATACCCCCATTTGGTGGGACGGTGTGGCTGCTGGATTTGTGGACGCAGTAGCTACTTCTGGAACTCTTCCTCAGGGTAATGATGCTATTGCTGCACTAGGTAGGATATGGTCATTTGATTCTACTAATACTGTAGTTCAATATTCCGATCTTCTACTTCCTCTAGCTTGGGGCGCTGGTTCTGCTGGCTCCATTGATCTTAAGTCAGTATGGGCATATGGTATGGATAAGGGCGTAGCCCTTGCTATGTTCAATGGTAATCTAGTTATATTTGGAGAGAAGTCCATCCTTATCTATACTCGACCTGATCTTGTTGGTACTAGTGGTATGTACTTAGTAGAGCATATACAAGGAACAGGATGTATAGCTAGAGACTCAGTGCAACAAATAGGCACTGATATACTCTTTTTAAGCCGTTCTGGTGTTAAGAGTCTTGGTAGAACTATTCAAGAGAAGTCTGGCCCTTTGGAGGACGTATCTAAGAATGTAAGAACTACCCTCTTAACTTATGTAGCCCTAGAGGACTTAACTAAAATTCGTTCAGTATATTATGAGAAAGAAAACTTTTATATCCTCTCTCTACCAACTACTGCTAAAGTTGATTTCTGTTTTAATGTCTCAAATGCAATGCAAGATGGCTCTGCTCGTATCACAATTTGGAATGGTATAAATCCCCACTCATGGTGTTGGTCTAAAAGAGGTAATCTATATTGTGGACAGGGTGGAGTTATAGGAAAGTATTCTACTTACCTAGATAATGCTAGTACCTATCTACTTGAATACAAGAGTCCTTGGCTAGACTTAAATGGTGGACAAGACCAAAACATATCGTCAAGATTAAAGATACCTAAGAAGTTCTCCATGATTGTAAAGGGCAATAATCAAGCAGTTTCTATTGGACTATCTTATGATTATTCTGATATAGTTAATGCATCTACTATTATAACTATACCAAGTACAAATTTTCCCATATGGGGCACGTCTATATGGGGAGTAGCTACATATTCTGGACAAGGCTTAATTTATTCAGGGCTATCAACTCCTATATCTGGTTCTGGTAAAGTGTTACAATTTAATCTAAATACTTCTATCAACAATCATGAATTTAGTATTCAAAGATTAGAATTAAGATTTATACTTGGAAAATTATAATAAATGACTGACTATACTAAGACTACTAATTTTACAAATAAAGATTCTTCCTCCGCTGTTATACAGGGAGCTACCTTTGATACTGAGTTTGATAACCTAGCTATATCAATAACTAGTAAAACTAATTCAACAGACCTGTCAAATACTGCGTCTGTGTCATTAGGCGATTATTTAGTAGGAGCAAAGCGTACTCTTACAGGTTCTGTAGCGAAAACTCAACATGACATTCTTGAAATGTCTATTGTGAATATTATGGGATTTATGACTACCGCTGAGATTTCTGATGTAAGGGCAGGTACTGCCACTGTTGATGTGGCTACTGCTGTTTCTAATGCTTATGCTGCATCGGATGCAGTATGGTTTCCAGAGGGCACCTACGCCTGTAGCATCGCCTTAACGAGAACCAACACCCCGATTGTGCTGCTCGGCTCCGGACGCAATAAGACCGTCATAAAGAACAATTCCGCGTCCAGTATTGGCATATCTCTGACCTCTTGCGACTTCTCCACACTACAAGACTTCACGCTCGACAACAATACAAAAGCCAATCATGGGCTGTACTCCGTCGGAAGCACCTATCTGAATCTAGATAGGATAGCTTTCAAGAATTACGGTAATTCTAGCGCCGCCAGCAAGTACGGGCTATACCTCGACGGCTGCACGTTATCCAGTATTAACGACATCAGTTTCTACGATAACACACTGGCGAATGGCGGGCACCTTTACGTCAACCAGAGCTATTATTCAGTCTTCAAGAATTTCAACGCCGGCAAGGCCGGCACGGCGAATACAGTATTCTCCGTCAATCTGAACGAAGCTCATGGCGTCAGCTTCCACGGCCTCTATACCGAAGAAGGCGGCGGAAACGGCCTGCTGTTTGTTCAGTCTAGTGAGAACGTCAATATCTTCGGATTCTCGACGGAGCTTTATAATACCCGTGATCCTTCGGCGGAACCCGGTTGGATTCGTTACATTAATTGCACGGGCGTCAAGATTGTCGGTGCAAGGATATATCAGAACAGCAGTACGACCCCTGTGATTCCATTGATTCAATTGGCTGGAACATCCGGATTTTCCCTCGATGGGGCGATCATAAAACGATATGTAAACTCAGCCGTTCGGATGGTAGCACTCGGCGTTGGAAATTCAAATGTCACGTTCGACAATATAAACGTGGTGAACGCCGACGATCCCACCACACCAGCCGCCGTTTCTTATGTATTCCTCGACGCCAGCGCAACCACATCAAAAGTCTCATTGAGAAACTTTACCTCTGTTCTCGGTACGGCTTCGCACGATCTTAGCGGCGTGACAGGACTGGAGCTTGCAAACGCTGATGGCGTCACCACTACGATAACCGTGACAGGAGCAACGTATACCGTTCTCGCCAATGACTTCGACGTTATCTGTAACAGAGCGGGCACGGTTACGCTGACATTGCCTGCTGCCTCCGCTTCGATAAATAGCGTCATAAACGTGCGGACCATCCAAGCGCAAGCCGTGGTATCGGCGGCTTCGGATGTGGTGCCGATAACCGGAGGGGCGGCAGGAACCGCGATACTCGCTGGCGTCGATGGCGAATGGGCATCGTTAAAGAGCGATGGAACGGCATGGCAGATCATGAAGTCATGACGCTGATAACAACAATAGAAAGCCCGGATCAAGAGTTCCTTGATCGACCAATATTTGCTCACCGTAAACCTGTTTCGCCTTTGCGATATGCGATTGCCGAGATATTTTGGGGGCCGCAGTACGCTTACAACACTCTGGCAAAGCCTGTCATTCTCGGGTATCAGCGTTATAGGCTTAATTGGAATAACTAATGTCTACTGAATCTGATAAGAAAGATAAAGATTTAATAAAGCAAGCTATCAATGAGTGGCTTGAAACTAAATGGGCTATGTTTGGAAGATGGTCAGCTTACGGATTACTAGCAATGGCAGTAGGCGGATTGGGATACTTGTTCTTTACTACACATGGCTTTACTAAATAAGGCACAACTATGGCAAATTGGTACGATAATATATTAACTTCTGATAATGTTAAAGGCCTCTTAAATGGGGGTCTCAACTATTTTGCTGGACAATCGCAGCAGAATCAGAATCAAGATGCAGCAAATCAATACACCAATGCCACTAAGTTTGTTCCTTTTAGTGTAGTGTCTGGTATGGGTAGTTCTATGGTTGATCCGACCAATAAGACTGCCACTCTATCACTAAACAAACCATATCAAGATTTATCTAATAACTATCTTAGTATGGCTAATGGCATTAATTCTAATCTTAACGCCTTCTCCTCTGGTGATCCAGTACAGGCATATCTAGATAAACTAAGAGCCTTATCTGCTCCTCAGAATAGTCTTGATAGAACTAATCTAGAGAGTAGACTGTTCTCTCAGGGACTCCTTGGTTCTACTGGAGGCGGTATACAACAGAAGGCATTGTATGATTCCCAGAACCAACAAGACTTACAGGCCCAAATAGCCTCAATGAATAATGCTCAAGACTATATGCATTCTGGATTAGTTAACTCTGGATTAGCTGCTGGAGCATCTACTGGTCTTATTAATGCTCCTATGGACTACTTGAAGCAAGGTTCTGAAATGGGAACTGCTGCTTCCAATGCTGCCGCTCCTGCTGCACTTAATCAATTAGGAACTTCTAGTAATGCTCCTAACAGCGCATCCTTCTGGCAGCAATTACTTGGTGGAATGTTACAACCAAATGGCGGCTCTTCTACAACTACTGGTAGTAATAGTTCTACATTAGGTGGTATGGTAGGAAAACTTGGTAATACTCTATTAAATAATATATTTACTACACCTTCTCCCACTACAGACTTTGGTTGGGGGAACACTAATCCATTTTCTGGTAATGGTATGTTATTAGATTATGGAAATACAGGCTCTCCTTCAGTTCCAGATTTTACTGATCCACTAGGAGGTAGCACAACTGGCACTACCCCTTTTGGCAGTGGTAGTATAACAAATAATATGCTACATGGGGCCGGAGATACTTTAAATCTCCTTAACCCCAATGCTTCTAATTTATCTAAAGCAGGTTCTATCTATAATTTAGGTAATACTTTCTCTGGTGGATCATTAGGTTCTTCTGCCTTAGGTAATGGTATAAATGCCATTGGAACTACCGCTAGTACTATTGGCGCTTTATCTAATGTAGGTAATATTGATAACCCAATAAGTGCATTAAATACTATTGGAGGATTGGCTAAAGGGGCCTCTTATTTAGGCTCTAATCTACTAGGCCCATCGTTTACTACATCGGCAACTGGTTCTGCATTAGGTACTATTGGGTCTTCTATAGCAGGTACATTAGGTCCGGCTGGAGCAGTATTAGCTGGACTCAAATTAGCCTTTGATAAAGGAGGTTTATTTAATGATGACGGGGGATATACTCCTATGAGAGCTATAGCTGAAGCATACAATAAAAAGGGACCTCAGGGTATTATAGACTCAGCAAATCAACTTTTAACTGGCTCAGAAACTAATAGTCATCTACATGACCAAACTGGAGACGCTTCATCTAGGGCATCTGCTCTTATGGATATGGTAAATAAAGGAATTATTAATCCATCAGCCTTAACTAATTTTAATAGTCTAAATCAATGGCAACAAAATCAACAGAAGAATGATCCAATAGGATTTAGTATAAATAGAAAAGTAAAGGATGCATACTCTGGAAGTCTTTGGAACTGGCCCGGATTATTTACTTCTAAAACTGACTATAGTCAAAATCATAAGACTGGTAAGACTACTTATAATTATGTACCAACTGATACTTTAAATAATATAGTTAAATATTCAACTGATCCTAAAATTATAGCAGAAGCACAACGTAGGCTTGCTATGCCACCCAAAAGAAGAGCAATCTAAGAATGGCTACTCAATTTCCTTTATTTAATATACCTGACCTACAGTCAGTACAACAGTCGGAGCAGGACCAAGGTAGACAGCAGGACTTGGCAATGGCTCAAGTTAACCCACAAGTTCTACCTAGATTCTATAATTCCCAAGCAGCTAGGGCTATTGGAGATGTTGGGCAGTCTATTCTTGGTATTGAGTCTCCTGCTATTAAGAAAGCTAAGGCTGCTCAAGAAGTTATGAAGAGAACTGAAGCCTCAGGCATTGACTTCTCTACTAATCCTACTGGCTATATTGATGAAGCCATTAAACATGCTATGGACTTAAATCAGTATGACCTTGCTCAACAATTAGTAGCACAAAAAGTAAGTCTTGCTAATTCTGCCATGTCTAATCTTAAGGACCAGTCAGAAGTTAATAAGAACAATGCTGCTGCTGTTAAAGATGCTGCTGATTCTCAGACTGCTGACTATAGGGCCAAGTCTGGTAGGATTACTGCTTTGGCATATCAAGTACAGGCACGGGCTCAGGCAGCAGCGGCTGCTGGTAATACTGCTAAACTTAATGTATCCAAAGTCGTCGGAAAATACTTACAAGACTATTATGATTTGTTGCCAAAACTCCATGAAGCACTAACTAATCCTGCTAAGAAGGGAGATTTGCCAATTCTACAAGCACAAGAAAAACAACTTCAAAAAGTTATAGAAATGGGACAACGACAACTTGGGCTCCAAGATCAATTAATGGGCTATCAGCCTTATGCTCCTCCCGGACTTCCAGCTACCCCAGATGCTAGTGCTGCTGGTGGCACTGGTTCTACTGATGTTGGAACCTTTCCATAATGGGACTGTTTTCCTTAGACCCTAACTACGGTGATCCCGGTCAGTCATATTCTATGGATACTGGACAGCCTATACAATCTCCTATAAAGGTGCCTCCAGTAGCTCCTGAGAGCGCCCCAGCGCCTACTTCTCAGGATACCCCTAGTCCTACTACTACTCCTGTAGAAATGGTTCCCGCTGGACCTACTCATATAACTATCCAAGGTAAGGTCTATACTGCTACCTTATCTAAACCCATGCCTAAACAGGATGTGGTTAATATGTTCTTTAGTAGGGTGGGGTATAACCCAGATGATAGTGCTCTTAAGCATCCTATAGATGCTGCCAAGATAGCAATTGATGCTGTAACTGGAGGCCCTAATGGTAGTAGGGCTTCTATAGGTGATGTTGCTGTAGGTGCTGGAGAAAATGTACTAGCTGGAGTAACTGGTATGTACCATGCTGCTATGGGAGCCTTAACAACTCCTATTGCTGCTGCTGATCCTAATAACACAGTTGCTCAGAATTGGAAGGATAGTCAAGATAAAGCATACTCCCCTAAGACTTATGCTGGTAAAGATATAGCTGAGAAGTTTACTGTAGGAATGCAGAAGGCTGGAGAATTTGCTGGAGACTCATTGGCTAACTTTGCCAAGATGACTGGTCAGAATACCCAAGTGCAAGCTATAGGATATGCCACTGGACAAGCACTGCCAATGGCGGTTCTACTCTTATCTGGATTTGTAAAGGGAGATAGACCTTCTAATTATATTGGTAAAGAGACCCCTCCGGCTAAGGCTCCAGAACCTGCTGGACCTTCTCCTAGGTCTGGTGGGGAAGTATTAGCTACTCCCCAAGAGTTCGCATCTATGATGCCTAAGGACTCTAATCCTGCTCATGTGGATGCTGCCTACCAATCCTATCTAGAAAGTCATGTACCGACCACTCCCAAACCTCCTGAGAGCTCCGTACAGCCTACTTCTGCCCCTGACCTAGGGCCTAGTATAGCCCAAGGAGCTACTACGGCTGCTGATAGAGCTATTAATGTCCAAGGAGTCAATGACTCTAAGGCCACTGATATAGCTTTAAGTCAGTCTAATGATGCCAAGATTGCTGCTACTGAGATTGCTGATAAGAAACAATCTGAGATTGACCAAGCATATGCCCAGAAAATTGCTCAGGATAAAGCAGACATGGTGGCAAAACAGGCTGCTGAGGACCATCAGACCCAAATCCTAGATCAACAGAGACAAGTGGCTGAGGCACAGAATGTCTTTGATGATAAACAAAATGCTAGAGTAGATAATCTAGTTAGGAAATCAACTTATCCTGTTGGCACATTCTACTCAGGACTTGATCCTAGACTACTTGCCGATGCCCTTAGATACATCAAAGAGCCTCTCGACAAATTTACTAAGATACTCTCTGATAAATATGGTGAGAGAGTTAAGGATCAACTTCCTTATATCTATACTAAGATCAGAGCTGCTGGCATTGTGCCTAGTGAGACTTCTTCTAATCTAGTAAATAAGATTACTCAGCCTAGCCACAGTTCTATGACTAGCGATGTTGCTAAACAGATATACAGGTCAACTAATCCCTTAGATCATATTGGCTCTAGAGAGGCTGTATTGTGGGATATTCAACAAATGGCCAAGGAGATTGGCCCATTGTGGGATAAGCAGTCTCATGCACAGACTTTAGCATATGCCAAACAGATATTTGGCTCTCAGAGTCTGAGTGACATTAGTAAATTAAATACTGCACTTAAGAAAGCTCCCCAACAGACTATTGCTGCCGTCCATTCTATGATTGACTCTAGAGTAGAACTTGAGAAGATGGCTGAATTTGTTAGGGAGAATCCTACTAAAGTTACTCCAGAACATAAAATAGCTATGGAGACTGCTGCCGCTAGATTTCTTGCGTACCAAGAGGCAGCGTTACATCTTCCTTCTTATGGTGGTAGATTCCTAGATGCAATGAAACATATTACTGCTAATCTACATGATACTAAGATTATTGCTGAGAAGCTAGAAGAGTATTCTAATGGTAAGTTTGATATATACAAATTATCTGATGATATTCTAACTGCTAAAGACATTAAAGCATTTAGTTCTAAAGTTAAAGGGCACCTGCGTCCTCCAGGTATTATGGATATGGTGCTTGAGTATGCTATTAATAAGATGCTTAATGGATTAAAGACTCAAGTAGCTAACTTTGGTGGTAATACTATTCGCTTAGGACTTACTGTTCCTGAGACATATCTCCATGCTTTCCTTAATAAAGTGCTTCCTGGTAATGGAGAATTAGGATTTACTGGAGCTAACGCTAGAGCTTTAGCCTCTATCTCAGGTATAAAGGAGGCGTCTATAGCCTTTGTTAAAACTTTCTGGGAAGGTAAGTCTATGGATAACCAGACTAAAATGAATCTCCTACAGCACCAAGCTATTAGAGGCTCTACTATTGGACTAGATAATTTAAGTAATAATCCTATTAATAGATATGCCGCTAAGGCAGTAGATTTAATTGGACATTATGAGAGATTACCCGGAAGAACTCTTCTAGCTGTAGATGATTTCTTCAAGACACTTGCTCGTAGAATGAGCATTAATCAACAGGCTGCTGACCTAGCCCTTGCTCAGAGCAAAGGTAAGACTATGGCAGAAAGGATGCAGTTGCAGAATGATCTAGTAGCTAATCCTTCAGAACAAATGTTAGCTAAGGCTGTTGAAGAATCTCATCTTTATACCTTCACTAATGATCTTGGACAGCTTGGTAGACAGTTTCAACATGCTACTACTAACCCTTTCATAAGATTTAATATTCCATTTGTTAAAACTATGACCAATATGTTTAAAACAACTGTTGGATATTCAGGTGGATATTTAACAAAAGGTCTATCTCAATTAGTCACAAGAGAAAAGAATATTGATATTAGAAACTCTAACCTAGCTAAGGGACTGATCGGTGCTGGTATCATGATGTACGTCTATGATCTAGCACAGAGGGGTAAACTAACTGGGCAGGGACCCACTCTTAAAGGAACACAAGCTGCTTGGAGACAAACACACCAACCTTACTCATATATTGACGATCAGGGTAACTATCATTCACTCACTAGGATAGCTGGCACATTTGCCCCTACTATAGGAGCCATTGCTGACTATGCTTATGCAGAGAATAGTATGAATGATGATGAAAAGAATGATGCTGTTAATTTCATGTTTAAGTCTATAAGTAATAATGTGTTTAATAACTTATGGTTGCAAGGAGTCCTTAACCTTACTAATGTTTTACAACAGGCAGTGAGTGGTGACTCAACTAGCATAACTAGTACTCTTAAAGAATATGCTGCTGGAGTTGGTGGTACGTTTGCCGGTAATATGGAGAATGATATTCGTAGACAGCAGGACCCCAGAGTTCGTGATCCTAGTGCTGTAGGTAATCAGAATCCTACTCCTTCTGAACTCATACCTAGTATGTGGGAATCAATGAAGGCTGGATATATGGCTAAGACTCCCGGTATTACTAAGACTCCTTGGTTTGAGAAAGTACCGCTTAAGGTTAGTGTGTGGGGTGATCCTATTCTATCTGATAATAGTATGGTTAATATTATGACAAAGATGAATGCTAATGAGATTGATCCTGTTAAGCTAAAGGTATCTCAAGCTAAGGCATCATTACCTGTATTCCCATCTAGTGACCAAGGAGTTAAGTTTACTCCAGAACAGGTTATAGCTGGCAAGATGATGATGGGACATAATGCATATGAGGCACTAAAGCCTATAGTATCTAGTCCAGATTGGAATAGTCTTAGTCTATATGTTAAGCAACAATATATTACTAAAACATTCGATAAGACTCTATTACAGGCTAAGGGAGCTGTTATAGCTAGTCCATCATTTAGAATTAAAGACATTGTTGATAAGAAGATGCAGGAGATAAATAAGAAATGATTGATCTATCAGCCCTAGTACCTTACATGGGAGTGTTCGGACCTATAGTATCTGGATTAGGAAATGCAGTAGCTCAGAGAATTGCTCCTACTTCAGTAAAGGCTACCAGTGTAGCTGACCAAGTAGCATTGGATAACTCTGCTATTGCTATGCTTAAAGCAAAGGGGGATATTGAGAATGGGGGTGGGGATACCTATCCTTGGGTATGGGCTATAATTAAACTTCAACGCCCAATCATTCTTGCTATTATTACAATTACTTATATTGCTGAGGAAATGCTTAATCCAAAAGGAGCAAGTGACTCAGTAGCTAATGCCTTCCAGTTTGTAGGCAGTTGGCTATTTTCTGAACGGTTTATGTTAAAGGGCAAATAAAAAAGGGGAGCTAAATGCTCCCCTTAATTAATTACTTATTAAAAAACTGTTTCAATAATGATCTAGCTAGGAGGACTTCACCACTCTCCATCCCGCCATAGTAAGCATCATCAAAGTTACTGCCAGAAAATTCACAAGCATTAAATTGTTTATCATCATGCCAGCACTCCACTTCTGCCCTCTTTTTGAGAAAATCATATAATGAGTGAACATCAATATCCATATACATTATAATAATGACTCGTTGTAGTCCCACTTAGCTCCCTCAGCTACCTTAGTAGCCTCAACATAATCTCCAGACCATACTAAACGCTCAACATAACGGCGTTTAATAAGACCATGAGCCACAACATACTGGCCCCCCTTCTTCTCCTTATTCCATCGTTTAAACTCATTCCTTGCTCCTACCATATCATTAGCTTGCAGCTTCTTAACTAGAGTACTAGTAGAGAAGGCCCTACATCCAATGTTGTAGCACAGCATTACCATAGCATCAAACTGTGGTTGACTAATATCTAATCCTTTACACACTGTAGCCACACAGTCCTCATGCTTTGACACATCCTCCTCTAGGAGGACTGCCGCTGCCTCAGGTGTGATTACAGTAAAGGATTCCTTAGGACGAATAAAGTGCCCATATCCAATAGTATTCACATTACCATCTCCTCCCCCGTCATTGTATGGAACAGAACGGAACTGTTCACATTCTTTCAATACTTCAATACCTTCTCTCGATAAAATCATTATTTTTCACCTTCAAGATTATGTCTAAGTACACTGCGAACCTGCATCAAAATCTTACCTAACCAATTCCTACCAGTACCATCTGCTCCATCCCCCCACCAAGGGTCAGGTCGAATAGTCCCGACAGTATGCTCAACAAGTCCCTCATCCCCAGTCTCTAATAGTTTTCTCATTAGATCAAGGTGTTGGGTAAACTTATTTAGAACAGCTAGATACATGATACGATATTTTATCTCGTCCCAATCATCTACTATACCCCTCAATCTACGAGCAGTTACAGCAGCTTCATTGGGGGTAGAGCATCTTTTAATCCTATACCTCTTTGGGCCCTCCTCAAACTTCTGGGCTTGGTAGTAGTGCTCAGTAGTTCTCCAAAGTTCCCCATCGATAACTATTGGGGCCTCATAGAAATTAGACATGAAACCATAATCGTCGTGGGCTTTATAAAAATGTATCGTCATTCTTTTTCCTCTGTTATAGTTTAATAGGAATTCAACACTTATTGGTAAGTTCAAATCTCACAAACACCAGCACTACAGGCTAATTCCTTAGTATTCTCAGTGCAATCCTCAGTTTCATAATCTTTAAGTTTAGTCCAATCAATAGTAGGCATCTTAGCAACTAACTCTTCGTACTTTTCCTTCGTAATCTCCTGATATGGGGCTTGCTTATAAGTTCCATTATCGTAAGGAAGGAAAGACACGCCGCTGACAATATCAAAATTATCATACACCCAAGCGCCAACAGCAAGCCACTCATTTTCACGAACATACACAGTGATACTAGGTTTGTGTTCACACCAATACTCCTGATATATCTTCCATAGCTCTAGTTGCTCGATTGCACTAACTTGATCCCTAAGCACACCCAACTCAGGAGCCCGCATAGGAAAAGAGAATATGCTAGTAGTAGAAGGCGCTGAGATACTATCTTCCACAGGAATTCCTTGATCCTGTAACATTTTTGCAAGAGGGTCGGTCTTACTGTTTCGTACAGTTCTAATATAATACCTACTATAACGAGGATGAATACCACTGGAGCTGTCAACAAGCTGACTAACAGTACCACTAGGCTTAACACAGGTAATAGCAGCAGACTGCGGAATACCGAGACTCTCTGCCCACGCCTTGTTCTCATTTATTGCCTCCTGTTTAAGTTGCACTAACCAAGTGGACAGTGCATTTCCTACATCATTATTCCTACTCATAATGGGATGGTCCATAATTCCAGTAAGACTTACTCCGAGTAGGCGCTCCTCACTAGTGTTTCGTTCCCATGCACTGGATAAATATCGGAATCCTGTAAGTGTACTTTGTAAGGTTCCGAGGAAACTTGCAATTCGCACTTTTCTTTTGAGACTGTCAAGAGTGTCGTCTGGGCGTACTACTACCTCCGTTAAATTACAGAATTGTTTATCCCTTAAAATTATCTCAGAACAGGGGTTACAACCATAGTTATGTTCCTCGTATTCTATCTCTATATTAGTTATTTTCATCTAAATATTTCTTAGCCTTTTCTAGTAATTCTGCGGAGTCTTTAAAGTAGCCTAAACCTCTATTACATAGATCGCATAGTAGCCCTCGCACCTTTCCAGTAGAATGATTGTGGTCAACATGGAAATAAGTATGTCCTCTTCCTATCTCAGAAGTTCTACATATAGAACATTTTCCTTCCTGTTCTAATAACATTTTGTTATAATCTTCCCTAGTTATTCCATACCTCCGCTTCCATGCAGACTCTCGTACCTTTTCGTCATTTCTATGCTCCTTGTCATAATTAGGATTCCTCTTTCTCCACTCCCTTAAGTAAAGATTTTTATCTTCCTTACTAGAATGTTGTTTAAATTGAATCCCCAATTTTGAGCCCCTTGGCATCAAAGTCCTCCTTGCTTAAATATACTAAGCTACCATCTTCCATAGTTATTTTTACACGCTTTATCCCACGCCTACCATTCCTCTTAACTTGCTCTATGGCAGACTCTCTATTGAATATACCACGTTCCCCACACTTTGATTCATATAAAGACTGCCACTCACGCAGGAAGATTCCCACATCTGGTTTTTCTGTGTAAGCAACACTATTGTTGGCAAGGGCTCTTTGCGGATTATCATTCCACCATGCTCCGTGTTTTGCATTACGCATCCTCTCGTCTGTTAAGTTACTTAAACTAATTAAGGCTGATCGTCTGACCCCACCGACAACGACGACTTCAGCGACCTTGCACATGAGGTCATGGCATTCGAGGCTGTTGAGTCTCCTTCCAGCAGCTTGAGTAAATAGTCGGCAGGCAAAGTTGAAAAGATCGTCCAATGGTCTTGGACCAGAAGCCCTTCCACCAAACGTCTTAAGTCTACTTCCTTCAGGTCTGACATTAGAAAGGTTCCACTTGGGGACCCTTCCTCCCCATAGTAAGGAGAGTAGCTCACGAAAAGCCGTTGCCCAGCCGATTTTAGAGTCACGTACAACAATGGTTGTTTCTGATTCATGAAATTCCTCAGCGATAGATGGTAGTTCATTTATTTCTTGTCGTTCTACACTAAACCCAACTCCAGTACCGCACATCAATATATACATAGCTTCATCAAATGCTCTGGGTCTATTGATGGCTAAATATGCACAATTATATCCTGCCACATTATCTCTATCTAGTGCTTTACCTGCCGTCATTAGACAGCGCATACTAGGCATTACTTCTAGATTAAGGATAGCTTGTTTAACTACACCCCATATAGGGTCCCTCAAGGAGGGAGTTCCTTCTCTTTTTCTAAAGAAGTCTATGTATCTTTCTACTGTCTCTTCCCAAGTCTCTCTGCGTCCAAGAGAATCACTCCATCTTGCGTAACGGCTCTGGTGTATGTACGTCTGGTAACTCGTCGGTAACATCTTCTTCCTTATTATTATTTATTTCTATTATTTTTTCTGGATCGAACTGAGCCACTTCCTCGTAATTAACATATCCACGCTGATTACTTAATACTCTAATTCCTTTATATACATAGTCAACACAATGGTGTGTATGTCCATGTATCCAAGTAAGTTTATCTGGAAAGTACTTTAGAATTTCAGTGGCATATCCATCGTTCATACTATCCACACCATATCTAGAAGTATTAATACTTCTAAAACTAGGGGCATGGTGTGTTACAATTATAGTTTTAGATGCATCAAATTTAGGAACTTCGTCCAATAAATACTTCATAGTATTTTTAAACATACTATTAACTGTGGAAGTACTAAGAGGTTCTGATAAACTACTGTCCATAATTATTCTAGAATCATTCATCCTGCTAAATGTTCTATCTGATACAGAACTCCACATAGTGCCACCTATAAAAGAAATTCCGCCTATCTCTACCTTAGAATCGTCTAGGATGTGGATATTATCAAATGGTTCTATATAGTCCTTTATATTCTTCTTAAAGTCCCAAATATCATGTTTATATAACTCATGATTTCCATGAACGTACACTACATGAGGAAATACTTTAGCACATTCAGTTAAATATAAAAATGTCTTATCTTCACCAACATGAATATCTCCAGCTAATACAAGCACATCACCTACAACTTTGGGAATGAAGTAGTCACCAAACTCAAGATGTAGGTCACTCATATATTGAATCTTCATCCATATTTCCTCTTTAAGTAATCAAAGGCTAAAAACTCGGGTTCTGCCTGACCATTTTGTACATCATGTAAATATACTAATCCTCTCCAATAACGATCAGCCTCAGTAGTAAAATGATCTGGGTGGTCATAATAACAGCCCACAACCAAGCCAAACCGTTTGCGACCAATGGCGTCTGTAAGCTCACTGAAATCCCTAGTATGAGAATGCCCTTGCACACAGGACATAAGGCCCTTTTTAACCAATGTGGCTGCATGATTATCTCCTCCGATAGGTCTGCCCAATACTCCAGAAGTGAAGTAATGTTGGAATGCAATATCTTCGTATACATAAGGTTGTAAGTATGGAATTACCTCCCATCCATAAGACTCGTATGCCAAATCTCTTAGACTTAATTTACCTTCTAACTTAGGGTCTTCGTTGCATGCTCTAGGTATCCTATTCTCATGATTACCTAGAGTAATTACCATAGTTGGTTGGTACTTCTTCTTCTTCCACTTAGTATGGGTATTATTATATCTCTGTATAGCCCTATTAAATAGATGACATGCATTATGTGAGGCATGTATATCATCTTCATACCTGCGCCCCTCTGCTGGCAACTTACCTATATCATACATAGATAAGCTAGTCATATCAGCCATATCTCCTATATTAATAATAGCATTAGGTTGTCGATCAAGGGCAAACTCTCCTGCCCAAGAGAATCTATCATTAGGTGCATCCATTCTAGCATGAGAGTCTGGTATAATCAATATCTCTTTATGTTTTCTCAATTGGAATCCTTATTTAGTTTATTATGTAATAATTCCAACTCCTCTTGCGGTAGGGACATTAAGAAATCAGTAACCTTTTCTGGATGACTAATCCTAAGTGCATGATACTGCCTGACCAAATTATCTATTTTCTTATCCTGCCATAAGGCAGTTCGGTCCAACAGAACTCCCCTCAATCTTCTTCTACTTCTTCATCTAGTTCGTCACTCCATTCAATATTAGGATACCAATGGAGGAGGATATTAGTTATCTGTTCCAATACTACTGGGCTTTCGTCTGAATTCTCTTCAATAAACTCAATAGCTTTATCTATACGAGCATAGGCTAAATCTAAGTCTTCTTGGATATGTTCTATTGTTCTAGTTGTCATTTATTTTACCAAGTAATTCCTCATATGTTTCCCAAGTCATTGCTACAAATGGCATTCTATTATTTCTCCCTAAGAATAGGAAGTCATTTCCAGATAGCCATTCCTCCATCACTTTGAAACCTTCCCCACTCTTACGCTTCTTACACTCCCCAGTATATTCTTTGTCCCCAATTTGGATTTTAACATCTCCTTTAAATCCTTGGGCTGCACCTGATAGAGGAACTTTCTTAGCCTTGAACTTAGTCCTCTCACGATGGTATTTAATAATGTCTCTTTCAAACCTGTTTCCTTTTTCTTTTGATTTACTTGCCAATTTTACTCCGTATCTCTTCTATTGAAACTGGAGTTAAGTTTACTACATCAGCATTGACATTGATATACTTATCTCCTCTTGGATCACCATTATGAATGTGTCCATGAATGTTATATTTCCACCTAAACTCCATATCCTTCTCATGCAAAGGAACATGACTAAGGACAAATTCCTTATATGGCCACACTCCAAATACTCTATCAAAGAATCTTAGATACTCATTTATTGGGTAATGGTCGTGGTTTCCTAAAATAAGGCTCTTATGCCCATTACACAGAGCCATCCATTTAAGATTATCTGGTCCACCAAAGGCAACATCACCTAAATGATACACAACATCCCTTTGTCTAACTACACTATTCCATCTATCTACGATAGCAAGATTCATTTCTACTACGTCATTAAATGGTCTGGACTCTTTAGCCCACCTCAAGGCCCCCTCGTGGCCGAAGTGTGTATCTCCTATGAAAAAGACCCTAGTTGCCATCTTTGGTTATCCTCTCTTTGTATCCACAATAAGGAACCTACTTCTTGGAGAATAGTTTCCGCTTTATCTCCGTAAGCCAGTATATATTGCTTGAGTACCACTTCTTCCATTTCTCTTGGAGAAGAAATACCTGATAGTAACTCTTCTGCCGTAACTTTACCCAAGCCAAAGATACCTGGGATGTTATCCACTGTATCGCCTGTGAGCACTTGTTTATAAAAGTTTCTATATCCTGCCTCCTCGTCTATCCAATACTTCTCTTCTTTATCCCAATTGTAATGCCAACCGGGTATCATATCTAAGTCTTTATCTATACTACAGATAATAGTAGGCTCTTTATCAGTCCACTGCTCAATGCCAAGCTTATCATCGGCCTCTATTCCATCTACTACTATAGCATCAAACCTACTAATGAGGTAATCTCTAACTGCTTGGTAATGAATTGGCCTTTCTTGTGCTCTATTTCCTTTATAGGGCTTAATGGTAGCTATCTGCTCCCTATAGTTACCTTCTCCAGTAAGATATATCTGCTGGTCCTTAGCTTTGGTAGATTGGAGTATCCTAAGAATCATTTCCTTTGCTATATGTAAAGCATTCTCTACTGGTTCTAGTACTGTTTCCTTCTCAATGTCTAGTCCATTCTCCTCTGCCATCTTAGTAGCATCTTTTTTATAGCGGAAAGAGGCTACTTGCGTAGCCCCATCCATCAAATAATATCTACTACGTTGGGCAGCAAAGGCACACTTATATGTTATAATATCTCCATCAATCAAAGCTTTAATAGAAATATTCCCTAATGACCTCTCCCTCTTTATTGAAGGAGAGTTTCTTCTCTTTAATCTTCTTCTTAAATCCAGTATGCTTATTTATCTTCCAAAGTGATACCTGCTTGCCACTACGATAAGAAGGATCAACTTCAGATAAGAAATTGGAATAGCAAAGAGTGGTTGGGCCACTCTTCACTTCCCAATAAATATCTTTGTTTGCTTTAATGCTTTGGTTCTCTACTTGAGACTATCTCATTCTCAATGATAGCATCGTGTCCATCTTCATCAATCTGTTCCATAGCACTGAGAAGTCCCTTACAGGTATTGATATCATCAGGTAGATACTGCGTGGTGTACTCAACTACTCCAGTATCCTTATTTCTAATCATATATCCTGTGCGCTCAATGCCCTTAGCATCCACATAAGGACCAATATCTACCATGTAGGTATCATTTTCATATAGCATTAGTCGTCATCCCCAACAGCACGGAGCGGCTCTTGGACAACTGCGCCAGTACCAGTCTTAAGTTCTGTTACATCATTGTAATACTGGTTGGTCATATGATCTACAAACTGTAGTACCGCATCTAATTTCTTATTCTGTGCAGTAGGAAGTTTAAGTAGATCATGTTTAATAGCTAATTCAGCAACAGCAATGGCATCCTTACGACTTGATTGGAAGTGAATGGAATCTTGTCTGTTGTCTTTGGAAACTGTTGCGGCAGGTGCATTTGTCTGACCTGTCGGCACGTTGGCCTTCCCAGAAGAAAGAGGACCACTAATACGAGTAACATTACCCTTTTCCACATCACGACCGTACTTGCCGGAGTCGTAGATAATCTCAACATTATCTCCTTCAAATACACCTGGATCATTAAATCCACAATTATACCACTCATCATCCATCTTAATGCTATGGACTTGAAAACTCTTACCAGTACGATTAGACTGTTTTACTTCTGATTTAACAAATTGCACTACGCCTGTGGCTTTAGCCATTCTTTTTCTCCGGTTCTCCCCAGAAGGGGCCTATCTTAATGTCGCAGCCAAGGGCTACGTCAAAATCTATATTATATACTTTCTTTAAGTACCAATAAACATCTTCTGTGTATGCTTGGACAATTAATTTCTTATAAAGTTCCCTCTCCTCTGGATTTAATTCAGTAATAGTTGAGTCATGAATACAGTTTACTATGAAACTCAACATCTTATATGCCTTCATATGGTGCCACAGCATGAAACTAGCTATAGGAGCAATCTCTGCTGTAGCAAAGTACTGGACGGGGTAGTTACATATGTTGGTTGTGTTCTTAACATATCCCCTTGAGTCCATTGCAGTATCAGGCCAATAGAATCTATGTCCTGTTGGTAGTACTAATTCCTTGGACTTGAGGACTTCCAGCTTCCACTTCTCTTGAGTTTCCGCAACTCCACTATATTTCTCCTTAAATGCTTTATAGTATCTTTTCTCAGAGGGGGTGCCGCTCTGGCCTCCATAGAGCGGCTTGAAAGTATGTTCCTTAGCGTCCTGCCTACTAACGCCAATGACCGACGCCGTAAATGCATGTACGTCCTCACCATTGGCCACGGACTCTCTTCCAGCATCATCGTCTCCTAGAAATACTGCTGCTCTAAACTCAAGTTGAGGAAAATCTCCCTCACCCATTAACCACCCTTCTCTCCTAGCACTAAATAACTTCTTGAAATCTCTAGGTATCTGTTGGAGATTACCAGATAATCTGCCAGTCTGCACCACAGCTTGGTTAAACTTACCGTGTAATACCCCCTGAGAGCTACGGAGAGCCTCTACAAAGCGTTCTAAGTAAGTAGTAATAGCCTTGCTTAGGTGTGATCTTCTCAGTCTGAGGGCAAGGAATTCCTTTTGTCTTCTAGTAGTCGGTCTAAGTTGAGAAAGAGTAGGTTCGTCTGTTTTTGGAGTTCCGTCAGGGAATGCTTTGCTTGGTTTATTCCTGATCGGAGTTCCTCTTTTGTCTTTAAGTTCTTCAAATCCCAAATCTGAGTAGATAAAACGTGCAACTTGTTGCGAACTTCCAATATTAATACCATTGGTAATGTTGTATAGCTCATTCTCTACCTCCGCTAACTCTTTGAAATAGGAATCATAAACTTCCGTTACCCTCGTATTGTCCAAGTGGATTCCATTTAACTCCATCTCTGCTAGGAGAGGAGTAAACAAGCACTTGGTATACAAAAGTGGTAACTGGCCAGCAGCTCGTAACTCCTCCCTTTGTCTCAAGAACACTTGTTCTGTGAGGATAACATCCTGCGCGCAGTAGTTTAAAAGAAGGTGTTGGGGGATGCATGAGGGGCACACACCGTTGTGTATAAGATTTTCAACAAGAGGGTTTTTGCATGCAAGTCCTCTTCTACTAGCCACGCTATTAAGGTCAAGAGGATAACGACGATTACTGGAGATAATGTAGTCACAAAGGAGACTATCGAAGCATAAAATTGTTTCAAGTTTTACTCCTGCTCTAAAAAGCCACTGTAACTCAAACTTAGCGTTATGGGCCACAATGAACTTAAATTGCTTTAGGTATTCCACTAAAGCTCTTAGTGCCCCTGAGTACTCATTACCTATCCAAGGAATAGGTAGGGCATCTTTTGTTTTAGTTACTGCAAGTACTATACTGTTATTATTATTGAGAGCCGCACCCTTATCTAAGTTAGTAGTCTCGAAATCTAGAACTACATAATTATCAGATAGATATATGTTAGGGTTTGGTTCTCTTATAAACCAAGGATAATTAACCGTTACTCATCCTTATAAGGAAGTAATTTTAGAAAGTCTCTCATCGACTGAGACTGGAAAGTAACTATGATTACCACTTATCTTATTCTTACAAAGACTTAGCATACGCATACTCTGTGATCTGAACTCCTCATTTAATCCTATACCAATCATTAAATCTGCTGCGGCGGGCAGTCCTGTCTTACTATTGTCAACATCAGACATACCTAATACGAGTTTATTAGTAGCACTATCTCCTGCCTGAGTGACAGATATAGCTAACATATCAAATTCCTTAGCTAAATTCCTAACTTCCATAGCAGCTTTCTCAAGGATATTAACCAGACCAACCTCACCTACCTTGAGATTCCTTATCTGGTCAACAATCAGTACATCAGGTCTAATCTTTTCTATTAGACCATGAATCTCAGGAATAGTTCCCGGATTTAAGTCCTCTAGGTAAAAGTTATCAAGTCCGACTTGGCGAGCTTCCTCAACAGCCGATGCAACATTATCACTGATTTCTCCTCGAACTTTCCCCGTAATGCGTGAGAGAAGTCTGTAGATAAGTTGGACCTTTGGTTCTTCATTTGCAATGTAAAGTACTCTTCTTCCATCCTTAATAAGTCCTCTGCTAAGGTTAATAAGGAACTGCGTCTTGCCAGTTTCCGGCCTAGCAAAGACAATGATATGACCTCCTTTATATGCCCCTCCCTCTGTAGCCTCATTAAGAGACTGTGGATATAACTTGATACGTTCTGTGCCCGTACTATCTTCTGTAAGGAACGCTGCTGCTGTTGCTCCACTTAATATCTCCTCAGTAGGTTTTGTATCCTCAATACCACAGGACTTGTATTTATCAACATAATCAAGGACTTTCTTCTCGTTCTCATAAGAGGCTAGTAGTACTCCAGCCCACTCGTGAGCAATACGCCTACGCTTAGTTAAGGATAACTCCTTCATTAGATTAGAAGAAGATACCTCTCCTAGATTAGATAATAACCTAAGAGGCAGATCGGGCTTATTCATTTCCCTTGTGATCTGCCCCTTAAGTATATCTACATCTACTTCCTTAGCCTCTTTATCCCTTTCATAGAACTCTACTATACGCTTCCATATCTCTTTTGGAATATCTGATAAATCAGCCTCTTCAAGGATAGGCAGCAGCTTATTATAATTATCTCTGCTGCTTATTGCAGCACTGAGTATCTTCTTTTCCAAATATTATCCTTATTTTATATTATGTATCTTTTTGTAGTCCTCAGTCTTAAGGAGCAGTACACGACAAACACTACTATTAGACCTAAACTCCTTACTAGAAGTAAATCCTAGTTTCTTTAGAATCTTTACTGCCTCAGTTTGCCTGCTATTAGTACTAGCTGAGATAAATCCAGTACCTCTTATAGCCGTACTAAGGAGGGCCTCAACCTCCGCCTGAAACTTATCCTTAGCTTCTTTAGTAACTAAGAGATGGTCGCCTGGGAATCCAAACAGAATCTTACCACCACAATTTGCATAATAACCGGTTGTTTGCATAACAATATCTCCAATGATTGGGGTTAGTTGAAATGGCGTCCTTGGAGAGATTCGAACTCCCGACAGTCAGATTAGAAATCTGATGCTCTATCCAACTGAGCTACAAGGACATTAAATCAAAGTACTTTCTTTAATACTGGAGGATTAACTGCTTTCCACCATAGCTTAGTCTTTGTATCTTTATGGTACTTACTAGTCATCCATCTTGTACTACTGAATCCTAACTCCTTGAGTGCTTGAATAGCATTCTCTTGCCTATGATTAGTAGTTGCAGTAAAGAATCCCATAGCACTATGTAGGCGCATTTGAGCTTGAACATAAGTCTTAATTTCATCTACGCTTCTGGTAGGCTCTGGCCTTTGCCCATCCTGACCGAATCCTTGGAGTATCTTACCAGTACAGCAGCGAGGAAAGTCATTAGTCTGCATTAGCGTCCCAAGAAATCACGGATATGGGGATTGAATTCAGACTTATACTCCAAATAAGCTTCCTTTAGATTTTGGATTACTTCCTTTAAAGTAAGTTCGGAAGGGCATGGTAATGTCAATCTGTAATTCTTAGAATTGAGCCTGCCTCCAGCTTGTATTCTACCACGCTTCTTATAGAATGTATCCTGATAATTACATTCAGTAAAAGCATAATGAACTGCATCTTTCTCACGAAGAAAAGCAATAGTTGCTCCTCCCTTAGGATCAATAGAGTCGTCCATAACATGCCGATACCGTAGGTGGATAAACTTAACTTGCTCTTTGTTCATTGTCTTCTCCAAGTAGATATTTAAGGGTTTGATAACCAGTGTTCTTTGGGTCTTTAGCCATACTTACAACAGTAATCTTAACTACTCCTTGGTATTTCTTCATTACTTTCAATGCCTTCTCTGTAGCATCTGGATCAAAGGCTAGAGTAATCCTATGTATACCAAGGTCTAGCAACAACTTAATTACCTCTTCTGACAGATTAGTTCCTAATAGAGCACCTGAGTTGGCTACATGCTTAACTTTATTAGCAGATACAATATCCTCCACAAGAACAATACGATTAGACTTAGATACATTCCAGAATCTAGGAAAGTGTATCATTGGCACCTTTTCTTTCCAATAGGTTATAGCCTTGGGCTCCCTCTCATTACCCATCCAACTATAAGCTCTATCTACTATCCCTACACACCTACCAGTACTATCAAATATAGGGAATGCAATAGTATTTCTATCCTTGTTATACCCAACCTGCTGAGTCTTTAATATCTCAGAACCTAAACCAAACTCTTCTCTAAAGTAATCAAACACCTTAGGAGGAGGATTAGTTAATTCCCCACGATACTGACTAGGAACAAATTCCTTTTCCTTTGGAGATTCAAGACTTATTACTGGTATTACTCCCTTTCTATCACACTTTACTCTCCAACAGCGGTATAGATAACCGTTCTTAACCCTAGTTACACTAAAGGACTTTTCATGGTGTGCTAGACAAAATGGACATACTGATGTTACAGTTACTCCAAGCCTAAGCCCTTGTCCTATCTTAAGAATATCATCTTTATGAGGATATCTGTTAGATGGAGTAGCCATCAATCCTCCTCGTCTTGTATGTCATAATAATTAGGCTCATTAAAGTCTAATGGTTTATTATAACCTTTCCTTAAATCTGGACTAATAGCACATTCATTACAATCTATAACATGATTTAAGTCCCTTTTACAGAAGGGACAAGTATCTTCTTCATTCATTGTCTTTACCTATATTTATAGATCAACTAAAAAACAAATCCATTAAAAGAAAGATCATTAGACAACTCTTTTTGCATAAGGTTCCCAGACTCCTGATAATACTTTCTCATTATTCTTCATATCTTCTGGTTTCTGGAGATACATCCATGCAGGACCAAGGGTAGTAAGCACACGTTGTCTGGTGTACCACTCAGGGTGCCCTTCAAGGCTATCCAGACGCTCTAGTACTCGATCTGAGACATTATACACCTCACCTACTATCTCAGTACTACCTATCTTACTACACCCCGGAAAACCTCCCATAGAGAACATAGTGAAGTCAGGAGAAGTTTTAGCATCCCCTAGGAACTCAGACTCACTGTTGTCCAACAATATATGATTACCAAAACCTCTCTTAAGAGTACCATATACAAATACAGCATTAGACATTAGCCTGTACCTCATATAGGTTATACTCAAAGATTTGAATCAAGTTATTAGTGTTAGGATTCCTAGATACAGGGCCACCGTGCCATCCTGTACGCCTATAGAAGCTATGTAATGTAGTACCGACAACAGCAGAACCAACCAATTTGGATATAGCGTAGTGTCCAATTCCACGACTAACCCTACTCTTAATAGCTTCCATATATTCTTCGTCAGTATATTTACTATCAATATATACAGCACTAATAATATATGCTCCGCATTGCTCTGGAAAAATATCTAAATTATAAAATATATAATCTCTAGGGATCATAGTAATCCTCTTATAGCATTAGCATAAACTTCTACTGTATGTCCCTCAAGTCCAGGAGCAGTATTAACTTCCAATACATAAGCTCTATTATGTACTTGATTCCAAATAACATCTACCGCCCCAAAATCAAGGCCGAGAGCAGCGACTATC
>JAEHJW020004471.1_pt1 | contig 30958 bp, 37 predicted proteins | sample 9271431 | NCBI WGS metagenome assembly JAEHJW02 | reverse complement strand
TGGGCGCGCTGCTGGATGACGATTCGCCGCTGCCATCCGATCTCATCTCGCCGCGCGTGCTCACGCCGGCCGGGATGCTGGTGTTCGGCGGCGCGCCCAAGGTCGGCAAGAGCGACTTCCTGTTGGCGTGGCTGACCCACATGGCTGCGGGTGCCGCCTTTCTCGGTATGCGTCCGCCGCGCCCCCTGCGCGTGTTCTACCTGCAGGCCGAGGTGCAGTACCACTACCTGCGTGAACGGGTCAAAGAGCTGCGCATTCCCTCCAGCCGGCTCCTGGATGCCCGCGCGAACTTCGTGGCCACACCCCAGTTGCGCCTCGTGCTGGACGACGCAGGCCTCGCGCAGGTGATTCCTGCCATTGCGAATGCGTTTGGCGGCGCGCCCCCGGACATCATCGCCATCGATCCCATCCGCAATGTGTTCGATGGCGGCGACGCCGGTGGTGAAAACGACAACGGCGCGATGCTGTTCTTCCTCTCGCAACGGGTGGATCGGATTCGTCAGGCGGTGAATCCGGACGCGGGCGTGATCCTGGCACACCACACGAAGAAGCTGGGCAAGAAGCAGTTCGAGGAGGACCCGTTCCAGGCCTTGGCCGGGGCCGGGAGTCTCCGCGGCTACTACACCACCGGCATGCTGCTCTTCCGCCCGGACGAGACGCGCACCACGCGGCAGCTGATCTTCGAGCTGCGCAACGGCGCAGCCATCCCCTCGATGCACGTGGACAAGATCCGGGGCGAGTGGCGGGAAGTGGACGCCAACGAGCGACTGGTGATGAAGGACTATGGCGAGCGCCTCGATGCCGAGCGCCGCCGCAAGCGCGACGCCATCCTGCAGATACTGTTCGACGAGGCTGCCCAGGGCCGCTGCTACACCGCCAATCAATTCGCGGAAGGCTTCGAGGGCAAGGCGGGACTCGGCGGCGAGCGCACCATCCGCGAGCGGCTCTCCGCGCTCTCGACGCAGGGCTACGTCAAGTACTTCCGCAACGCGCAGGACTACGGCCTGCCGCGCATCGGCCGCACGAAGTATGGCTACCTGTGCGTCGAGGGCATGGCGTTGCGCATGTCGGCGGGCGAGCCCGATCCGGATACCGGCGAAGTACCGATGCGCGAACTGCCAGTGCTGCCCACCCACTTCAAATGCCCGCAATCGGGAGCCGCCTTGCCGGTCGAGAACCCCGAGGTGTGGGTTTACCAAGACGACTTCATTGACCCGCAGGAGGACGCATGAACCCACATCCGCAAGTTGGCAAAACCGTTGCCAACTGGACCCCGATTTTTGCCAACTGGCCGCAGTCGGCAAACGCCTGCCAACTGGATGTCTTGGAAAAACAGACAGTTGCAGACCAGTCGGCAAGTCGGCAAGTTGGCAAGACCGCCAACTTGCCAACTGAGGCAAACGATTGTTTTTGCGCGATTATCCGGCCGTATCCAGTTGGCGAAAACCCCCTCCCCCCTTCGGGGGGAGAGGAACACGCGGTGTCCTCTCCCCCGACCCGAAGGGGCTTGCCCGGCTCGGGCGGTCGGGATCGTGGACCAGAGGTGGCCATCCTGTGCCTCGACCTCGGCACCCAAACCGGCTGGGCGCTGCTCGGGCGCGACGGCTCCATCACCAGCGGCTCGGAATCCTTCAAACCCCGGCGCTTCGAGGGCGGCGGCATGCGCTACCTGCGCTTCAAGCGCTGGCTCAGCGAGATCGAACGATCGGCGGATGGTCTGGATGCGGTGTACTTCGAGGAGGTACGCCGCCATGCCGGGGTCGACGCCGCCCACGCCTACGGCGGCTTCATGGCGCAGCTTACCGCTTGGTGCGAGCACCGCGGCATTCCCTACCAAGGCGTGTCGGTGGGCACGATCAAGAAGCGCGCGACCGGGCATGGCAATGCCGGCAAAGACGAGATGGTCGCCGCGATGCGGGCCAAAGGCTTCCGACCTACCGACGATAACGAGGCCGACGCGCTGGCGCTGCTGATGTGGGCCCTCGCGACGCAGGAGGTGCCGACATGAACGCACCCAATCCCCACTATCGCTGCCCCCTGGGTCGTCTCCAACCCGAGCGCCCGGACGTCGACGCGATGAAACGCGACGGCTGGCGCGAGCAGGGCATCCTGGTGGTCTCGCTCGACGACGAGCGACTGGACTGGGTCGAGCGGGAGCTGGTGAAGCGCATCGGCGAGCGGCTCTATGGCCGCCAAGGAGATGGCCATGTGGGATGCTGATCTCGTGGCCAGTCGCTTCCGCGAAGCTGCCTGGACCGCACGGCGTCTGCCCCCTGTCCGCGTCCAGGGCTACTTCAACACCTGGCCTGCGATCATTCGCCAGCCATGGGAGAACCTCGGTGCGGAGCCAGAGATGCCACGCTTTCCGCCGGAGCCTGCCGCAATCGATCGGATGCTGGAAACGATGCGATGGGTGTTGTGGCTCACCGAGGAGCAACGCCACCTCGTCTGGATGCGCGCAGAGGAGTGGGGGTGGCGCGACGTCTGCCGGCGCATCGGTTGCGATCGCACCACCGCGTGGCGGCGCTGGCAGCGGGCCTTGGATATCGTGGTCGCGCATCTGAACGGCGTGCCCGAAGCGAAACGCGCCGCCGTGCGGTGAGGGAAATCAGGGGAAATATCCAACGCCTGACGGGTCATGCGAAATGGCGCGGACGGATGCGAATTCCGGGCGCATTTTGGCCTGCAACACTTTGGGGCTTTTCGGGGTAGTATTTGCCGTACCCTCGGCCAGCGGTGTGAGCCGGGAAACGCTCCGACTCGCACCCGCTGCCCCAACCGTCGAACCCGCCCCCGAGCACGTCTCGCGGCGGGTTTTTCATTTTCTGGATTCCATGCCTGACCTTTCCATCGACTATCGCCCGATCGAGTCGCTGATTTCCTATGCCCGCAACGCGCGCACGCACAGCGAGGAGCAGATCGCGGGCATCGCGGCCAGCATCCGGGAATTCGGCTTCAACAATCCGATCCTGGTGGATGGCCGGCGCGGCGTCATTGCCGGGCACGGCCGGATCCTGGCCGCGCGCAAGCTCGAGATGACGGAACTGCCGGTCATCGAACTCGCGCATCTGACCGAGACACAGAAACGAGCCTTCATCCTGGCGGAGAACAAGCTGACCGAGCGGGCCGGCTGGGACCAGGAACTGCTGTCCCTGGAAATGGCCGATCTGCAAGCTGCAGGTTTCGACCTGGAGCTCACCGGCTTCGATGCCGGCGAGATCGAGTCCATGCTCGCCGGGGCTGGAGAGGAAACGGATGCACCGTCAGCCGAACCGGCTGAGGAAATCCCTGAAGCTCCCGTTCAGCCGGTATCCCGGAACGGTGATATCTGGCATCTGGGCGGGCACCGTCTGATCTGCGGCGATGCGGCCGATCCACAGGTGATCGCCGCACTCATGCAGGGCGATCAGGCCGCCCTGTGCTTCACCTCACCGCCTTACGGCAACCAGCGCGACTACACCTCGGGCGGCATAACTGATTGGGATGGCCTGATGCGTGGCGTATTCGGCAACGTGCCGATGGCCGACGACGGCCAGGTGCTGGTCAACCTCGGCCTCATCCACCGCGACAACGAAGTCGTTCCGTACTGGGACGGCTGGCTGTCGTGGATGCGTGCTCAAGGCTGGCGGCGCTTCGCCTGGTATGTGTGGGATCAGGGGCCGGGCATGCCGGGCGACTGGAACGGGCGGCTCGCGCCCAGCTTCGAGTTCGTCTTCCACTTCAACCGCGAGGCGCGACGCCCGAACAAGATCGTGCCGTGCAAGCATGCCGGCCAGGATTCCCACCTGCGCGCCGACGGTTCCTCGACGGCGATGCGCCAAAAGGACGGTGAAGTCGGCGGCTGGTCCCATGCCGGCGAACCCACCCAGGACACGCGCATCCCCGACAGCGTGATCCGCATCATGCGGCACAAGGGCAGGATCGGCGAGGACATCGACCATCCGGCGGTGTTTCCGGTCGCCCTGCCCGAGCACGTCATGGCAGCGTTCTCCAATCCGGGCGACCTGGTGTTCGAGCCGTTCAACGGTTCCGGCACCTCGCTGCTCGCCGCCGAACGGACTGGTCGCAAATGCCGGGCCGTGGAGATCGCTCCCGAATACGTGGACGTGGCGATCCGGCGCCTCCGGCAGAACCATCCCGACGTGATCGTCACCTTGGCCGCCACCGGGCAGGGGTTCGACGAGGTCGCGGCAGCGCGTGAGAGAGAGGTGGAGCATGTCTGAATTGCAGATCCAGCACTGGCCCACCGAGAAACTGATCGACTACGCAAGAAACCCGCGCAAGAACGATCACGCGGTAGACCAGATGGCCGGCGTGATCCAGGAATATGGATTCCGCATCCCCTGTGTCGCGCGCAGTGACGGTCTGCTGGTGGACGGCCACTTACGCCTCAAGGCCGCTCGCAAGTTGGGCCTGGCCACCGTGCCGGTGGTCCTGGCGGACGATCTGACGGAAACGCAGATCAAGGCGTTTCGCCTGCTCGCCAACCGTTCGGCAACATGGGCGGATTGGGATGATGAGTTGTTGGGCCTCGAACTGGCCGAGCTGAAGAGCGCGGAGTTCGACCTGGCGCTCACCGGTTTCTCCGCCGAGGAATGGGAAGCATTGATCGCGGGTGGCGAAACCTCCAGGGAGGGACTCACCGATGACGATGCCGTGCCCGAGATTCCCGAGATTCCGATTTCCAAAACGGGCGATGTGTGGCTGCTGGGCGAGCACAAACTGCTGTGCGGGGATGCCACGAAAGATGATGCCTACAAGGCCCTGCTGAGCGACGAGTTGGTGGACATGAGTTTTACCGATCCGCCCTACAACGTGAATTATGCCAATACGGCCAAGGACAAGCTGCGCGGCAAACACCGCCCGATCCTGAACGACAATCTGGGCGACGACTTCGGCGCCTTCCTGACGGAGGCCTGCCGAAACATCCTGGCCGTGACCAAGGGCGCGGTGTACATCGCCATGAGTTCCTCGGAACTCGACACCCTGCAGTCGGCGTTCCGCACCGCCGGCGGCAAGTGGTCCACCTTCATCATCTGGGCCAAGAACACCTTCACACTGGGTCGCGCCGATTACCAGCGCCAATACGAGCCGATCCTATATGGCTGGCGCGATGGCACCGACCACTACTGGTGCGGTGCCCGCGATCAGGGCGATGTGTGGCAGGTCAAGAAGCCCGCCAAGAACGATCTGCATCCGACCATGAAGCCAGTCGAACTCGTGGAGCGCGCCGTGCGCAACAGCAGCAAGACCCGCGATCTGGTACTGGATCCCTTCGGCGGTTCAGGCTCAACCCTGATTGCCTGCGAAAAATCCGGGCGGCGCGCGCGGCTGATCGAACTCGATCCGAAGTATGTAGATGTGATCGTGCGCCGCTGGCAGGAATTCACGGGTCAGGAAGCGAAACGCGCCAGCGATGGCGCGAAGTTCAACAATAAGGCACAATCCATTGCACTGTAATATTTCACGAGAATTGCGGAGACCCATGTCAGATACTGAATATCCAATTGCAGTGGTGGCGTTGGAAGCCCCACCGAGAGCTCGACCTTCGATCTATCCAGAACCCTTCGCCTCACGCATGACGGGGCGCGAAAAACGCGTGCTTGGCGATTTGTTTGGCTTGTCAAACTTTGGTGTCAATCTGACGAATCTCGTGCCAGGTGCCTGTTCTTCCTTGCGTCATGCTCACACAAAACAAGACGAATTTGTTTACATCCTATCTGGACATCCAATTCTCATCACAGATGCAGGCGAAACACCACTAGCACCTGGTATGTGCGCAGGTTTCAAGGCTGGAACTGGCAATGCCCACCAACTGATCAACCGGAGCGATACCGACGTGCTTTATCTCGAAGTAGGTGACCGCAGCGCCGGCGACAGTGCGAACTATCCAGACGATGATCTTCAGGCTATCTTGGGAATGGGTGGGAAATGGCAATTTCTCCACAAGGATGGCACCGCCTATTGAGCGGTCACCCCTTCCATCGCTAAACATCTGAGGTAATAAACGCGCTCGCCGCCCTCGGGTTTCTCAGAGGTGATAGTGAGACCCAGTTTCTTCCTGAACGCACCGGCAAAGGTACCGCGCACCGTGTGCTGCTGCCAGCCGGTAGCCTCGCAGATCTGCGCGATCGTCGCGCCCTCCGGACGCTTGAGCATCGCGATTACCTGCGCCTGCTTGCTGTTGTCGCGGGTACGCGGCTTGGCCTGCTCGACGACCGCATCGATCGCCTTGGCGCTGATCGGCGCCTTGCGCGGCACACCCAGCGCTTCGTAACCCTCGGCGGTAACGAACCAGTCGTCATTCATGGATGTGATCAGGGCGCGGTTGAACATGCCGTCCAGCACTTTCTTGCGGGCGCCGCCCTTGATGTTGTCGGGGAACCAGGTGATCTTGCCGTCGGTGTGGTGGTGGGCATGGGCCAAGATGGCATGTTGGGCTGGGGTAAGTTGCATGGTCATGATGATCTCCTGATGGTTAAACGTTGTGGATTTGTTTGGCGCGCTCGAATCCGACCCAGCCGCCCTTGTCATCGAGGCCGCGCGCGGCAAGTTCTTCGCGGGCTAATCGGTTGAGGTCGAGTTCGCCCCGCGCTACGGCGGCGAGCACGCGGGTCAGAGCGATCTGGATAAATCCGATTTCGTCGACCGTGAATTCGTTGGTGGTGTAGCTCATGTTTGTCTCCTGCGCTGTTGTTGATGACGATGACATGAACGCTTCATTTCCAGAACCAATCAAGTTGTTTCTGCAGGAATCTTGATCGTATGGCAATTGCCGCACCGACACCGTGTCGTTACCCAGGATGCCCGGCTCTGCTCGCCACACCCGGGTATTGCGCCAGGCATTTGCGTGTGACCCGAAAGCAGCAGGACGAGCGTCGTGGGTCATCTGCAAGTCGTGGATATGACTCGCGATGGCGCCGTGCGCGTGCCTTGTACTTGAGCCTGCATCCACTGTGTGCGACGTGCCAGCGCCGTGGCAGAACGGTTGCCGCATCGGTCGTTGACCACATCGCGCCGCATCGAGGAAACCGTAATTTGTTCTGGGACGAGCGCAACTGGCAGGCGCTGTGCAAACCCTGCCACGATGCCAAAACCGCTCGAGAGGACGGCGGCTTCGGCAATGCTCGACCGGTAGGGGGGTGAAATCCTTGCGGCCTCGCGGCGCGGGACCGCGCGCCTGCTCAAATTTTTGTGCTGCCAAATTCAAATGACTGATTTTTTTCAAATGGAGCGTGTCCATGGCCGGTAAGCCCGGACGCAGCGGGGGTGCCCGCACCGGCGCCGGGCGCAAGCCTCTGCCGACCGCCGTCAAGGCGGTCAAGGGCACCTTGCGCAAGGGCCGCACCAACCCGGCCGAACCTCTGCCGAGCGCGACCCTGGCCGATCCGCCGCTAGACATGCGCGAGGCCGCCGCCGATCTGTGGCGCTATCTCGTCGCCAACACCCCGACGGGGGTCCTGCACGCCAACAACGCCGCGCTGCTGGAGCGCTACTGCGAGCTGCTGGCACAGTACCGCGATGTGGTGCACGAGATCGCCAAACGCGGCGTCGGCGGCCTGCTCGCCAAGGATCGCTTCGGGCTGCCCACGCGCTCGATCCTGTTCGAGTTGCAGATGGAGTTGTCGCGGCTGCTCAGGGAGTGCGAGGCGGAGCTTGGATTCACGCCGGTTTCCCGCAGCCGGGTCCAGGCACCCCAGGTGCCGGCCACCCGATCTGACGACCCCTGGGCGGACATTGCCGGCTGATGACGGATTCGAAATACACGACCATCGCCAGGCACTATGCCGAAGCCGTGGTGGCCGGCGACATCCCCGCCTGCCGCTGGGTCAGACTCGCCTGCCAACGGCAACTGGACGATCTCGTTGGATTCCGTGGCAAGGCCAGTCCCTATCGGTTCAACCCGGCCCTGGCGGACGGCAAGGGCAAGAGATATCACCCCGCCGACAACCTGTGCGCGTTCATCGAACGCCTGCCGCACGTCAAGGGCCCGTTGGCCGGGACGACCATCAAACTGGAACCGTGGCAGGTGTTCATTCTCACCACGGTGTTTGGTTGGGTGAAGTCCGATGGCAAACGAAGATTCCGGCGCTCCTACATCGAGGTGCCGCGCGGTAATGCCAAGTCGACGCTCTCCTCGGCAGTCGCCCTCTACATGCTGGCGGCAGACCGTGAAGGCGGCGCCGAGGTGTACAGCCTCGCCACCACCCGGGACCAGGCGAGGATCGTGTTCGGGGACGCGCAAACCATGGCGCGCAAAAGCGCGGGATTTCGTTCCCGTTTCGGCGTCGAAATCGGTGCGCATAACATACATGTGCTGGCGTCGGGTTCCAAGTTCGAGGCCTTGTCCGCCGAGGGCTCGACGCTCGATGGGTTGAACATCCATTTCGGCTGCGTGGATGAATTGCACGCGCACAAGACGCGCACGGTGTATGACGTGGTGGAGACCGCCACCGGCAAACGCGACAACTCGCTGCTATGGGTGATTACGACTGCAGGCAGCAACCGCTCCGGCATCTGTTATGAGGCACGCACGTTCGTGACCAAATTGCTGGAAGGGTTATTCGACGATGAGTCGCAGTTCGGCATCATCTACGGGCTGGACGACGGGGATGAGTGGACGAATGAAGCAGCGCTCATCAAGGCCAATCCAAATTGGGGCGTCTCGGTGCGCCCAGAAGTGTTGCTGCCCCTGCAGGCCAAAGCCATGCAACTGCCGTCTGCCATCAACAACTTCAAGACCAAGCACCTCAACGAATGGGTGAGTGCGGATGCGTCCTGGATGGACATGCGGGATTGGGATGCCTGTGCGGACGGCACGATATCTCTCGACCAGTTCGAGGGTTGCCGCTGTTTCATCGGGGTCGATCTGGCAAGCAAAGTGGATCTGGCAGCCAAGGCTAGAATCTTCGAGCGCAAAGGGAAATTCTATGTGTTCATGGAGTATTACCTGCCCGAATCTGCCGTCGAGGATGGACGCAACAGCCAGTATTCGGGCTGGGCAAGACAAGGGCGACTCACGGTGACGCCGGGGAATGTGACCGACTTCGATCAGATCGAGGCTGAACTCCTGGAGGACGCAAGCCAATTCGAAGTGGCGGAAGTGCCGTTCGACCCCTTCCAGGCGACCCAGTTATCGAGTCATCTCATCGCGCAGGGACTGCCGATGGTGGAGATGCGGCCGACGGTGCTCAACTTCTCGGAACCGATGAAGCATCTGGAAGCGCTGGTGCTGCAAAAACGCCTGGTGCATGACGGCGATCCGGTGCTGGCCTGGATGATCTCCAACGTGGTCTGCCATCGGGATGCGAAGGACAACATCTACCCGAGGAAAGAGCGCGAGGAGAACAAGATCGACGGCGTGGTGGCCTTGATCATGGCCTTGGGGCGACAGATGGTACACAACAGCACATCGGCAACGGTGATCGACACCGATTACCGCATCATGGTGATCTGATGGGCATCCGCAGCTTCTTCTCGCGGCTGTTTGCTAGCGGCGACCGTTCGCCTTACGGCGGGTTCTGGTTCGAGCCGGTGGGTGTGCATACGACGAGTGGGCTGCGGGTGTCGGCCGACAGCGCCCTGCAACTGTCGGCTGTATATGCCTGCGTGCGCATCATCGCCAGCCAGTTTGCCAGCCTGCCCTTCACGCTGTATCGCAACCGACCGGACGGCGGCAAGGATCGGGTGACGAATCATCCGATATACACCCTGCTCGCCCGGCGACCGAATCCGTACCAGAACGCCTTCGAGTGGCGCGAGATGATGGCGGGACATCTTGCGCTACGCGGCAATGCCTACAACCAGATCGTGACCGACGGGCGCGGCAACATCACCGCATTGATGCCGCTGCATCCCGATCGGATCCGGATCCTCCTCGGAGCCTCCGGCGACTACCGCTATCAGTACACCGATCCGGCAGGAAACCTCGTGAACTTCGCGCGCGGCGAGATCTGGCATCTGCGCGGTCTGTCCTCCGACGGCATCATCGGCCTGTCGCCCATCGCGCTGGCGAGAAACGCCATCGGGGGGGCCATCGCCGCCCAGGATTACGGCGCACGCTTCTTCGCCAACGATGCCACGCCCACCGGCGGCTGGATCGAGTATCCGGGTTCCTTCAAGGACAAGCAGGCGCGCGAGCAGTTTCGCGAGTCCTTGCAGGAGGCGCAGTCCGGCATCAACCACGGCAAGCTCGCGGTGTTCGAGTTCGGCATGAAGTACCACCAGATCAGCGTGACCCCGGAAGATGCGCAGTTTCTGGAGACGCGCCGGTTCCAGGTCACCGACATCGCCCGCTGGTTCGGCGTGCCGCCGCACAAGATCGGCGATCTGGACCGGGCGACCAACAACAACATCGAGCAGCAGGCGCTGGAATTCGTGCAGGAGACCCTGGGGCCGATGGCCGAGCGCTGGGAGGCCTCGATCGAGGCCGAACTGCTGTTCGACGACGAGGACCTGGAAGCGGAATTCCAGTTCTCGCAGCTGATGCGCGGCGATTCGCAGTCGCGCGCCACGTTCTACAACATGGGCATCCAGTCCGGCTGGCTCACGCGCAACGAAGCGCGGATCGCCGAGAACCTGAACCCCCTGCCGGGGCTCGATGCCCCGCTGCGGCCGCTCAACATGGCCGAAGAAGGGGCAAGCCCGCTGCCGCCGCAGAACGCCGATACACCTTGAGGACGACATGACCCTACAACTCAACCCCAAAGCAAAAGCACACGCCCGCCAACTCGTCACCGAAGGCCGGGTGGACCGGGATTCGCCCTGGAGCATCGATGCCGATGAAGAGAACGCCCTGCTGGGTGATGACGACTGGGCGCAGTACGGTCTGTGGTTCCTGGGGCTGGATGAAGCCGAGAACAGCGACACCAAGGCGCACTACCGCTATCCGGTGGGCAAGGCCGGAAAGGTCTATCGCTCGGCGCTGATCGCGATCCGCCAGCGTGCCGGCCAGCAGGATGCGGCGGGGATATTCGAGGCGGCCGGCGAACTCATCGACATGATCGACGGGGACCAGAACGAACCGGATCACGATGGCGCAGCCCGGGACGGAAACGGTCGGGACAAGATCGCCGACGTCCTGCTCGATCCCCATCGCCTGGCGATGAGTGCCAGTCCCTGGGCGCTGATGCCGGAGTGTCTGGTGGCGGTGACCCATCCCTTTACGCAGCCTCCCCAGGCGCGTCCGGTCATGAGCCGCAATCCATCCGCTTCGCCTACTGCGATCGCCGTGCTCTCGCTCACCGGTGTCATCACCCAGCATCCGGACTGGCTGGGCGACACCAGCCTCGACGGTTTCATGGCGGATTTCCTGGCGGCGATGAGCGATCCGGCGGTGGGCGCGATCCTCATTTCCATCGACTCGCCCGGCGGCTCGGTGTACGGCGTGCAGGAGGTATCCGAACTGATGCGCGCCATGCGTGAACAGAAGCCGGTGGTGGCCTTCGCCAACAGCCTCGCGGCCTCCGCCGCCTACTGGATCGGATGCAGCGCCTCCCGGTTCTACTGCACGCCGGGCGGCGAAGTCGGTTCGATCGGCGTGTGGCAGGCGCACATGGACATCTCGGGGATGCTCGACAACGCCGGCATCCACACCACGGTGATCTCGGCAGGCAAATACAAGACCGAGGGCAATCCCTATCAACCCCTGAACGATGCCGCGCAGGCCTTCATGCAATCGCGGGTAGATGACTACTACACGGCCTTCGTCGATGCGGTGGCCCAGGCCCGCGGTGTCGCACCCGATGTCGTGCGAAACGGCATGGGACAGGGGCGTGTGCTCGGGGCACAGGACGCCTTGCAGCAGAACATGATCGACGGCGTCATGACCCTGCCCCAGGTCTTGCAGGGGATGACGCGGCAGCTGTCGCCGAAGAACCCGCAGCCTGTCCGGAAGGGATCCGGTGCGAGCCGCAGCCGGCTCGCCATGCTGGTGTGAGCCGCGCCGCTTCGATCACACCCGGCAGATCACACCCAGCCGATCCCACCAGCCGAATCACCAACCCGCCGCCTGATGGCGGCTTTTTTATTCCCGAGAGGAACATCATGAGCAAGAAACTGCGTGAATTGCAGGCAAAAAAGTCTGCGGTTGCACAAGAAAAAGTTGATTTGCTGAACTCGGCATCCAGCCTGCTAGACCGCGCCGACGCCGAGGGACGCGATCTGAATGAGGACGAGGGGCGCGATTTTGTCCGTCTCAAGGCCAATGCCGATCTCAAGGGCACCGAGATCGAGCGCATCCAGACGGCGATCGACCTCGAACAGGAGCGGATCGCAGCCCAAGCTGCCGCAGGATCGGTGGTGGTGCTAGCTGGCAATGGCAATGACATCACGGTGGAGGATCGCAGCGCGCTGGACAAGAGCGCGGGATTTCGCAACTTCGGTGAATTCGCCCGTGCGGTATTCCAGGCCTCCTTGCCGGGCAATGCGCCGGATGGCCGGTTGCTGACGCAGCGTCTGGCGGCTGCACCCACGGTCTATGGCTCCGAGACGGCGGGCGCTGATGGCGGATTTCTGGTCCCGCCGCAGTTTGCCAAGGACATTTTTACGCTATCGCTCGACGACGAGGCCTTGTTGCCGTTGACCGACAACACCAACGTGGCGGGCAATGCGATGGTGTTCCCGAAGGATGAGACGACCCCATGGGGTACGGACGGCATCATGGTCGCCTGGCAGGCTGAGGGGCTGGCGGCCGCCACCTCAAAGCCCAAGCTTGGAACCTCTGCCCTGCGCCTTAAAAAACTGATGGCGCTCGTCCCCATCACCGACGAACTGCTCTCGGACACCGATGCACTGACGTCCTACCTGCCGAAGAAGGTGGCTTCCCGCATGCAGTGGAAAATCAACGAATCGATCCTGTTCGGATCCGGCGCGGGTATTCCGCAGGGGGCACTGGCAGGAGGTGCCGTGATCACCCAGGCGAAAGACAGCGGACAGACCACCAACACCCTCACTCCCTTGAATCTAGCCAACATGATCTCACGTCTGCCGCCGGGATCGTTCAAGAACGCGGTGTGGATCGTCAACAACAGCGTGCTGCCGGCCTTGTTCACGCTGACGCTCGGCAACTATCCGATCTACCTGCCGGTAGGTGGTGGCGCGGGCAGCATGCGCGGCTCGCCCTACGGCACGCTGCTCGGGCGTCCGGTGTACGTCTCGCAGCATGCGTCGCAATTCTCGAGCCTGGGCGATGTGATCCTGGTCGACCTGTCCTACTACCAGACCATCACCAAGGAAGGCGGCATGGAGACGGCGACCTCGATGCATCTGTATTTCGACGCCGATGCCACGGCGTTTCGCACGCTGTTTCGCATGGACGGGCAGGCGAAGATCGCCGCCCCCATCCTTCCGGCCAAGGGAGCTGCGACGCTCTCGCCCTTCATTCAACTGGCGGCCCGTTGAGCCTTGCCTATCCATCACACGTCTGAAAGGATCGTCCCATGATTTTGAATGAAAAACTCTCCGAATCCGTGGCAGTGCTGGCCGTCATTCCGCCTTCGGCGCAAGCGCCGGGCGTGGTGTTCAGCCCATGGGTCGAACTTGATGAGGCGGATCGTCTGCTCGCCATCGTTCAGGTGGGTACCTTTGGTGCCAATGCGACGGTGGATGCATCGATCGCACAGGCGCAGGATGCCAAGGGGGCGAATGCCAAACCCATCGGTGCCGGCAAAGCCATTGCTTTGACTGCTGCCATGGGCAACGATGTGCAGGCTACGCTCGATGTGGGCACCGCCGATCTGGATGTGGCCGGGGGCTTCGGTTTCGTTCAGCTGGGTGTCTCGGTGGGTGTTGCCGCAACAGAGACCGCTGCGGTGATTCTGGGCGGCTCCTCGCGGTATGAACCCGCAAGCAGCTTCAATGCCGCATCAGTCGTCGCGGCGGTCTGATGCCGCTGCAACTCGTGATGGACTCGGCAGTGGAGCCGCTGAGTATCAGTGACGCCAAACTCCACCTACGTGTGGACATTCCGGATGACGATGTGCTGATCAGTGCACTGATCGCGGCCGCGCGCAGGTTTGCCGAGAACCTCACCCAACGCGCGCTGATCTGCCAGGCGTGGAAGCTCGTGATCGACTCGTTTCCGGGGCCGACCCTGATCGGGGTGCCCTGGGGCAAGACCTTCACACTGCCCAAGCACGCGATTGTTCTTGAAAAGTCTGCCGTGCGGAGCGTTTCGGCCATCCGGTATCTCGACATGCAGGGAAACTGGCAAATCCTGCCGCCTGAGACCTATACCGTGGACACTACGTCCGAGCCGTGCCGCATCACGCCGGTATTCGGCCAGATCTGGCCGATTCCCCTGCCGCAGATCGGCGCGGTCGAGGTAACGTTCACGGCAGGCTATGCGGTGCCGGTGACCTTCTCGGGTGACACGATGACGGTGGCACCCTCCTGGCAGCCGTATCTGGTGGGTGATGCAGTGCAACTCTCGAATGTCGGCGGACTGCTCCCGGCCGCGTTGTCGCCCAACACCAACTATTTCATCCAGTCGGTGACAGCACCGGGCGTCTACACCCTTGCCGCAACACCGGGTGGGCCGGCAATCACCCTGATTGACGCGGGAAGCGGCACGAGTCTCGTCGGTGTGGTGCCGGAGGGAATCACGGCATGGATGAAGCTTCGGGTCGGGACTTTGTACCAGCACCGCGAGGAATACTTCACCAGCGAGAAGTCCGGCAAGGTGCTCCCACTCCCCTTCGTCGATCGGCTGCTCGATCCATACCGGGTGGTGTTCTGATGGCGCTCGTCTCCGGCGGGATTCTCGATCAGCGCATCACGATAAACAGCCTCACCGTGGTGCGCGGCGAGTTCGGTGGCCACGACGAAACCTGGGCGCCATTTGCGACCGTCTGGGCGCAGATGCAGGACATGACTGGGCGTGAGATCTTCCAGGCCCATGCCATGGGTAGTGCTGCGACCAAACTTTTCACCATCCGGTATCTGACAGGGGTGAAACCTGCGATGCAGGTGGTGGCACCCGATGGCACCGTATGCCGCATCGAATGGATCCGGCAGGTGACGCGCCGCGAATACCTGGAACTCTACTGTCTGGTACTCGATGATGACTGACATTCAGATCAAAGGACTGGAAGGCTTGCAGGCGCTGCTCGACGAATTGCCCGCGAAGATCGAGAAAAATATCGTGCGCGGCGGTCTGCGTGCGGCAGCCAAAGTGGTCGAGGCCGAGGCCAGACAGCTGTGCCCGGTGGGCGAAGGCGATCTTCCCAAAGGTCGAACGTCTGGCGCGCTGCGCGATTCGATCCATGTCTCGCTGCGCAGCCAACGCGGCCGCGTTCAGGCAACCATCAAGGCCGGAGGCGACAAAGCCTGGTACGCGGGAATAGTCGAACACGGCACCGCGCGGCACTGGATCAAGCCGAAGAACCGCAAGAGCCTCTTTCTGGCCGGCCTCGCACGCCAAGCCGTGCTGCATCCGGGGGCGACCAAAAAGCCCTTCATGCGGCCAGCCATCGACACCAAGGCATCGGACGCCATCGAGACTTTCTCGGCGTACCTCCGAAACCGGCTCGCAAAGATCGAGGCCGGGAAATGAAACCGGAAACCGTCATCTATACGTTGCTCAATGCGTCGAGCGCCATCGCCGCTCAGGTGGGCGCCAGGATTTATCTGGACACGCGCCCCGAAGCCGACCCGTTGCCCGCGATCACCTTCGGCCTCATCAGCGACGTGCAGGACGGCGCACGACCGATCGATCCGGAATTGGTCACCGCCCGTGTGCAGGTCAACTGCATGGGCAATGTGGCCGATGACCTCGTGAACCTGCGCGAAAACGTGCGCATCGCCTGCCATAACCGATCAGGCACGATCGGTGGGGTTGAAGTCGTAGCGTGCATTCAACAGAACATGGGGCCGGACACCTACGACGAACTGGTCAACGTCTACATGAAGCCCATCGACTTCAAGATTCACTACGTCCGCTGATCTGCGGATTTTAATCAAACTGGAGGTTTATCATGGCCCAATACGGTTTCGGGTCGGGGGTGGTATTTGCCGTTCCCCTGACCAATGCGCAAGGCAGCCCCATTACCAGCGGCACACCGGTGCGTTTTGGCGTGCTGCAGGATGTGTCGGTCGATTTCAGTTTCACCAACAAGGAACTGCACGGCCAGAACCAGTTTCCGGTCGCCATCGGGCGCGGTCAGGGCAAGATAACCGGCAAGGCCAAGTTCGGGCAGTTCAACGGCGCACTGGTCAATAGCCTGTTCTTCGGCCAGACGCTGGCCGCCGGCCAGTCCACCATTGCCGACAAAGAAGTGCTGACGATTGCGTCGGATACCGGCACGGTCACCAATTCCACGACCTTCGAGGACGACCTAGGAGCAGTCTATGCGTCGAGCGGCTTGCCGCTGACCCGCGTGGCGTCAACGCCAATCACTGGGCAGTATAGTGTCACGCCTGCCGGGGTGTACACCTTTGCAACGGCGGATTCGGGAGCTGTGACCGGCAACATCCTGGTGAGCTACCGCTACCAGACGACTTCTACCGGTACGACTGCCACCAGCATCGCGCTCACCAACCAGTTGATGGGCTATGCGCCGACCTTTCGATCGGAACTGTACGTGCCCTATGCCAGCAAGCAACTCGTCATCACGCTGAATCAGTGCATCGGCTCCAAACTCAACTTTGCGACCAAACTGGACGACTTCCTGATTCCGGAGTTCGACTTCGAGGCATTCTCGGATGCGTCGAACAATATCGGCAGCCTCAACTTCGCGGAGTAATGACATGATCGACGGCAAAACAATCAATCTCAACGGGCGCGAGTTCATCGTGCCCGCGGCCCCCTTGTCCTGCGTGCGCCGGTATCACGAGGTGTTCGAAGGTACGGCACCTATCACCATCCTCATCATGGCCGAGATCATTCATGCGGCACTGACACGCAATTATCCCGATCTGACGCAAGACGAACTGGAAAATGATTACCTGAACGTGGCCAACATGAAAGAGGCATTCAACATCGTGATGAACGTCTCGGGTGCCGAAGCAAAAAAGTAGGCGCGGCTGCAGCACCGGTCGATTGGGATTTCATTTATTGCCTGATCATCGACCGCACCGGCTGGTCGTGGGAATACATCGATGGTCAGATGGACATCCCAAGACTGCTCAAGATGAACCGGTACTGGCACACAAACCCGCCGGTGCGCGAGATGGTGCAGGCATATCTGGGCATCGAGATCGCGGCCGATGACGATAAACCGGCAAGGCAGGACAGCAACGTGGACGAACTGATCGCGATCTTCGGTGGAATCGGAGGCAAAATATGAGCAAGGTAGCGTCACTCGAGATCGAGATCGCGGCCAATGTGGCGCGGCTGACAGAGGATTTTGCGAAGGCAAAAAAGGAAGTCGGCTCCTCCATGACCGAGATCAAGCACCAGGTCAAGGAATCAATGGCGGGTGTTCTCGAGTCGATGGAGGGGGTCAACAAGAAGATCGCCGCGATGCAGGATGCCTTTGCCACCCTGGGCGAATTTGCGATGGCGGGTATCATCGGCGACAAGATCCTCGAAATGGGGACTGATTTTGCGGAAGCCGCAGAAAAAATCAGCCGCACGGCGCAGATTACCGGCATGACGACGACACAGGTGCAGGAATTGGGCTATGCGGCAACGGCGACCGGTGCCAGTTCGGAGTCGATGACGACCGGCATGCGTAAATTATCCATGATGATCACACAGGCCAAAAACGGCAGCCGAACGGCGGTGGCGGCGTTCAAGGATGTCGGCATCTCGCAGGAAGATGTCAAGAACAGCAGCCCGCACGAAATCCTGATGAAAATTGCCGATGCTTATCGCAATTCCGCCAATGATGCGTCGAAGTCGGCCAATGCGCAGATGCTGTTCGGGCGCGCTGGTGCTGATCTCATCCCGACCTTGAACCAGGGAAGTGCCGGGCTTGATGACTTGGGCGCCAAGGCGCGCGAACTCGGCGTAGTGCTCGGTGCTGACGCCATCGAAAAAGGTGAAAAAGCCGCAGCAACATTCAAAGAGGTTAGCGCGGTCACTCATGCTGCCAGCATGAAACTCGGATCTGATCTCATTCCTGGACTCAAAACCCTCTCGATCGCGTTCGTCGATTCGGCCAAGGACGGCGGCGCGCTGCATGGTGCGGTTGAAGTGCTCGATGCGATCATCCTGGGGGCGACCGAGGTCCTCACCACCGCCGTCAACACGGTGCACGCCTTTGGCGATGCGCTGGGGGCAATTGCCGCAACCATCGCGCATCCGATGAGTGCCAAAACCATCTGGCAGGACTGGGCGCATGACGTGGATATGTTGCAGGCCAAACAGGACAAGTTCTTCGCCAGCCTGCATGGCGCGCAAGCGGAAGTCTCGATCGGCGGTGAATCGGGCGACGATGCTGTGTCGGGTCACATCGGCTCAGACACGGGAATGGGCAGATCGGCAGATTCGCGCCACCATGCCTCACGCCATCACGCCGCCGCACATCAGGCGTCACAGATGAATGTCTACGAACAGCAGTTGGCCGACGCGCAGATTTACTACCAGCAAACGAATGATTTGCGCCAGATGTCGCTGGAGCAGGAAATTGCCTACTGGCAGAAGATTCTCGACCAAGCCAATGTTTCCGCCGGCGATCGCATCGCCATCGAACGCAAGGTTGCGCAATTAAAACTTTCCGAGCTCAGGAAGTCGGCGTCCGACCAGCAAAAACTATCCTCTGAGCAGATCAACTCCGACGAACAGACGGCGTTGAACGCGGTGGCCATCGACAAACAGAAAGCCGAAGAACGGCTCAAGACCGGCGAGATTACGCAAAACGAACTATTGAAACTCAAAAACCAGTTCGAGGATCAGAAATACCAGATCGAGCGCGATGCGCAGCAAAAACGCATCGCATTCATGCAGGGGGATCCGAACAGCGACCCGGCAGCCTTGCAGCAGCAACTCGACAAATTGGCACAGATCCAGCGGCAGCACCTGCTGCAACTGCAAACGATGCAGACGCAGTCGGCAAAACAAACACAGTCCATATGGGATCCGGTGTTCAAGTCCATGAGCCAGGCCTTCGACACCACGGTCAAAGGCATGATCATGGGCACGACCACTTGGCAAAAGGGCATGCGCAACATGATGCAATCGATTCTGGGCGAGTTCATCAACATGGGCGTCAAAATGGTGACGACCTGGGCAGAAAATGAAATGACGCGCACCATGGCATCGATTACCGGCACCGAGGAACGCTCGGCGGCTCAAGATTCTGCCAATTCGGCAGGACTATTGAGTTCGGCAGAAACCATCATCAAGGCGATCATGAACGATGCCGTCAAGGTGTTCTCCGGTGTGTGGGCAGCGTTGTCCGGAATTCCGTATGTCGGGCCAGCATTGGCTGCAGCAAGCGCACCCGCCGCGATGGCAACTGTGGCCGGCGTTGCGAGCAGTGTTGCATCTTCTGCCGGGGGTGACTGGCAGATTCCGTCTGACCGGTTGAACTTCGTGCACAAGAACGAGACGATCCTGCCTGCGGACAAGTCCAAGGGACTGGATGAGCTGATTCGCAAGGGTCCTAATGGATCCGGTGCGCCGATTCACATCCACGGCAATCCGTCGAGCACCTTCACCATGAGCCAGTTGCAGACGATGCTGCGGCAGATGGGGCGCAACTTCGTGCCCGTGGCACGCTATCCGTGAACCTCCTGCTGGCGTGGGAACTGGGCGGCAACTGGGGGCACCTGTCGCGCGATCTGCCGGTGCTGCGCCGATTGCAGGCTGAGGGACATGAAGTCCTGTATGCGGCGCGCGAGCAGACAATCGCGCCCTCCCTGTGTGCTTCCGTCGGTATCGGGGGTGTGCCCGCCCCCGGTGGCGCGGCACCGCGCCGGATGCCGCGCGGGCTTGCCGGCTATGCCGCCATCCTGTTTGCCGACGGGTTTGGCGATGCGGCGATTCTGGAGGCACGACTAGCGGGCTGGACCCGTCTCTTCGCGGAACATAAGAGCGACGTGCTGCTGGCCGACTATGCACCCGCAGCTCTCTTGGCCGCGCGCGTGGCCGGGATCCCGTCCGTTGCCTTCGGCAGCGGCTTCGAGATTCCGCCGGACGTGGCGTTGCTGCCCTCGTTTTGCGGTGGTGGCGCGCAGGATGAATCGGCACGCAGGTTCTCCGAGGCTCTGGTGTTGTTCAATGTGAACAACGTGTTGCACAAGCTCGACGCAAAGCCACTGGAACGCCTGGCGCGAGTCTTTCAGGGTACGCGCTGCGTGTTCACCACCTTTGCCGAACTCGATCACGTCACAGAGCGACCGTCGGGCGCCCTCTACGCCGGCCCGGTGCAAGACCTGCCGGGTAGCGTGACGGCAAGCTGGAGAACGACGAAGCCCCGCGCGCTGGTCTACCTGCGCGGGGTGCCGCCGGTCATCGACGAGGTACTGCAGGCGCTGGGGACGGTCGGTGCCAAGGTCATTGCCGTGCTGCCGGACATGGACAGGCCGCTCCGGCATGCTCATGCCGATCTCCGGGTGATTCGGCAGCCGGTTTGCTTCGATGGCCTGCTGGAATCAGCCGATCTCGTGATCGCCTCCGGATCCGGCACCGTCACCACCGCGTTGCTCTCCGGTGTTCCGGCGCTTGTGCTGCCGTCGAGCGCCGAGCAGGCGATGTTTGCCCGCAGGGTGGAGGAAGCGGGCGCCGGGATGGCCCTGGGTAGCGGGACGGCGGTAACGGTCGCCGATGCGATCCGTCGCCTGTTGCACGATGTCGCCTTCCGGGCTGCCGCCGGGGCACTCGCCGCGAAATACGCCGGCCTACGCATGGAATCCGCCGTCCAGACGGTGATCGACGAAATCCACAACGTTTCATCGCACCATTCATGAGCTTCGCCATCGTCTCTCCACCGCCGCCCCCGGGGTGCGGCAACGTCTTTCCGACGCTGCCCGGCATCCAGTGGGGCGTGCAGAAATCGCCGCAGTTCAACACCGCGACCCACCGGGCGGTGTCCGGGTTTGAGGTGCGCGCAGCCCGCATGCAGTACCCGCTCTGGACATTCACGCTCTCTTACGAGTTCCTGCGCGATGGCGCCTATGCCGAACTCAAGACCCTGCTCGGGTTCTTCCTGCAGCAGATGGGCAGCTTCTCGGCCTTCTGCTACTCGGACCCATCCGACAACGCGGTCGTCAACCAGTCATTCGCCACCGGCGATGGTGCGACACCATCATTTCAGATCACACGAACCTATGGCGGTTTTGTCGAACCGGTACAGAACCTGAACGGCACACCGCAGATTGTTGTGGGCGGCACGCTGCAAGCGCCGACAGCGTTTTCCATCGTCAATGGCCTGGTTTCATTTGCAACCGCGCCTGCCGCCGGTGCGGTACTGACCTGGACGGGATCGTTTTTTTATCGGGTGCGATTTGTGGATGATCACGCGGATTTCAGCCAGTTCATGTATCAGCTATACGAACTCAAGCAACTGTCCTTTGTCGGCAGCCCATTGAACAAGGTATGAAAACGTGAAACAGGCATCCCCTCTCACCCAATCGCTGCTCGCCTCTCACCAGTTGCTGTACGCCGATCTTTACACCATTACGCTGATCGAGACGGATCCGGGCACGTCGATGGGAGGTTACGGCGGCTATGGCGGGTATGGGTATGGCTACGGGCCGCCGGCACCTACTCAGCTGTTCTACACCGACGCCGACCAGAATCTCGTCTACAACGGCAACACCTATCTGTGCACGCATCCGGCGGTTTCCAGAACCGGCACCAAGTGCTCCTTGGACCTGTCGGTCGATACGGTGGAGGTGTCGATCTTCGGGGCTGCGACCGATCTCGTGCTGGGGGTGCCGTTTCCGCAATTCGCGCTCAACGGCGGCTTCGACGGCGCGACCGTGCGCATCGACCGCTGTTTCATGCCGAGCTATGGGGACACGTCAGCGGGCGTGGTCAACCTCTTCTTCGGCAACGTGTCGGAGGTCAAGCCCTCCCGGTCGGCGGTGGTGTTGACGGTGAGTTCGCAACTGGAACTCCTGAATCTCGACATGCCGAGGAACCTGCTCTCGCCCGGCTGCATCCATGCGCTGTTCGATACCGGATGCACACTCATCCAGGCCGATTATGCGCAATACAGCTGGGTGAGCGCTGCATCGACGAACGCGGTGAGTAGCACCAACCTTGCGCTGCCGTCGGGGTTTTTCACCAAGGGCACGATCCTGTTCACCTCGGGCGCCAATGCCGGGGCGACCGCGACCATCAAGCAGCACACCCTGGTCAACGGCGTCAACACCTTCTCCCTGATGACGCCCCTCGATGCCGCTCCCGCCGTCGGCGAAAACTTCACCGCCTTCCCCGGCTGCGACAAGACCATGGCGACCTGTCAGGCCCGGTTCAACAACCTCGCCAACTTCCGCGGCTGGCCCTTCGTGCCTTCGCCGACTGCGAGCACCTGACATGAACGGTACGCGGGAAGACGTCCTCACCGAGGTGCGGGACTGGCTCGGCACGCCCTACCACCATGCCGCGCGCGTCAAGGGCGCGGGCGTGGACTGCCTGATGCTGCTGCTGGAGGTCTACGGGCGCGCAGGGGTGTTCGCGCGCAGGGGCGTGGATGCGGCCTCCATCGAGATCCCGCGCTATTCCCGAGACATCATGCTGCACCGCAATGAGGAGACCTATCTCGAAGGTGTGCGCCGGTACGCGCTCGAAACGGACCGGCCCGATACCGGCAACATCGCGCTGTGGAAGTTCGGCCGGATCTACAGCCACGCGGCGATCATCACCGGCTGGCCCGCCATCATCCACGCCTACGCCCCGGAAAACATGGTCGTCATCGGCAACGCCGCGATGGGGGCGCTGGCGCAACGCCCGGTGCGCTTCTTCGATCCGTGGGGGGTACCATGAGCGGACTGTTCGGCGGCAACAAGCCCCAGCCCTCGGGGTGGCAGACGCCGGTGCTCGCCGGGCTGCAGATCCAGAAGACCGGTTACAGCCAGCCGGTGCCGATCGTCTACGGCACCGCGCGCGTGTCGCCCACGCTCATGTACTACACCGACTGGCGGGTCCACCCGCACACGAGTTCGCAAAGTACCGGCGGCGGCAAGGGCGGCGGGGGCGGCTCGATCACGACCACCACCTACACCTATTCGGCCACGGTCTGTTTCCTGCTGGCCGAAGGCCCGGTCGCGGGGGTGTCGCGCATCTGGCGCAATCACGTGTCCTACGCCAACCCGGCGGCGGTCGGCTTCACCATCTTTCCCGGCACCTATCCGCAGACGCCCTGGGGATACCTCACCTCGGCGCATCCGACCGAGGCATTGGGATACGCCGGCAGCGCCTATGCAGCGTTCGCCAACTATGACCTGGGCAGCAATGGCTCGCTCGGCAATCACCTCTTCGAGGTCGAGGGCGTTGAGATCGCTGCTGGCACGCAGGACGCCAATCCGGCCGACGTGATCAGCGATTTCCTGGGCAATCCGTACTACGGCGTACTGTCCGTGTTCCCCAACGCCTGGTCGCCGCAATCGTTCCTGGGCGATCTCACGGCGCTGCGCAACTGGTGCGCGACGAATAATCTCCTAATCAGTCCGGCAGTGGCGACCCAGCGCGCGGCGCACGACTGGATCGCCGACTGGCTGCTGGTGGCCAATGCGGGCGCGTTCTGGTCGGAGAAGACGCTCAAGATCGTGCCCTACGGTAGCCTGGCATCAGCCAGTCCGGTCTACGACCTCGGCGACGATGATTTTCTTGTCACGGGGCATGAAGATCCCGTCATCGTCACCCGCAAGCGCCGCGCCGACGCCTACAACGACGTGTCGGTGGAATATCTCGATCGCGCCAACGAATACACGCCGGAACCCGCGCGGGCGACCGACCAGTCGGCCATCGAGACCTTCGGCGTGCGCACGAAACCCACGGTCACGCTGCACTCGATCTGCCAGCCGGAGGTTGCGCAACAGGTGGCACAGACCATCCTGATGCGCGAGCTCTACATCCTCAACACCTTCCGGTTCAAGCTCTCGCCGCGCTACTGCCTGCTCGAACCCATGGACGTGGTGGCGATCACCGACTCCCTGCTGGGGCTCGACCACACGCCGGTGTTGATCACGGCGATCGAGGAGGATGCGAGCGGCCTCTTGACCATCACCGCCGAGGAATTCAACCCGGCGTTCTATGCGTCGCTCGCCTACAACACGCAAGCCGCCTCCGGTTATATCCCGAATCTCGGCACGGCCCCCACCCGGCTGTCGGCCGCGACACTCTTTCCGGCGCCGCCAGCGGCGACAGTAAGCGGCAACGAGATCTGGATGGCGGTGACCAATCTCGACCCGCTCTATGCCGGCTCGCAGATCTACATGAGCTACGACGATGTGAGCTACCAGCCGATCGGGGTGATCTACGGCAATTCGACCTGCGGAGTGACGACGACTATCCTCGCGCCGGCGCCGTCCGCGTCCCCAGGAGTGCTCGACACCGGTAATACGGTGGGCGTCGATCTGTCGGCAAGCAAGGGAACGCTTGCCGGTGTGAGCCAGGCTCTGCTACTGACCTACGGCACGCTCTCTCTGGTGGGCAATGAATTCATCGCCTGGCGCGATGCGACGCTCACGGCAGCCTCACACTACATGCTCGACACCCTGCTGCGCGGCCTCTATTACAGCGCCGACCAGAGCGCGGTCGCGGCGGGCGCCCGTTTCGTGCTGTGCGACGGGACGCTGTTCCGCTATCCGTACAACCCGGCCCTGCGGGGCAAGACGCTGTACTTCAAGTTCGTGGCGTTCAACGCGGGGGCGGTCGCCGTTCAGGACATCGCGCAGGTGCCGGCCGTGGCCTTTACCGTTGGGGAACAACTGAGCATACCGCCCGCGCCCTCCGGGCTCAGTGCCGTGCAAAGCGGTGTGTCGGTTAATTTCACCTGGGTCGGCTCAGGCGTGGCCGGCGCACGATATGAACTGCGCTATGTGCCGCAGGGCCATGCCGTCCATTGGCGCGATGGCGTGCTGATCGCCGCCGGCATCACGCAGACCTCCTACGCGTCGTCGCAGATGCCGCCCGGCGCCTGGGTCTTTTTGCTGGCGGCGCAGGATTCGGGGGGGAATCATTCGGCACTAGCCCAGCTCGATTTCACCGTCACCGACACCCTGACCGTGCAGGCCACACTCGACTGTGGGCCGCAGTGGCCGGGAACCTTGACCCACATGGTCGAGCACTGGACGGGCAAGCTCGTCCCGCAGGGGCAAAGCCCGACGGCGAACGACGGCTGGGATACCTTCGATGCATTGGTGGCCAATTCCTTCCCGACCTGCTCGTTCGAGTCGGAAGCGACTCTCGATCTGGGTTCGGTCAAGACCGTGCGCGCCCGGGCCGCGTTTGCCGGCACGCTGCCGATTCCGGGCGGGGTGGCGCAGCCGCAGCTCTGGATCCGCAGCAGTTCCGATGGCGTCGCCTTCAGCGGCTACAGCCCGTGGGGCAACGGCACCGTGACCGCCCGATTCGTCCAGGCGCAGGTCGTCATCAACACCGCGCAGGGGACACCTTGCCTCTCCGCATTCCACGTCACACTCGACAGCTGAGGAGAAGATATGCCGGTTGCAAACTTTCTACCGACCGATTTCACGACCCAGGATTCGACCACCTACAAGTCGGCCATCGATGGCAACGGCAGCGTGATGGCGCGCCTGGCGGCCGCCTTCGCACCCAGCCAGCAGGCAACGCTCAACATGACCGTGGCGGTCGGCGCGGGCGCGCTGATGGCGTGGGGGAATGTCGTGTCGATCGCCGCGCAAAGCACTGCCGTGATTACCGCCCCTGTGTCCAACCCGCGCATCGACCGGGTGGTGATCGATGCGAGAAATGGAGTGATCGCCACCGTGACCGGAACGGAAAGCGCCTCTCCTGTGCCGCCCCCGATTCCTTCCGGCTTTCTTCCCATCGCCCAGGTCATGCTGCAGCCGGGAATGGGCAGCATCACCAACGCCCTGATCACGGATGAGCGCATCGCCGGCAACCTGCAACCGGCGGCGGGCGTGCACGTGCTGGCGCAGAACGCCGTGCCATTGTCCTTCGTGGCGGTGGCTTCGACCTTCACGAGTGCGACCTACGCGAACAACGCCGGCAATGTGCAACTATCCAGCAGCGGCGTGCATGGGCTGACGGTCTCGCCGGCCGTGGGCGCGGATGTCTATGTCGCGTGGACTGGCGGCACCGGGGTGTCCGGGTTCTGCAAGGTGCTTTCCGTCGACAGCGCGACCGCCTTCACCATCCAGCTTGCCTATGCCGCAGGACTGGGCACGCCGACCGTGATGCCGGTCGCGACCGACGTGGTGATGGCATCCATCCCGATTCCGGCAGGATCGGTGTCGGCCAACGGATCGCTCGAGTGTCAGGTGTACTTCGACGGAACACCATCCGCCAACGGCAAGACGACCTCCTGGTACGTGGGCGCCACCCGCATCGATGCCAATGCCTTCACCGGCGGTCCGCAGGTCAGCCGCTGGTGGCTCATAAACCGGGGCGCGGTCAACAGCCAGCTGTACGCATTGAGCGGCGGATCGCTCCTGGGGGGACTCACGGTGGATTTCTCGCAGAGCCAAACGCTCACGCTCCGTGCACAGGCGGCCGCCGCCAATGAACTGATCACCCTGGAAGGCTATGTGATTCGCGCCGATTACTGAGCATTTCGCTTCATCCATCCACCAGCCGCCTACGGGCGGTTTTTTTACGTCTGAAAGGAGCATGACATGACCGACATCCAGCAAACCCTGGAAACCCTGCGCGCCGAGATCGACAAGATCGAGTCGCCCGAATTCCGGCTGCTCGCCCATTACATCGAAGCCTTCCACCAGAAGCATTCGGAGGAGATGAACGAGATGAAACAGACCTTCCTCGCCGCCAAGTTCGGCGCGCGCGTCGTCATGTGGCTCTCCATCGTCGGCAGCGGCATCGCCGTGATCTGGGGCGTCATCCACGGACACGGGGTGATCAAATGAACGCCATCCTCTCCTCTCTCGGCATCCTGCATGAAACCGCCGAGCAGACCCGGCTCATCACGCCCTATGCCGACGGGCTATCGGCCTTCGAGGCGTATCTCACAAGTTCGGCGCAGCCGGGGGCGAAGCTCCGCACCATGATCTACGGCTGCACCCTGCAACCCTTCTTCGATGCGCTGATCGCGGCGCACACGGCGGGGTGCGACGTGCGGGTGATCTTCGACCACACCCAGGCGGCGGGCAAGGCGGAAGCGCCGCAGATCGAGCGGCTCATGGCTGCGGGGCTGGTGGACGGGGAGCAATTCCTCATCGGCACCTCGCCCGTGCACCACCAGATCGTGCATCTCAAAGCCACCGTGATCCGAACGCCTGATGGCAAGGTCATGGTCGAGGATGGCTCCTGGAATTACTCCGTGAGCGCCAGCCAGCAGTTGAATGACCTGTGCTTCACCGAATCCGATGCGCTCGCCCGGTATTACGAGCAGGCCTTCGATCGGCTGTGGGATTGGGTCAGCGCCCACGAACCGCAGTACCAGAAATCCATCGCGGAGGATGAGAAATGAACCCACCCATGACCTACAGCAAGACAGGCATCCAACTCACCGAGCGTTTCGAGGGATGCTGGCTCGCCGCCTATCCCGACACCGGCGGCGTGTGGACCATCGGCTACGGCCACACCCATGGCGTTCATGCAGGTATGACCTGTACGCCAGAGCAGGCGGAGGCTTGGCTCAGAGAGGATATCCAGGCGGCCGCCGATGCGGTCAACCGCCTGGTGAAGATTTCCTTGAAGCAGTCCGAGTTCGACGCGCTGGTGGACTTCGTATTCAACCTCGGCGCAGGCGCCTTCGCCCGCTCGACGATGCTGAAAGACATCAACGCCGGGAATCTCGCGGCGGCAGCCCTGCAGTTTCCGCTGTGGGACCGGGATGCGGGGCGGGTGCTGGCAGGACTCCTGCACCGGCGGCTGGCCGAAGAAGCCGAGTTCAACGAGGAGAAAACAGCATGATGAAGTTGCTGAAAGACTGCTTCACCACCGCCGACGGCGAGAGCTTCGACATCGGGCGCGTGCTGTGGGCGCAGGGGGTGATCGTGTTCCTGGGGCTCGCCATCTATTCGGTAGTGGGACAAGGCCGCCCCTTCGACATGCAGGCGTTCGGCATCGGGCTGGGTGCGGCCCTTGCCGCCGGGGGTGCTGCCCTGGGTTTCAAGGCCAGGACCGAGCCGGGAGGAGGCGCGTGATGTTTCCGATCCTCGACATTCTGAAACTGCTGCCGTGGCGGCTGATCGGCGCTGCCGCGCTTGCGCTGACGGTGTTCGTCGGCGGCTACCGCTATGGCGAGCAGCACGTCACGGCCCGATGGGATGCCGAGAAGGCCGCGCAAGCCCAGGTTGCGGCGAAGCAAGCTGCGAAGGTCGCCGCCATCACCACCCATCAGACCACCATCGACCAGGAGATTTCGAATGAATTCCAGACCGAGAAAGCGGCCATTGTCGCTGATCGCCACCATCTGCTTGCCCGTGTTCCTCGGCGCGTGCGCCACCACGCCACAGCCCATTCCAGCCCAGTGCCCGAAGTTCCCGCCGTTGCCGCCGGAACTGATGCAGCCCCCGCCAACCCTGTATCTACTGCCGGACAGCAAGCCAGCCGTGCCGTCTGCGAAAAACTAGCCGAAGATGCGGCGCAGACGACGCTGATGGCGGTGGAGTTTCAGCAGTGGTATCGGGAGCAGGCCAGGGCTTTCAATCAGACTGGTCAATGAGCAACCACGCCGCGTACTGCCAGGTGCTGGCCACCGAGCCCGAGGGGCGGCTCGCAGCCATCGTGGACTTCACGTTCAACCTCAGGGTGGGTCGTCTTCAGACGTCGACATTGCGCCGACGGATCAACCAGCGGAACTGGTCGAGCGCAGCACAGGAATTGCGCCGGTGGGTCTATGGCGGAAAAAAGTGCTGCCCGGACTGGTGACGCGGCGGGAGGGCGAAGTGGCTTTGCTACTGGCTGATCCGTGACATCCGATCGCCCCGGCGGGATCTGCAGGTGCGAAGTGGCTCTCCCGAAGCCGAGGGTGAATCCAGGCAAACCCGTACTAAACCGATCAAATCATACAAAACCTCATTTACTCGGCCAGCGATCCGTGCGATCATTTGCAAATTACCCATATTCCGACTTCTTGATGGAAATCGACGTCATGTCAGATCGCTGGTTGTCGGTCGAGGAGATCGCCGAGTACCTCGGCGTGAGCAAGGACACCGTTTACGCGTGGATCAGTAAACGGAACATGCCTGCTCATCGAATCGGCCGGCTTTGGAAATTCAAGACCGAGGAAGTCGATGAATGGGTGCGGTCTGGTGGCGCCGCAGAGAACGAGAGTCGAGGCAAGGAATGAATGACTTGCCTACGATTGGTTTCGATCGCCTCATCCGACTGTCGAAACGAAATGAGGAGATTTGATGTGACAACGATTTCTTGTGTGGATTTGTTCTGCGGTGCCGGCGGGCTGACGCATGGCTTCGTCTTGGAAGGACTGCCCGTGGTCGCCGGTATCGATCTGGACCCGGCCTGCCGCTTTCCCTATGAAGCCAACAACCGGGCTCGATTCGTCGAACGTGACATCAGCAAGGTCACCACGGCTGAACTGAAGGCGTTGTTCGGTGACGCCGATCTGACGATTCTCGCCGGCTGCGCCCCATGCCAGCCCTTCTCGACCTACGCGCAGCGCTACGAGCTGGACGGCAAGGATGGCAAGTGGGGCTTGCTGTATGAGTTTGCGCGTCTCGCCAAAGGTGCCAAGCCCGATGTCATTACGATGGAGAACGTCCCCACCGTTGCGAAGCACGAGGTGTTTCATGACTTCGTCGATACGCTGAAACGGCTCGGCTACAACGTCTGGTTCGATGTCGTCGACAGCTCCCGCTATGGCGTGCCGCAGATGCGGCGGCGCATGGTGCTGCTGGCGTCGCTTCATGGCGACATCACGATGATCGAACCGACCCACGATAAACCGAAGACGGTCCGTCAAGCCATTGGCCGCTTGCGCCCACTTAGTGCCGGCGAGGCGGCCCCCAGGGACAAATTGCACGTCACCTCGACGCTGTCCGAAAAGAATCTCCAGCGGATCAAAGTCTCGAAGCCAGGCGGCACGTGGCGCGACTGGCCGGATGATCTGGTCGCCGACTGTCACCGCGCCGAGAGCGGACGCACCTACCCGGGCGTCTACGGCCGGATGGAGTGGGACAAGCCAGCCCCGACCATGACCACGCAGTGCTACGGCTTCGGCAATGGCCGTTTCGGGCACCCGGAGCAAGATCGAGCCATCTCATTGAGGGAGGCCGCGATCCTACAAAGCTTCCCGCGCGACTACGCCTTCGTGCCCGATGACGGTGAGGTGAGCTTCACTGCGCTTGGACGGCTGATTGGTAACGCGGTTCCTGTCGACCTCGGTCGAGCCATCGCGCGCAGCATCAACACGCATATCGCATCAGTCACGGCCCGATGACGAACTGACGAGGGCCTCCCGATGTCGCGCATTCAGCCCTCGTCCCTCGAGACCAGTCGCCGCATGGCGAAGGTTCGGCAGAAGGGAACCGATGCCGAGATCGCATTGCGTCGAGAGCTTTACCGAAGGGGTATGCGTTACCGGGTCGACTACGAGGTCTTGAAGAAACCTCGCCGCGTGGCAGACGTGGCATTTCCGGGGTTGATGATCGCCATCTTCGTCGACGGGTGCTTCTGGCACGGCTGCCCAGTGCATGCCACTTGGCCGAAGCAGAACGCCGAGTTCTGGCGGCAGAAGATCGAAACGAATCGCCTCAGGGACGCCGACACGAATTCGAGGCTGCTCGATGTCGGTTGGACGGTGCTGCGATTCTGGGAGCACCAGTCACCGACACAAGCTGCAGACGCCATCGCACAGACGGTCGCCATGGCAAGAGCGAGGCGCTGTGCATCGCCTGGCGCAAACGAGAAGAACTGAACAGGAAGACGGCAGACCGC
>JAEHJW020003104.1_pt1 | contig 30970 bp, 26 predicted proteins | sample 9271431 | NCBI WGS metagenome assembly JAEHJW02 | reverse complement strand
TTAATGGCCATGGTCATGCCTGTTTCTTCTGGATAATCCTCTGTAACTGATATAATCAGTCTGTCTTGGGAAGGCAAACGCACCTGAGCATTGTACGGATCGTTCGAATCGTCCAATGTCGAACCGACTTGAGGAATACTTGTAGCAGTTTCGCCTGCATAGATAATAGGCGTATTGGGATCTAAACCAGTTTGTTTAATCATTTCCCGAATAACGTCAAAGACGATTGGTCGTTTGATGCACTCTTCAACCTCGGGGATTTCTGTCGTTACCTTAGGCATTCTTACACTCCCCAATGAGGGTTCTTAAAATGGTCACAGGATTCGTTAGGGACAAAAAAAAGAGTAGCCGAAGCTACTCTTTCTCTGGGATACTAAATCGTATCCCAGGAGTACTCTGATTTCTTTTCTTCTTGTTTTGTTGCCTTGCTGAATGGACTTACGGGACGGATAGGTGCATCCGTATTATACTCAGTCCATCCCTTTACTACGGCACGTGCCAAATCGAATGCGTCACCGCTGGAGGCTTTTGTAGCCCCCTGATGCATTGCCTGGCTACGAGCAATCTGACGAATATACTTATTGCATTCCTTAACGCCACGCGCACGTTCGTGCGTCAGGTCAGAGATGTTGATAAGGTTCTGCAACGCCTCACTGGCGTCCCACATTGGGGTTGTTTTCGCAACGTATAAGACTTTTACTGCCTTGCTAATGCTTACTCCTTTGCAGCCATACGCCTGCTGGAGAAGCAGCATTGTCCAATACTTCTGGGTCATTCTAAACTCAGTTGGCAGTAATGTCAGAAGTTCGATACGGGCTACTGCGATGTCGCAGTATCCCAGATGAAATTCGCTCCCATATTCCATTTCAGCCAGCTGTGACAGTTTAACTGGCCACATTGTTGCTTTAAACTCCGTCAGGGTGATGAACCCTGTTTTGTCCCCTGCAAACTTAGCCATCGAAATCAACGCATTTTTCAAATTAGTATTCATGATAAAGCTCCTCGCCCCTTTGGGGCATTGATGAATGAGAAGCAGGATTGCTTCTCCTATTCATGTTAGTACTATGTATCTGAAAAAATCTGGAATCAAACTTTCAGTATCCCTGGATATACCGCACCCAGGCAGGCAACCACCAGAAGAAATCTCCCCTGGCTTTCCGTACCAGACGATCCTTCTTCAGAACCTCCATGGCAGCATATTCCTTCTCCCAGAAGTCGGGCTGCCGGCACTCTTCCCTGACGATGGCAATGGCCAGGGCCAACATACCTCCGAAAGGAACCATCGCGATCGTTAAAAGCACAAAGAAGAAACTTTCCATTTCAATACCTCCCAGGTAGAACCAAGAAGTCCTTAGAAGAACTTCTAACCAAGAAGGTATTGTGTATTCGAAAATATCTGGAATGGAGCACAGAGAGAGTCCTTAACGGACTCTCTATTTTGTCCCTGTTTTAGGAAACGTTCGTTGGCTTCTTGATGCTCTCATAGAAGCGGTCAACGATCGATTGGTAGATGACTCGATCGGCCTTGTTGGCCGCAAGCTTAGTGGTATCGCGACTTCCCGAATTCACAAAGGCCACAACGTTCGAGGCTGCGTTTCGGAGTTCTTCACTGACTTCCTGACGATCCGTGTCAAAATCGAATTCCAACTGACTGCATACCAAAAGATCCATACCGACTTCTCCTTTCTTTAGAAAAGAAAAAAGAGGGTCTCGTCCGAGACCCTCAAAAGGTGCCATCACGACACCCGAGGAAAATCCTACTACCCGTACTGCTTCATGCAACGCTTACAGTAGTTGAGAAGATGCAAACATACCTTGAAAGTATATGCATCGAGATCCTTCACAGGATTCATCAGTTTCGACATGGAGGCATGGAGGTCGCTATCGGCCAGATGGTTAGCCAGGTAAGCTAACAGCTTGTCCTTGTGTTCCGAAGCGGCAGCAGCACGGTTGTGTGCCATGGCAAGTTCGGTAAAGAGGAGCGTACGAACATGTTCAACGTCTTTCCCTACCTCAGCAATCTCGATGACCTTCTCCAGAAGCTCCCGCAACGTTCCTATGTCAGCGATAGAGACGGACTGAGTGGACTCCAAGTGAGAACCCACGGGTCGAAACAAACGAGGCACGGCGAGCCTTTTAAAGGGGCTCTTGGAGGCTATCTTCCCGAAGGACATACCCCCCGGAAGGTTTTCCGTAACCCCAATCGAATTCTCAATGTCAGAAATCCCTTTCTCCAACGCCTTCGCAAAGCGATCGTTGGCCTTCTGAAGTACCTCGTTCTTTTCGGTGACGTGCATGCCGATAGCGTGTTTCACCTTACCGCTGGTCATGACCGAGATCGTCTTCTCCAGGGGATTTTTCGGAAACACCCATTTGGCAATGAGCGCGTTGAAGGTTTTGTGGATGTTGTCCAGACTGAACGTGCCTTTCTCGACTTCGGGATCTTTCTCGACCTCATCAATCAAGCCAACTACCTGAGCAGCCATGGTGTAGTAATCGTCGAAATAAACCCTCACGCCGTTTAGGTAAGGCTCCACATGGGACTTATGGAGAGCTGCCAACCGATCGAAAGCCTGCACCATGTCATGCGGTCCTGCGCCGTTGTGGACCAGCAAGAAGTTAGCATCGTGGATCACGACCTCAGACTCCTTGGGCGAGGCGGAGGAGCTGTAGCTTCTCAATTTATCCAACAGCCGCTGCGCTTCTTCTGACAACGACAATAAGGACTTGTAGAAGCTCTGGAAGTAATCGCTTAAGGCGGTATAGATCTTCCGGGTGATGTTAACAATCCCGTCCCAGACCTTCAGGATGCCGTTGGTAATCGCATCTTGAGCGCCGGCTTGGGCTCCGGCTGGATTCATAAAACGTTCGGAGGAGTTTGGCTCCTTAGCAAAGTCAATAAACTCCAGACTGATATCGGGACAATAGGCTTCAAACGCGATTACAGCCTCTTTGAGCGTGTTTCGTACAGGAGCAGCCTCATAGGCCGAATCGGAGTCTAAAAGGGCTTCTAGAGCCCATGAAGCGCGTATAAGGCTATGTTCAGCAGAAATGGCTTCATGAGCCACGGAATAGGCGTGTTCCAGCAGCGCATCGGCCTCATGAGGCATCAGGACCCCGTGCTGCCGAAGCTCTTCGCTCATGGCGATGGATTCCGGACTGGCATCCACGTAGGGACCCGGAAGCCTTTGGCTTTGTAAGATGTCGTTGACGTTGTCATCCGACAAGATCATGTCGTCGGATTCCTGCAACGCCAAAGCAGGATTGATGATGTCGTTCTCTTCGCTCATGACTGTATGTTCCTGAGGGTTACAAATCACAAAATTGGAGATAGGGACAAAAAGGAGTCCCGAAGGACTCCTTCTGCGTTTCAGTGGTAAAGCTTGGCAGCCTTCTCGCAGAATGCCAGAAGATGCATGGTAGCTGTTCCTGAATATTCGATGATTTCGCTGTATGTGCTGAAAAGCGACGCTACAAACGACGTCAGGTGCGCACGAGCGCTGTTGGCAGCCATGTACTTGGTAATGGCACTCTTGTCGGAAGATGACTTGTTCTGATGGATCGTGGCTTCCATCTCTTTGGTGATGCGGTACCATCCGTTTTCAAGAACTTTTCCAGCAGCGTGTATTTTTGCCGTGACTTGTTTGGCTATTTCCAACAAGGCCTTGATGTCGGTCACGGATGGCGTTGCGATGGTAACGACGGCACGATTCTTCAGATCGTCATCCTTTCTGAGGTAAGGAACGCCTTCCATGCCTCCGTCCCGCTCCTCCATTTCGACTACACGACCTCCTGGCATAGGAATGTTCATGCCTTTGTATTTCGAAATACGACCCATAGCGTCGTTCAGTTTCTCGAAAAACTCTTTTGCCTCGGCTGCTACGATCCTGTTGTTTCTCCGAGAATCGGTTTCACTGGGAAGCGATCGGCCACCGTTCTGCACGTGTGGGTTTTTGGAAAACATCATCAAGAATTTTGCCAATGCACTGACAATACTGATAGCAGAATCGGTCCCAGAATATGCATTCATGATCGAGTCAGTGGCTTGTTTCGTAAAAGCTACCAAACCATTGATATAGGATTGATCGATGGCCGAATTCACATTGGCAACGTTTTCGAAACCTTTCTTCAAATCGGCCACCGAATGTTTGTCGTCGATAAACAAACGATGACCATCGGTGACCTTGATTTCGGCATGAGAAGGAGCTTCGCGACCACCAGTGCTCTTCAGCTGTTCTTCAATCGACGCAATGAGTTTGGAAGCTTTGGTAAAGGTCATGTTGTAGCGTCCGAACATTTCCTTGAAACGATTGGCGATCTTCGCGAAGAAACTGCGGATGGCGCCATGCACACGGGCCTGGGTTTCTTCGATCGAAATGCGGAAATTGCCGATGGATTCCATACTGGCTTCCGTTATCTTGCCACCCAGAAACTCAGACAGACCCCCAGCTATCAGAATGCTTTCGAGAGCCAGTGCGCACGTTTCGAGTGTAGCCGCAGGCATGTCGTCGGTAATCGGTGCGTTCTCGACGAAGTTATCGAGAGCATCGCTGGTCGATTCCAGACGCTTAACCATCTCGAGCTCAGGAACTTCAAACTCGGGTTCTTCTTCCAGAACCAATTCGTTAGGGGCTTCTTCAATGATGGGTTCTACCATCGCATCTTCCAAGCTGGCAGCAAGGAGACGTTTCAATTGCTTGGACATGAGTATGTTCCTTTGCTAGAAAACTGAACAAAAGGCGTTAGGGACCAAAGTCCCTAAAGCCGCACCACAGAGAATGAATGCTTAGGCAGCCGCAGGAGCATCGACTTCCTTGCGAGAAGCACGAATTGAAGCTTCGCAGAAGTTCAGAGCAGCGCTACAAGTAACGAAAGCAATCTGAGCATACTGAACGACTGGCTTGGCCCATGGCCTGCCACCGAGACGCATGTGGATCGTTAATGCCACGCGGTCTTTGGCTGCTTCGATAAACTTTTCATTCTTGATGGCTTCGCCTGCCTTAGCGACGAAATCATTGGCAACCTTTTTCAAGCGATCGCTTTCTGCTTTTCGCACAGCGATAGCTTTGGTAGCCAGCCACTGAACGCCGCGAGCGATGGCAATCACTTCTTCCTTGGTAGCTGGAGCATACTCGGCATCACCAGATACCTTTGATTCGGTTTTCACGAACTGTGGCTGAAGCTTCAAAATGGCTACATAACCTTCATCGCCCTTGGCTACCGGTTGTTCAGCATGATAGCCATTCGGCAGCTTACTGGCAATCAGCTGTCGGAGTGGGTTGGCTTTGATTCCGCTGTCAGTAAAAGAATCTTTGTGATTCAGTCCTTCAAACATTTTCTCAACGTCACCGACATATTTGCTGATGTTGCCAGAATACGATTCGACAGCATTCACAGCTTCGATCACCGTAGCAGCGCCTTCGAACCTTCCTCCCATTTCCAGCTTGCCAGCGCCCTTGAAGGAGAACTTGTCCTTGCCTTTGCCCATGTCACTGGCGGCGGTTTCGATCTGCTTGGCTTTACGAGCCAGCATGGCTGACTTGCTCACCAGACCCACGAAGAAGTTAGCGACCATGTTAGCAAACGTAACGATGGCTTTCTTGATGGCGTTCCAGACAGCCTTGATACGGTTCTTCACGTCTTCAAGGGTTTCGAGGGAGGCCTGACGGCGTTTGCCGCCCTGGAAAGACTCCACTGAGGGCTCATAGAATTTGGCGGTAGCCATCGGATCGGAAATATCATCGGTGTCAATACCGATCTTGTCGTCGACTTCGCCAATGGCAACGGCAGCCATAGCCACTGCGTCATCGCTCAAGCCTTCTTCTTCTTTGGCAGAGACGTCCGCGTTCTGAAGCGATTCCTCGATCGTAATGGCGATTGCTTCCAGGGTGGTAGCGGCTTCACCAAGAATGTTCAGAACGTCTTCGTTGTCTTCGATGTCGCTGACGCCATCATTGACGTCGAGGACGGTTTCGGCGACATTGTCTTCAGGGTCGAGACCAACAATGGTTTCGCTGGGGTCCGCAACGACAACCTCCTTGTCTTCGAAGTCTTCGAAACCCAAACTAGCGCGCATCAGGCTACGGGTGCTGTATTTAGCCATTTTAAGTAACTCTCCAATTGATCAAATGAGGAGTGAATTGGTTGTAGCAGTTTCACCACAATATCCATGTATAGGAATGCGGCATAGGGAGCCCCGCTAAGGGCTCCCTAAACCAATCGAGGACGGAGTTAAGCCGCCTTGGCGGTCTTGGCCAGCTCCTTCTGGGACTTGTGGACGTAGCCAAGAATATCCATGGTGAGTGCAAACAATCCTCCATTGATCGCCATGATCGCCCGATTGGCTGCGGAAACAAGCCGCATGACCCCGAAGATCGCCTCTTTACGTTTAAACCAACCACTGTTGTTTTGCTTCATCGTGTCATCAAAGAGTTTCTTAATTTTATCTCGAGTCGAGTTGATTCCATCTACCATCTGTCGAGACATTGGCTTGAATTTTTCCATAGCTTCAATCAATGAGGAAACAGATGAAAGTATTAAGAGCTGATTTTCACCCGATAAAACTGGAAAATCTTTTTTTTGCTTCTTAAACGATTCCTTAACTTTAGCATCCGCATCGGTAAATGCTTTACCTGCTTTCATTCTCAAACCAAGCTTCATCAAGATTCCAATAGACGAGTACATGTGTTTGACAATCACTGGAGTGCCAACAACATCTTCTCCAAGACTACGCATTAATTCGCTGAATGTGTTAACGATTTCGGCAGAAATCACACCAGAATTAATCAATTCTATTGCGCTTGCTTGAAGTTTTTCTCCAGTAACATCTTTATTGGCAGCAGTATTGACTAAGGATTCCAATTTTGAAAGATCGATCTTTTGAATAGCCTTTGCAAATGCATCTACTTTTAAAATAACAGTCGCACTAGCTTTGAAACCACTGGCTAGTTTTGAAGGATTTGTTTCATATTTTTTATCATCGTCGACTTCGGCAAACAGACAATCAGGCAACTCAACCTTAGCATCAGCAGCGGGTTTCATGCTCTTCTGGGTTTCAGCAACCTTCTTGAGGCTGTCATGATAGCGCTTGGCACGTACAACGTATCCGAAAAAGCCAGCAAAAAAGTCATTGATCTTGCGAGCAATTTCAAGAAAGAATTTCTTAACCGCTTCTATGGCTTTATGGATGGTTTCCATAACAGTTTCCAAGGAGATCTTGGTCTGAGCAACACGGCCAGAAGCCGTGCCCATGGATTCTAGAGAAACCTTGTGCTCTTCCAAGCCCAGACGACGCAGCTCGTTGTTGATGGAGATGTTGGCGAAAGTCAAAGCCTGGGTACCCAAACCACCTTCCTTCAATGCTCCTTCCAAAGCCAGGGCAATGGATTCCAGGTTAGCTGCGGTATCCTCAACTTCTTCGGAAGCTTCTTGCTGATTGTTCACATCAGCTTCTTGGTTGTCCAGGTCATCCTGGGCTTCCTCAACGTCAGTAGCAGCTGCATCAGCTTCGGCAGCATCCTTGGACACATTGACGTTGATTTCAACGGCGGGAGCAGCGCTATCGTCTTCCAGAGAAATCGCTGCATGGATCAGATTACGGACTTTGTTAAGAGCCATTTTAAATACTCCGCGCTAAATTGCGCTTATGTTAATTGGAATAGAAAGACTAACCACAGAATTGGGGTCTGCATTAAGCTGGACTATATCCTAGCCGTAGCTGCCCATGGGAGGACTGAGACGTTGTCTTTTCTTTACCTTCGGCCTTTACTGCCGAGATAACCGAACGACACAAAATCAAGGACGCATGCATGCTCTTAAAAACAAGAGAATCGAATTCCAAGACAGGACGTAAATAGGGCGATGCAATTGCGTTCGATATAACCTTAAAAACATGGTTTTGGAGATGGGCTCGCGCACTATTCGATCGACTCGTGAGGAAGTTGGAGTATTTCTTACTGAAAGCTTCGAAAGACCTACGGTAACGCTCGATCTCTTCGATCATCGCATCGATGACTATTTTTTTGTTGTCTATGAACCCAATAAGCGTTTTAAGGGCAACGACAATCATCTTGACGCCACCAAGGTTGATGTCTTCGATTTTGACAATCTCGTCCGCATGCGATTTGTCGACTTTCTTGAATTTTGGAGGAGCATAGCCGAAACTGGCTACCTTGATGTGGTCAACCTTGGCACGCATTGACGCCGAAGAGGCGTTGCCGAGAACGTTCGTCTTCAGGGCACTGAAAAAACTCTTAAAGTAATTCTCTTTTTTCTGTTGTAACTCATCCCCCTCCATAGTGAGTCGGTAGCCCCCAGGCATAACGGAACGAGCTTGCTCAGCTCCATCGTAAGCATCATCGTACATTTTGCCTAAGGTGCCAGCCAGTAGCTCCATAGCCTCGCAGTCTTTTTCGCTGAATTTTGCACTAGAACCGTTAAGGCTGCTCGAGTTAAAATCCATACCAATTTCCATCTTCTCCAAAATGCCAAAGATGCCCTTAACAAGACGCGGATAGATGACATAGATGTACTGAGCCACAGCAGCTGTGTTGTGCATTCCGGTTACGACGGTATGGGCATCGACCTTACCATCGATCTGGAGAGCCGATCCTTGCCTGAAGGTCACGCTGACGTATTTGCCGGCGAGTTCATGATCCTTTTGCAGCGTTTTGAGCTCTTCATCGATGGCCATGATGCCCTTCTTGATTTTTGCATAACCGCCTAACCACTTAGCAAAGAAGGTACGAGCAGCATTCACCATGCGCATGATGAAACTGACGATTGCTTTGACAATCGAACTGACGCGTTCCTTGATGCCTTCCATAGATGCCGTTAGGCTAGCACTGATGTCAACCGATTCGAGTCCGATGCGGTGAACGGAAACGCCAGCAGCGAATTGCGCCATTCGAAGGTTGGCGTCAGAGATTCGTCCTTCAATCGAGGTTTGTTCAAGCAGAAACGCCAAGGACTCAAGACTTTCTTGACTGAACCGTAGTTCGTTGATGCATTCTTCGCTTTCCCCAAACTCATCGATATAGGCATCGAGTTCTTGCTGCATGGGATGTGGTTGGTCGGCATCGGCAACGAGCGCTTCGTAGTCGTTGGGAGCCGCCTTGAGTTCTGCGTCGACGGATTCTACCGATGCAATGATTTTCTTTAAAGCGTGCATATCAACTCCTTACGGTTGGCCAGATCCCTGACTCGACAAGAAGCGGCCATAAGACGGTTTGATTGGGTTCATGAGGGCGGCGTGTTTCGTTCCAAAGAACGTATAAAGACTGATGACAAGGTCACCGAAACCGTCGGGTCGCGATACCCACAGACCAATAGGGTTGTTGACGATGTCGTAGACGTTGTCTAAGGTTTCGATGACTCGCTTACGAGACGCCGACCCCAACACGGGCTCCGGATGGTCTTCGACAAGATCTCGCCAGGTAATAACCGACATATGGCGTTGTCCAGTGCGGATATAGCCAACCGTGTCTTTAAGGAAAGCAAGCGCCAAACCATTGACGTGGTCATTGGAGCTGGCCTGAAAGGCAGCCCAAGTGGCGAAGTTTCCAAACAAACGCATAGCCGTTTTGACAACCTGGGACTGGTAGTCCCAGCTATCCGTATTGGCCTGATGCGATATGAAATTCTTGTAGAGGGTCATGAATGCCCCGTCGCCGTCGGTCAGCTCGACGTTATCGCTAACGAGCGCTTCGTCCACCGACTGATCTTTGGCAATGGAGACATATCCTCGCGGGTACATGAGGAAACCTGCCATTATGCGTAGTCCTCTTCCATTTGCGAGATTTTGAAGTTCAGCTTGTTGAGACGATCTGCCGTGTAGTCGATCTGCTGTTGCAAACGAGCGTCGGCTTTTCCTTCGTCTACAAACTTCAGGTTCATCAGTTTCATTTCCAGCATCTTGCGTTCTTCGCGCGCTTCGTCATAACGAGCCACCTGCCATTCGGCATACATACGACCGAAGATATAGAAAGGGTTGATTGATGTTGCAGTGAAACCGTGTCCAAACGGATCGGCCGTGCCATAGCCCTTGACCGAATCGACGATGGCCGCGTTCTGGGCATTCACGGACATGCTAGGCAGTTCTTTGATAACCTTTTCAAGGAAATCCTTAGGCTGCCCAATGGTGTCGATGACCTTATAGAAATGGTCTCGCTCGGCATAGAGATAATCCTGATCGGCCTTCGTCAGTTTCTCGTTGTAGTGCTGAGCATCTGGATCCGAAACCTCGGTTTCTTCGTTAAGAGCCCAACGCAGCAAGAGGCGAGCATACTTAAGAGCAAACGAAAAGGCCGTCAAGTAACGAAGCATGTTTGTTTCGTAGAAGGAGATGTCGTCCTTCAGAATGTCGCCATTGACGGTATTATCGAACGAGATTTCCAGAACGTCAAGATTACCAGCAGCCGTCTTGAGGATCTCGGAAATGGCTTGGATAAAATTGCCACGCACACTGAGTTTGATGGCTTTCTTAAACGACTCGTCGAAGTCCTGGAGAACAGTCGAATTAAACTTCCTCTTGGAGAAGGTAACAGATGCCGTCTCATAAGGAGGAATCGTCGAGTCCAAAAGTTCTTTGCGGATATTCGAGATCGTTTTCTTTACGTCAGACTTACCGACAGATGGCAGCATCTGGCTAATGAATTTTAAGATTTCCATGAAGAATGACCTCAAAGATTAGATGGACGGACTGTTGCCAGACTGAAAGGCTTTCAGCACAGCAAGAATATCGACGTTGGTGTCTTTGCTGGCGCCTTTAAGGTCTCGAAACGAAACCGTAGTGCTGTGCGGGATCGAACGGTAATAGAACGTTACCAGTTCGCGATCCGGGACAATGACGCAGAAGATCATCGCAAACGTTTCTTCGAAAACGCGTTCACGGGTTTTGAAGTCGCTAAAGCGTCCCATGATCTGGCGTTCGAGTCGACGCATCGAATCGTCGGACATCACCACCAGCGTCGAGGCCGACGCGATCGATGGCGAACCAGAAGCGATACCGGCCATCTGGTTGTTGCGGATACGGGCAAACGTGTCAGACAGGATTCGTTCCTGGTCGTTCATGAGAGCCTTGCGATGTTCATCGATCAGGTCGGTGCAGAAGATCAGATCGCGGATGAACTCGATCTGCCCAGAACGCCATCCGTGCCACCGTTCCTTGAAGGACTTGTCTTCTTTGAACGATGAGAAAACGCGAATCATGGCCTCCGAGGCAATTTCCATGATGTCGAGTCGGATCTGGACAGGAATGGTGGCTTTAGCGTTCTCGGCTTCGATGGTCACTTCAATGAGTTTACCGACTGCCAAATTCACAGATTCGGTCACCTGGCGAATGTTGCCCTTCGCGCTCTCGGCATCGCTAGGGCCATACGGCATTGGGTTTTTCACGGTCTTGATAAAGACACTGGCTTCCTGCGAAATTTCGAAGGACGGAAGACCGTCTTCAAAAGACTCTTTCGTGATGATATGACCAAGGCCAGCCGCAGCCATGGCGCCCAAGTCTCGGTTCGGATTGACGGCATCCAGCAGCTTGATAACATCGATGTTGCCGATATGGCATGAGAGAGAAATGGCCTGAAGGTAGTAGGCTGCAAAGAGGGTGTTAAGTGTCTGGAGAACGTCAGTCAGCTGAGGGATCGTCGTACAGCCCTTATCGACCAACGTCACTGGCTCGACTCTGGTCATCTTTCCGTATTCAATCAATGAATTGGAACGAACCCCTTGCAGTAGCTGCATGACCTTACCGATCATCTGGGGCGTCGGAACGCCCATAGCTTCAAAACCAAACATATTGATACCCCTTTGTTTTTTCTCAAATGATACAAACCATGGCAGGAGCATGGCCACATGACCGCAACCACCGATCCTAATGCTGTAACGATTTTTGGTACTGATTTAGAAACTGCCTTTATCAAGCAGATTGGGAACATTTCTCGCGGAACTGGTTATGGCAACCTTTCTACCGCCTTCTCGAACCTTTTCAAGGGCATTAATTACAGAGGGCCGGGCAATCCAGTACCCCTTAATAACGACCAACACGGGTTTGTGTTTTTCACGCGTCCGTGCTTGAACCTGTCATACGATAATATTTCGTCAAATCGAATGTTTACGCCTATGCTGACAGACAATCCTCTGAGTTTGCAGCGCATTGTTAGGGCCTACCTTGATCCGCGTGCCAATCAGTTCCAGAACATCACGACACCTCTGGTCGATCCGCTCAATGCATTTATTCCTTTATTGAGCAATTCGCTCATTAGCATGGGAGGATGGCCTGATGTCAACGCCCAGACATATACAACGAAGTCTGGCATGCTCAATGAAGAGTTTTCGATGATCGATGGTACTGCCAGAATCTTGAATACGTGGGATTCGACAATTAACCTAAGGAATGTTAAAGGTGATCCGATAACGTTCTTATTTTTGGTGTGGGTCTTTTACGCCACTATGGTATATATTGGACGTTTTAATCCGTATATGGACATGATCGTTGATAACGAGATTGACTACAACACCAGAATCTACAGAATCGTTTTAGACAAATCAAAACAATTCGTAACGAAGATCGCCAGTACGATCGCGTTTCCTACCGTCGTACCACTTGGGGCATCGTTTAACTTTACCGATGACCATCCTCTCATTCGGGACATTGACCAGGTATCGATTCAGTTCCGTTGCATGGGTGCCGAGTACTACGACCCTATCATCGTTCAGGAGTTCAACACCGTCGTAGCGATGTTTAACCCTCATATGGCCGACGGTCTTAGGCAATCTACCTACCAGAAACTGACGCTATCAGAACGCATGTTCTTCAATTATAGCGGGTATCCTTACATCGATCCAAACACCTTCGAATTTCAAATATGGATCGATAAGGCCATCTACCAGGCATGGATGGGAGGTGCGCTTCATATGGATCCTGTCATCGTCAATTCGCCGAACATGCCAAACATCGCCAACGGCGTTTGGAACTCGTCGACGGGTAGCTCGAATCCGATGTCGGCTTTAACCAATGCCGTTCCTGGTTTGGATTCCCTTACCAAAAAGGCTCAAGCTATTAAAAATCTCCTGAACCAATGAATCGATTTCTTTTTTTTCTAAAGGACGCCATCGATGATCACCAGTAGCCCGATCCTTAATATCAACCCAGCCACGGGATTGCCAGTCGCTAACCAACCATCGACGTCGGACATTATCATCAATGCCCTGACGACCGTTAAGAACAACCCGGCTGCCATGGCTTCGGTGGTTTTAAGCGAACTCGAACAACTCAATGGAGGAACGGTTCGTATTGTCGACCCAACCAATCCGGTACTCTACTCACTGGAGAGTGCTGTCATGCTATCCGCCGCTGCCATGGCTCAAGCGGCCGCATTAACGAGGCGTCTCTATCCTTCATTGGCACAGACAGAAAATGACCTTGCTCCGCATATGACGGATTCGGACTACCTTAACCGCTTCGGTTCTCCGGCCAATACGACGTTTGTTATTCTGCTCGACTTCAATGAGTTTGTCCTGAAGGCAATTCAGGTTCCCAATTCGCTGATCAAGCAGATCACGATTCCTCGATACACAGAAATCGACGTGGCTGGGATTCCGTTTACTCTGCAATACCCTATCGATATCCAGTATTCGGCTGCCGGCGGAATACAGGTCCGTTGGGACACCAGCAGTTTCCCGAGTCCCATACTCAATCTGACGACCAACGCATTGGTTCACGACTTCGTTACGATCAATGGAACCCCATATATCCGTATCAATGTTCCAATGCAGCAGATGCAGATTACGTCCTACAACGCTACGACAACGACATCGACTGGTTTTAGTAAGACGTATACGTTTCAGAACCAGTTCTATTATTGTCGGGCGTTTATTCAGAATGTGGGTAGTGCGGGATGGACGGAAATCGCCACGACTCAGTCGGCGCTGGTTTACGATCCCACGGTACCGACGCTGGTCGTTGGTGTCAATACACAAACCAATGTTCTGACGGCCTCTATTCCGCTGATCTATCAAACGAATGGACTCATCAACAACAACGTACGCATTGACATCTACACAATTCAAGGCCCGATGAACGTTAACTTAGCTAACTACTCCCCGGTGTCGTATGTAGCCTACTTCAATGATCTGGATGGCACCGCTGGCGCATATGGGGCCGTATGGCAGATGTTCTCTGGCAAGTCAATCTATTCTGACCAATACGTTACTGGCGGCTCCAATGGCCTTACGTTCGCTCAGCTTCGTGCTCAGGTGATGAACAACAGCTACGGACAGCCCAACGTCCCGATTACTGCGCCCCAGATTCAGGCTGGTTTGTCCATGAATGGTTTCGATTTAATGGTCGACGAAGATTCGCTCATGAAGAGAAATTATCTTGCGACTGCTCCGCTTCCTACGCCAAGCTACAATGGGGCCTATTCGTCAGCTAATGCTGCCGTATTGACGCTCCAGGCCTCCATCGCAATGTTAGACGGCCTACCGACTGCTTATTGGAATGGGGGCAGTCGTTTGGCCATGCGCCCATCGACGCTGTTCCAATATAACAACGGAGTGTTGCAGTTCGTGCCTTCGTCCGTCTACAACAACCTTGTTTCGCTGGCTAACGCGAACAATACGGCCCAGCTGGCAATGTTGGTCAACGCCGGTACTTATGTCTACTCGCCGTTCCATTACATCTATGACGTTTCGAACAACAGCTTTGTTTTGCGTCCGTACTACATGACCAATCCGACCGTTTCTAGCAAGTACTTCATTGCACAGAACCTGACCATCCCCATGTCTGTTTCGACGGGAGGTTACCTCGTCGAGTACAAAGACCTACCAGCCAATGGTAATGTTCCGGCTTTCACTGGCTACAAGCTTTATTTGATCACGTCTTCTGGCTCGACGAGTACCAATACTCAGAACTTCACGAACTTCCAGAACGCGGTTCAGGCCGGTAAGGTTGGCGTACAGCTGAGTTACCAGATTCCCGGTCTAACGAACGAGAATGGCTACATTGCAGCGACACAGCTGACACCCATCACCAACATCACTGGCCTAACAGACGACAACACGACTGTGCCAAACGTTAAGCCCAGCAACATCAGCAACGAGCTTTGGCAGATTCTGTTAGCCGCTAGCCCCGCCGAATGTCTGGTTGAATTTGACTTAGCCACCAATTTCGACATCGACAGCAACAATAACATGATGCTCACGAACGTCAGCTTCAACTCCAGCGCCTCGAACCAAGACTATCCGTGTCTGCTAGAGACGTCGTTTACCATCGTCTACTTGCTGCTAGACTACTATGCTGGGTCGTCGTATCAAGGCACCCAGATCGATAGTTTGATCGATACGAATCTGTTCTCAACGCGTCTTACGACGCTGTTAAATGGATCAACGCTGCCACTCGATACGCAAGCGTATGCTGGGCTATCGCAAGAAAGCATCGATATCGTACTAGGAACCGCCTTAACAAATCTTTGGCAGAGTACGCGTACGGTGAGCGGAACGATTAACTACGAAACGTATGCGCAGAACATCCCGGCTCTCTATACGCAGGACGTTTACCAGACAGGCCCAACGGGATCGGTGGTCATTACTGTAGACGCCAACGGCAATCCGGTGGCTACGAAGATACACTCTGCTGGCGATCCCGTCCTAGACAATAACGGCAATCCTGTTTACCTTCATCACGCTGGAGATTACATTCTCGACGCAAACAACAACCCCATCCCACAAGGAGGGTCGTTAGCCAGAGCACTGGTCTACGCGGCGGATTTGTTTGTTCTGGATGGTCGCTATTATTTCGCAACAGACTCACAAACGCAATCCTACATCAACCAGACGGTTCAAACGGTCGTTGCATGGATTGTTGATGAGATTGCTGTTCTTCAGACTAATATGCTAGAAAGAACGCAGCTCTTCTTCTATCCGAAAACAACCATAGGAACTATTGGTGTTTCTCCTGGTAACGGATTAACATACCAGATCAATTCCGAACAGTCCCTGACGGTGACGTTTGATCTCGATGCAAATCATTACAACGATACCAAATTCAAGAACAGTCTGATATCGACAGTAACGCCGATTATCGCGTCTATGCTGAACAACACTGTCGTAGCCGTTCCCGCTATTGAGAACGCGATCACGACTGCTTTGGTTAACGAGATTCTTGGCGTCACAATCACCGGGTTGGGAGGAGCCTTTAACTTCCGTACTATCACACTCTCTGATAGCTCCATCATGCCTTCTATCGCAAAGATTGCGGTCGTACAGGCTGACTATTCGTTAGCGGTTCAGGACAACATCACCTACGTTTACAATAAACAAGGGAATTAAAAAAAAAACACGGCATAGAGGGAGTCCCTAGGGACTCCCTTTTGTGCCTCGCGAGCTATCGGACGTTGTAGAAACGACGAACTAGCTGACTGTAGGTCTCGGCATGCTCTGGACCAGCCTCTTTAACGATGTTGGCGAATCTGTCAAAGTATAGCACGGCCAAGAGTCTGCGGATTGTTTCATCGACGAACGAATCGACTTCTTTTGTAGACATCCTGTAAATGTCGTAAAGGTTAGCCCAAATCCTCACTGTGGTGTTATAGAACACCTTGAGTGCATCAATGAGCTTCTGTTGTTCTTCTGCGTCAGAAGGAAGATTTAAGCTCGTTTCTAGTACGTAGTCGCCAGACGACCCAAGCTCGTCACCAAGGCCAAATCCAGCAGCTTCAATCAACGAGCGGTTGGCCGCTGGTACCGACAGCACTGCTTTAAAAACAGGGTTACCTGGAGCCTGCGATGATGTGTCGTCTGTTTCGGCATAAGCAACGACGTTGTTGATCCAAGCCCCAAGAACGTCGTCGGCTTCGACGGACTCATCCATGCTTGTTCCGTTGCAGATGCTCGACAGAAAATCGTAGAGAACATCCGCAGCAGGCCTATTGCTGTCCAGGAAAACAGCCGCCTGACTTTCGATGGGTCGTTCGAATAAGGACACGAAACCGCCATCGATGGTAGCCTTTCCGTCGCTAACAGCAAGGAGCCGTTTCTTAAGGACTTCCAAACGACTTACCATACTGAACGATGCTCTAACGAGATCGGCTTTGACCATCTCTACGGCTTCTCTGGTTTTGTTTTCAACCGATCCCGAAAAGAAGTCCTTGATAAAGCGGTTTCTAGCGGACAATATCCATTCGCGCAGGAGTGCCCAAGTCATCTCGTGGTATGCCTTATAAGCGTCGCTGTCTTCACCGAGACCATCGACGAACGATTTCAGATCGCGCAGAATGGCAGCTCGGCTATCCGTCGGGGTTTGGGGCGCGTCGGAACTTTGTGGTAGCGAATAAGGATTGCATGCGGCAATAATCGTTTGTAGGGCATGCAGAAAGACCACAAGGTCTTTGGAGGCTATCGATGCGCGTCCGTTCTTTAAGGCGTCGATAAGGGCGTCTCTGTTGGTTGTAGAGGGCTGTTCGGTAAAGCCAGCCACCGGCGCATAGGGGGCAAGACTCTGTCCAGTAATGGATTCGAACGCCACCGCCTGCGCCTTACAGACCATATGACCAGAAACAACTTCATTCTCTAGAGAGATAAGGTCGTTTAGCGTATCTTCGAGAGAGGCCATGATGGCCTCGTTCTCGTCAACGCGCTTGATTAAGAGGTCTTCCGACAAATCCGGATTCCCGCCACTCTGTAGGATTGTGGAGTCCATCGGTCAGTTACTCCATTAACGGACAGAAGCGGGGGCTTCGGTAACGAGTCTATCGCGAAAGGCGTTGTCAAAGCGCCAGAAAAGATCGCGCAGGGTTTCCATTCCAGGATTGTCGCGATTACGCAAATGAAGATCTTTCACTTGCGGCGGCAAGCAGTCGTTGCTGCTGCCCATGACAACGCCCATGACGTCGAGCGACTGTTCGTTGGTTGGGTCAAAAACAAGCTTGTATCGAAGCTCAAAACTTTTCTTGACAAAATCCACCGCCAGAACAGGATTGATTGGATATGCTTCGTTGATTTCTGAAACGATGTCGTTAACAATAGCGCTGTGGTGCTGGTGATAGTATTCAGAAAGCGACATGACCGGAGACGTCGGAAGCTGAAGCTTATAGGCCAACGATGTACCCAAAGCAAAGCAAAGCAACAACGAGCCTTCAGTAGCATTGTAGCTAGTGTTTTGGAAGGCGCGCTGAATAGAAACCGTTAACTGACTCATGGTTGTTTAGTCCTTGGTGAGGGTGAGTTTAGCTGCGGAAGCGAATAGACGATTCGACGACATCTCTTCCAGTTCTTTTTGAAACTTAACCTGACTGATAGCACTGCTTCTTCTGGCAATGAGATAATCCATAATGGTTTCAGCTACAGTCCTATATTCATTGTAGTTTGCAATAACTTCATCAATCTTCTTAATATCATCCAACGCCTTCTTACGCAATTCATTGCTTATTGAAGGACATTTTAGATTCTCGATTACCTGACGACGAAGGTTATTGGCTCGTTCTATTGGCGAATCATAAAAACCATCGAACTCATTGGGATCGTCTGCTGTAAATAAACAAAAGACAAAACAAGCAATTGCTACGCCAGGACCTAAGGCTAACCCAAACAAAGCAGATATCCACAACTCTGAAGTTTTAGTAAAGAAAGCTACTAACCACGGATGCGTGGCTCTTTCTCCAAAAATTCTATCTAGCTTCATATTCGACGTAGCCAATGCTCTAGCAGCTCCATGTCTAGTAGCAAAATTATCAGCCATCTGTTCAAAAGACTTTCTATCATAAACAACTACACCATTCATAGAGCGCAGGGCATCAAACGTGCTCTTAACAATAACAGCGGTTACTACTCCCTTATCGACTTTTGGATCATCTGCCAAAGCCTTTTTATCTTCGATCTTGGCTTTTGAAGTTTCTTCAAAGTATTGTAAGACAGTAGTGCGTTGTTTGGGATCGTTTGTAGCAAAGAAATCATTCAATACAGATGCCAATACAGCATTCAGTGTATAGGTAAATGCTGAATATTCAACATATGCAAACAAATGACCTATTTCGTGAAGAAGTACTGCTGCTACTTCATCATCATTTAAATAATGCAATAGAGATAAAGAAATTTCTATTTCAAAAAGCCAATCAGAGAACTCGCCAAGCATCTTGCTTTTAGCCAAATCTATTCCTAAATGCAAACTAGTTTTGGCCTCACCAAGTTTTTTAATGCTATCAAACATTTTAGAATTGCTAGCTTCATTATTTTCTAGGTAGGCAAAAAACTCCATAGCGTTGTTTGGATTAAGCATAGGAACGCCTATAGAAGCTTTTAGGCTTTCTAAATCAATTTTGAATTTAACTTTAACATTGGCAAACTTCTTTATAACCTTTTGCATTGCAGATGGATCTACATGAATTTTGTTTCCAGAAACATATACAGAAGCTCTATAAGCAGCTACTGCTTGAGTCAGTGCATCAAAGAAACGCCCATCTTGAAAATCGATGGATTCCATTGCTGCTCTAATAGCGTGCCGTACCGACATAAATGAAATCCTTCTTACGTTTGAACTAAAATTCACTCACAGTATCGATGGTGTGCAGAGACGGAGATTTTAAATGAACGTTCAAGACGACTACAAGCCAGAAGACATTGTCGGTAGAGAAATGAAATTTGGCACCTATGTTAAAACGCCAGACGGACAACACGATGTAGTGTTCGTCAAAGAACACATCACCCTTAAAGACGGTAGGAGAATTCCTCGTCTTAATCCCATTAAGGACTACGTTCGGAAGTTCTGGATCACGCAAGAGGCCTATAGAAACCACCAAGAAAAGAAAGAGTGGGAGGACCTCAGCAAGTTGATGGAGTTTAAGTCTACGCAGGCTCTTCTAGAGCAGAAGGTTGCAGCCGCTATGGGCGCACCAGGAGCCAAACGAAGCATGCGTCAGTGGGCCCATAGTCCTTACCTCTACGGAACTGACATCAGTACAACGTCGCTTCTGAAAAACGAATATCAGAAGAGATGGCCAGAATACAAGACCCCTACATCGACTGTGGCGGTACTGGATATCGAAACAACTACGGATGGAGAAGATTATCCTCTTTGTCTTTCTCTAACTTTTGGGTCCCGTTGTGTTATTGCCATCCACAAAGACTTCGTGAAGGGCATTTTCGAACCCGAAGTTAAACTCAGGAAATGTTTTAAAGAACAGCTTAACGAGATTATCGTTAAACGCCAAATCGAACTCGAGGTGTTTTTTGTCGATAGCATCACTGAGATGTGCCAAAAGGTCTTTAAACGAGCACACGAGTGGAAGCCTGACTTTATCACCATATGGAACATATCGTTCGATTTAAAGGTTCTGGAGAAGTGGGTTAACAAAGAAAATGGCTCATGGGTGGATATTGTTTCGGATCCTTCCGTCCCACCTAACCTTCGGTACTACGACTTCCATATGGGCGATGACACCAAGACGTCGGCCAGCGGAAAGGAAGAGAAGCTTGCTCCTGCCGCTATTTGGCATGTCGTTAAGTGCACGGCCAGCTTCATGTTCGTAGACTCCATGCGTATCTACTACCGCTTGCGTATGGCAGAAGGCATTTTGCCAGGAGGTTACAATCTCGATAATGTACTGAAGACCAATGGCGTGGGTGGTAAACTGAAGTTCGACGTCAAGGCCGACAGCGGTTTGCAATGGCATCGGATCATGCAGGCCGAACATCCGATTGAATACCTGGTCTACAACCTTTGGGACTGTATCTCAGTGGAGGTATTGGATGAGAAAACCCAAGATCTTCGGATGGTCATCGAAGCCCAATGCGGTCTAAGTGACTACGGACGGCTGAAGACAAACCCTGGTAAGACTGTTGATGACTTACATTTCTTTGCCTTAGAGAACAAGAAAGTCATTTCAACTTTTCCAGGTAGTCGAGACGACGAAAACGATGAGATGGTTGTCGACAGAAACGACTGGATCTGCACTCTGCCATCGCATCTAATGGCTCCTATTGGCTTGCATGTCTTGGAAGAGATTCCTACTCTAGCCACGGAGGTTTGCAAACATGTATCGGATCTCGATTTGGAAGGCACTTACCCCAATGTGCAGGCTGGATTGAACATAGGGAAAGAGACAACCCACAGAGAGATAGGACAGATAGACGGCCTTGATGAGTATTGGAAACGCAGCATTGGCGTCAACCTCACCGCAGGAGTAACCAACTGTGTCGAGATTGCCATGACTGGTTTCAGCCTTCCGTCTCCGCAAAAGGTCATTGAGCTTTTTGAACAACACCTTCTATCCTCGGCCCAAAACCGCACGTGATTGAAAACGTGCACAGAGAGAATCCCTTTTCGGGGATTCTCTCGTTTCTTTTTTTGTGCCGCATCAAGGCTGCTTCTTTTTATCTTTACGAACATTCTTGCCCATGCTGGTTATAGCTATGGCGGAATGATCCAGGTGTCCGTAAACGAGCATTCCTAGACCAACTAACGAGCCAAGGAGAGAAACCATGTTGGTAACCTCATGCCTCATGTTAGCGAAGTTGGTTCTACTACTGACTCCAAGCTGCGGATTCTTTCTTAAAAGATCAGCAATGTGTTGGTTGGCCGTTTTGAGGACATCGAGTTTGGTTTCGATAGCAAAACGAATCTTTTCAAAGACTTTGGTGGCGTCGCCGTCCTTGAAGTCCTCGATCTTTTTGACGAGGGCAGCACGCTTATCGACGTATTCAGCTTCAGAAGAATTGTCCTTTACAGAAATCGGTAAGAATTTATCGGCGGCTAAATCGGGAGAATAGACTTTGTCAAGCTGTCGCCTAAGTGCTCCAGTAAGCACCGTTGGACTAGTGCCGTTGAACTCAGGCCCGGTCAGGTAAGTAAAGTAAGGACTGTCTCTAACCGTCTTCTTGAATTTGTCGAACATTTGATTCCATTGAGCGGCGCCGTGGTTGACGCTGTTGGCGATATAGAAACTATTGCTTTTTGGCAGCCCAATAAAATAGTCGGTCTCCTCATCGGCTGCTTTAGCGAGATCGGCCAGGAAAGCGAAATCGCTCTTTGCTTGCGTCAACAAAACATCAACGCCTTTCGACAGGATCTCGATCATTTCGCTGGACGTATAATGGTCGGAGCTGAATGTGAGAATTTGTCCACGAACGCTGAGCGCTTTAACGAGACGCTTAACGTGGTCGACGCTGTAGAGATGGTCGATGGCGTCTCTGGAAGCTTCTTGCTTCTGCCTCTTCATCTCAGCCTCGCGTTGTTTTCTGTTGTCGCGCTCAAATCCAAAAAACTTAACGATGATGTTCGCAATCTTTCGGAGAATCTCGACGATCTTCTTATAGAAACTCGACATCATTTCTACGAATCCTTCGGTAGAAACGACCAAAGACTCGCTACTAACTTCATGGACTCCGGCTAGCAGTGCCTCTAGTGCCAGACTCGTGGCCTCTAGACTTTCGTGGGGTCGCGCAACAATGCCTGTTTCGGAGCAGTTCAAAACTTTCATTAGGTTCGCTGACATATCGCTTGTCCAGTGTTAAAGTTGAGGTGTTTGTAGTCATAGGATTTAATGTTTTAGTTTCAAAGAAAAAAAAGAACACCCACACTCACTCGACGCGATCGAGTGAGTGCAGATTGACACTGATACCAATCATCGACATCGCCACAGCAAACTGACGAGCAAACTGTTTTCGTTCCCATATTGGAACGAAACTAATCGTGTTTTTGGCCGCTTTCTTCGGATTCGAAAGCACAGCTTCAGCTTGGAGACTATAGTCATACAGCCTTTTCCAAACACCGTCTCGAACCGCTGATGGTTCGCATTTTTTGATCCCGACTATCTTGGCTTTCTCTAGGAGTTCGATGGCTACAGCCAAGCAAGAGGGATCTGTCTGAGGGTTAAAGTTATTCGGCAGCTTCTTTTTAGGAATGCCGACCCAAAACGACTCGATGATGTCGTTCAGAAGCTCTTCTTTATTGAAGACAGCCGCTGAATTTCTGGTTCGCACATGGACCTGTCCATCGACCAGTTTGTCAGACCGAAGGACGCCTTTCAGCGCGGATGCGGCTGTATCCAGTGAGAGGCCGTTTTCGCGTACGCCGATGAGGCTCGTCATCAGAACCCCAAACTTACCGATCTTCAGACGATCCGTAGCGTTCATATACCACGAATCTAGGTTGGCTTGCTGAAGCTCGGCATTGATGATGCGAAAGATGTCGAACAGCTCATCACTCAACGACATCCACGACACCAGGATGGCCTCTACATACTCGTCTGACTCGCCAACGACATCTATCGCGCATAGCGTATTGGCGGCGTCAAGAACTCTAGCCACTGAGTTTTTTCGTCGACATCGAAGGGCATCCAGAACCGCACTCGCTCTTGAATTGACGGCATCACCGCACCAAACTCCTGGCATACGTCCTTCAGAAGCTGTCTGTATTGGCTCAGTCTGTACATCACCACAAACAATTGCTCCTGGAGCTCCTCTCGAGTCGCGTCCTGAAAGACCCATTTCGGCGTCAGGTCTTTCAGCTCGAGAATCATCTCCCGGTGGGCGTTCGCTGTGTAGACCCATTGACAATACGCTAACCTCTGCCGTCTTGGATGTGGCATCGGGCCCAGCTCGTCCCGTTTCAGTCGGAAGTTTCTCCACCTTTCCGGGTGCGTCGCTGCATTCGGGAAGTGACCCCCGGAGCACAGCCGTAGAGGCCAGCTCAGCGGTGGCCCTTCGGCCACCGTCGTTATCAGGGGTTTCATTTTCCTGAGCTGGGCTCAGACGCCGAAGTGACCCCCTATCGTCATAAGACGATTCGGTTTCGGCATGGTCGACATCTTCTTCAGTCGCTGTACAGTCGGCACAGGCAGCATCGACGGACGCATCAGTTTCCTCCGTCATCGCTGTGATTTCCGGGGCAACGATAGCATCAGCCTTCCTGAACATCGCCATCTGCTTCGAGACAACTAGGACGAAAGCGTTTGCCTTGTTAAGGATGTCTTCGGACAACAGCTTGTCCTCAAACGGGTTGGGGACGTTCTCTTCCATGCCGTAGCACTCCAGCAAAGCGAGATGCGATGGCATGTAGGCATCGTAGTCGGCTCCTTCGCTACGGAGCCTGATGATGTTAGCCAGGCGAGACATCACGTTTTCATCCATCAAGGCAAGGTCGAGAATCTTTTCCAGCGAACAGACATTTGGTTTCATCAAGAGTACGTCGCTGATGAAGAAGATAGCCATCTTCGCCATCGTTGCGAAGTCGCCCTTGATGCCGGCGAGCTCGAAAGCTCGCCGAGTCACGATTTCGATTTTAGCGACATTGATCGCTAACTGATTTATCAGCGGTTGCCGCCCGTCCGGTAAAACGAATTTCAGGACCAGCATATTGCCCCGGAACCAGTTGGTGAGCCGCGACATATGTTCGCGACATGTCACAACCAACATCTCATATTCCTTGGTCGAGACCTTACTACCTTTGTAGTAAGACCCGACCGCAACAAAATCATCCGCCTTGGAAACAAACAAATTAGAAAAAAAGCCCATGATAACCTCCTTTAAATTGGCGATATTGCCAGGTTATTCATGGAGGTAATGTATACTTGAAAACATTTTGAATCGAGACAAAAAAAAAAGGCTGCCATCATTGGCAGCCTTTTTACTACTCGAGGCTTTTGATGACCTCGAGTATTTGAAGGCCGAGGTACTTATACCTCGGGTCAACGTCACGCACTACCAGGTTCGCTAGCGCCCCCACATCTGCCTCTGAGCCCGCAGGGCTCAGAGCCATCCTCTTGAACGTTTCAAAGTCCATTTCGTAGAACCCCAGCGTGTTGCGAGCTGGGTGGTACAATACCACCCATTTGTCCATGCTGTCCTTGACAAAAAAGGAGCCGTGAAACTTTCCTTTTGGCGCCCTCATAAACGATGTCCCAAACCGTGAAACGATTTGGGCCGTCAAGGGTGCCCCCTGTCCGATGCCGCCAATGAGGACAGGTATTTCGGGGGGCACCGTAAAACTTACTGGATCGAACACCGTATTCATCTTAAATCTCCTCGCCCCTTTGGGGCATGACTGGGTTGTGGAGAAGCCATTGCTTCTCCGATTCACTTGAGTACTATGTATCTGAAAAAATCTCCAATCAAACTTTTAGGGCATAGACAGAGACCCTTTTGGGATCTCTGTCTAATGTGCCTTATGGGCTTTAGAGGCGGTTATTGAAGAAAGCCGAAAGATTCATGAACTGCTTGTTGTTGTCGAGGTTACGAGCAAGAACATTCAGGTCAATTTGCTTCATCATGGCTTCACGAGTGGAGGGGTTAGCCGCACTGATGAAAAGATGGGTCAGTTGGTTGAAGAGTTCGAATTCCTTCGGTGAGAGTTTGGTCTTCAGAGAACCAAAATACCGATAGACGTTCGACTCAGCGAATACCGTATCGCGGTGTTTGTTAATTGCGCTGAAAAGAACCTCGAATGCCGTCTTGGCCTTCGTAATGTCGGCACCGAGAACATGACGGAACATCTCCAACAGACTGCGCTGGGTGTTGATGGCGTCTTGCTGGGACAGCATCTTGCCAGGAACCATCGTGCTGATGTAGTTATTGATCAGATAATCCAAACGGAGAAAGTAGTGGTCGGTGGCCGACGGTACCGGAGTGGTGGCGGGCGCGGGTTCAGCCGCCTGAACTGTTTCTACCGCTTGCGTCGTCGGTTGTTCAGGCGCAGAGACGGGCGCTTGAGCATCGACGGAAACGGCTGGTTCAGGGACTGGCTCCGGTACCGGATCGGCAGAAGGACCCTCTGCTGCTACCCCAGACGGTTGTGACGCCGTTTGTTCAGGAGTCGATTCGTTCGGCTCATCAGTCTGGGTTTCAGCAGCAGAGGGTAAAGGGGCGGCTACTTCAGCGCTCGTCTCTTCCGTGGAAGCAGTCACGGATTCGGGAGCATTCCCTGCTTCAGTAGCCTGAACTGGCGCATTGACCGATTCAGTGGTTTCTTGCGTTGCGTCCGATTGCACGACGCTGGGTTCTTGTTCAGACATGGAACTTCTCCATATTAAAGAAAGGAAGGGCGCCTTAAGCTTGTTCAAAATATTGGTGGTGTGTTTTGAAAAAAAAACTACTGGAGAGCGTCCGACCAATCCAACTTCACAGTCTTGAGAGCGACGCCATGCATTTTCTTCATGAACCAAGACATCATGACTGACCCGACGTTTGAGGCAGCCGTTAATAGAGCGTTAGGGTTGGCGGAATAGGCATCACCAACGCATTTAGCACAATATCCGGGTGCTTTGGTGTTGCAGTACATCGGGGAGCGGACGATCGCTTCTTTACCAATGAGAGTCTTAAGGCTACTTTCGGTCAGAGCTTCCTTAGGATTATTGGCCAGGTAGAGACCGATGAACCGTTTGTAGTTATCGTTGGTAATGTCCCACGACAAGCCGCGTTTGGTTCCGCAATCGGGTTCTTCGACGCGTGTGTTCTGGTAGACGCGGTAAAAGTACTTAACCTGCTCACCGCCGAGCTCCGTTTCCTTGCCTCGACCGTATGACCCTGCGCGCATGGCGTCGATAAGGGTGGGGAGGTTATTAATGTCGATGCCGTCCACAAGAGACGTTCCAATAGCCTCTTTAGGATCGCCGAAACCCATCTCGATACCAAGCATGATGAACATGCGTTTGCGGGCTACATCGAACGACTTCTTTCCTATCAAGAAACCTTCCGACAGATCTCCTTTGAACGTTGACTTGTCGAGGTCTACGAGCTCTTTCTCGATTTTGGCAACGATAGCTGGGTCGTTGAGTTGGTCTTTATATTGTTCGATCAGCTCGTCACGGCGTTTAACGACAATAGGATCAATGGTAAATGTCTTTGCAGTGCCTGTAGGAACTACGACTGTAGATAGTCCTGTCGTGGCCCCTACGGCTTCTGTGAACTTAAGGAGCTCGTCGACTGTAATCGAACCAGGGTTGTCGTTCCCTTGTTTGTTATCGACGAGTTTTTCGCAGATCATCGTCTCAATGGAGTTTTTGTTAAAACGGCCAGTGATGAACGGTATTTTCCATCCGAATGGGTAAATAAGCATCATGCAGTTGGCAACGACATTACCGATGGTAGTTTCGATGTCATTAAAGACGTTCGGTAGATCGTCTTTCTTGAGAGAGATTTTTTCGTGCGGATAAAACAGAGGCTGTCCGTGGACCGCTCCCTCCAACTTCTCTTCGGTTTTAGTGTCTTCCAGAAGCCCAAACGTTCCGTCTTCGGCATAACGAACCGACCAAGGAAGTGGGTCATTGGGGATGTTCTTTACGATAGAGAAAATGGAGATAAGCCACTCTTTGCGTTTGTATGCCCCGTCGTTACAGGCCTTGAGAAGAAACTCGTATTTGGTCATTTTAAACCCCTAGTGGGAATTCCAGTCCGGCTTTCTTGAAACATTTCTCAACGGCTAAATCCGCTTTCTGAATGGTATCGATATCGGAATAATACTCGTCCAGCAACGCCTGAACGGACTGCTTAACTTTGATGTCTGGAGTGTTAGAATAGAGCACCAACGAAATGCTATTCTTAGCGATGGTTTCTGGATCGTCGCCAAAAACCTCATCAATGTCGGAGACAATATTCTGCCTGACAATGTTTGTGTAGGACTCAATAGGCATTCCTACAGGAACGTTTTTTACCAATAGCGATTCTACGAGACTATCCGGAAAAACACTTATCCATTGTCTCACTCGATTAACGACTGTTTCGTTTTTATTCTTAGCAACAGCAGCTACCAAATGACTAGCCGTCTCGGCGTTTGCATGTAGCGTGCTAATGACTCTCGGATCGACAAAGACAATGTGTTCGTGTAACCGAGTCGCGGTATACGGAATAACAAGCGCTAGAAGCTCACACAAAGTCTCTACATCGTCTAGACCCGACTCGCAGATCATGCAAACGACGTCTTCGTCCTCGTACGTCTGAATGGCCTCCAGTCCATCGAGAATTTGACGAATGGTAGCTATCTCTCCGCAGTCTGCAGAAATGCCTTGCGCCATGAGTACTTCGGAGGATTTATGGATAAGGATTCTTTGGAGTCTGGCAAGAATCTCATTGGAGTCTGTGTTTTCGGCATCCTTCAAAAGGTAAATGATGTCGGTTTCAAAACTTTTAACGCCCAATCGGTAGAAGCTTTTTAGGAGCTCTACGACTTCCGTCATGTACTGAGGCGTAGTATGGGTATAGAGGTAAGAAACGAGAAGTTCAAGCATGGTCAGCTCCTTTTTTTGTAATTAAGCCTTTAGGCTGTTTCATAGGATTTGTCGGGCTATTGTGAAATTCTACACCCAAACGCTCTCGTATGTAAAGAGAACTCTCTTCTTTTTTAGTTAGCCGACTGTCAAGGGAAAGCCAAGTATGAAAAAACAAGCCGGTCACCATACGCAAGAACCACGCAAGAAGACCAACGAAGAAATCAAACAAGACCGCATAGCTCGTAGTGCTGCCAAAAAAGCCGAGGAGGCTCGCGTCAAGGCCGAGGACGAAAAGAACAGCTCTTGGGACGCGTTGAATTCGTTGTATTCCGAATGCAACGAACTCCTTCGGCAGCCTGCTGTCATTGCTCCAATACTCCGCAACAAGGAGATCATGGAACAAATTGAAGACATGACTGACTTTGTTAGGAGAGCTAACATTCTCCAGAAGGATTTGGTCGCATATAGCCACAAACTCGCTGCCATTCATGACACGCACGTAACTAAAGTGGGCCTCGTGGAAGGCTTCGATCAACTCATGCAGTCCTATGAAGTTTCTGTAAGTTATCAGAACTGGATGGACTCTTTCACTGGTGTGGTTTTGTCCAACCACTTCGACATCATGGACTCTATCGAGAAGGCTACCATCAAAGCCACCGAAAAGAGAAACGAGGCTGTACCGGAGGAACCGAAAAGTGAATGAAGAAACGCAACAAACCACCGATGTCCAAGACACTCCAACACATGTCGAACAGACGCCCGAGATCACAACGGTTCCTTTGATGTCCAATGAAGGACAGCTGCCGGAACCTTCCGAGGAAGAAATCTCCAAAACAGAGGCCTCTAGCCCTACTTTTGCCGAGCCAAACCCTAAAGTTGAAATGTCGCTCAAGACGACGACCGTTGTCGAGGAAGCGAGCGCTGATACCATCGAAATACAATTTATCCAGTCGGGAACCGCCTCTGTAGAAAAAGCCAAAGCACTGATCTCCGGCATTCCAGAGGACCATCGCGCTAGTCACTTCAGCGATGAGTGGGTTCAGAGTGTCGACATCGCCTCGTACTCGTTTGTTCCGTTCAATGTCTTCGATAAACGACTGGACGCAGAAGGCGCTTCGTGGAAACAGTTCGTCGAGCACGAAGGCGTGAAGCTTCGTGCCGGAAGACCTAGCATCGGAAAGAGCGGGGAGGCTGGTCAGGTTCTGACGGGCAACAAAGCCATCATGAAAATCCGTGCCGTAACAGGTATGGGATCTTTCCTACAGATTCCTTTATGGCACTCCGGCATCTGGCTATTGCTCAAAACCCCAACCGACTCAGAACTGCTGATGCTGGATCAGCTTATTCAGCACGAGAAATCCACACTCGGCCTTTCGACCAATGGTCTGATCTTCTCCAACATGTCGGCATATCTCGTTGATATTCTGACATCGTTCGTTATCGACCATGTCGTTGACTCTACTGTCAAGGACTCCACAACCGAAAAACTCAAATCGCTTATTCGAGCAACCGATATCCCCTTGCTGCTCTGGGGCATCGTTTCGACTATTTATCCCAATGGTTATCCGTTTGCGCATGCTTGCGTTGTTAATCCGACAGTTTGCCAGCATATCATGCATACGGTCGTTAGCATTCCTCGACTGCTATGGACCGATACTGCCGCGTTTACTAAAGAACAACGCAAACACATGGCCAACCGTAAGGCTATCTATTCGGAAGAAGAGATTCTGGCCTACCAGGACATGAGCGAATGGGGATCGGCACGGCCCATTAAACTCACCGAATCCCTTCGCGTTACGCTGCGTGTGCCCACTCTACGCGAATATGTCGCTGCCGGTTATAAATGGATTTCCGAGATCAACGAAACCGTTGGCGACCTCCTCGACAAAGCCATGAGTTCGAAAGAGAGACGCGAGTACGTCGCGAAACAATCTATTCTTACGATGGCTCGTCAGTATGGTCATTGGGTCAAGAGAATCGTCGGTACAGAAATGACGGACGATGGTCCCAAGGACTTTGTTATTGAAGACCAGGACACAATGGATGAAATCGTATCGACGCTTTCGTCCGATGCTTCTATCTTTGACGTGTTCATCGAGAGCGTCCTTAAGTACATCGAAGACTCAACCGTTGCCGTCATTGCAATTCCTCGCGTGGCCTGTCCGGCATGCGGAAACCCGATGTCTGAGGAATATAGCAAACACCCCAATTTACAGGTCATTAACGTAGATCAAGTTTTTTTCATCCTACGCCTCCAGAGGCTTACCCAGACCGCAGCGGTGAAATCCGTGGAATAACAACGTATTCAGAAGAAAAGGACGGATCTACCAGACGAGAGGATATCCATATATCTTACGTCGGCTTTGGAATCAAAAAGGAAGAATGGGAGCACTTGCTTACATTCGCCGATAAATTCGAAGAAAGGGTCCGTTCTGGTTCGTTCAACCATTATGATCGCCAAATGGTCTTAAGGGAGCTTTATGACGAAACCTTCAAAATACAGAACCACGATAACACCAATCCAGACCTTCTGTCGCTGGTAGCAATGAGTCCTCGCGAAAACGTTGTTGAATATTCTGCTTACTACAACGCAATCCGTAGATACAGAACCCTTCGCATCAACGAGAAGTTTGGACTTAGTCTTATAGAGTACATGGATCTGCCTAGGGATGTGGTTGAGCTTATCTCAAAGATACTGGAGGCCGAGATAAAGTCGACACCCATTCCATCAGATCTCCCGCGTGACCTAAAACTTTGAAAAAAAAAAGAGGGCC
>JAEHJW020001828.1_pt1 | contig 31012 bp, 50 predicted proteins | sample 9271431 | NCBI WGS metagenome assembly JAEHJW02 | reverse complement strand
TCATGATTTACCAAGCGTTGGAAGGTGTTTATGGTTTTCGCAATGGCTGAATCCGGTATCGCCTGGGCCAAATTCGCCGCCACATTGAGAGCATGTCACGTTCCCGAATTTGTATTGCTTCTTTCTCTCAAATTCAGCAGCAAAAGCAGCGGCCATTGCTTTATCCGCGCACGCTTCGCAAATGTGTTCGCAGTAACCGGAATTACCGAATGCTTCAAGAATCACCCTGACACCTTTTGGCTCCGTTGGCGTGTATCCGAAAACTTCTGTGTGCCGCAACTTCTGCGGTTTGATATTCTCTGCGCCACACATGTCGCAGTTAAATGTGATTACTTTTTCTTCCTGTCTCATGGTTGATTCCTCGCGTCAATTGGCACGCCATTGTGATAGTGCGGGCATGTTCCATCGCTTGGTTTGTAGTGCATATAGTACGGGCTGTCCTTATGAAGGCACAGCGCCTGCACCTGTTGACCGTTGGCATGCCACTTTGCAACCGTATCGCTGAAATATCGGCAGAATTCGCATGTTTTCATTTTCATTCTCCACCTACCAACAGCGCAGACTCGTTGCCGAGCGGCTCGGGCTCGCTGTCGGCAATAACCTCGCGCAGACGGTCAATGAGTTCGCCCCATTGCCTTACGCCTTCAGGGTGCATCTTCTCGCGGCTTTCGATGAAGGTTTTGGCATGACTCATGCTGGTAATCGCCTCGCCCATCAGGAAGCGCATACGGCCGTTTTCAAAGGCCAGCTTGTTGACCATTTGCATGGCGTGTTCGTGAGAGTCCATGCTAGGCTGCGCTGAAATTGGCAAACCTGCGCGACGCGATATGAGCAGCGCTTTGCCTCGTTTCGGTATCGCACTCAATACCGTAGGTTTTCGCGTATGCGTCAAGCATTTCGTTGAGGGTGCCACCGTTGCGCATATCGTAGTTTTGATCAAGGCACTCGATTGCCACCTTGGCGAACAGCGGAAGATACTGGTATGGGGTGAAGTTCATTTTGATCTCCTGTCGTTTGGAATCGGCGACTCCATGACTAGAATGATACATGACTCCCTTTTAGATGTCAAGGGATTTAAGTATATAATTCCCAAAACAAGGGGATGGATGAACGCGGGCAGCTTTGCACATCCGCATTAAATCGGTCAGGTTAATTTCGCGCGTGCCGTTGGTCCAATGGCGCAGCGTCGATTCAGCCAAGCCCATCTTTTCGGCTATAGTCGCAAGCGTCTCGCCGTTTTCCTTGGCGAGCTTCTTAAAGCGCGGCCCCCAGCCCTTCCACGAGTCATTTTCCATTTGCCAATGGTACGGGGCGGATTCCCGTGTGTCTGATACGACAGGTATTGACATTTGCAAACGTCCTGCGATACCATAGGTATCACTATGAAGAAAACCCACCCTCTCCGCTCTTATCGCGCCCTGCATGGCCTCTCCTGTGCTGATTTGGCGAAAACGTTAGGCATCGCTGAATCCACTCTGCGCAGCTATGAAAATGGGAACCGGATCATCAGTGCCGAAACCGCTGTAGATTTTGAAAAGCGGCTCGGCGCAAAAGTGGCGCGCAGAGAACTCTGCCCGCACATCTTCGGTTCGGAGCTATCGGAGCGCGCAGCGTGAGCGAGCCACTTAAAAGCACGCACGTTCGCCTGTCTACCGAGGCGCATCGCGTGCTCACCGCCATCGCGCAAATGGAAGAACAAGACAACGCGGAAGTCGCGCGCCGCATCCTCGAAGAATCTCTGTTGGGCCGAATCCATACCCTCATGCTAGCGGCGGAAAAAGTTCGTTGCTTGGGATTCAGCGGGATCAGCCGGGATTTAGGGGGAGCGCTTGGGAATAGTGTGGGAAAAGGGAAATGAGGCTCCTCCGCCTCATCGTCGCCCTGCTAGGCGCAGCCGTTTGGGTTTTACGCTACGTCGCCATGTTCGCCATTCTCTGCCTCGCCTTCGCGCTGATACTAGGCGTCGCGTTGTTTCGGATGCCGATGATTATCCTGAACGCGAGCAGGGGGACGAAGTGAAGGAGCGCCCAATCCTTTTCTCTGCGCCGATGGTCCGCGCGATCCTCGAGGGCCGCAAGACGCAGACGCGGCGGGTTGTGAAGCCGCAGCCGGATGATGACGCAAAAATTATGCTTGGCGAAACCGCGCAGACGAGTGGGGTCGCCTACATCGGAAATCATCGCAGCGGCGGCATTGTTACCCGCGTTCCATGCCCTTATGGCAGACCCGGCGACCGGCTTTGGGTGCGCGAGACAATGCAGCTGCACAATCATTTCGGTATGCCGCACGCCTATGGTGAATCGCAAGTTACAGACGCGGGGGAGCGCATTTGGAGTTACGCCGCCGATAGCCTCGGGGCGGATAGCGCCACGCGGAAATGGCCCGCAATCTTCATGCCCCGCTTGGCCTCGCGCATTGCGCTGGAAATAACCGGCGTGCGCGTCGAGCGGCTACAGGAGATCAGCGAGGACGATGTGGACGCCGAGGGAACAGGAACCGTTGGCGTATTCCTGACTGCCAATGAGCGTATAGGGCGCTATTACACCCTTTGGGACTCAATCAACGGCAAGCGCGCGCCCTGGGCGTCGAATCCTTGGGTTTGGGTGGTCGAGTTCAAGCGGATTACACAAACCGAAGGGCGGGCCGCATGAGCATCGCCTATCGCTTCCCCGAGGTATTCCGCGCCGCTGGCGACGCCTGCCGCGCGCACTACGCCAAGGTCGATGCTGGCCTGATTGCAGAAACCGACGCACCGGCCAATCCCTACCCGGTCCCGCCGATCGGCAGCGAAACCGAGTGGCACGCCTACAACGCCGGGTGGAATCAGGCGGTGCCGACATGAACGACCAAATCCTAGCCCACCTCTACGGCGGGGAATTAGGCCCAGGAATGGTCAGGCGGGTGCATGCGGGCGCGTTCCGCGAAGTGGTGCGTAGGCAGGAAGGCGACCCGCGCCATCGTAGCCTAGCCCCGATCAGGGCCTTCCTAAAGGCGAATGAATGGAGTTCGCTGACCCGGATCGCCGCCGCGCTAAACAGGCCCACGAACGAAATCAGCAGCGTCCTGACCATATACGCGCGCGCCGGGGGTATTGAACGCCGTGGGCGCCGGAAATTCTACGAGTATCGGATTAAGGGGTAGGGCGTGTACGCAAAAATATTCGACTCAATGTACGAGGGCACGCTTTATGGCCATTGGGAAGCGATAGTCACCCTTCAGCAAATGCTTGTGCTGTGCGATTCGGCGGGCGTTATCGACATGACACCACAAGCTATTTCCGGCAAAACGTCGATCCCGCTGGACATTTTGACCAAGGGCATCGAGGTTCTTTCGTCGCCGGACCCATACAGCCGAACGCCGGGCGAGGATGGTAAGCGAATCGCCACAATTGACGAGCATCGGCCCTGGGGCTGGTACATCATCAACCACGCCAAATATCAAAAACTCAAGAGCGCCGAGGAAAAGCGCGAGGCCGACCGGCTACGCATGGAGGAAAAGAGAAAGGCTAATAAAAACAGTAGTGTAGCTGAGTGTCGCAAACCGTCGCAGCATGTCGCGGAAGTCGCTCACTCAGACGCAGACGCAGACGTAAACAAAAACAAAGAAAAGGCGGTCGCATTCGCTCCCCCTGATTGGGTTTCCCCTGAAAGCTGGAAAGGCTTTGAGGAAATGCGCAACAAGCACGCGAAAACCCGACTGACCGACCGGGCGCGAGCCTTGATCGTCAAGGAACTTGAAACCCTGCGCGACCTTGGCAATGACCCGAACGCGGTGCTGGATCAATCGACGCGCAATTCCTGGGCTGACGTTTGGCCGCTGAAGGGTAAGGCCGCGACAGCCTCGGCGCCAGCAACGGCAGACGGTTCCTGGCTATTTTCCGATAAGGCGACGCAGGAACGGGGTCGCTCGCTCGGAATAGACCCGCGTGTAGGCGAGAGCATGGACGCCTACCGCGACCGCTTGAGGACCGCCCGATGAGAACCACATCCCCATTTCTGCAGCGCGGCCAGACGCCCTATGCCGCCGAGTGCATGGAGAAAATCCGCGAAATGATGGCGCACCCTCGCGCTCCCGGTAACTGGTGGGCCAAGGAAATCATGAGCAAGGTCGCCGCCGGAAAACCCGTAAGCCTGCTGGCCTACGACGTGGCGAAAAAGGCACTAGGGCCGGTCGAGGTTCGGGAACCCGGAAGCGACGACGAGGAACTGGCCGCATGAACCGCGAATACTACACCGACGAGCGCGGCATCAAGTACGAGCTTATCAATCCCGTTTTAGTTCCCGCTGTCGGCCCGCTTTACCGCCCCGAGGATCTGGAAAAGGGTAGGCAATTCTCGCCGGGAAAAATCACCGTTTGCACGATGAGGAGGGAGAAATGAGCCAAGCGATTCAAATCCGAGACCACATCAAGCGGCACGGCTTCATTACGCCGATTGTCGCCTTCGCTGAATACGGATGCCTAGCCCTGCATTCTCGCGCCGCTGAACTGCGCGACATGGGAGAGGACATTGTTTGCACGATCAGGACTAGCGGGCGCAAGCGTTGGGGCGAGTACGCATACCGCCAAGCCGAGCTATCTCTATGACCCTCGAACTCAGCGCACAGTTTTTTATGCTCGCGCTATTCCTCGGCCTGCTCGCTTTGCTGTGGTTTGGGACGAAGTGAGTAGGCCCGCCTTCAAGACCAGAACGATCCGCCTTGTTGGCGAGCAGCAGGCGGAAGTCGCATATGCGGCACTCAGACACGCGCCGATAGACCCGGAGCGGCCGCTGGAAATGATCTTGCGCGAGGAAAAGAAAACGCGCAGGCCGGACGCCAACGCCGCCATGTGGGCCGGCCCGCTGCGGGATATTGCAGAACAAGCCTGGGTGAAGGGTCGCCGCTATTCCGCCGAGACCTGGCACGAGTTTTACAAGCGCGAATACCTGCCTGACGTTGATGATCCTGAAATCGATCTGCTGGTGCGCGACGGATACCGGAAATGGGACACAGACCCCGGAGGCGAGCGCGTGCTTATCGGCAGCACGACGCAGCTAACCGTGCGCGGCATGGCGATCTACATGCAACAGGTAGAGGCGCATGGCGCAAATCTAGGCGTGCAGTTTCACGTTGCGCCGGGAAAGTATGAGGGGCGTGAATGAGCGAATCAACAAACATCGCGTGGTGCGATAGCACCTGGAATCCTTGGATTGGCTGCACGATGCGGTATCGCACCAGTGCGTCGAATTGGGCGCAGCCGATTGCATGGAACAGGAAAGTGGCAATCAGCGGTAAGCGGTGGCGCGTGTTTTGCAATCCGCTCTGTGACTTTTTCGACAACGAAATTCCGGATGAATGGCGCAGAGACTTGTGGGATTTAATCGAGTTGACGCCACATCTTGACTGGCTGTTGCTTACTAAGCGAATTGGAAATGCTGCACGTATGCTGCGCACGCATGATTGGGCGGCATCGCCCCGATGGAGCGTCCGCATTCTGATCCCGGTTCGCAATCAAGTGGAAGCTGAACGCGACATTCCTAAGCTGCTGGCGCTGCCGTGCAAAAACGGGATCATCTACGAGCCGGATCTTGGTCCGGTAGATTTTCATGGGATGTGGTCGAAACAAGTTGAGAGAGCCTACATCGGGCATTACGTTCCAGGCATGTATCGAAAACTGCAATGGATCATCGTCGGCGGCGAGAGTGCGCAGGGCAGACGTCCTACGCGGGCGGCTTATATAGCTTGGGCGCGCGACGCGATCGCGCAATGCAGGGCTGCTGGTGTGCCGGTGTTTTATAAACAGGGAGGCGCGTCGAATGATCTGCGCGTGCAGGGGTTCCCGCTGTGACCGAACGCGCCCATCTAGCCCTAATCCACACGCTGCGCTGCGTAATCCATTGGAACTGCTACGGCGAGCGCCGGAACGCGGACGAGGCTCACCACATCGAGTTCGTGCGCGGGCCGCATAGCGCCTGGGCGACGGTCCCTCTCTGCAAATCCTGCCATGAGGAAATGCACGAGAACCGCCGCCGCGCTTTTTACCGAGCGCACAAGATTGACGACGTAAAACTTTTAGCTTGGACCATAAGGGAAATTAGCAAAAATGATTGACGACCTAAACCCCGACGAAGCCGGAACAGCCGCCGAGCATCACCTGCGCCAATCCATGCGCGCCCGTATAGCCGGAAATCTTGAGGAAGCCGAACACCTGTCTCGCCTCGCGCAGCATGAGGCCGAGATATTCGCCGCGGCTTGCGAGTTCGAGCGGGCTAGGAAGGCGGAATGAGCGAAGCGCGGATTTTAGACCCTTGCTGCGGTAGCAGAATGATGTGGTTCGATAGGAATAACGCTGACGTGATATTTGGCGACCGCCGAAACGAAACGCTAACCGTGACGGATCATTCTCACGGCAACGCAACCGGCCTGCGCACGATTCGCATTGAACCGGACACACTAATGGATTTCCGGTCCCTGCCCTATGGCGACGGGTCTTTCCGGTTGGTAGCGTTTGATCCTCCGCATTTGGTCCGGTGCGGCCCGCGTTCATGGTTGGGCGCGAAGTACGGGAAGCTATCGGACAACTGGCGCGACGATCTTAGCCAAGGATTCGCTGAATGCTTCCGCGTCTTGGCGGCCGACGGAGTTCTGGTGTTCAAGTGGAATGAAACGCAGATCAAGAAAATGGAGGTCTTATCGCTTACGCCACATAAGCCGCTTTTCGGACACACCAGCGGAAAAAAGGCGAACACACATTGGTATGTGTTCATGAAGGACGCAGCATGAGCGCCATGCTCCGCTTCACCGAGCAGCAGGTACGTGACCACATAGAGCGGATCGGGCGCGCGACGGTAAGGCAGCACCACATGGACGGCAACGAGCCGGGAAAGATGCCGCCCAAGGCCGCGAAGCCGCCCGCCATCAAGACGACCGAACACGCCGAACAATGCGCCCTAATCGACTATTGGGCAATAGCGCACAAGGGCTTCGATCTGCCCGAGTTTTCCCTGTACGCGATCCCGAACGGCGGCGCGAGGATGAAAGCTGTGTCCGCAAAACTCAAGGCCGAGGGCGCGCGATCCGGGATTTTGGACTTGAACCTTGACGCTGCGCGCGAGGGTTTCCACGGTCTGCGGATTGAAATGAAGGTCAGGCCGAACAAGTTGACCGAGAACCAGGCGCGCGTCGCTGAGTTCTACCGCCAACAAGGCTATGCGGTCTCGGTCTGCTATTCGGCAGTCGAGGCTATTGATGCGATCAAGGATTACTTAGGAGCCTAATCATGCCAAACATTCACACACGCGACCGCGCTTGCGACGACTGCCACACAATCCGCCCGCTATCCGAACTCTCCGACGTTTTGCGCTGCACCCGTTGGCGCTGCGTCTGTGTAGATCGGGAAGCCTGTGCCGAGCGGGTACAGCAGAGGGAGATTGAGCGGGAAGGGGTGGCGGCGTGAATGCCTTGATTGAGGTTCCGACTCTCAAGGCCGAGGGTCGCATTGAGATGTTGGTTGGAAAAAGAATGCGCACAGAGGAAGCGCCGGAGGGGTTCGCGTTCTGTCCTTATAATTTTGGGACGGTAGAACGGTCGAACTGGATTGCCGGATGCCTTGAAACATTTCAGCGGTCGTGACCACCCTCCAATCCTGGGAATACGCCGACCCTGCAAAGGTAGCCGAGCGCCGCCAGTTGCAAGCCAAGGCCAAGGCGAAGCGTAAGCGCCCCGAGGAAAGAGGATTGACGCCTATCACGATTCGCAACATGCGCAGGCTGCGTATTCAGGAACTTGTGCGGGAAGTTTTGAGGGGGAAAAGATGAGCGATACGCCTATAACTGACGACGCGAAACTCGCAATTGCACGGCAAGCCGTTAAGGAATGGCTTGAACCTGACTATGGCTGCAATTTTGTCGAGCATTGTGTCGCCCTGTCTCTACTGAGGCTTTTGCGCGAGCTAGCCGACGCCAAAGCCGCCGAAGCTGTCGCCAATGACGCCTATATTGCCCTGCGCGAGATATTCAAACTCAAGGACCGCTGGCAATGAAAAACGACGACCTGTTCGGGCGCACGATTGAATCCGCGCTGCAAAATTGGGGCCGTTGGGCGCTGGCGCGTGGCGTCCAAGGGCATTGCGCCTCGATTGAGTACCGCTACCGCAGCAAGCTACGCCCGGACCTTACGCCGACGGGCTGGGGCGACTGGATCGCGTATTCGGCATATATCCCGCCCCCGCCCCCGCCGCCCGTAGACGCCCTGCAAGCTCTCGCCGTCGAGCGCATGATGCGCCACCTACCCGACGACCACCGGAAGGCGCTGAAGTTCGCCTACGTGTTCAGGATGCCGCCCGATCTGATCTGCCTGCGATTGGCGATCAGGCACGAGGGATGGGGCAGGTTCCTGGGCGATTCACAAAATATGGTGGCGAACCTATTGACACGGCATACAAAATATGCAATCATTCGCCTACAATTCGACAAACCAGTGAAAACTGAGACCTCGGCGCCTGTTGGCGCTGAGTGCGTTTGACAAAGATGAGGCTCGATCCGAAAGGTTCGGGCCTTTTGTTATTCCAACCCCCCCGAGAGAGAAGCACGCCGGTTATACGCTACCGGCAGGCCGCGATGTTGGCTTGCAGATTAACGCTATCTGCCCGCAGGCGCGGCCACATTTCCCCATGCCGACCGCAACGCCGAACTCCCCGGCCTGCGGAGGCGACAGCTTCTACGCTGCCACTGCCGCGAACCGTTTAAGGCGCCCGCGGCTTTTTTCTTTCGCCTGTTGTCGCTTTGACCATGCTCCCGGCGCGACATGAGGCACCATATTTAGGTGCGTGACAGCCGCAAGGTAGGGCTAGCCGACAATGCCTGCGGGCAGCGTGCGCGGAATCGCGTACATGGCAAGGAAACGCCTAGCGCCGGTCGATAAAGCGGAAAACGCCGTCTGACCTTCGCCCTAAACCCTTTCAGGCCAACAGCCTGACAATGCCGAAAGCGGATACCGCCCCGCTCCTACATCGGGCTACGGCGCAGCGAGTAGGCACCTATTCAAAGGATCGCTATGCAAACGTTCTTGCTATTGGTCTTAGTCCAGATCGCAGGCGGCGCATACGACACTAAGATGGCGCCCATGCCTAGCCTAGCAGCCTGCGAGGCGCAACGGGCGGTAATCGTCAAGCAAATCCCGGCACAGGAAGGTATCAGCTACGCCCTGACCTGCATACAGGTACGCGACACGCAGGAGCAGGCGATTTGAACCCGGAGTTCTACTGCCTGAGCATCCTGGTCGCCCAGGCATGGCGGGCGCATCCGGTAACGCTGTCGTGCTTGCTGGACGGGATTGCAAGGCAGGATTGCTTGTAATGGAAGTCATTGACACGGCGGTCATTCGTCTACGCACGCGGTGGTGGCTAATGCCATACCTGCGCACGCTTGCGCTGCTGTGCTGGGTGTTTGATGCGGAACCAAATTGGAAGCACGTGGAATATTGGGTCGTTAAGTCCATTTATTTGCCTAAAAGTGGGATTTAGTCTCGCCCGCTAGTACGTGCAGACTTTCAAAGTGGCATTCAAGCTAACCACGCTTAAGCCGCGCGTTCAGACGTTGGGAAGCAGACTTCCCACCCTGGCCCCAGGATACGGCTACGAAGCCACGCCAAGGCAGCGCGGGCGCGTATGGATGCGCCGCCGCTCGATGTGGCTGCGCGCCCATCCATTGTGCTTGGCGTGCCAATCTAAAGGCAGGGTAGAGGCAGCAACGCAGGTCGATCATGTCGTGCCGCTGTGGAAGGGCGGGGCTGACCATGAGAGCAACTATCAGAGCCTGTGCGAACCATGCCACAAGGACAAGACGGCGTTAGAGGCTGCCGAGCGCGGACAGTTCACGTAAGTGATTGATAGTAGGGCGGGTTATTTCTCTGAGACCCCTGCAAACGGAAACCGCCAGTAAAGGCACGCGCAGATTATTTTCCCCTCCAAAGAAATCAGCAAAGGTTTTGACGGACCCGCAGCAAGTTCTTGAAACTGAAACGCAATAAATCAAAGGAATCAGCAATGCCTAGAGGTGGTCCGAGGCCCAATTCTGGCGGGAAAAGGCCCGGAGCTGGTCGCAAGCCAAAGCCGGCTGTTCTTGTACCGGCAATGCCTGCCGCATCGCGCGCAGCAGCAGAACCCCAATCAATCCGGTTTCTGCGCCATGTTATCGACATGACAGAAATCGACGTTCGCATCCGGATGGATGCAGCTAAGGCGCTCGCGCCATTTGAGGCGCAGAAGGTGGGCGAGTCCGGCAAGAAAGAGGGCAAGCAATCTGCCGCCGCCAAGGTCGCCGCCGGCAAGTTCGCCCCGGCTGCCCCGCCCCGGCTTGTGGTCAACAACAAGTAACGCATGGAATGGTCAACGGCGTGCCCAGATTGGGAGCGGCGCATCCTCGCTGGGGACTCACTCACGCCGCCGCCGATCTACCCGGCTGAAGCGGCCGCCGCACTGGAAGTGTTCAAGTCTCTGCGCATTGTTGACGCGCCCGGATGCCCAACAATGGGTGAGGCGTGTAAGCCGTGGATATTCGATTTTGTTGCGTCTGTGTTCGGCGCTTACGATGCTGAGACGGGGCGCCGAGAGATAAGCGAATGGCTCCTGAGCGTCTCAAAAAAGAATTTCAAGAGCGGGTTGGCAGCCGGGATCATGATGACCGCCATGGTGCGCAACTGGCGCGAGTCTGCGGAGTACGGGATATTGGCACCAACGGTCGAGGTGGCAAACAATTCATTCTTTCCCGCTCGGGATATGGTGCGCAAGGATGAGGAATTATCTGATTTATTCCTAGTTCAAGACCACATACGCCAAATCACTCACCGCACCAGCGGGGCGATGTTGAAAGTTATCGCCGCCGAGAATGAGACGGTTGGGGGCAAAAAGTTTACCGGCGTTCTATTTGATGAGCTTTGGCTTTTCGGTAAGCGCTCAAACGCAGGCGATATGATGCGCGAGGCGACTGGCGGTCTTGCGTCCAGACCTGAGGGCTTCGTTATTTCCCTCACTACCATGTCAAACGAAGCGCCGGCTGGTGTTTTCAAGCAGAAATTGCAGTATGCGCGGGGGGTTCGAGACGGGCGAATTAATGACCCGAAGTTCGTTCCGGTGCTGTACGAGTTTCCGCAATCAATGATTGACTCGAAAGAGTACCGGGAACCGAAGAATTGGCGCATCACCAATCCAAATTTTGGGGCATCAGTAGATTCTGAGCGCCTAGATGACCTGTATAAGCAGGCGTCCGAAGCTGGCGAGGACGAGTTAATCGGTTTCTTCGCAAAACATGTAAACGTAGAAATCGGCATGGCGCTGCGCTCAGATAATTGGGCCGGCGCCCCGTTCTGGCAGGCGCAGGGCCGGGAAGGCATCACCCTAGCGTCGATTCTTGACCGCTGCGAAGTGGTTGACGTAGGGATTGACGGCGGCGGCTTAGACGATTGGCTCGGCCTGAACGTAACCGGACGCACCGCGGACACGCACGAATGGCTGTCCTGGTCGCACGCCTGGGCACATCCGTCCGTCTTGGCCCGCAGAAAGGCCGAGGCCGCGCGCTTTCGTGACTTCGCCAAGTCCGGGGATCTGACGCTGGTCGAGCAGATAGGCGACGACGTTACCGAATTGGCCAATATGGTTGTGCAAATCGAGCAAGCCGGACTGCTGGATAAGGTCGGCGTCGATCCGGCGGGCATTGGCGGCGTTTTGGATGCGCTCGTCGCTGCCGGCGTGCCGCAAGACAAGATCATCGGCATTTCGCAGGGCTGGAAACTCAGCGGGGCCATCAAGACGGCGGAACGGAAGCTAGCCGAGGGCGCGTTGCTGCATGACGGCTCCGCAATGATGGCCTGGTGTGTGTCGAACGCGAAAATAGAACCCAAAGGAAACGCAATGCTCATCACCAAACAGGCCAGCGGGTGGGCAAAAATAGACCCATTAATGAGTATGTTCAACGCCGTGTCCCTAATGTCGCTCAATCCGCCCGCAAACGGCAGCCTGTACAACTCACAAGGAATCTACTCAGCATGATTTCGACCGGCCTTAAAGACGACCTGCTAAAGCTCGTGAAGCGCCTGAACCCGAAAATAGACCTTCGGGATGCATTCGTCTTTGGCGGCATCGCGTCGGTCGGCTACGGAATCTCGCTGCTTTCCCCGCCCGCTGCATTTGTGGTTGTCGGACTCGCGTTTTTCTGGCTCGGGATCCGCTGACATGGGCTTACTTGACCGCCTCGAATCCCGCGCAACTGCGGGCGCGCTTGGCCCGCCGCGCGATCCCGTCATTGCCGCATGGTTCGGCAGCATGGCGTCGAGCGCTACGGGCCTCAGCATAACGCCCGATACCGCGATGCGTTCGACGGTGGTCTATCGCTGCGTGTCCCTGCTGGCGCAAACTTTCGCATCATTGCCGCTTGCGGTTTATCGTGAACGCGCGGACGGCGGGAAGGATTTGGACAAGGCGCACCCGCTTTACCGTGTGCTGCGCTACGAGCCGAACAACTGGCAGACTTCGTTTGAGTGGCGCGAAATGATGGCGGCGCACTTCGCCCTGCGCAACCGCTGCTATTCGGAAATCATCAGCACTGGCGGCAGTTCGGTAGATCAGTTGATCCCGCTGCACCCTGACCGCATTAAGCCTTTCCGTGCGCCCGATGGTCGGCTGGCGTTCGAGTATTCCCCGCTGAACGGGCCGAGCCGCATCATCCTGCAAAGCGAAATGCACTTTATGCACGCGATGGTCATGGATTCTGACGGCGTTACACCGCTTTCTCCGGTCGCAGCGTTCCGTGAATCAATCGGGCTATCCCTCGCAGCTGAGGAACATAGCGCGCGGCTGTTCGGCAACGGGACGCGCCTGGGCGGCGTGCTGAAACTGCCCGCCGGTCGCTCGCTCAAGGACGACCCCGCGCGTCAACGCCTGCTGAAATCGTGGAAAGAGGCGCAATCCGGCCTGAAAAACGTTGGCAAAACGGCCATTCTTGAGGACGGCCTAGAGTGGCAAGAGCTTGGCATGACGGCGCTGGACGCGCAGCTTTTGGAGTCGCGCAAGTTCCAGATCGACGACATAACCCGCATTTGGGGCGTCCCGCCGCATAAAGTCGCCAGTCTGGACCGTTCTACGAACAACAATATCGAACACCAGGGCATTGAGTTCGTTACGGACACCATCCGCCCCGGCGCCGAGCGTTGGGAAGGCGCCATGCAGCGCGATCTGTTCTCTAATTCGGTAGATCGCTGCGCGCAATTCGATCTTGACGGGCTAATGCGCGGCGACTCCGTGGCGCGGGCCGCGCTCTATGCTTCCGCTCTGCAAAACGGCTGGCGCAATCGTAATCAAATCCGCGTCATTGAAGGCGACAACCGCAGCGACGTTGCGGGAATGGACGACTACACCGTGCAGTCCAATATGATTTCCATCAGCGACATCGGCAAATCCGTTGCGGTCGCCGGAAAGCAACCGGGAACACAGCCATGAAAACACTTGAACGGCGCATTGCGCTAGTCGGAGAATTTCGCGTCACCGCCGTTGACGGCGTGACGAAGATCGGCGGTCATGCCGCTAAGTTCGATTCTCTGTCGGAGGACCTGGGCGGATTCCGGGAGCGCATCGCTCCGGGCGCATTCGCAAACACGATCAAGACCGGAGACATTCGTGCGCTGTTCAATCACGACAGCAATATCGTGCTAGGACGCAACAAGTCAGGAACCCTTCGGCTGTCCGAGGATAGCGCGGGCCTCGCTTTCGAGGTTGACGCGCCGCAGACGCAACTGGTGCGCGACATGGTTCTGGCGCCTATCGAGCGTGGCGACGTGTCACAATGCTCGTTCGGATTCGTCACGCTTAATGACAAGTGGGCGAATATGGACGGCGAATGGGTGCGCACGTTGCTTGAGGTTGATCTGTTCGACGTAAGCCCGGTCACATATCCGGCATACCCCTCGACAGACGTTGCTGTGCGCTCGCTGCAAGAGGCCATCAAGCACGCCACGCCGCCCGATGAGTCCTACCTCATTGACAACATGCGCCGCAGGCTTGAACTAATGCTATGATTTCCGTATGAACGATTCTCTAAAACGATGCAAGGGTTGCGGAAGGTTGCTTTTAAGCGAGCCGAACTGGCCGGATCTGTCCCTGCATAAGAGATGCTTGCATAAGCCGCCATTCGATCCAGATAAAAAAGACGCTTCCGATACGGATTTGCCGGATTGGGATGAATATCCCGCAGTCACACCTACGGACTCGGCCTAAGTCTGCAGGCTGATTTAACGCACCACAAGCCCGCCTAGCGCGGGCTTTTTCATTTCCGAGGTTCGCTTATGCGGGCCTTTTCTTTTTCAGCGTTCCGCCCCCACCTCGGGCCGGCGGACGCTCTGCGAAGTGTTCACGGCCCGAGTTATTGACAGGAGCTTTACGATGAGTGCAAAACTGAAGCAGTTGCGGGACAAACGCGGGCAGCTCGTCGCTGATGCGCGGGCTATTCTGGACAAGGCCGAAGCCGAAAAGCGCGCCCTAACCGCCGAGGAACAGACGAACTACGACAAGGCTTTCAAGGATCAGGACGAACTGCGCTCCTCGATTGAGCGCGAAGAAAAGCTGGTCGAAGCCGAGCGCAGCGCCGCCGAGCAGACCCTGCGCGACAAGGACGCGGGCGAGCGCAAGACCGACAAGGGCGAGCGCAAAGACCCGAACGCGGAAGAGCGCGCCGCCGCCTGGGGCCGCTTCCTGTCCGTGGGCTATCGCAACATGAATGGCGACGAGCGCCGCGCCCTGCAAATGGATTCGGACCCCGCCGGCGGCTACACCGTCGCCCCGGAGCAATTCGTTAACCAGTTTATCAAGGCGGTGGATGATCAAGTGTTCATCCGATCGCGCGCGACGAAGTTCCGCCTGCAAAGCGCCGGCAGCATGGGCGCGCCGTCGCTGGACGCGAACCCGGCAGATGCCGACTGGACTTCTGAACTTGCGACCGGCAGCGAAGATTCCACGATGGCATTCGGCAAGCGCGAACTGCACCCGAAACCGCTCGCCAAACGCCTGAAGGTCAGCAACCAACTAATCCAGATGAACGGCGGTATAGAAGCATTGGTGCGCGACCGCCTCGCGTACAAGTTCGCCATTTCGCAAGAAAAGGCGTTCATGACCGGCAACGGCGCCAATCAGCCGCTCGGCATCTTCACCGCATCCGCGATGGGAATCCCGACGACCCGCGACGTTGCGACCGGCAATCTTGCGACCGCTCCGACGATGGATGGACTCATCAATGCCAAGTACGCGCTGAAGGGCAACTACTGGAATCAAGCAGACTGGCTTTTCCATCGCGACGTTCTGTCTGTGGTGTCGAAACTGAAAGACGGCGAAGGCCAATATATTTGGCGTCAAAGCGTGCTGGACGGCGAACCCGACCGCCTGCTTGGTCGCCCGGTGATGATGAGCGAATATGCGCCGAACACCCTGACGACCGGCCTCTATGTCGGCATGTTGGGCGATTACAGCAATTACTGGATCGCTGACGCCATCGACATGCAAGTGCAGCGCCTGGTTGAGCTGTACGCCGAAACGAACCAGACCGGATTTATCGGAAGGCTGCAAACAGACGGGATGCCAACACTCGCTGAGGCCTTTGTCCGGGTTAAATTGGCCTAACCCATCGGACTAGCGGCCTTCGGGCCGCTCTCCAAACTCTCAAAAGGAAATCATCATGCAGTTAATCAATCGTGGAAAGGTAACGCTCTGCAAGACGACCGTCGCGGCAGGCGCTGCCGATATTACCGACGCATCCGTTGTTGACATGCAAGGCTTTACCGGCGTGCAGTTCATTTTCTCGTTCGGCACCATCACCGCAGGCGCGGCGACTTCTGTCGCGGCAAGCGGCCTGGCAACCAGCAGCCCGACCCCCGGAACGGACGACATCGCCGGATCGAAGGTGACCGTCGCAGACACGGACGATGATTCTGTTGTTGTGATGGACATTTACAAGCCGACGCAGCGGTATATTCGGCCGTTTGTAAAACGCGCAACGCAGAACGCGGTGCTGAACAGCATCATCGCCATTCAGTACGGCCCCGAAGTGATGCCCGTCACGCACGACGCGAGCGTACACGGCACCAAGACCCTCGTTAGCCCGGCCAACGGTACGGCGTAACAACGGAAGGCCGGTCCGCCGGCCTTCCCCTCATTCTCAAGGAGCTTCAAATGGCTGCTGATACAACTTATCAAACCAAGATTCAGGAGCGGAACGGCGGCGATTTGCTGGCTGTAGCTTCTGGCGGAACACTGGACATTGAAACCGGCGGGAAACTGACGTTTAACGACGTTGACAAGACCGCCGCGCTTGCTGCCGCGACCGCGACCCCTGTTGCGGGCGTTGCCGCCGGCTACAAGGTGGCGCGCGGCATTGCTGCCATCACAGGAAGCGGGACGGTAGTCACCGGCTTAGCGACCGTTGTTGCGGTATTCGCTACAGCAGCCGACAACCTGGACGGCGATACGCTGGCCGGCGTTTCCGCGTCGATTGGCGATCAGGCGGGCTTGCCTGCCGCTGGTTCGGTCTATTTGAAGGCGTGGAAAGTGACGACCGGAGGAGCGTCTGGCAATCCTACCCTGATCGCGGCGTCCGTTGCCAAAAATATTAATTGGGTAGCGGTGGGGACATGAGCCAAGTTATCCGCTTGACCGTCCCGGTTACGACGGCGGCTGATGGGTCGGCAACGGCCTATTCGGACGTTGCAACCGGTAAAGTCTCCGCGGTCCGCTACGTCAAAACGGACTTTGCGGATGGCTCGACATTCACCCTGACGGCAGAGGCGACCGGAGAAATCATCTGGACCGAGGCCGCTGTCAACTTGAGTGCGACGCGCGCGCCCAGGCAGGCCACGCACACGACCGCAGGCGCCGCCGCCCTCTACGCCGCAGCAGGAACACCCGTCAATGACAAGATCGCGCTCGCAAATGATCGCGTGAAAATCGTCATTGCTGCCGGCGGCAACGTCAAGAGCGGAACCTTTCACATTACCGTCGAGTAGGAAATGAGAAAAATCCGCGACACGCTGCACATGACCAAACGGACGGCGCCCGAACACGCCGTTCGTTCTGCGCCAGAAAATGCGGCGCGCACACTCACGCCAGCCGAGGAACAAGCGCGGCGCACCGTGGCGACGATTGCCATTGCCGAGGCTGCGGCCAAAGCTGAACTGGAAGCACGGCAGTGAGTGCTTTAACCCTGTACGCGGCGCCCGCAGAGGAACCGCTGACCGTCGCGCAGGTGGCTGCACATCTTCGCCTGGACGCCTCGAATCAAGAACCCGCACCAGGCGCGATCACGGCGGCGCTCGCTTCACCCACAGCACCGGGAAACGTGGACAACGGCGCGCACCGCTACTGCGCCACATTCGTCACCGCCGCGGGCGAGACCCAGGCCGGGACGGTTTCTGCTACTGTCACCGTTGCCGACAAATCGGTAAATGGCAAGGTCTCGCTGACGGCCATTCCCATCGGCGGCGCGCTGGTCACTGCCCGTAAACTCTACCGGACTCAGGCGGGCGGATCGGCCTATCTGCTACTGGCAACAATAGCCGATAACACGACGACGACCTACACCGACAACATTGCAGATTCCGCCCTTGGCGCCGCCGCGCCTAGCGTGAACACGACCGAGGACTGGTTCCTGAATATGCTGATTCGCTCGGCGCGCGTTGCCGCCGAAGGGATCACGAACCGCGCGCTGGTAACGCAGACTTGGGATCTGTTCCTGGACCGCTTCCCGTATTGGGAGCAGTACATTCCCCTGCCGAAATTGCAGTCTATCGTTTCCGTTTCCTACGTTGACACGAACGGCGCAACGCAGACGCTAGACCCGTCGCAGTACCTTGTTGACACCGCCAGCGAGCCGGCGCGCATTACGCCCGCCTTCGGCCTGGTTTGGCCCGTTACGCGCTGGCAGACCAACGCCGTAACCATCCGCTTCACTTGCGGCTATGGCGCAGCTGCGGACGTTCCTGACGGCATAAAGAATTGGATGCTGATGCGCATCAACACGCTCTGGAACAATCGCGCGCAGCTGGACGTAAATCAGCGGATCACCCTCATTGAGCTGCCTTCAGAGTTCGTGGATGGCCTGCTCGACGACTACATTTCCACTTCGTTTTGTTGGTCGGCTGAAGCGTGAACATCGGGCCTCTCGACCGCAGAATTGCCATTGAATCTCCGGTCGTAGTTGTCGATCCAGATTACGGCACCCAAACCGTTACCTGGTCGCCCCTGGCCGTTGTCTGGGCAAACGTGGAGGACGTTCTACCTTCGCGCGCGGAGTCGGTGAAGATGGGCCTCGCCGTGGCGCTGAATCAGGTTCGCATTCGCTACAGGTATCGCAACGATGTGAACAGCGCCATGAGGGTCCGCATCGTCGGCCCGGTCGAGCGCGTCCTGCAAATCATCGCGGGACCGGCGGAAGTCGGGCGGCACGAGTTCAGCGAAATTGTCTGCGAGTCCATAAGCTAGGAGATGCAATGACCACTAAATGGCAAGTCCCGCCCATGTGGCAGGATCAAACCGTCGCCATCCTCGCCACCGGCCCGAGCCTGACGCCTGACCTGGCCGATAGTGTCGCGCACCTTCCGCGCATCGCCGTCAGGGACGCATGGAAGGCCGCGCCGGACGCTGACATGCTGGTAGGAATCGACGGGAACCCGGATTTCTGGCTTGACGCCGCCGAATTCCAGGGGCTGAAAGTCTGCGGCGTGGAGTGCGACCTGGACGTGCTCTATCTACCAATAGCGCATGAGGTTGTGAGGATGGGTGCTGCGCATGTTGTTCACATTCGCAACAATGGGCTGTTTGCCATGCGGATCGCTGCGGCTGCCGGTGCGTCGAAGCTGCTGCTGCTCGGCTTCGACCCGGAGCGGTATGACGCCATTTATGCGGGCATAGGCTTCATGGGCTTCACCGAGGGGCTGGCGGCGCTGACCGCCGAACTGCGGGCGCAGGGCGTTGAGGTTGAACGGGTAGGGGCGGCATAGTGGGCGATACCGCACACGTCAAGGGCTTGAGCGACCTGCAATCCTTTCTCGATCAACTCCCGGCAAAACTTGAACGCAACGTGATGCGCAGTGCCTTGCGCGCCGGCGCGACGAAAGAACTTCTGCCCGAGGCGCAGGCCAATCTGATGAGCGCGGGCGCCGTACAGACCGGCGAATTAATAGCGGGCCTAAAAGTGAAAACGAAGGTGCGCGGCGGAACGGTTACATCGTCCGTTGTCTCTACCGGCAAACATGCGTACATCGCCAAATGGATCGAGTACGGCGTTGCCGCGCATAACATCGCAGCCAAGAAAGGCGGCTGGCTTTCCTTTGCTGGGATCTTCGCCAAGGAAGTGATGCACCCAGGATTCAAGGCGCGGCCATTTCTACGCCCTGCCTTGGACCGCAGCGGCGGCGCGGCGGTTGTTGCCTCTGCAGAGTACATGAAAAAGCGCCTTGCCACGCGCGAGGGCCTGGACACTTCTGACGTTCTGATTGAGGGAGATTCCTGATATGTCGGGCGTCGTGGCGATCCGCTACCTGCTGGCGAATAATGCCGGGGTGCTTGCCGTGGTCCCGGCTGCGCGTATCATGGCCGGCGACTTGCCGCTGAGCACCACGATGCCGGCGATCAGCATCAAGCAGATTTCGAGCGTCCCGCGCCTGACCGTGGCGATGGGCGAACCGCGGCTGCTGCACACAGACCGCGTGCAGGTTTCTGTGCTGCTGAAAGGCCCGCTAGGCTCACCGACTGGCCTTGGCTACCCCGGGCAGAAGGCGCTGCTGAAACTCGTGCTAGCGGCTTGTCCGAATCAGCGCGGCACCATCAACGGCGTTGCCGTGGATTCAATCCTGACCGATATGGAAGGCCCGGACCTGTACGACGACCCGACAAGCCTATTTTTAGGCAGTCGGGACTTCATCGTTAAATACACCGTCTAGCGTTACCGATTCAAACCACCCGCCAGCATTGCGCTGCGCGGGTTTTTTATTGCCTAACGAAAGGAAATCATCATGGCCGCACCTACCGATATTCAAACCCTAGCCGGTGCGACGCTGGCTGTTTCTGCCACCGAACCCGCGACATTTGACGCTGCCGGTTTCGGCTCTACCGCGATGACCTACACGGCCATCGGCAAAATCGAGGACTTCGGCCAGCACGGACTGACCCGCGCCGTGCAAAAGCTGACGCCGGTCGATACCGGGGTCGTAATTAAGAGGACGGGGAGTAAGGACTACGGAAATATGACGCTGAAGATCGGGCGCCTCGCGTCCGATGGCGGGCAAGTCATTCTGAAAGCAGCGTCGGAGTCTAATAATCCCTACGCCTTCAAGCTGTCCTATGCGGGCGGAACGACCCCGGAAATCCACTACCTGAACGGCGTCATTTCCAGCTTCGTCTATAACGACGGAACGGTTGACACCATCGAAACCATAACCGTCGTACTGGAACTGGATCACGCGCCGGTCATTGTCGCCGCGACCTGATAACACCGGCCCGGAAACGGGCCTTCCTTCCCAACTTCGGAGGCATGAATGTATAGTTTGAGTAAGTACGAAATGTCGGAAACGGGCGTCCTGCACCTTCGGGACGCTGCCGATAATCTGATGTACGCGGACGGCGCGGACGGCAAGCCCGATCCTACCAAGCCGATGCGCGCTCACCTGTACGGCCCCGGCTCGAAACAATACGCGAAGGCGCAGAACGCGCGGCAGAATCACTATGTGGACCTGCTCAAGAACAAGGGCAAGACGAAGGAATCAGCCGAGGACGCGATGCGCTCGCAGGCCGAGTTCTTGGCTGCCTGCACGCAATCGCTGGAAAACATCGACGAAGCGCCGATTGACGTTTATACGAACGTCAAATTGTCATTCATCCCGACACAAATCGGCGTTTGGCTGAACGAAACCGCAAATTTTACGAACGGGTAACGGACGCCCTTAGCCTGTTCGTCCGTCAACATGCTTGGTTGAATGCTCCGGTCGAGCGCGCCAAGCATGACAAGTCCGACAAGCCGCGCCAATCGAGGCTAGAAAAGGCGCGGGCGCAGCGCAAGAACCCGGACTACGCACCCGACATGCCTCCGGTTGACGTTCCCTACCTGCTTGAGGTCTTTTTTGAGATTGGGCCGACGATGGCCGCGGGCATGGGCGCGGGTCCGATCACGCACGAAGAAATCCGCGCGTGGCAGGCGAATACCGGCGTTGAGCTTCAGCCTTGGCAGATTCGCGCCTTGCGCCGCATGAGTTTCGATTATCTAGGCGAGGCGCACGAAGCAGAAAAGGCAGACCGCCGCGCACCCTGGGAACCCGTCGAAGTGGACTATTCCGCCGTCGCCAACAACATGATGAATGCTATCCGCCGAATGGCAGGGAGTTAGAGCATGGCAATCGCCGGAACCCTCGAAATCCAAATGCTCGCCAACATGGCGCGCTTGCAGGCTGACATTTCGCAGGGCAAGGAAATCGTCACGGGCGGGATGGCAAAAATAGAGTCTGCCGTCGCCTCGGCCAAATCCGCCCTTGGCGCGCTCGGCATGGGGATTGGTATTGTAGAAATCGTAAGCTATGCAAAAGGATTGGTTGACGCCGCCGAGCGGATGGACAAAATGTCCACGCGCACCGGAATCGCGGTAGAGGAATTATCTAAGCTAAAGTTCGCCGCGTCCCTTGGCGAAGTGGACATGCAGCAGATGGGAAAGGCCATCGGCTTTTTCAACCTGCAAACTGTTCAGGCGTCCAATTCTACCTCCAAGCAGTCGATGATGTTTAGGGCGTTGGGGGTTGATCTGACCAAAGGTCCGAACGAAGCCCTATTGCAGTTTGCGCAGCGCGCCTCATCCATCACAGACGCGGCGGTAAAGACGGCCGTATTTCGCGCCGCGCTTGGCAAGACTGGCGACGAACTGATCCCGGTATTCCAAAATCTAAAGGAAACTACAGACCAAGCAAAGCGCCTTGGCGTTGTCATGTCCACCGACACCGCCGCCGCCGCCGCGCACCTGAACGACAACTTGAAGGCGCTGAAGGCGCAAACCGATTCCTGGACCACGAAGAAAATGGACGGCATTGTCGGCGCATTTTCCACCATCACCGAAAACATTATCAAGGCCACCGAGAAAGGGGAAAAGTGGCTTCAAATAATGAAGGAAATGGCTAAGTTAAACACAGCCTTCGGCGCGTCCGTTCTTAGTGGCGTCCCGGTTCTTGGTCCCGCTGCGAATGCGCTAGCCGAGAGCCTTTTTAAAAACAAGCCCGCCACCCTTTGGGACCAGATGCAAGCTAATGGCGGAAAGCCGATTGGGTCCGGCGCGCCCTCTGACGCCCCCAAGGTTCCGCCGCCCAACGCGCAGGAACTGGCGAATATTCTTTCCCTTAACGAAGCGCGGATGGACGCGCTCAGAAAGCGGCAAATTGCGGCCATTCAGCAAATGGAGGAAAAGAAGAAATCCCTCTATGGAATGACCGAGGAAGAAATAACACTTCAGCGTGTGCAGACGGGGACGTATAAGGATTTTGATGACGCGACCGCCGTTCGCTTGCTGAATTTGGCCGTAGAGATTGACGACCGCAAAAACCTATTGAGGGTCCTGGAACTCAACGGCGAATATTACGATGCCCTCTATAAATCTCAGGACGCGCTGAACAAACTGCAAACGTCCGGCATCGAGGGAGACCGGGCATACCTAGAGGACTTGCAGTTTCAGGCCAAATTGCTCGGCAAGGGCGCATTGGCGCAGGCACAAATGACCGAGGCCCGTAAGATTGACCTGAGTTTGCAGCAACAACTCAAGACGGCGGCGGAAGATGCCGGCGACAACCTAGCGCAATATGATAAGGCAGCCGCTGCGCTGATTCAGCAGGCGCAAGATCAGAAAACGGCCGTACTCGCCAGCGTCGCCGCGCGCATTCAGGCCGAACAATCCTGGTCAACCGGCGCGTCCTCCGCTATGAATGACTATTTGGACAACGTAGCGTCTGCCGCGAATCAATCCCGCAACCTGTTCACCGACGCATTCAAGGGAATGGAGGACGCGCTGATGAACTTCGTGAAAACGGGCAAGCTCGATTTCAAGAGCCTGGCCGATTCGATCATTACCGACTTGGTCCGCATTCAGATCCAGAACAGCATTATGAAGCCGCTGGCCGCTAATCTCCCAGGCTTCGCTTCCCTTATCGGCAATATGATCGGGCCAAGCACGCAGGCGCCTGCGCCTGTTACGGAAATAGCATGGGGCGGCAAACAAGCCAACGGCGGCGACTACATGGTGACGAGACCAACGCTGTTCCTTGCCGGCGAGGCAGGCCCGGAGCGTGCGCGGTTTGGTGGCGGCTCCGATGCGCCAAACGTCACCTTCCAGTTAATCAATCAGACGAGCCAGCCCGTTACCGCGACGCAATCCGGCCCCGCGCAATTTGACGGGGAAAAATGGGTAGTGGGCGTCCTCCTGAGCGCCCTGAATAGCAACCAAGGCGTCAAGTCTGCACTGTCGGCGGCAATGCGATGACCTTCCCGACCCTCTCTGACAAGCCGGTGATGCCCTTGGCACAAGACGGCGAACTTGAGGACGTAGCCCTGCGCACGCCCTCGACCGCCGGATATGAGCAAGTTCGCCCGCAATTCACGCGCGCCCGCCGCACGTTCGGCCCGCTGCTCTATCCCGCCCTGTCCGATACCGACACCGCCGCCCTGCGCACATTCGAGCAGACGACCCTAATAAACGGAACCGCGCCCTTTTCGTGGACGCATCCGATCAGCGGCACGACCTACACCGTCCGGCTGACCGCCCCAATCAAGTACGCCCGTACTGATCTGCCGACGCTGACCAGCGTTTCATTCACCGTCCTCGAAGTCTGATGGCCCTGAATCTGCCGCTCGCCCTCCGATTGGAGGCGAATAAACTCGTATCGATCGCGCCCTGGCTGTTGCTATGCGAGATTATCCTGCCTAACGCATCGGTTCTGCGCTTCGTCCGCAATACCGACGATATAACGTATTCGGGCTACACCTGGACAGCCTACCCGTTCGACTTGGGCGATACCGGCCAAAGTGGCGACGGGAAGGTGCAATCCGTCACCCTACGGGCTTCCAACGTAGCCCGCTCCCTGACGGCCTACCTTGAAGCCTACGCGGGCCTAGTGGGCTGTGCGGTGCGCCTGATCGTGGTCCATGCGGCGAACCTGACCGCCGACTATTCCGCCCTGACCCTTGCCTACACGATCACGGCTTGCCACGTTGATGAGCATTGGGCCGAGTTCACGCTTGGCGCGGAATCCCCGATGCGCCGCCGGTTCCCGATCTACGCCGCCGTTCCCCTGCATTGCTCCTGGGTCGCCAATTTCAAAGGGGCAGAGTGCGCCTATGCCGGGGCGGATGCCCATTGCACCGGGAGCCTGACCGATTGCCGCAGCAAAAGCAATTCTGCGCGATTTGGCGGGCGTCCGGGGATTACCGGGGCACCTAGGTTCGTATGATCTACGCCGACCTAATAGGCAAGTCCTTTGCTGACGGCGGCCGCGGCCCGGATGCCTACGACTGCTTCGGGCTATTTGAGGAACTGTGCAAGCGGCGCGGGCTTGCCTTGCCTGCCGAGCCGAATCCGATAGGCGTCGAGCAAAAGGACGCCGCGATACAGGCAGCGATCGGGCGCGGGGAATGGGTAAAGATCATCACGCCGGAACCGTTCTGCGCCGTAGTTTTTCGAATGATCCCGCCGTTCGTGTCGCATATTGGCATGGTGCTTGACGGCGGCAGATTCATCCATATCCGCAGGGGCGCAAACGTGGCAATCGAACGGCTGGACAGCGTTGTGTGGCGCTCGCGAATAGCGGGGTACTACGCCCATGCTTGACCGCCAGTTAGTTGTCGTCCGCAATCCGTTCGACCGGACGCAACGGGAAGCGTTCGCCATTCGGGAAGGCGCGACTGTCGGCGCATTGGTGGGAGAGTATATCCCGGCAGGCGTTGACGTTTATGTGTCCATAAACGGGCATCTGCTGAAGCGCGAAGCCTGGGCGGGATACGCACTCGTGCCGCGCGATCAAATGGTAATCGTGCCGTGCGTGCAGGGCGGGGGAGATAACCTGCTCGGCACGGTGCTGATGGTTGCCCTGGCCGTGGCAGCTCCGGGGATTGGCGCCGCCGCCGCTGGCGCGATGGGATTGGGAACCGCAACGCTAGGCCTCGGGTTGAGCGCCGCAGCATGGGGTTCTATCATCGCGGCGGGCGTCGGCCTAGTCGGCAGCATGGTTATCGGCTCGCTGATGGCCCCTGCAAAGCCTTCCCTGCCCGGCGCGAGCAGCTACGACACCAGCCCTGCCTACGCATGGTCGCCGGTCACGACGCAGCAGCCTGGGGCGCCTATTGCCCGCGCGTATGGCTTATTCAAGCTGTACGGGAACATCATCGCCGGGTACATCGAAAACACCGGCGACACCGGCAGCGAGCAGACCGCGCACATCCTCATTGATTTGGGGCAAGGGCCGTACACCGAACTTTACGACCACAAGATAAACGACCAGCCGATCAGCCTTTATTCTGGCGTCAAGGTCACGGAACGCCTCGGGCTGCTGACGCAGGCGATTATCCCGAGCTTCAATGACACGCGGGCCAATTCGACATTCGCAGCGGGAAAGATCGTCAACGGGACGCCCGTTACCCGGAGCACGACCGGCACGCAGTTCAGCGCGTTGGAGGTTGTGCTTACCTGCCCCGGAGGTCTGTGGTACGCGAATGACTCGGGGGGGCTGGATGTTCATGCGGTCAATATTAAGTTAGAGATTTCGACCGATTCCGGGGTTACGTGGAAGATTGCCGCGCAGTCTGCGGCCACGACGACCACCGCCAGCGTTTCTACCGGCTATTGGAGTGCAGGCTACTGGACGGAAATCGGGGGCGGAGACGGCGGGCCGCTGGAACGCATTTGGAAGGAAATGCTTGCCGGTAGTTCGACGCGGGCAGACCATACCGAAGGCGAGCAGTACATGGTCTTTGCCAATACGACCTATATGGGCTATTGGCGCTGGATTGAAACGGCGGCGGCAGTCACGGCGGCGGCGACCACAAACGACTACCTGCAACTCTCCGGCGCGAGTCAAAAGGCGATCCGCAAGACGGTACGCATTGACGGCCTGACCATCGGGACGGCTTGCCAGATTCGCGCGACGAACCTTTCGACGGACTATTCGGCAAATTCGCGCTACGGCGACGCCGTTTATCTGGCCGAGGTCAACGAGGTCATTCTTGACGACTTCACCTACCCCCGGACGGTCTTAGTCGGCATTGACGCGCTCGCCACGAATCAGTTATCCGGCGCGATCAAGTTTTCCTGTTTAGCGAAAGGGGCGAAAGTCTGGGTCGGGGGATCTTCGGGAACCTTCGCATGGTCACAAAATCCGGCCTGGGTCGCCTATGACATTCTGACGCAGCCGGTAACGAATGACGCCGGGACCGCGGTACTGCGATATGACGGGTTCAATCCGTCGCGCATTGACCTGCAATCCTTCACCGATTGGGCGGCGTTCTGCAATGTGGCCGTTGCGGATGGCAAGGGCGGAACGGAGCCGCGCTGCCAGTTCGACGGCGTATTCGACACCGTTACCGATATGTGGACTGCGGCGCTGGACGTTGCGGCCACCGCAAGGGCTACGCTCATCACGCGCGGCACCACGATTGCGGCGGTGTACGACGACACGCGCGCGACGCCGGTCCAAGTTTTCACGGTCGCCAATTCGCGGGATTTCTCCGAAGATTTCCTGAAGATGGAAGGGCGGGCCGCTGTAATCGAGGTTGATTTTGCTAACCGCGATCTGGACTACGGGCGGGACATTGTTCCGATCATCAATGATGCGGTTGCTGCTGCGTCACCGGGAAGCCCGCCGGCCAGTGTCGCCCTGCGCATCACCCGAGCATCCCAGGCTTGGCGGGAAGCCAATTACCGGCTCGCTAAGAATCAATATCTGCAACGATTTGCAGAATTGTCCGTTGACATCGATTCCCTGGCGGCGACGGTTGGGGATCGCGTTGACATTCAGAACGATGTACCGGAATGGGGCGAGGGCGGGCGGGCGGTAACGGGCAGCACTACGAGCATTACCCTGGATCACCCGGTCACGCTTGCCGCTGCGACTACGTATGAAATCACGGTCAGGCTTTCCGGGACCACTGATGCGATTGAAAAGCGCACGATCAGCACCGGGGCGGGGACGTATTCGACGGTAGCGGTTTCATCGGCCTTTAGCGCGGCGGTCTCCCAATACGATGTTTGGGCTATCGGCATTGCGAACGCTTCAACCAAGCCGTTTATCGTCACTGCGATTGCGCGCGACAGCGCTCAACGGGCTAAGTTGTCCCTCATTGAATACAACCCCAGCATTTACGGACTCGACGGCGGAATCCCGGCCATTCCGACGCCTAATGTTTCGGCGTCTACCGGCTTCGGCAATATAACCGGCGTCACGGCGAGCGAGCAGCTATCTGTAGCCGCTGATGGCACGGCTCAGACGGTTGTTACCCTGCATTGGGGCTTTTCGAATCGCAGCAAGGTGCGGGCGACGCATGTCATTGCGCAGCCTACCGGGACGTTCAAGTATGGGCAGACGGCCAAGCAAGCTGTGTCGGTAACGGATTCCGCGCAATTCGTCGGCTTAGAGGACGGCGCGAGCTACACATTTACGCTGGTTTCCGAAAATTATCTCGGGCAGACGCAGCCGCTTTCTGCCGGCGCGACGCTGACCTATGCCGTGGTAGGCCGAACCGCTACCGCGTTTGCCACTGGCAAGGCGGGACCGCCCGCAACGCCTACCGCCCTGACGGCAACTGGCGGCCTGTTCGCTATCAGCCTCGCATGGACGGTTGATGTTGGCGGAAGGAAGGACGTTGCCTATACGGAAGTTTGGGCGGCGACAACGAACAACCGCGCCAGCGCCTCGCGGATTACCTGCGCGCCGTGGCCGGATGCCGCCTATAAGCACATCGGGCTGACGCCGGGGCAATCGTGGTATTACTGGACCAGGCTTGCCGATTCAAGCGGCAATCTGAGCGGCTGGTTCCCGTCCGGCGCGACCTCTGGCGTTTCGGGTTCGCCAAGCACCGACCCGAGCGCGATGCTGACGCAACTCACGAACTCGGTCGGCATGTCGCAACTCGCCTCCGAACTCGCCGCGCCCATTGCGTTTATGCCGGGATCTGATAGCGCGAACGCGATTGCTACCCTGCAAATAGCCCTGAGTGATTATGACCTGACGAACAGGATGTTGTTTCAGGAGAATGTCACAAACGCGACGATCACGACCGACCCGCTGACCGGCAAGATCTCGCTGCTCGCAACGGCCTCAGTAACGACCGACGTTGAAGCGCGGTTAACCGCCGTTGAGATTGTCGAGAATGCCGATCATGCAACTCTGACGGCCACGGTCGGAACGGTCTCATCGCTTGGCTCCGAGCTGACAACGGCGCAGGGGCAGATTTCTGTTTTGCAAAGCGACGTCCTTCTTAAAGCCAGCGAAACATACGTCGATAACGCCGTCGCCACATCAACGGGTGGGCTCACTGTCACCGCCGCCAATTCCGCGCTTCTGCTTTCGGAGGCGGCTATTCAGGAAGCATTAGACGCCTTCACGCAAGGAACGTCGCTCAACTCGATTACTTCAAACGTGGCGACGGTCCAGGATGAAATCAGCGCGCACGCCACCGCGATTGAAGCCCTGACTACCGCCCGGACGGCGCTTGTTTCTGTGGTCGCCGGGAATATTGCCGCCATCGGCTCAGAGGCAATGACGCGGGCGACTGATGTGAGCGCCGTAGCGAATCGGACGACCGTACTTGAGACCGCCATCAACAGTGGGACGACCGGACTGGCCACTAGGGCCGCGGCGAGTGATGTAACCGCCCTTCAAACCCTGACGGGTGACGCGACGCACGGCAACACCGCACTGGCCTCGCGCACCAGCAGCCTTGAATCATCGGTCAACAACGCGACGACCGGACTGGCCACTAGGGCCGCGGCGAGTGATGTAACCGCCCTTCAAACCCTGACGGGTGACGCGACGCACGGCAACCTTGCGCTCGCATCAACGGCCAGCACCATTTCGGCACGTCTCGATACTGGCGACTATGCGGCGGTCAAGACGCAATCCAGCGCGAACGCAAGCACACTTTCCGGCGTTGTTGCCAAGTACGCCGTCAAGGTGGACGCGAATGGGCATGTAACCGGATTCGAGTTAATCAGCGATGGCACCACCAGCAATTTTGTGATCATCTCAGACAATTTCCAGATATGCAAATCCGGCGCGACGCCTGGAACGCCGGTCCCGGTTTTCACGCTCGGCACGGTCAACGGGGCTTCGGCGGTTGGCGTTGCCGGAAACCTGATTGTTGACGGCTCGATCATCACGCGCACGATCGCGGCTGAAAATATTACGGTGCCGCGGAGTGCATTTACACAAGGAACCGTGTCGCTTACGAGCGGCGCATGGACCGCAGTTCAATCTTTGTCGATTACCACATCAGGCGCTCCGGTTTATTTAATTGCGTCTGCGGTAGTGGATGCCACCGCAAACAATACATTAACTTCTACATACCTACAGATTGATAGAGACGGTATTTCATCGGTAACAGTTGCTCTTTCTGGTTGGGGTGGACCTACCTACTATGCGACTTTGGCTGGATCTTTGATAGACACACCGGCAGCCGGGGCACACACCTATACCGTTTATGTATTACACAATTCGGTTGGGGCAACAGCTATAAATCGTTCGTTGTTCGCACTAGAGATGCGTCGATGAAATTCATAGTTCATGACTCTGCTGGCAACATTCTTCGCACCGGATATTGTTCGCAGGCCGATCTTGCCTTACAAGCCCGCTCAAACGAGACCGCTATCAAGGACGAGCACGAGGACACCGACGACCGCAAGCACCGGATCATCAACGGCGAGCGCGTAGAGTTCACGCCCGAACCGCCGCCGCCCCCGACTGTTGAGGCGTTGCGGGCGATGGCTTACCCGCCGATTGCCGATCAGTTAGACGCAATCTGGAAAGGCGGCGCAGACATGGAAGCAATGCGCAAGACCGTCTTAGCCGTCAAGGCGAAGTTTCCGAAATAGGCGAAAGCCGCCCAATCAAGCCCGCTGATGCGGGCTTTTTTATTGCCCGCATTCTAGGAGAATATATTTTGAGTTTCTATAAAACCGGAACCGTGTCAGTAACCAATGGTAGCGCAACCGTCACCGGATCGGGAACGCTGTTTGTAGATGCTGGGGTTCTGAACGCCGGCGACATTTTTATGTCCACGGATGCGAAGGTGTACGAGGTCTTAAGCATTCAGAGCAACACGCAACTGACGCTCGCCAGCAACTACCTCGGCTCGACATTAAGCGGGCAGGCGTACAGCATTATCCCTATTGGCCTCTTGCCCTCGGCCCTGGCGCAGCAAGTGAAGTCCGTCCTGACGAGCGCGAACACCGCCCTGGCGTCAATGGTGCGCTACGACATTGCCACGATGGGCCTATCAGGAACGCAACAACAAAACGCGCGCACGAACATTGCCGCACTCGGGGCCGTGGACGTTGGGCAAGGCATCCTCACCAAGTCCGTCGCCGGGAATACAGACGTTACGCTGACAGCGCTTGAGGCGTCGGCGCTGATCCTGAAATTTACCGGCGTACTCACTGGAAATATTAACGTAATCGTCCCCGTTGCCGCGCGCATATTCATTGTTGACAACGCGACAAGCGGGGCCTACACCCTGACCGTCAAGACGCCGGCAGGGACGGGCGTTGCGGTAACGCAGGGAACGAAAACGGAACTGCATTCGGACGGGACGAATGTTGTTAATTCGATCACGTCGCTTGCCGCCACGCTTACGACCGCCGCACAGCCGAATGTGACGAGCTTAGGGACGCTGACGAGTTTGACGGCGAGCGGAAACATTACCAACGGAACCATAACGATAGCGTCAGGGCAGATTAATCAGACCGGGACAAATGCTACTGCTGATTTAG
>JAEHJW020005781.1_pt1 | contig 31027 bp, 56 predicted proteins | sample 9271431 | NCBI WGS metagenome assembly JAEHJW02 | reverse complement strand
TAACGGACACTATAAGATCAATTCTTCGCAAAATATCAGACGATATAAGCTTACTCGTGTACGAACGATATCTCTTATCAACACTTCTAAGAAAATCTTCTGCTTCATAAATCTCATTAGTTGTAATGTAGATTGTATTTTCAACAACTACACCTTCGTAGATAGCGTGTAAGATTGCTAATCTGACTATTAATTCAAGATTTCTGGAAGGATACTCATTACTATCTTTTGTTTCTACTCGCCCTGTTTTTATTTTGTTATCTAAGGTATTGAGATATTCTTCAGCTGCAGGTATTATGTACACAAGTGCATTCTTGATTTGTGATGCACGATCTACCATATGATTAATGAATTCTTCTTTAATTGTATCATAATACGTACTCCACATTTTTTTCTCCTCTAGGGATGCTGCACTAAAATTGTAGTCAGCTTCTGTTCTTATTATAGTAACAGTTCTCCTTAGAAAACCCGTTTCTAACAATTCACTAACAAGTTCATCAAGATGTATTGTACCAAGAAAAGTAACATATTGTCCAAGTTGAATTTCTACTTTTGACTTTCTTAGCGTTCTATGGATTTCGTCACCATAAAATACATCATTTAAAACATCAAGAACACCAAATTGATAACTGTTGGGATTTACCAATCTCTTTAATGCATTACCACATTCACCAGCATTTATATACACATATTTGTGTAAAGGTATCTTTTTCTGACTCTTACGTCCCTTCTTTGTTTCTTCAGCTTCTTCGTCATCATCACCTAATTGGAATTCATCGTTATCTGTTGTTGTTTGCATATATTCATTTGGAATATCCATACCAGCTAGATCATCAGTTACTCCTTCAAGACTACTACCAATAATTGTTGTTTTAAGTTCATCGTTTGGAATAATCTCTTCACCAAACTTCTCAATGTATCTTTTCTTTACAAGATCACACCATTCATTCTGATTTCGTACAACAGTTGATCGGTTGAAGTATCCTGGTGGTCCAACAAGTAACATATATATGTTTGGTGCTATCTTAGCGTTACTTCCAAATAGCCAAGATAACTGTTCTCTATTAATATCAACACGTGGACCTAATAATCTAGAAACAGCCATGTAAATCATACCCTGTATCATCGCTTGATCAAAATGACCATAAACGTTGAATAACGTTGCTGTTTGCGAAATTCCACTATAGTCGCGCTTATATTGTGATGCTTCTAGCCTGCGTGTATGTTCAAAAATATCATTGATACCAATGCGTTCGGCATCCTCACGTATCTTTTTTATTTCGTCATCTGATGGCATATGTTCTTCTGACATAAAATAAAAATCAAAAAAAAGTATTTAAAGTTTTTTAGGTTTTTGTGTATTTAATTGGAGCTACTAAAATCTAAAGGATCTTCGGTTTTTTGGTTTTCTTGTGGTTCTTCATCAGGTTCAGAAGAATCATCATTGTCATTTGATTTGGCTTTGTTCTTTTTGTTCTGTTCCTTTGCAAAGTTCTCTATTGCTTCTCTATACGAAGCCAAAAGATCCTGCATAAGTACTTCATCGACAGTCTTATCTTTTTCTATCGTTGTTGGATCATAAGACTGTTTTAGCTCATTCAGTTCCCTTATAGTCTCGCTTCCTAGTTGCATTGTATAGTCTGCCATACGCATCTATATTTAAGAACTTAAAAAAGTATTTAAATCTTTTTTGTGATTTTTATACGCTCCAACATTATTAGTTACCTATGCAGACACTTTGGAGTTTTACTACACCATTAGATAAGTATGCAACAACTTCACCTGATTCTATCATTTTTCCAAAAGCGTCAATTATTGTTTGTCCACATAGATAGTAGAATCCATCTACAGTTAGTTTGATGTCATTTTTATCCATTTTTAGTACACCTCAACTCCCAGCAATATAAGCGATATTTTTACTCCTGCTTACGTTTTATTGGTACAAATACAATCTTCACTGATGAGTATGCATTACGTAATGCGTCTATTTGTTCATCTTGTAAGGTATCGAAATCATTCATCTCATTTATACCACAGAAGAAATATGGTCCATAAACAGGTGTTGTATTTACTACACCATTAAAAGGCATTTGTTTAAGAATACCTTCTTCGTTGCAGATACAAAACACGTCAGGTGCAAATTTAAATGCTTCGATATAACCACCTACAAGTTCCTGCATAGAACTCAAAGAGCCATCAATTTCACGGACTTCTGGTTTTTGTTTTACTCCTACATATAACACTTTCATTTGTTTCACCTCTCTCTTGGCAGTACTTCTCTCAGGTGGGCTAAGGTTTTGTCGCCTTCAAATTGTTTTTGTTGTCTCTTGAATTCTAATGTATAGAAATGGGGCTTAAAATATACAGACATTATGCCACCTCATTAATCCAACGGTAAATAAAAAAATAGAGTACACATTCTAAACTAATTAGCAATATCCAAAACCATATAGGAAAAATATAGAAAGACGAAGTCATTAGTTTTCCACCTCGCATCCTATTTCTTCGTCACTGAATCCGTGTTTCTTAATGAATTCTATTTGTGCATCACTAAGGTATTCTTTTTTCAGTTTTGATGGGAAGATACCAAAGTTACCAAAAACATCCCTTCTTTCTTTTTCCAAACTCAAAGAATCAAGATATTCTTCGTGGTTGGTATTTATCCAACCTGTCATTATGTCGTCTTTATAGAATTTCAAAGAAAAGTATTCATAAGTAGCTACTGCTTTTCCCTCAGTTAGGAGATGCTTATACTTTAAAGCATCATAATACTCTTCTCTGGTTAACGGTTGTCCATGTAAAATTTTCATGGCAAGTTCTGCTCTATAACTTCTCTCCCGTTTCGTAAGTTCTTGTTCGAATTCCTCTCTGTTTATTCCATTCTTTTTAGGCATTTTGTTCCACCTCTATACTATATTCTAAAAAAGTATTTAAATCTTTTGGTGCACCAATCTTATCTGACATTTAGTAAGATATGCCTCCTCTCCGATACATGAAATGTAATATCGAAGTTTTCTATAAATGATCTTGCATTTTCAATATGGTCGATAGATTCGTTAAGTTCGCTAGGTGTTGTTCCTCTTGGCATTAACCAAATTGATTGACTAAACAACTTGAATTTGTTTACAAAAGAAATTAGATGTGCAACGTCCTTATAGTCTCCAACTACGAACTTAAAAACTTTGTGATTGTGTTTAAGATAAGTATTCATAACTTCGGGCTTGTATGACTCAAAGTATTCTCCTACCTTAGGTGAGATAGATAAGAAATCGTACAGTAAGCCATACGTTAGTGGTACTGTACCATTAGTTTCACAATGTATTTGCCAACCCTTAGTATGAAACCAGTTTATTATGTATTGAAGAGATTCATCTTTTTGCCAAATCATTGGTTCACCACCTGTTAGTAGAATAGTATGTGCATTGTTTTTCATACCTGTTGTTTCTATTTCATTGATAATACTCAATGCTTGGTTTTCGTTTGCTACGTTCTTGAGATTTGGAAGTGAATCTTTTTGCCAAGAATATTTTGTATCACACCAGGAACATTGTAAGTTACAAACACCTGTACGTAATACAACAATAGCTCTACCTACGTATGGACCTTCTCCTTGTATTGTCGGATATATTTCAGTGATTTTCATTTCCTTTGCCTTCTTTTTTATTTTGGCTCTCCTTCTGCTTATTAATTAACTCTTGATTGTATTTAATGATTTTGCTCTCGAGTCTCACTCGAGTATAGAATAGTACTACACCCCAAGTGATTAATACTATACCAAACCAAAAAAGTGGTACATTCCAATAACCCCAAAATGAGTGCATAAGAAGTATTCCCAACAATATAAACACAAGACCTAATATCAAATATAGAATCCTATTTTTAGGTATGTCGAAAGGAGATACATCTGGGGGAAGATTTTTATAAAATTTCATCTTACTCACCTTTCCTAATCTTACTAAACTCTCTTAATTTTCTCCAATGCTTCGTTTTCTTCCTTATCCTTTTTGTTTTTAATATGTATTCTATCTCAATCACTCTCCATTACGATTCAAATTCATTTGCAATGTCTTCAAATCGATTCTTCTTTCTAAGTATAATGCGTGGAACATAGTTAAACTCACTTTACACTCTTTATACACTTCATTGTTGATTGAATGGAATATATTGTTTCTGAGTGCAAGCTCAAAATACATATGCTCTTCATTACTCATTTGTTCACTTCCTTTGGCAAAGGCATTTCAATAGTATCCTGAGCTAATATATCCATCCTACCATAGAGTTCAATCAACTCTACGTAATGGAGAAGTGCGTCCATATGTCGTCTAAATGAATAGTGACGAGATTGTGATCTGTAATCAAGGTAATTCCATGTTTCTTTTGGTGGATAATGCCACGTTGTTATTTCTCTTGGTATAACAACTAATTCCCACTTTTTTTCGAACACCATTGCAAATGATTTTTTACGAAGAACAACTCTATATGAACCATCTGACGTAATAAACTGACGTTCTCTATATGGTTCATTCGTTATACTTATCTCTGTTCTTTTAATCAAGTCAAGTGTTTGCTTCATTTTACTCACTATCTTATTAATGGGTCTGTCAATCCAAGTTCTTCGAATCCTTTTATTCGAAGTTTACAGGAATCACATTCATAACAAGGTTTCTCTTCACCATTATAGCAGGACCAAGTAAGCTCATAAGGAACACCTAGACTTATGCCTAATTGAATTATTTCCTTCTTAGTCATACTAATGATTGGTGCCCATATTTTTATTGGATTTCCTTCAACACCCTTAGTATTCATATACTTCGAGAGATTGTTAAATGCTTCAACGTATTCTGGTCTGCAATCAGGATATCCACTATAATCTAACGAATTCGCACCATATACAACAGTATCAGCATTAATTACTTCCGCTAAAGCTAATCCGAAGGAAAGGAATATTGTATTTCTTGCAGGTACATAGGTTATAGGTATGTCTTTTCCCATTTCATCTATGTCTCTACCGGTTGGTACTTCTGTATCTGATGTCAGTGCTGAACCACCAATTGCTCTAAAGGAAGTGTTAAGAATTTTATGTTGTACGTTGTAGAAGTGTGCTATCTTTTTTGCACTTTCAAGTTCTTTGACATGTCTCTGTTCATAATTAAATGAGAGTGCAGTGATTCCACTAGGTCCAATTATGTGCACTAAGTGTGCTAGAACTGTTGATGAATCTAATCCGCCAGAGAGTAGTACTACAGCTTTTTTTGGAAATTCCAAATCTGGGTGGAGTTCTTTTACTATTTCATCATAATGGTTCATAGTGTACCAACTCCCTGTCCTTCATCTTCATAAAGGGTAACATATATGTTTTCTATATTTCTATCTTTGAACTTCTCAAGTATTTTGTATCTAAAGTGCCTAACTAATTCTTCTGCTGTTGTGAAGTCTATTTCAGGAATAATTTTTACATCCATTATAGGAATTTTGTATTCCTTATTATCAAAGTCGGTAGGATTTGCTTCATTAGGATAAATTGTTATTCCTGTTTGTTCGTCGAGACTTTCAGGGTCTAAGTTATAGGTGACTTTTACGTATCGCTCATCGTCTTCTATAACCATATTATTTGACCTTCCAGGAAGGAGAAGTTTATGGTCATATTCTTCTAAGAGCTCTCTAATCACTTTCTTGACCTCAATAAAATCCAAGATCATACCGTTCGTCAAGCTATTGGATTCAATTTCTACATCTAACACATAATTATGTCCGTGCATTCTCGAACATTTGAAATGTCCGGGCAAAAGATGTGCTGCTGAGAACTTGAACCCTACATCTTTTCCTTTTAGTAGTAGTCGTTCCATAAAATATATATCTACTTAAAGTATTTAAATATCGTTATGTGCACCAATTTGATTTCAAAAAGAGGTGGTAGCACAACTAAGGGAGAACACGAAAAGACCTTAGTTGTGCCGAGCGGGGTTTGTCGCATTGAGAGAGGACACACTCTAAAATAATAATTCAAAAATAGTATTTAAAGCTTGCTTAAAAAGTGGAGCTCTTAAAATCACTAAAAAATTCACCTAATGTGACTCATATATAAAAAATGTATCTGCGATTAACTATATGAAGAAATTTTTTCAAAAGAGCTCCAATTAATAGATGCACCTTAATTTTTCCCTTCACCCGCTCTCCAAGCTTCGAAAGCTTCAGTCTTTAAATGATTTAGTTGTGGTTTCATTTCTTCGTCAAATCTAAGACCACTCGTTACCATATTAGTCTTTTGTTTGACACCACGAATCATCATACACGTATGTTTACCTGTTACTTGTACCATAAGGAATAATGGTTTTTCCAATTCAGCATATAAGTAGTCTGTTAATTCCACTGTCATAGGTTCTTGTGTACCGGGTTTAGAAAAGACTTTAGTCGTTGCTCTTACTAATTTACTTGCACCACATATTTTACCCTTAGGTCTTGGAAGGTATGCTATATTTACCGAACCGAAGAATGGTAACATATGATGTGCACAAAGTGAGTAGAAGTCAATATCTGTCATGATAGTCATTACTTCTTCATCTATAGGAAAAGTCGTAAAATTAAAACCATTCCGATTATCAAACCACTCTTCATAGAATTTAGCAATTCTAAGTGGTGTATTAGCTAATTCTTCATTATTAAACCAACCGTATGCATCGTGTAAGGTTTGAATTAACTCAGTTGTCGCATCTAATACTCGCTCTCTTCGTTGTTGTATTGTTTGTCCATCTATTTGATTCTCCATAACTTGAAAATAAAAAATTTGTATTTAAATATTGGTAGAGCACCAAATTTTGGTGAATTAAATAGTTGAATTTAAAGGTCTCAGATAGAATGTTTCGAGTAATTTGAGATAGTCAGTAAATCTTATGCCTTCGCTTTCTTTCATCTTATATGGGTTTCCGCGCACCTCAAAGAATTCCCACCATGTGAAATGAATACCATAGTAAGTATGCATACCGTGTTCTTGCATCTCAAGTAGATTGTAATATTGATTTAAGTAATTTTCTCTATATGTTGGATTAAATGACGTTGCAGCTTCAGGACTCTTAACTTCTATAACAGTAAGGTAGTGCGGTAAAATTATATCACCCGATTTATGTGAACTGAGTGACATAGTGTAAATTGATTGTCCATTTAGTGTTTGGGTGTTAAAGAGTTTTTCGAGATTAGTCTCATCTCTAATTGCTCTCTGCTTTTGATACCTGGTCAAGGTCATTTAAAACTTCCTTTTCCTTTCTTTCCCTTTCTTCTTCTTCTCTTTTCTCTTCCTTTTCTTCTTCTCTTTTCTCTTTAAAGTATTTTCTCAGATGGGTGGATTTGAACTTTAATGAAACCATCTTACTTATGGTTGTTTCACCAGTTGTGAAATCATAGTAGGTTTTTGGTTCTACTTTAATTTCTAATCTACCAAGCGGTGGGAGTGCAATTGGTTCTTCGTTCTTAAGATGTAATTCCATTACATCAATAAGTGCATTGACTATTTCGGCAACAGTTTCTTTACGTACATAGATAATGTCACCACCTACTTGTTTACCCATTTCTTTACGGGCTATATTAACCCTTTTCCGTATTTCTCTAATCATTTGTGATTTCTTTACTGTCATATTTCTTCTATTATGAGATTAATAGAATTGATTTAAAGTTTGTGTTGGAGCCTCTTCAAAATGCATTTTTTCAATAAGTTGTAGTACGTATTCCTTATCGGCTAAGTGCATTAGTGATAATTTTTGTGCGAAATTTTCGAGATAATTAGCCCTGTCTAAATTGTCTAATAGGTATTGTTCCTGCTTGTTATCTATACGGTCAAATGCTATGATTCCATCAAGCAATTGGAGTCCATAAAATTTCTGACCTTCCTTAAATTCAATGTTCCATAGATCCTTACATTTCTTTACTGCTTGTACAACTGGTATATTAGTTGAATAAGGGTTTTCTTCAATTAATTTCCTTTCAGCGGGTGTAAACTCTCTTGGTTTAACCTTCTTTTCGAGACGTTCGATAGTTTTCTTTTCTTGTTCAGTTTTTCTTTTTTTAGCCTTTAGTTGTTGTAACTTACGTATGTCTAGTAGTGTTCTGTAATTTCTTAATTCTTCAGCATCCCAAATGACTTTTCTTTCCAGTTTCATTGGTATTCTAAACTTTTCGATGTCCTGTTCTTCTTGTATTTGTTTGATCCCTTCAAGTATTATTGATTTTGTATCCTTACCATCAAATAATGTTTGTACTACTTTTTCTAATATAGTTCGAAAAATAGGTGGTGTTTTACTTTTCTTTAGGTCTCCACCTACATATTGCAATTCTCCACTTTTCTTTTGACCGATATATGTCTTCTTAGCAATAAAGTAGAGTTGCGGATACATCTTCTCCATTTCAACAAATAGTGTTAATTTTCTATGACCCGGAAATGTTTCATCCATATAATCTGCTGTATATACACCATTTATGTTCTCCATTACAACTGTTACATCTATATTAGATGGTAGTTGAACAAACGATGAATCAGTATCAGAGTATATTACTCTAATCCCATCACGTTCTAATCTTCTATGAATATACTGTATTAAAGATCTACCGACAAACGTAGTGATTGAACCAATTTCCCGTTGAAATAATCTAAATCCAGCATATGTTGTTACACCATACACGGAGTTATTTACAGTCTTAACTGAGTATCTTCTTTTCTCCCAAAACTTCCATTCATCAGTATCTTTAACAAACTGATCTCTCTTTATGGTAAGACCATTCTTCAAATCCTGCATATAAGCGACAACAGTTGGAATGATTCCTTCTTTCTCCTGGTCTATCCAACAATCTACATTATCTTCAGGTATTACAAAATGTATTCCTTTTCCCTCGTGGTTTAATGTTTCCTTTGAAAGGTTGAGTGCTAATATTATGTTAGGATACATAGATTTAAAGTCTAGTACATATATGTTTTTTAATATTGTACCAACATATTCGGGAAGTAGATCTTTTACATAACCACCAGAAATCTTTTCCTTATTCTCATAGAAGTTTTCAGGATAAAATTTGGTTGGTAATGCTATTTTATCCTTATACATATTAAGAATAATATTATCCGTGAGTTTACTCCATACATTTGTCATATCAATGCGTGGTAGTTTTGCAAACACACGTAAGTCTTCAAAGTAATCTACAATTTCAGCTTTATCGTCAACCATCATACAATATTTTGCATCCTGACGATTATATTTCCAAAATTGTTCAAATTGTTCCTTCCAGAAACGTGTAAAATCTGTAATACGTAATTTTCCTTTTTCTATTCCTAATTCTTCCTTAATTACCCAATCGAGTGAATATGAAGGTAGTTCACGGAATTCAAGTTGTTTATATGGTCCTAAGAGGTCGAATATTATGAAGCGATCTATTTTTAGTTCTACTGGTTGAATATTCTTACCTTTAGGTGAATATTTAGCTTCTTTCTTTTTAGCGCGATAGTGGAATTCTTTTGCAAACCAGTGAACACCAAGTTTATTAGCCCGTTCGAGAAGATACAAAACATCAAAATATACATTCCAACCACAAATTAAGTCGGGATCTAGTTTCTTTATTGATTGTAGGATAGCACTAAGCATTTGGTGTTCATACTTGAATATGAATAGTGGTCCTTGTCCAAGCTCTTCGTCCGTTATATTTAGTTTTTTGTATGCTCCGTCTAATTGCATTCCATCTGGTGCTAATATAAATGTGACAACTTGTTTAGTGTATGAATCTGCTAATGAAACACAAGTGACCTTTTCTTTCTCTGGATGTTCCCAATCAGGAAACCCAAATGTTGTTGTTGTTTCAATATCAATGTGTAACTTACGGTAGTTGGCTTTTTCAAGTTCATCTACAGTATCAATCATCCAACGACGTTGGTATTCGATATCTGCTTCAAAACATCTATATTTTTGTTCGGGGTCAAAGAAGAGTTCTCGTAGTTCATAGGTTTGATATGGATCGTAATATACAATCTTACTTGTCGGACAGTTATCAAGTGAAAATATATTTGTATGCTTGGCTTCTTTTAATTTTCGCCTGCGATACAATTCTTTAAGTGTATGTACTATCTTAGGGTGACTTGCTAAGTAGTTATTATCAATATAGAAATAGGGATAGAAGTCATCAATTATTTGTACTCGTTTTGTTTTTCCTTCTCTAAAGTAAAGTTTGAGTTTGTTACCGTATTGAACTCTCTCCACATTTACTAAGTTAGTCAACTTCATTGTATCACTGATTAATCCTTTTTCATTTTCCCATTTGCATGTGGACTAAATCTAATAAATGCTATTCCATCTACACAAAGCCATATTCTACCATCTTTAGCAACTTGTAGCCCAACATCACAATATAGATAGGTAATGCCCTCTGGGAAGATTATATCCATATTTTCTATTGATAAATAACCTTCTTTGTGTGTTTCTGGAATTTCTATCGTAGTTGTTTTTTTATCTACCATTTCATCACCATTATACCTTATTGTGTTAGAATTGGTACTTCTACCATTCTTTTTAATGTTTGAACGTTATGTCTAAAGAGCTCCTCAATCTCTGTAGTAACACGAAGATTTGGATCTCCTATATTTACACCACGTACTGGTTTGATTATGTCTTCTAACTTGAAACCTTTAAGTGCTGCATTAAATGGAGCACCTGTATCTATTGTTTCAAAATTCCTATTTACCATATACTGACCGAGATCTTTATTGGGGAAGCCTAGCATATGTAAAGGTTGGTTTACGTAGGGTATGATCCCATAACCAAAACGCAATATAAGCTTATACGGTATTCCAATAACATCAACTACATTAGTCATCATTCTTACCATTTTATGATGTGCATTACGTGATCCACCTTGCGGTACACCCATTAGTTTTATTTCTGGTACTAGTTTTTTAGCTAGATTGTAAAATTTATTGAACATTGCAATTGATCGTGACATTTGGAATTGTTTATCAGGTATAACAATCATATCTGCGTGTATTCCTTTTGCTAAATCGATAAGAAGATATGGTGCTACATAATCTTCTTCATTAGCACCGTTGTCAAGTATTTTGTATTTGTCACTTCGTCTCACATACTCATAATAATCAATATCCCTTAAGTTTTGACCAAGCACAAACAAATAATCTTGCACATCATCAAATGCTTCCGAGTATCTAATTGGCACTTCAAACGAATACTTCATAAAATCTAAAAAAGAAAATAGTATTAAAACGTTTTTGGTGCATCATTTTTCAGTTTTGACGTGTACTAACACACCATCCTTCACTTGTTGGAAACAAGTACTATGACAATATTCACATAATCTACTATAACCATTAAGTGCGATAAAGTAGGTTGTTTTATATGGTATTTTTTTATGACAACATTGACATTTGTGTCTTGTGAAAAGAATGAATGACGTAATCCTATAAAACGGATTTAGTGACTTTAATATACGTAATAGTTTTGTTTTTGATAGCTTTGGTAATCTGATAGGCATATGAATTGTTTTTAATTTAGTAGGCATATGAATTGTTTTGATGAATTTTATGATGAATTTTAATTTGTTTGTTATTGTATGTTTAATTTTTGTAGGTGTAACATCTTTAGATAGTTGCCAGAATCTATTTGTATGTTTTTCGGTCATACTTTTCACCTATGGAAAAAAGTTTATGATACTGCGTAAACAGTACCGTTAATGTCTATTTCATTCTTCTTAAGATAACCAGTTATGACGAATTTTCCGTCGGGTGATTTTAAGGTGTAAACTTCTCTTTTATTGTCGATTCCTGTAATTTTTTCTTCGAAACCGGCTGCTATTAGAGTGCGTCTAAACCCATATAAGAAGACCCTTTTCTTCTTTACTTCCCATGACTTACTACTAGAACGTTTCATACCAGATTTAGGATTTTGATTGTCTTGGTCATCTTCGTCCTCTTCCTCTTGGTCATCTTCGTCCTTTTCGTCTTCGTCATCATCTTCGTCTTGGTCCTTCCTTTTTAGCAGGCTTTTCTTTATTTCTTCCTCTGTCAGTTCTTTTGTTTTAGGCATTTATTCACCTCTTATAGACTATCATTTGCATCTATTTTAAGTTTTTGGTGCGCCACATTCAGTTGCAACACAAAGTCACTTAATTCGTCAAGCATATACTTTTCAATGGTAAAGGGATGCTCAACTATTTCACCACTATCTGTTTCAACTTTTATATGACCGGTAAGTGTTAATGGTCCATCTATCATGACCTTCAATCTCTTAACACCAATTAAATCCTTATCAACCTTAAAACCATCACTTTGTATATCGAGTTGCAATGGTAAACGAGGTTTAAAGGTAATACTATCTTTGTCCATATGTATATATTTGATACGATGTAATCTAAAGTGTAACTCGGGCTGTGTCATACTCATAGACTTAGCTACTTCTCTTATGGGGTACAATAAGTCCGAATGAAGCACATTTAGTGTCTCATCGTGGTCTAGGAATGTTCTATATGCTAAATATGATGTAACTGCATCGATTACATTTGGATGTCTTTCGAGTATTTTGATTGTTTTGCGTGTAAATGCTTTCCATTTAGTGTATGCACGTACAATTTCAGTTGTTTGTTGATTCATAAATTCATCAACCTGCATAAATGCATTTAATGTACCCTTTAGATAGTCTTCATTCATTGTTTCATCTTTAATTACTGTTTTATCTGAGATTGTTGTCTTTAGCAGATTAATGTTTTCACGAACAAACTCACGTACTTCCTTAAGTGTCTTCATTATACATCATCTCCGAATGCATTCTCCAATGTTAACTGTACAATAAATTTAGTACAGTCACATATAGTGCAACTACCAGTTCCATCGTAGTGGAAGACATCTAAATGTTTGCAACCGCTACATTTTTCGTGTTTTGTTTTCTGTTTTTCTTCCATTTTACTCACCTCATAATAGATTCATCGGGTCGGTCCAATTTACTAATTTTTGTATTTCTATGTCATCATTTCCAAAGATGCTGAGTAGTTGGTATTTATATTTTCTCAGCATTCGTATTCCTTTAAGATGCATCTTCTCAGTAAGATACTTTCTTTCCCTTCCATTATCTAAATGACATAGTGCGTGTCCAAATTGACTATCGTATTTGTTGTATCCAACATTATTTACTACTGATGCCCAATCAGTGTTTAATTCATCAAGTGCTTTTGCAGCTTTAATTACGACACTTGGGTGTATTCCAGTTACTCTTTCAAGTTCATCTTGTAGTTTTATTAGGTTGTTAAGCCAATCGTTGTCTATTTTTATAGTTCTGTTATCGATTTCTGGCTCCTTGATTTCGATTTCAGTCAAGTTTTTAGACTCTGTTACCATTTCTATGACTGCTTGTTTGTTTACTATTACATTTCCGAGCCAGGTATCAATGGAATCTTTTGTCACTAAGTAATCTATGAATACTGAACCTTCTTGTCCGTGTCTGTGAAGTCTATCTTCAGCTTGATATAAGTTGCTTGGTGTCCAGTCAAGTTCTGCAAATACAGCATTCTGTGCAGCAAATAGGTCGATTGCTATTCCTGATGCAGCTATATTACCAACAAATAGATGACAATCGGGGTCATTTTGAAATTTGTTTTGTGCTTCTACTCTTGCAGACATTGATGTTTGTCCTGTTATCACTGCTACGTTTTCAAATGCTGAGGCAATACCTTCTACTACATCGTGATGCCACGCAAATACAACAACTTTATTTTCATTCTCCAGAAGGTTCTTAACGTATTCTATGATATATGGTACCTTTTTCCTTCCTTGTTCGTGTCTCACTCGTTCAATTTCTCCAAAGAATGCTTTGTCATATCTAAGGTTCCTTATTGCTGTTTCAAAATCCACTCCTTCAGCCATTGTGTTAATTTTATTTAGAAGTGCTATTTCTTCAGGACTTGCTGTGTATTCAAAGGTAACTAGATTTCGTACTTTTGGTGGTAGTTCTGGTAATACATCGCTTTTTAGTCTTCGTATCATTACTGTGCTTCTTAGAAGTCTTTGTAGCTCTGGTAATTTTGTCTCATTAGGTAAGATTATTTTACGATTGCCAGTTGGTCCAGTTGGTTGTACAAAACAGTATTCGTAGATAAAACTCCAGTAATTTTTTCCGAGTGGATGTTCGAGTATTTGTAATTGTGTAAATAATTCTGACGGTCTGTTAAGTATAGGTGTACCTGTTAGTAATACTTTTTTGTTACCCTGTAATAGTTTTGCGAATTGTGTTCTCATTGCTTTAGGATTTTTGAGTTTGTGTGATTCATCAATTACAATAAGGTCAAAACGGTATTTGTTAAGGATTTCGAAATTCCTTCCCAAAATGTCGTAGTTAAGTATTGTGATTGTTCCTTCACCACAATCAAAATCATCTGCACCATAAACAACGTAAGTTTTGTATTTATGAACCAACCATTTGTTTAGTTCACGTACCCAGGGCGTTAGTTTGGCAATTGCTGGGCAGATAATCAGTACATTATGTGGGTGTCTTAAATTAATGTATCCACATACTTCAATTGTTTTACCTAATCCCATTTCATCTGCATCAAGTATATGTTTGTGGTTATCTATATACTCGATTGCAGCTTTTTGATAAGGACGATATTCCAGTCCTTCAGGACTAGGTACTTCGATATCGGAATCAATTTTCAAAGATTCCTGTACCTTTTCAATCTGTACGTATTTCGATTGCTTATATTGCTGGGCTGCTTCTGGAGAAAAAGGTAGTTTATCTACTGTTTTCTCCACTACGTTGAGGTTCGTTGTTTCCCAGTGTTTCTTATTAGGATTCCACCGGAAACCAAACTCTCTTATAATGTCTCTGTTCGTGTAGGTTTCTTTAGAGTGTCCCTCAACGTAGTAAACATTAGTTTGATTGTCGTATGAGACTCTCATAATTACTATATCCTAAAAAACTATTTAAATCTTTTGGTGCACCAAAATTACAAAGCTTTCTAGTCCTTCTGCAAAACAAAAATAACAATTTCATGCAGTATCTGGACTCCATGAAATTTTAGTCGAATGTATGCATCTCTTTCCCATCTTTTTTTCTAGTTGGTCAATGATTTCCTTTTTGCTTTTGTTATCATATTGGTACTTTGATGTATTTAGTGCTAATACGAATTGTGGTGATGACGTTGTTTTTTGTTGGATTGCAATATTACCGTGATCATCATCAGTTAGATAGTATCGGTTCTCATGACCTGCAACAACTTCAGCATATAACTTTTCGAATTCTTCCAAACTATCAAATTCCTGTCTAGGCAATTCGACTCACCTCTTTACGGAGATGAGTAAAAAACAATATGTTCTTTTCTATGTTCATTAATTTCCCCTTAAGAAAATATAAATTAAAAGTATTTAAATTTTCTTAGAGTAGGAGCTCCTTTTAATTTCTTCTCTAACCACGTGCAACAATATTGTATAACATATCAAATCGAGCTCATTATCATCCACACTCTCATTTTTAGGTTGTTTATTATTCATAATGAGATTCTTTAGACGATTCCATTTGATAGCTATTAGTTGCATCACAGCTTGGGTTGGCTGAATACCATATTCTTCGAGTAATTTGAAATTTTCAATGGGATCTTTATTAGTATAGTCGTGTCCCTTATTGATAAGCGTTTCTTTGACTCTTGCCAATACACCTTCTATGATATCTTCGAATTCATTTTGTGTTAACATATTGTATCCCCAATCCATTTTTTGTTCTCTCAACAGCGTGGTAACAATCTTCACAAATTACTACAAAATATCCTACACTTACACGTTTACATTCACAGGTGCATGTTTGATTATTCTGTTTTTGGAAATCATTAAGTTCACATTTTTCACACATATATCTATAAATTCGTTTAAAGTATTTAAATATTGGATGTGCACCAAGTAATGGTATATTTGTATTATAAGAATTTCCACACCAAACACGCTTTTTTGAGTGAAATTCACCTTAGGTGACTCTTTATGAAAAAATGAGCTTCGATTAATATATCGAAGCATTTTTTTGTATTTAGCACCAAAAATAAAGGTGCTCTTATTTTTACTCCGTACTTTCATCGTCTGGTATAGAGTCAATGTCATCTTCGATATTAGTTTCCTCCAGTGCTTTGTTAATCTTATCCCTACCTTCTTTAGAAAGTTTACCATTCTCTTTATGTATGCTCTCATCGAAGTATTTACTTATTTCTGTTCGAATCATTTGTTGTAGTGTTGTTGGTTCAATAGCATCCAATTCGTAAACATCTTCACCATGTTCATCGATGAATTTCGCAGCACGTGTATCTCCTATCTTTACTGGTGCAGGTATCAAATTCATTTTATCTACCTGTTCGTGTGTTAATGCTACACGCTGAAGTTCGAAGTCAACATCGAAGGCAGAATATAAGTCCCTTTCTAAGACTTCTGGTATATTAAGACCAGATGGGTCAAGATCACCGAAGTAGAGTATTACTACCTTACGAGTTGTGTCTATTTTTAAATGCTTGGCTATTTCATTAGTATAACTTAGGGATGAATAACCACGTAATACAGCTAAATCTACTTCTAATTCGTTACAAACTTGTGCGAATGGTCCTTCCATTGCTTGTTTTTCGACTGCAACAAGTACTTTGTATGGCTGTCTATACCATCTCGCAAGTTCGAAATCTTGTGCGCGACCTATTGCAGATTGAAGTAAACGTTTTAAGCGACGCAGAGGTTCATTGTAGAAAACACCATATTCGTGTAGTAGTAATCTTCGTGTTCGGTCTTCGATTGCATCCATATCAATAGTACCATCTCTTCTCCATTTAACAAGACCAGGAACAAGTAGGTTATGATATGATTTGAAAGTGTTTGGATACACACCAGCTGCAACAAGTCTGTAATGTATTTGTCTATCTGTTACTGCTATTCCCTGATACTGTCTTAGCACTGTTGTAATACCTTCGAGTAGTTCACGTCTGTTAGGATAGTTTTGTTCACTTACCATTTTGTTCACTTACTCCCTTTTATCCAAGCGGTTACGCGCTCATCTAAGGATATTGTTTTTTCACTTATGGCATTAAATATTTCATCCGTTGTGAAATTCATACTGTTGGCTACTTGTAAAGTGGTAAGTATGATATCTACCAATTCTTCGAGTATTTTTGTCCTCGTTTCACGATTTCTGAGATTTTGGTAAAGTTCACCTACTTCAGAGACTATGTGTGCAATTTCATCAGCTAATTTTGGTGGTAGTTTTTTTCTTATGTGTTCATATCTAGCAATCGACAGTCTTGCAGCATCTAAGTGTTCTATAGATGTATGTTTGTTTGATTCACTCAAGTAAGTCCCTCCAATTACGTGATTCATAGTAACCTTCATTTGTTATGACTGCTGCAGATGGGTGTTCTTTAGTTAAGATTCCAGGTGAATAACTATTGTTTTGATACCAGTAAATTTGTTTCCCGAGATTGTTTGCATAGGTAATCTCATTTCGTGTTGATTCACCAACATAGTAGTCTTTGTTAATTACAACTATTGCTTGTGAGATGCTAATCTTTTCAAAGTGGAGTCTATCGAGTTGTCTCTTGATTTTTTCTGTTATTCTATCCTTTAGTTCAGGGTCTGAATGTAAAAAAGCACCAACTGAAAGAACAGCATAGTCTGCAATAGTTAACTCCATAGACACCTCGTTAAACTCATTCTTGAATCTAGTGCTTCCACATAATGTTATGATACCTTTCATAGTTTCACCTCATTTGAATGAAACACCATACTCTTCAACAAGTTTTAGGAAATTTTCATAGTCTGTCTGTGTGTAATCACCAGTTCCACCTCTCTTGTAATTGCTACCAAAGTGAACTGTAACACGTTCATTTCTTTCTGTTGCACTAATCCAAAGACCAGGTGAACAGTGACATTCACTTAATCCACAACCACCATTAGGTGATGATGACCACATATAAAAGTCCTTGTTGCTACTTTCGTTCTCACCTTTCTCTACTTTTGCACCCAATTCTTTAGCCCTCTTTACGAAGGCATTTAGTTTTGTTTCCATTTTACCACCTCTTTTTTAGACATTTGTTCGTCTCAATTCATATATCACAAAAAAGTATATAAATGTTTTGGTGCCTCTTAATTAACACTTTAACGTTTTTCTTTTTTTATTTCACCAACTAATGTTATATATTCGTTGTCTAGAAGGACATCAACATCAGAGTCACCCAAGCTAATTGTCTTATTGAAAAATTCCTTCAACCAAGCTTCATTCCTTATCTCTACTGCAAGCTTCCTAGCAAGGGGAAAAGGAATGTTATACTTATCTATCTCGTAGCCTTCTCTCTCAAAGAACTCTCTAATTAACACTTCGCAGTTCGCCTTTGAGTAGTGAAATCCACTTATGTTTCCTGAACCTACAGTTGTCATTTATTATCACCCATCTTCTTTTCTACATACGCTTTATGTTTACTTTCCTTTATCTTTTCATAATAATTAGTATGTTCTGAAAACTCACAACTACTTAATGGTTTAGTTCCAACTATCTTATTGCAACTTCTACATCTTCCAGTTTTAGAAATCGAATCAAAGTAGGTCCAACCACTACCTACTCCATGAGGTATAAAAAATATACCATCAAAAAAGTCAAATGCTATTTTAGGATTTCTTATGATATCTCTTCGTGTATTGTCAATAACTTCATAACTTTTGTAACGTACAGTATTCTCTCTTCTCCATATTTTGGATTTGGTATTCATTCTCTGTTGTTCTTTCTCTATAAGTGTTTTCCATTCTTCGATTTCACTCTTTGAGAAATCCATTCGCTCCATTAGTTCGATTATAGAAATTTTACTCTTTGTCATTATCTTCCACCTTTTATGATATCTTCCCATCTCATTAAATCATTTTCACGATGTTTACAATTAGTACATCTTGTGGAACCGTGTTTGGTTATTTTAGAATACTGTGTACATGAACATTCACATACAGTATCATCATCAGTCATACAATATTTACTCATTGTTTGTACACTCCTTCTACCCCTTTCATTTCTACACCAATTTTTCTAAATCTAGATTCCCATCTTTTGACGCGTTCTTCCTGGTCCATCATAAAATGGTCATAATCGTCTTCATCAACGTAGAATGAGACCATTCCCTGTATATTCATACAAACAGAGTGTGTTTTAAAATCTTTGCAGTATTCGTTGTTATCTTCGACGAACTCGTATCCTGCAGCTAAGAGTTTCTCTGGGATTTCTTTTTCTTGTATATTTTTTATAGTATCCTGTAAATGGTGATCAATACGTGGTATTTTCAACTTCTGCATCAAGGTCTGTATGTTTCTCTCGTGCTCTGGATCAGTTGCACTTATGTAGTCGTATCCTGTATCGTCGACAACTATAAGTGTCTTCTGATGTCTAAATTCTAATCTATCTGGATTCATATTTACAAGTGTGAATCCTTGTTTTATCAATTTTGTTGTTGTTTGTATTTTCATTTATCCCACCATAAAGTTTTGACATTCATTGCATGTCTTTCCGTACTGGAAACCAAAAAATGTGTGTGTAGATGAAGAACATCCACACTTTGGACACTTACTGTTCATTAACCTCACTGTCTTCTACCGGTATGTATTTGGTACCGCAATCGTAAAGACATATTTTCTCATATTCTTCTGCTTCGGAGTCATCTGGATCCGGTCCCACTTCCATAACGAAGAATTGCAATGTCTTATCTTCATTCGAAAAGTTCTTCGCTTGCTCACAAGCTTTTTTCAGGTCTGACATTCTTTCTGTGAATTCAACAAATCCATCTTCGGTATCAGTTGAAGTCACTACGTATTTCTTTTCATTTTCCATTTGTAGCACCTCTATATCTATATCTTAAAAAAGTATATAAATGTTTTGGTGCTTCACGATTATGTGAAGCATTAAAACTATTATGCATTCGCTATCTCAACAAGCAGGTCTTCTAGAAGATTCTCAAGTTTGTCGTTCCGTATTCTATAAGCAATAAAATTACCTATCTTCTCAGGAGAAGAACGATTCAAACCGTTCAGGAGCTGTTCTTTCTTGTACGTGTTATCTCCTACTGTTATTTCGTCTACGACCTGCGTGGTTACTTTCTTTGTGCTAATCATTTGTCACCTCCTATATCTATATCTTAAAAAAGTATTTAAATCTTTTGGTGCTCCAATATTTCATGATACATCACCTCTTGTTATCCTACCCGTTGGCGAATCAATAAAGTCAAGTTCGTTCTGATCCATATATGCTCGAAGGAAGTGACGAATACCATCTGTGTTCTTCTTCTCCGTTCTGACTTTATCCCTCAACAGAATATAAGTCGTTACAACAGACTCAATGGAATCACCTTCTAGTGAATAATTACTTTTAATCCATAGTTTGTACGGTTCACAAATGTGTGTAAATTGACACCACATACAATCTGTACTCGGTTTGGCAGGGAAACCAACATCCTTGTCTTCTAAGGATTCGACTAGTGATTGTGCAAGTGATTCAATATATGGCATACGTAATTCACTCATTCGAATCGTACGTCTATATTTTGTTTGTTGTTTGAGGTTATGATATAGGAATTGCACCTTATCGACGTTAAACTTTTGCATTATAGCGAAGGCATAAATATGTGATTGCAACGATTCTTCAATTTCATTATGTGTATGCTCAAAATTACCATATTTGTAATCAACGATCTCGAATACATTATTATCATAGTCAAGTCGGTCAATGAAACCTTTAAAAGTAAAACCGTTGTAGTCAAAGAGTACTGGATATTCGAATTCTTTTGCATTAATAAATTCGCGTACTGTGAACCAAGATTTTAATTCATTCGCAATCTCGATTGTTTTACCGTAGTCGTGATATTTGATTATTGTTGCACGTTGTGCAGCATCCCAATTACCACCTGTCTTGCCTAACATTTCGAGTAATTTATGTGCGATAATACCATTGTGCATTGCTGGTACTGGTAGCTTTGGTACTTTATCCACATAATTGAATCTATATGCTAATGGACATTTTTGATAAAGACTTAGTTTGGTATATGATACTTCCATTTTTTCACCTTAGTTTATAATTACGATTCCATATGTAGTAGATATTCTTACGAATTTCTGCATCATTCCTATTATCCCATCCAGCAATTGATTCGAATCGACTGAAGAATTGCACAGCACTTTCTTTCTCGATACCAAATTGTTTCACCTTTATTGCACCCTTAACTCTTAAACCATATCCTGGATGAGTGTTCATTAACCCCTGATACTCATCATCAAATATGACTTGTGCCATACTTAAGAACTTATCTTCTGGTAATTCCCACCAATCAATTTTGAGTGTTGATGTATTACCAGTGTCTAAGTTCCGTTGTATTGTAGTTTCATTAAACGGAAATGGTATCCCACCACGTTGAATGTGTGTGAAGATTTTAGCTTCTGATAACTCATATAAATCTTCAGGTGTACCAGTAAGGTCATTGATTGTAATTGGAACACAATATCTATCGTCTCTGACCCACTTTCTTACTCCATCAACTTTTTGTTGTTTAATGTGTCGTGATAATAATGCTCTAGCTAACTTTGTAGGCACAGCAGATGCCAAGTCTAATGTACGAACTTTAAGGTTTTCTTTAATCTTTTCCTGAAATCCATGTACGTCGATTTCAGTGTAAGGACCAATTAGTGGCTCAACTTGCATAAAAGCTTGTATTCCACCACCTGTATAATTTAGTTTCCAGACATATTCACTATATTTTTCGCAAACGGTAAGTGCATCACTCATCACTTGCTCAATACCAAAATACACATTATTTCGTTTATCTTCTAGGTCGTAGTCAAAAAGCATTTTCGTCATTACGACTTCATTTATTGTATGATAGTTATGTGCAATATATAACGCGCGTCTCCCATTGTGACTCTCATAGAAATGCTTTAGCTCAGTATAGTTATTTACAAAAAATTGATTAGGTGCACCCACATATCTAGGAGGCTCCATATCATATAGACGAAGAAGTGTTGGTATCGACATATTACACTCCAAACGGACTATTCCGATCCACATTTTCTGGTTCTGATTCTAATTGTTTCTTTTCTTCCACAATAGGTACAACCTGTTTAACTTCTTCTTTGGTTTGTTGTTCAGATTGTATTTTTGTTTCAGTATTTGTATTTTCTTTGTTTGAAGCACGAATGTATTTAGGTAGAATCGATTTATATCCTGTGACGTCAAAATTCATCCCGTCTCTAAGAAAACTATTTGACCTACTATCCATTACACGAACCCAAAATTTATTGGTGTATATACCACCTATGAGTAATGACTCACGAATAGTACGTACTCTTGCAGTATAACCTGCAGTAATAATACCAGACCAATTTGGTTCCTTAATAATGTTGTTTGTTTGTCCAAGATCGGTAACTTCCTTTACTGTTTCCCAACCAGCATACAATCTCATACCACCAGGTTGTAAGTTTTGATTTGCCAACTTATCGATGGTAACTAAGAATGATTTACGTTCTCTCCACATTTCCCAATCTTTTTTTGGTACACCTTGAAAGGGTCGTATTTCCTTTCTCATTCGTGCTAGCATTTCTGCTTGTTGTGCATATGCATCTGCGTAGTCAAATACGAAAGCATTTGGGTGATGCATCTTAATGATTCTTCTCGTTTGCTCAATGATAAGTTGACCACCTTCAAGAATACCATCAGCAGCATCACCTTCAGGAGATGCAAGATATAAGTCGTAAACCTTTAATTGCTTTCCCTGTTCTGGTGTTATTACTCCATCATTTAATAGTTGTTTTTTAGTGAAACGGGTTTGACCATCATACGATAAGAATACTAACTCAGCCTTTGGACCGTAGTATGTCAAAAGATTGAGCATCTCAAAGACTGTTTTACCAGAACCTGGTGCACCATAAACAAGTAATTTTAAGTTGGGATCATCATTCTCATCACTAATAGCGTGTTGGTTGAGTCTAAACTTTTTTGCCATAGCATCAAAGTCGAACTCTGTTTGTTGTGATGGAAATGGTGTGTTTCCAACTTGTGAAACATCTACCAATAGTCATCACCTTACTGGTCTATATTGAAGTCATCGTTGAATGCGTCGTCGTCTATTGATTGTCCGTTACTATGACCATTTCCATTATTACCGTTGTTAGACATACTAGTTCCGTTGGATCCATTTGTTGTTCCCATGTTTGAAAGTGGTAGATATATATTACTGAACATTGTGTATCCTCCTTCTTCGACTGTTGAAGGAACTATATTACCAACAACCATAATAAGTTGACCTGAAAGACCATCTGGTAATCCCATTACAGTAAGATTAGTTGGTTCTCCTATTGCATCATTGTCGTTCATATCTAAGGTATAGAATGGTCCTGCACCTTTGAAAACTATTCCAACAGCGTAGTAAAGGACATTCTTAACAGCGGTTGAGATAGGTGGTCTTAGTACTGGGAAACTGTTAGGAATGAGATTCAACATTTCCTTGGGATCAAGTTTCACATCAGTAGGTGCTATCAATGGTGATTCAACGGGATACAATTCGTTCTTAGCTTCGTTGAACGTTACTTTATATCCGCGACCTGGTATGAGATCTCTATATGCCTGTACTGCAGTATCCCAAAGTGTGATTTGTTTTAACTTGGAACCGTATTTTATAATCACCTTTTGTGTAAACCGTTCTATACCAGTTTTTTTGTCGGTCCATGGTACTTCATTCCCTTTACTGATACAAAATACATCAACCAGTTTTCCCTCACGAGCTATCATCGTATTCAGAGCGTTGTTTATAAAGCCTACTTTTTGTTCTTCAGATAACGGCATCGCACTTCCGAGAACGGAATTTAAGGTACCATTCACCTGTTTATTATACTTCGTTAGGCAGTATAACAATTTCTGTTGGTCAACCCTTTTTAAAATGGGGTTCTTTTCCAGTAGAGCTCTCCCTTGTTCTAATGCAACAGCATGGAACGAACCAAATACAGGGTCCTTGCTGAGTGCATCATTTTCAGATTTCAAATCTCTCATAAAATTCTAAAATTAAAAAAAGTATTTAAAAATTGCTTTTGAGGCTCTAAAAGATATGTGCCGATGTGAATTTTAGTTCACATCGATACTATAGACTACTTCTTATTCTTGTTCTTAGGTCTTTTGGGTTTTTCTCCTGATGCAGCTTGTGCTTGTGCAACAAGTTCTCTGATCTTTGCCTGTCTTGTTCTGTGGTAGGCATTGATGTCATCTTTGTGGTTAGTGTAGTACTTCTCATGGTATGCTTTTACCTTTTCAGGATGTACCTGTGCATACTTCTCGTGGTACTGCTTTACCTTCTCAGGGTTATTCTTGTAGTAGTTTCTGTGGTACTCTTTAACTTTGTCAGGATGCTCTGCAGCATACTTCGCATGGTACTGCTTTACTTTCTCAGGATTATTTTCGTAGTAGTTTCTGTGGTACTGTTTTACTTTATCAGGATTCTTTTCGTAGTAGTTTTTGTGGTACTGTTTCACCTGATCCTTATGCGTTTCGTAGTACTTCTGTCTGTACTCCTGTTGTTTCCTATAGAGTGCCAAAGCTTCTTCCGGTGTCATTTCTTTTGCCAATTGTTTTACCTCCTTAATGTTAACATTCAGTATAAGTATTTAAACATTGTTCTTCAAAGTCACATCGTCTTCTTAATTGAAGATAGGCACTTGCATGCTGTACTTTTCAAACAAAGGTGCCAATACTGTAGCTACATGCTCTTTATATTTTTCCTTAGTCATACCACCATGTAACTGATATGAAGGATGGTAGATTGAATAGATGGTTGCTTTGCTTATATTGCGTGGGAAATTTCGTTCTGCTATCTTCCCAACGAGTATAATCGCTTCAGGTCGAATAAATTTAACCTGATTTACTAGGTGTATGTTCATACAAGTATTTATTGCGTCCTGTGTAGGTGTACCAAATGGGAAACACTTTACAACATTCGTAATATAGCAATGGCTAAGTATAGGATTCAATACTTCCCTTAAGAGCTTACCAGAATTACCAACAAATGGTCGCCCCGTTTTATTTTCATCTTTTCCTGGTGCTTCACCTATCACCATAATCGGTGCTATTAGATTACCCTCTCCATAAACTTCTCTAATGATATTGTTATGGTATCCACAAGCATCGCAGAATTTAAACATTACAATGAGTCTATTTAACGCAACTATATAAAGATTTTGACTAATTGGAGCTAAACATAAAAAAATTCTTCATATACTTAATCGAAGCTCTTTTTTCATCGCAAAGTCACATTAGGTGAATTTTTAGCGATTTTTTTGTTTGTATTGTTCTCTTAATTGTTCAACAGTAAAAGTTCCTTCAACATATGTTCTCTTATTATGAATAATACGTTGTTGTTTGATAAAAATGAGTTTTTGGAACTCCGGATTGATGCAAACTTCCTCTTCTTGAATCCATTCGTATTGTTTATAAAGCTCATCTAACGGACAGATAGGTGCAGCACACCTATCATAATACATACAATCTTCTGGTGTACGTCCTTTCCGAAGTTCCTTAATGTTTACCATTTTATACACTTCCTCTTATTTACCACCAATTTGTTTCGCCAAAGTATTCAACAGCATCTCCTATTACTACATCACCTAATGCTACAAAGAAGTGTTTCAATTCCGACTCATTTGGTGGTGTAATGAAAACTTCAGCTACTACACCTGCTACATACACTTCTTCTAAAGGTGTATCAACACGGAAGGCATATATGTAGTTTTCCTTGTCTTGTGGTGATGATACTACATATTCACCATCTCTTATCAACATTGTACGTATCGCTTCGGGTTCTATTGGATTTTTGACTAGAACGTCTAAAATCTCATCATTCATCAAAGAACCCTTAAGAAGGTCCATACCAATAGCTTCAGCATTGCGTTTAAGTAGTTCAATTACACATTTATGTGGAGAAGAATCAATACCGATAAATCGTACACGTACTTTGTTATCCATTTCTGGTATTTTTAGTGATTGTAGCATATCCAGATTTGTTATTTCGTGTGACTCATTGCATATAGGACAAGTGAAAAATGGTTTAGATATAGCTACTCCATCTTCATATGCAGCAAAATGTTGTCTCTTAGTAGGACAATTTCCAACAAATGGTACTTTTATTTCCATTTAAAAGACCTCACTGTGATGTTTAGGATGGAATTCAGCACTGATTGCAAGTTTGAAGTATCCGTTATCTTCGTTTTCTATTGTATGACTTGTTATTGTAACACTATGATGAATAGAGTTCGCAAAGAATATAAGCCCTGACAAAAAGTCGTCGCTCATGCTTATCTCATCCATTACTAGGTCATCTAGTTCTGATGTTTGATAGAAGGTTACACACTTCATATTGTCGTTGTTGTTCTCATCTTCAGCTATTACTACCGTATAGCCAGACGTCGCTAGATATTCTAGCAGTTGTGGCAATGCCTTTCTTCTAAACCCCTCGAGTGTCTGTATTTCGAGGAGCTTACCCTGTGCTGTTTTTTCGTGTTCTGTCATTTTGTAGCACCTACATATCTATATATCATAAAAGTATTTAAATCTTTTGGTGCAACAAATGGCTCAAACATTATTTTACCCTGCAAAGACATTACTCCCAACCCCCTAAATATGGTCTCATCATTACTCTATCTAGGTCATTGAATGGTAAATTAAGATAGTGTAATAGTGCTGTCCTTTCTGTATGACCGGTTGATTGTAGGATAGGAATAGTCTTTTCAGGATAGTAAAACATAAGCCAACTCTCACCTGTTGCACGCAATGAATGTATTGATAGGGAAGTTGTATCAATATCAACATATTTTGCCCAACGATGTAAATTTTGTCTCATTGCTGAATATGTTGATAGTCTTATATCCTTATTGTTTAGAAAAGCTGCAACCACTTGCTTTCCCATATCACTTAAATGTATATATCGATCACGTACACCTCTTTGTTTCCTCTTAACTTTATGCTCAACAATATGTATTGAGTGACCATCAAACCATTGCTTATTGACTTGTAATTCTAACAACTCACTATAACGAGCTGTAGTTAACAAACAAAGGTCAAGACGAAGTTGATTTTCATACTTACCAGCTGCCTTACGTAGTTCTAGGTATTCTTCAGGATACAAGACTCTTACCTGACGACCTTCTTCATCGTACTCATCATAAGATGGTAACATTCTAAGTATAGGTTGACGAAATTTCATAGCTTACAATTTTGGAAATAATTGAAAGTTATTAAAGTTTTGTGTATGCATCTCGATATGAGCCCATAATATGTGACTTTAGCTCTGATTTCAATTTTATATGGAAAATTGATATGTATTTTTATCGTTTATCTCTACATCTTTTACGGGAATGGTTAATTTTATGCTTGGCTTTTATTTCAATTTATTCTCCATCTATCATATTATTCTCTATTATGTAGGTTTTATTTTTAGCATTTTTATCTACTGAGGGTAACTTTTGTAACCATTCTCTTCCTTTTTGTGTGATTCCGTAATATTTATTTTCTTTATATTCATAACAGAAAACAAGTCCTGTCTCTAAGAGAGACCCACTATACCGAAAATTATTACCAAAAATACAAAACAAACAATTACTAGAATCAGAATTAATATCTCGTGCAATCTCAGACATATACTTGTCTCCTTTGCTGAGAGAATATAATATCTTCCTGGCTAACTTAGAACGAGTTAAAATACGTCTTATGATAGCATCGTCATTAACATGAATAGAATTATTCTCTTCACTCATTCTAATGACCTCCTAATAGTTTCAATTATCTGCTCTCGTCTCTTCTTGAGTGTTTCGATCTCATCATTTAAAGAAATAATGCGTTGTTTATCGTTCTCTATTTTCTTCGTAATCCATTGTAGTGCTTTGTAAATATCATCTGGTTCAGAATCTCTTAGTTTTTTTATGTAATGTGGATTTTTCTTACATACGCCCTTATGTGCATTACAGGCTTGAGAAGTAATAAAAACACTACTACAATAAGGACAACTATAGTTCATTGTCCTACCTCATCGTGTTCGCATTTCTTACACCTATATCTAAACGGTCCTGACATTATGTCTGCAATTGAATATTCTTCAAATCTACAATTACATCTACATATCTGGTCTATTCCATCCATGAGTTCTTCATCTCTATCACAGTTTCCACACATTATAAATCACCACTTCGCTTTAAATGTACTATCGTTTCACTTTGTCCATTATCTGTCTTTATTTTCACGTGGCAGACATTCTGCTTAGAATCAATTTCAATAATGCCTCCAATTATGTCAATGCTCCAAAACTCATCTCTTCCTATGCCAAGATGTTGTCCTAACTTCTCTTTATGCATCTCATTTGAACTAGTCATTTACTCACCTTCCTATAACATTCTTCACATATCGCTCTTTCATACATCAAAAAATTAGTACTTTCATATATAGGAACATAGATATCTGTTCCACCATGTATCTCTTTACCACAGGTACATCTAAAAAATATTCCTGAAGTAGTCTTGTTGTATCTAGATGGCATTTTATTCATCTATCTCCCTCCTCCATACTTAAGCTCAAATACGATTTCTTTACTCATTAGGATACCTTCCTTATGTTGTTTGCATACACATCTACAAGTACCAAATTGCATCCACATCTATGTGCGCCAAAAATGTCATAGTATATAATTTTTCTACATACTTTGGCATGTGATATATGTCCGCATTTACAAGTTATCAAACTCTCCACTCCTTGCCCTGTATGAGTAAACTATGTTTCTTCGAAATGTGTTTTGTCAATTCGTAATTGGTTCGAAATTGCATTGTACAGTATAGACATTTATACACTTCATTCACCTTCACCTATTATCACGTCTTTATACGATTCTTCCATTTCACTCACCACTCAAGCCAATCTTGATTTATTCTTTTAGTTAAATATCTATCTAATTCCTTCCAATATTTAACTTTTATGTCAATTAACTCCTTTTCATTCTCTCCAATCAATTCTGGAAATTGTGAACTGAAATCAACCCAAAACCTATATAATTGGTCATGTCCATTTTTACGTGCTTCTTCCACCGCTAAAAATGGACTATCACCTGTGCCATCAATTCGTTCAATACCAATCTCATCATCTATCCAAACCAACAAATATTGTTTTTTGTTACTACTTAATGTAACTTCATATAAGTCAAAACGTGTATCTTCAAACTCTGGATCTTCCCATTCATATATCGATTTCATTTCATTACCTCCTTCTCAATCTTATCTCTTGAACTATTAATGCACCCCAAATAGATGCTATTATCAATATAATATATCCCAAATACGTAGTAGTATTACTAAGCAATGTGAAAATTATAAACAACAATAATATTATAGACACTACACCAAGAATATCTCTATTAGTCATCTCATATGCCTCCTATATTAACTTTATTCTCATCGTCATCAGGTGCAAATAAAATTAATAGTGATGGTACAAAAAAACAATAACCTATCCAAAATAGTAACGGATAATTTGAGAAAAATATAGCACAGATTGTAGAAAAGAATGATATAAAAACCCAAATAGGTACACCATATTGTTTAGACCAACTCATCTTAATCACTTCTCCATTTTCTTCTGCATTTCTACTGTATAATACAAACAAACAAGAGTCGCAAAGAACGTATTTATAGAAATTGCCCAAAACACTAAATATCCCACATTAGTAAAAATATAATTTCCAATATGAAAAACCATGTAAAGAAATCCTACCGTTGAAATTAGGAACCAAATCCAAATAATCCATCTAGCAAGTGTTTCTGTCATGCTTATATTGTGTGTTGTTTTCATCATTCACCACCTATTAATTTTATATCAAAGAGTGTAACCAAAAAAAGAACACATAACCACCATGCAATTACTGAACTAATTATTATCAACACTAAAAACAACAACGAATAATGATATAGCATAGATAACTCTATAAAAACAAACGCTGCAGGAAACATACTTGCTATATATATGTTCTGTTTAGTTGGAATTTTGATACCTAACTCTGTCATAATATTGATATTTTCTAAAACTATTTAAATATTATTGGTGCACTTGAAATCAATGGTGCCAAACATAAAAAATTTCTTCATATAGTTAATCGATACTATATTTTTCACTGCGAAGTCACCTTAGGTGAATTTTTCAATGATTTAAAGTGTATAAAAAAATTATTGAAGGGGAATAAAAAATCCTTCTTTTTCAACTACAAAACCTGGTTCGACATAATACTTCTGCATTTTTTCACCTAATGCTACCATTTTCTCTTCGTGTTCTATATCCTCAATGAACTCTTGTTTTGCTTTATGAACCCATTTTGGTAATACACGTATTACAGTATCCTTAAATGAGAATTCGACTGTAACCCTTTCACCTTCTTCAAGATTCCAGTTATTAATAGCTTCCTCAGGATAATACAGACCAACTGGATATATTCCAGTATCACCATTTGTTTTAAATAACGATACTTTAGTAAATCCGTTATCTGAACCAACATCCTGTGGTCTTAATAGCTGTAACTCAGGACCATCCATTTTGTATAGTAGTATGTCATTAGGTTTAAGTCCTAAATATATCGCCACCTTTCGTGGTATCACTAGCGTTTTCCTATTTCGACTATCTGTCCAGACTTTACGTCTGAAAACAAGAATGTCTTCCGAAACAACATTGTTTTGTTTCATTTCTCTCAAATATAAGATTGATAGAAAGTATTTAAAATTTTGTGAGATTGGTGCTTATCTTCGCTTCTTATACTGTTTCGACAACGTTTCTAACTCACGATGGTAACGCATAACTTGTTCTGTATTTGTATCATTTGGAACACCTTCAGGCATCTCACCAGGATATAAGCGATCATGCTCAATAATCTTATTCATAGTATATCCCGCATCCTTAAGTGCTTTTTTCTGTTTCCTTATGCTTTTGGTATTTCGAATAAGTATGTTGTCAAC
>JAEHJW020002134.1_pt1 | contig 31061 bp, 40 predicted proteins | sample 9271431 | NCBI WGS metagenome assembly JAEHJW02 | reverse complement strand
CGCCATTCTGAGCGAATGGGAAGATGAAGCGGACAGGGCAACGAAGCGGGTTTTTTGGGACAGTTGACAAAACCCGTGCTGTAGCAAATACTCCAGCCCTAATGATGTGATTCTACGCCCTGACTCCTCCGAGTTGGGGTTTTTGCGTTTCTGGGGGGTGGGATGGGTGCCGGAAGACCGTCTCTTTATCAATCGAAGTTTGCCGATCAAGCGTTCAAACTCTGTCTGCTGGGCGCGACCGATAAAGAAATGGCGGATTTTTTTGAGGTGGACGTTTCCACGATCAACCAATGGAAGATCGATCATCCAGAATTTTCCGAGTCCATACGCGCAGGCAAGATAGACGCCGATGCTAACGTCGCGAAAAGTCTATATAAACGCGCTCTCGGATACGAGCACGCAGACAAGCATTTCCCGCCAGATACGACCGCAATCACCTTCTGGCTCAAGAACCGATCCCCTGCACGCTGGCGCGAAAAGAGCGAAATATCCGGCCCAGACGGCGGACCTCTTGCCGTAATCAGCGAGATTCGGAGAACCATCGTTGATCCTCGACATACAGACCCCGAGGGTATTCCTCCCGCTACTGAGCCCGGCGAGGTATAAGGGTGTCCACGGCGGGCGCGGGTCCGGCAAATCGTTCTTCTTTGCCGAGCATCTCATCGAGCGGTGCTTGACGGAAAAGATCGACGCGGTCTGCATCCGGGAAGTACAGCGCACACTCGACGAGTCGGTCAAGAAGCTGCTGGAAGAGACGATCCAAAGGCTGCATGTCGGCCACCTGTTCGACGTGCAGCATAACCGAATCCTGACCCCATATGGTGGCCGAATCATCTTCATGGGGATGCAGGACCAGAACGCGGAAAACATCAAGTCCCTGCAGGGATACCGCATCGCCTGGTTTGAAGAAGCGCAGACGATGACGGCGAGAAGCCTTGAGCTTCTGCGCCCGACCATGCGCGACAATTCTGAGTTGTGGTTCAGTTGGAACCCTAATAACGAATCGGACGCGGTAGACACCTTTCTGCGCGGTGAGAACAAGCCCGATAATGCTATCGTCGTGGAAGCCAACTGGCGCGACAATCCGTGGTTCCCAGAAGAACTGGAACAAGAGCGGCAGCTTGACTACCGCGTATTCCCAGGCCGTTACCGGCATATCTGGGAGGGCGACTATGGCATCGACGGCGATACATTCTTCCCCATGGATTCGCTTCTGGTGGATGGGCAGCCAGTCGAACCAGACTGGCGGCCAGATGGAATCTTCGCTGTACTCGATACCGCTAGCAAAGATGGTGCCAAGCACGATGGCAGCGCGGTGGCTTATTGGATGCGCAGCAATTATTCCGGCATCCCCCTGGTACTGATGGATTGGGACGTGGTGCAGATTAAGGCCAACCTGCTCATCGACTGGATTCCCGGTATCCAGAGTCGGCTTGAAGAACTCGCCGCGAAATATCGCGCCAGACGCGGAAGCATGGGTATGTGGATCGAGGACGCGGCGAGCGGCATCCAGCTTTTGCAAAGCGCTGAGGCATCTGGCGTCCAAGCCTATCCGATAGACACCAAGCTCACCCATGCCGGAAAGGAAGGGCGAGCGATTGCATGCAGCCCTTACATAGCGCGGGATCAGGTGAAAATTAGTCGCTACGCGTTTGACAAGACAGTCAAATATCGCGGTCAGACCAAGAATCACATGTGGGATCAGGTCAGCCGTTTCGCCATGGGGCAGGAGAAAAAGGATCACATGAAAGATCTGCTAGATACATTCATGTACGGCCCTTTAATCGCCCTGGGCAACTCGGACGGCTACTAAATGGATCTCCCAAGCGGCGTCAACGACTCCAGCCAGGCCACGGTAGGCATTACCGGCAGCGCGGTGCCTAGCGCACTCATGCGGCTGCTGATGGAAGACGAGATCAAGCCGGGCACATCTCCTGGCTACGAACTCTGCAAGATCATCTACACCTACCATCCCCTCGGCTCAAAGATGGCAGAAGCGCCGCTGAATATGGCGTTGTCTCAGTCCCGCGATATCACCATCGAAGGCGGCCCGGAAGAAGAGCTTATAGAGGCTTTCAATCGCGAATGGCGTCTGCAGGGCGTGATCGGCGCGGACGTGCTGATTCACAATGCGATGAAAACCAGCCGCATCTACGGCATCAGCTCGCTCATTGTCGGGTGCCGCGGGAAAGACCCGGCCAAGCAACTCACGGACGACGATCTGCAAACTGGTGACCTGTACTACAACATCCTCGACCCGCTGAACTCGGCGGGTTCTCTGGTGCTGAACCAAGACCCGAACGCACCAGACTACCAGAAGCCGAGCGATCTGCGCGTAGGCTCGCAAACATACCACCCGGCCAACTGTGTCATCCTGATGAACGAGCAGCCGGTGTACATCGAGTGGACGAACTCGGCGTTCGGATTTGTGGGCCGCAGCGTGTACCAGCGGGCGCTCTTTCCGCTCAAGTCGTTTGTACAGTCGATGATCACCGACGATCTCGTCACGGTAAAAGCTGGCGTCATCGTCTACAAAAGCAAGTCGCCGGGCAATTTCATCGACCGCGTGATGGAGACGTTTTATCGCGGCAAGGCGTGGCTCTTGAAGATGGCCCGCATCGGCAACGTCGTGACCATCGGCGAGACCGAGGCTCTGGAGTCACTGGACCTGAAAAATCTGCACGAGCCCTATGTGCTGGTGCGGGAGAACATCCTCAAGAATATCGCCACCGCCGCGAACATGCCCGCCAGCATGATGAACAACGAGACGTTGGCAAGCGGCTTCGGCGAGGGCAGCGAGGACGCGAAGCAGATTGCCCGCTACATCGACCGCATCCGCATCGAGATGGCGCCCTACTACGCCTTTTTCGATGATATCGTTCAGCGCCGGGCCTGGACGCCTGAATTGTTCGACACACTGGCGAAAAAATACCCCAGCACGGTGGGCAAGCTCACGTACGAGCAAGCGTTTATCAAGTGGCGCAACGCATTCAAGGCGACCTGGCCCAACCTGCTGATCGAGCCGGACAGTGAGAAGGTAAAAGTCGATCAGACGATCATGACGGCGATGGTGGCGGCGCTGGAGGTGATCCTGCCGGTGCTCGACCCGGAGAACAAGGCTCGCGCGGTGGCATGGGGCGCGGACGTGATGAACTCGCGCAAGCTCATGTTCTCATCGCCGTTGCTGATCGACGAGGAAACGCTGGCCAGTTACACGCCCCCGACGCCAGAACCCAAACCGGAAATGGAAACGCTGCGCCCATGACGTTCTGGGAGATTCTCACGAAGGCCGTTGGCGATCTCGTCGCTCATGGATACGACCGGGAATCCAGGCTGAACGAGTGGATGGAACGGCTGAAAGATGCCGCCATCGATGAACTCGGCCCATTGTCGGAGTCAGTGGAAAAGCTGCGTGCGGCATTGCGCGGGGTATACGGGCGACAGACGACATCGGGGGCGATCCTCAAGGCGCATCCCGGCATCGAGAAGATCACCCTCCAGATGATCGAACCGCAACTGCGCTCCGTACTGGATCGCCGGATCATGGCAAGCGCGGACCTCATCAAACTGAACCGGGAACAAGCGATTCAGAAAACGCTGCAACGGTTTTCCGGGTGGGCCACATCCATTCCCGCCGACGGTTCATCGGTGGTGGATCGCAACGAGGTGAAGCGCCACATCGCCAAATCGCTGCAATCCTCCACATTCGAGGAGCGGCGGCTGGCGATAGACCAGGGCCACAAACTGATTGCCAACATCAGCGCGGTACTGGCCGAACAGACGGGGGCGATTGCGGCGAAATGGCGGCATGTTCATCAAGCCGGATATGACGGCAGGCCGGAGCATGAGGCGCGTGACGGTGTGTGGTTCGTGATCCGGGATAGCTGGGCCGCAAAGAAAGGGTTCATGAAACCGGGGCCGTATTCTGACGCGATGGATCAACCTTCCGAGGCTCCGTATTGCCGCTGCTGGTGGGAATACGCCGACGCGCTGACAGACGTGCCCGATGAACTGCTCACCAAGGCAGGCATCAAGGCCAAGCATATAACCGATTAGCCGCCATCATGGCGGTTTTTTATTGCCAGGAGTCCCTATGCCCTCTACAAGCCCGTCCCAGCATCGGCTGATGGAAGCGGCGGCGCATACTCCTGGCGGTTATGACGGCGTGCCACAGAAGGTTGGGCAGGAGTTCGTGCGGAATGACGCCCCACCTCCACAATCCGACATCGAAGTCGCCAAAGCCATCCGCGATGGAGAACTTAGCAGCCCGCAGAAGTTCGGCAACGTCTGGTTCTTCAACCTGCGCGTTACCGGGACTGGCATCAGCCACCGCTCCGGCCTGGGGCCAAACAAGGATCAGGAAGAGTACGTCTACCGCGATCCAAAGCGGTTTCTGACTCCAGACTTTCTGGAGCAATGCACGGGCATCCCGCTCATCTTCGAGCACCCGAAAGACGCCGCTTTCCTCGACACGGACGAATACCGGGACCGCGCCATCGGGACCGTCATGCTGCCGTACATCCTTGGCGACGAAGTATGGGCCATCGGGCGCGTGCATGACGAGGATGCGGCAACCCTCATGCAGCAGACGCATATCAGCACATCTCCCGGCATGGGTTTTGACGAATCCGAGTTGCAGGAAACCACCACCGGCGACGGCGAAGTTTTGAGAATCGAGGGTTCCCCCTCGGCAGTGGACCACCTCGCGGTTGTGCCGCAAGGGGTTTGGGATAAGGGGGGAAACCCCGTAGGTATCGACACAGGAGATGGACCCATGACGGTGAAAGACGAGCAGGAAAAGACCCGCAATGACGCCGAAGAGGCTCAGCGGAAGGAAGAGGACGAGCGCGAGGACGCCAAGCGCCGTGACGAGGGCGAGACCGAGGAAGAGCGCGAAAAGCGGCATGAGGAGCGCGACAAGGAGCGTGACGACAAGGCCCGCAAGGACGACGAGGAAGCGCGCCGCAAGGACGCCGAAGAGCGCCACACGAAGCTGATGTCCGTCCTCGACAGCATCAACAAGCGACTGGACACCATCGAGAACAAGGGCGGCGACCAGATGGGCAAGCGCTCCGACGAGTCCGAGGAAGAGCGCAAGAAGCGCGAGGCCGAGGCCGGGAAGAAAACCAACGAAGAGTTGGAAGGCGAGCGCAAGGAAAAGGAGCGGCTGGAGAAGGAGCGCGACGACGCGGCCCGGCGTGCCGATGCCGCCGAGCGCGAATCCAAGGCCGTCCGCGACCGTCTTGCCGCGATGGAGGCGCAACTCAAGGGCATTACCGCCGAGCGTGATCCGGAAGACGCCGCGCAAATCGCCCGGCTTCAGACCCGCGCCGACTCCCTTGCGCGTGGGCTGAACATCAGCTCGGTTGAGGTAAAGGCTATCGACGGCGAAGGCCCGCTGGCATATCGCCGGAGACTCGCCGCCAAGTTCCAGAAGTTTGCCAAGGCCGACGAGGTGCGCAAGGCCGATGTCCGTCGCGCAGACGCTTCCGTTCTCCCGGCGCTGGAAATGGTCATCTACAACGACGCGCAGGAAGCCGCGGCCAATCCCGGCCATGGCGCGGAAACGGGCGGCATCTACTACGAGCAGCGGCAGATGCTGGGGCGCACAGTGGAGATCCCGCATGGCGACAGCGCGGCGTTCATTGGCCGCCACAGCACCCCAGGTTTCAAGCTGCCGCGCAATTTCCAGCCTCGCGCCACCAATTAAGGAGCCCTAAACCATGGCCGCAAATCAGGTAACCTTTGCACCGAACACCACGACCAGCCCGCAGAACTCCTTTGTCCTGGAGGCTGGCGGCTGGATTCAGGGGATGGAACTGGACAACCAGCCGTCCCGCATGCAGCGCGAATCCGGGTTGCTCATCAACGCCACTCAGCCTGTCTGGGGCGGCATGATGGTCAACCAGTACATCCCGACCATCAATCAAAATGGCCAGGGCTGCAACCTGGAGATCGCGACCGCGCAGGAGACGGACTTCGGTTTCGTCACCTTCGCCAGCGCATACAACATGATCCTGGTGCCCGGCAACGACGTGCCCAGCGCATTGAACGACGGCACCGTTTTGTATTACCCCAACGGTAAGTGGGCGCGGCTTCCCGTGCAGTGCTCGTCCTCGCTGGCGGCGGCGCTCGAAGGTGGTCTCGTGTCCCAGGCGGTGTATTGGGACTTCACCACGCAGACCCTCACCAACACTGGGACGACTGCGATTCCCGGCGCTCGCATCAAGGGCTTCAACAGCAATTCGTTGATCGTGAATTACAACTCCACCACTGGCGCGTTGACGTGGTCCGTCGGCACTTGCGCCCTGCTTGAATTCTGAGGAGGCAAGACCATGGCCAATCAATTCCCCGCCCGCGCGCGGATGAATCCGCACTTCGCGGAACCGAGCTTCATCAACCAGTATTCCCAGGCATCCGGCGCTTTCGAGGCGTTGGCGGACGGCAAGACGCGCGTCATGTTGTCTCCTGGTGACCTGTACGTGTACATCGACGGCCTGAAAATGCGCGTCGAGACCGTAGCCGGGCAGGTGGCGAGCAATCTGTTGCCGTCTGCCAGCATCATCGCCGAACAGTACAGCACGCCCACCTACCTCATGCGTTCCCGAGCCATTTACGACCGGCATGACATGGAGGCTGCGGCTGGATACTCGGTAGGGCTTCCACAGGCGCAGGACTACGCGGTGGAGGAAGGCATTTACCAGGGCATGCGTTCGGCGCTCCTGTACGGCATTAACGCGGCCAATGGCGAGGGGCTGCTGAACGCGCCAGGCGTCGCGTCCGTGAACCTGCCGCCCGACTCCAACGGCAATGATACGCTGCCGACCTACGACAACGGCCAGATGCTGGCGTTCTTCCTCCAGCAGATGACCAACCTTCAGGTCGGCATGTATCAGTCCGGCTTCGGGATCACCGACCGGATCGTCATCATCAGCCCGCAGGAAGTGTTCCTGACCCTCTCCAACGCCTCCATCGTGGACCTCGTGAGTTACCAGCGCAGCGGCGCGGGCACGGCCACCGTGGGGCAGGCCATCATCGAAGTGGCCGAGAGCCAGGGCAACTCCGTCGAGTGGTTCTTCGACGATACCCTGATCGGCAAGGGCGCGGGTGGCGGCGACATGGTGATCATGACCGTTCCCGAACTCAAAACCCCGCGCGGAACCCCGTACAACACCAACCAGTTCGGCGAACTCAACCCGCAGTTGAAGGCCATCAATCTGATGTACTCCGACCTTCCCGCGCCGATGAAGATTCCCACTCCCGTCGAGGATGGGGCGCTGTCCATCGCGCAGGAAATCCGGATCACGTCCGGCTGGTGCGTGCGTCCGCAGGGCCTGTATCTCATCACGATCCCGATGTAACCCAGTTCTCCCATGGGTGGCGACTTGCCCGCATAACGCGGGCTTTTTTATCCCCTTTCCCAGACTCCGCAGAGGAAATCATGATTACGATTGCAAACGCATCCCGGCAGCACCACAACTTCAATTATCGTATTCCCGGCGCGATGCAGACCACGTTGGTCAAAATTCCGTCCGGCACCCAGGTCCAGATCGGCAAGGACTTTGGCGTCAACGAAAAGGAGGCCATCGTCAGCCAGTTGCAGCGCATCGGCGCACGCAGCCGCTCCGAAATGCTGACCAAGCCAGATCCGCGTTTCCGTGGGCTCGTCTACAGCATGGACAAGCCGCTGAACGAGGACGATCTCATGGCCACCGCCGACACGGTTATTGACGGGGCCGATATCACGTCCGCGCAAGAAATGATGCAGTCCGTCCTGGGTGCCGACCGGGCACTTGAGTCCGTCAACGGCGGCGCTCGTCGGGGCCGTTCATCCGGATTGGAGATCAAAACCACCGACACCAAGGGCAAGGTAACGGGCGAGTTCGCCACCGATTTGGCGGTCGACCCCAGCGCCCCCGCCGCGAAGCTACCCCGGTAAGTCATGGCCTTCGTCACCCCCGGCACTCCCAATCTGGCGGACTTCCTCACGTTCGCCCAGGCTCAAGGGGTTCCTGCGGGTGAAATACCTGCGGCAAACGGCACGCAGTTCCAGCCGCAGTGGGCACTTGATGACGCAATCGACCGCGTGATCGGGCAGAACACGGTGGCGCAATCCTCCCAGGTCATGCGCTACGTCATGGCCGTATATAACCTCGCGCTCCATGAATGGATCATGCAGGGAGATGATATTTTCCCCCTGACGTTTTTCGCCACGCAGCGCGCCCAATACAACGTGTTCGCCTTCGTCCCCGGCGTCATCAACAGCGCCGGAGATCAGGGGACGGACGGCGACATAACGGTCCCGGACGCGCTCAAGGGGTTGACCTTGGCGGACCTGGAGTTGATCAAAACCCCATGGGGCATGCGATACGCGCAATACGCCCAGCGGTACGGCCCCAACATCGTGGTGATGGTATGAGCGCGACATTGCATCTTGGCGTCGTGGACGTGGCCTATAGCGACCCGGAAACAGAGGGAGCTACCACCACGTTTGAAGTCGCCGAGAGGCTGGAGCGTGAATACGACGTCATGGGCGTGTTCGTCGGCGCTCACAAAAAAGAGATCACCAAGGCCCTGACTCAGCGCTATGCCGGGATCATCAACACCGTGGCCAACGGAGGCCCGAAGCCGGATCGCAAGCACATCCCCATGCCCAAGATCGACAGCGCATTCAGGGATTATCTGAGCGCCGACGAATGGCAGTCCATTACCGGACGCGTGATCATGGCGGCGCGAATGGGCGTTTCGCACCGATTCAAAAACGCCGACAACAAATTCATCACGGCGAAGAGCATCGCGGAAGGGAAGGATCAACCGGCGACGATGGTGCTCAAAAAGCCGCGCGGACCGAGGCCCGCTTTCATCGACACCGGCTTATATTCCGCCAGCTTTAGAAGCTGGCTAACCTTCTGACATGAGTACAGCCACAGAAGCCGCAGCCTCCGGCAGCGGGCTGCAAGCGGTACTCGACAGCGCCCTCAACGTCCTGAGCGGCGACCAGACCCTGACATTCACGCAGTACACAAAGCAGGTGATCGCGCAGGACGGGTTTGTGTTCTGGGTGGCTGGCGGCACAACGCTGACTGCCAGCGGGAGTCTGCATTACGGGACCACGCGCGAACAGGAAGAGGATCAAACGCTCGGCGTCAACGCCGTGGTGTTCAGTAGCGAGCAGGAGATAACGGCGTTCAACGCCATCGGCGCAGGCACACTCTGGATCGCCGAATGGCAAGCGCCGGATGGAGCAACGATCCAGATCGCGTTCAGCAGCCGGGGCGCTCTGTATAAAGAAGCGGGGGTCTACCATTACGCCGGGTTCGCGGTATATCCGGCGCTTCAGTCGCAGCTTGTCAACAGCGCCGCCGACCTGCCGACCGGCCCGATAGTCAGCAACAGCGTGCCGCTGTGGATTTACGCGCTGGCCAACCTGTCGAGCCTGCCATGGGTGCAGTCGGCGGATTATACGGCATATGACTCATTCCTTCTTCCGGAGAACCTCATTCCGCCTTATATCTCGGTGCATGTAGAACCGGGACTCACCGATGCCGTGCAGCCTTTTCCAAGCTACAACTGGGTACAAGGCGGAGGGCAGCTATCCGGCCAGCAACTCATGCGCGACCGGGTGCGATTGACGCTGTATGGGCTGAACAACCAACAGGCCCAGCAGCTTTTGACGGGCATCATCGAATGGAGCGTGGCCACGGAATATTGGGGGTTCGCTACGAATCCGGCGATTCAGGACGAAAAGCGCCCACAGACCGAGATTGCGGCGCTGGCCATGAAAAAAACCATTACCTGCGACATCAATTATTTCCAGGGCGCGGCGGACATGATCGCCCGCGAGTTGATTCTTTCCGCGTCCATCTCATTCCAGGTCAACGAGGCATAACGCATGGCAGCCATCAAATATTACGCAGGTGAACAGGGATCGCACAGCACCCTGAATATCACCGCGCCCACCGTCATCTATGCCCGCATGGGCAAAGTGTTCAACGTCTCGATTCTGGTCAGCCCAACGGCGGCGGGCGGCGTTTATGACGCCGCGACCACTGCCGGTGCTGTCCAGGCTAACCAATGCAACGTCATCCCCGCTGCTGCTACCGGCATCATCGCGTGTAATGGCGAGTGGGTATTCAACGGCCTTTTGATCGTACCCGGCACCGGCGGCGCTGTTTCCGTCTGGTGGCTGTAATTTCCAACCACTGAAAGAGGATAGCATCATGCCCAATAAACCCGCTTGGTCCGCCGATACCGGCACCTACGTCGCAGGCAACAATTCCGCGCTGAACATCACCGCAACCACGCTCGTCAAATCCACTCCGGGCCGTCTCGCGTCCATCAGCGTCCTAGTTGCCGGAACCACGCTGGGCAGCGCCAACGACGCCGCCACAACCGCCGGAGCCGCTGCCGCGAATCAAATCCTGGTGATCCCCGAAGCCGTCACCACCGAGCCGCTCGTCATCAACTGGCCCTGCAAATCCGGGATCGTCATCACTCCCGGAACCGGCCAGACCCTCGCGGTCAGCTACAGCTAAGGAGTGACCCATGGCCACCACCAACACCACACGCATCGTCAACTTGTCGGCGCAGGTGCTCTATGCGCCGCAGCCCTCCCAGCTACAGCAAAGCGGCGCAGTGGTGTCGGTGGGAGGCACTACGCTGACGGCTGGAAGTTACCAGTTTTGCGCCAATGCCACCGCTCTCCCTGCCATATTGAGCACGGCAGGCAATTACGCCGAACTCAACAATATGGCGGATACATTCGTCGCGCAGGGAAATCAGGTGGGCTTTTATGTGTTGGAACTCGGCGTCAACGCAGATGTCGTGACGCAGATCAACAGCCTGCAAACCTGGATCACGGCCAATCCCAAGGTTTTCTACGCCTATCTCACCCCGGCTGATTGGGACATCGACGGCGAGGAAGTCGGCAGCATCACCTACCCGGCCAACACCGCGACCTACACCACGGCACCCACCGTCACCATTGCCGCGCCAACCGGCACGGGGGGCGTGCAAGCCACGGCAACCGCGCAGATCAACACCAGCGGGGCGTTGACGGGGATCACCATCACCAATCCCGGATATTACCCCGATCAAATTGCCCCCACGGCCACCTTGAGCGCGGCGACCACGGGCACTTCTCCCACGCTGACGGTTAATCTCGTCAATGAGTTCGCCATCATGGCCAACAACTATGCCGGGCCGACCGCCAAAACGTACTTTTTCGGCACCACCACGTCTCAGACGATCACCAACTACCTCACGCAATCCGGCAGCCCAGGCAGCGGACCCAAGTCGCTTTTCATGACCTGCGTTTCTCCCGTCGCGCCTTCCAGCGAGTTCACGGCGGCGATGCCTTTCTACCGCTGGCTGGTGAACAACCCAGGTCCCGCGCAGAATTTGCAGCCCATGGCGTTTCAGTTCGCCTATGGCGTCACCCCGTGGCCAGCGTCCGGGTACAGCACCGAGATCGACACGATTCTCACCAACTATGGCAACATCATCGGCACCGGAGCGGAGGGCGGCATCCCCACGGCTTGCCTGTTCAAAGGCAAGACCATGGACGGCGAGCAGGCGCAATTCTGGTATGGGGCGGATTGGGCGCAGATCCAAAGTCAGCAGGCGGTTACGGCAGCGGTCATCAATGGCAGCAACCAACAGCCTCCGCTCATTTATGACCAGCACGGCATCAATACGCTCCAGTCCGTCGCGCAGGGCGTGCTCAACACGGGTGTCAAATACAAATGCATCCTGTCCGGCACCGTGACCGCAACGCCTTTTTACACCTACGTCACCGACAACCCGGCCAATTACAAGGCGGAGATCTACGGCGGCATGAGCGCCAGCATCACCGGGATCGCCGGGTTCCTGGAGATCGACTATACCATGACCATCTCGGAATTCGTCGCATAAGGAGCGCATGATGGCAACCAATCCGCAAGTCCCCCAGGGGTCCATGAACCGGGTACGGTGCAGCATCGTCGTGCCCGGAATTCCGACCCTCAACATCACCAGTTCCTACATGAGCAAGCGGTTCGCGAAACTCACATGGGATGGCCGCATCGTTTACCAGGACGAGACGGCGACGGGATTCGTCAACTCTCCAGAGCCCTACATCGGCGGCGAGATCAGCGTGGGGATCCTCCGCACTCAGCCGCTGGCCATTGCATGGGTCCGGCAGTTCGAAGATACCGGCGTGCTGGGTGAAGTAGTGATCCACTCTGACACCAGCGCCTTTCCGGCCCGCACCATTGACAACGCCTCCATCATCACCTGCGACCCGGAGGCATTCGATGGCCTGGACGCAACCGTGCATGTCATGATTCGCGGCGTCTACTACATCAACAACAGCCTGTGGAATCTCCTGTAATGGCCACCATCAACGATGATTTGAAGTTGGTATTGCCCATCACCGACAACGTGCGGGCCTATCACTCCCCTATCAGCCGGGAGGTGTTCGAGCAGAATTTCCGAGTCCTGGCGGCCACCAAGGCGGCGCTATTTTCCAAGGGTTCGCAGTATGCCGCCTCCGTGGGTACGACCGTCGCGGCATTGACGCTCTTGGACGAGGGCAAGCGACTGGCCGAGGACGAGGAAGGCGACGGCGGCGCGAATGCTCTGCTTCTGGAGATCAAGCGCCTCACCACCATCCTTTGCGCGTCCGCAAATGGATACGATCAGATCCCCGTGGATGTCGCCATCAAGCAAGGGGCCATCGACGCGGACGACTGGCGGGAGGTGGAGGCGACCCTTGTTTTTTTTACGTCCATCTATGCGCTGGCGAAAAAGGCGCAGAGGAAACCGGCGATGGACTGGATTTGCTCGATCACGGGGGGATCATCGACTGCGTTGACGCCCGTGGAGTACGCGGCTTCCTTTCCGACCTCGAAGACGGACGACGCTACCGAAACGAGGGAGGGATCATCGGTACCTGTTTAGCTCTGGCCAGCGTCATGCCGTCGGTAATCACGGCGTCGGTGCAGATCGCAAAAGACAAGGAATGGCTGCCGGATGACGAGCCGGAAGGGCCTTATCGCTCCGGCAGGGAATACCGGGAGCGGTATATCACGGAAACCATGAGACGCGCGCTGGGAGGCTGAGATGTCCGAAAAATCAGTCATCGACATCGACGTCCACGACGCGGCGTTTCAGGCTTTCCTCAAGGCGTTTCTGGAGTTCTCCGACTCGCTGTCTGACATCCCCCGCGATTGGGCGAAGGTGGACAAGGCCATCGGGGCCACGGCTCCGAAAATGCGCAAGGTCAACGGCGAATCGGAAAAGTCCGCAAAGGCCGTAGCCAAGGGTATAGATCAGGCTACCAAGGCTCAGAAGGGACTGGAGAAGGCGACGGGGAGAAGCGCCGCGGCCATGTCGCGGCTAGGCAAAGAGGCCAAGCAGGTAGGCCATGTCCTAAAATCCATTGCCGGATTCGCCATGAAGTTCTCGGCCATCGGGATGGGATTGACAGGCATCGGCGGGGCGGCATCGTTGTTCGGGATCACGGATCTCGCATCCACCGCCATGAACCGCCAGAAGTCGGCGCGCGGCATGGGCATGACCATCGGTCAGCAGACGGCGCTGAAGAATTATGGATCACGGCTATTCAATGATCCATTATCTGTAGCGCAACAGGCGGCGGAGGCCAAGTCGAATCCGCAAGCGGCGATCCCTTTTGAAATGCTGGGATACTCCTACTCTCAAGTTTTGCGCCGCAGCGTGCCTTCCCTGGTGTTTGGCTCGGCGCGACGGGAAAAGGCGCTGATAGGCAGTAATCCGCAAACGGCGATCATGTACGCGCAGAATACCGCGCTCGGTGCCATCGCCAGCCCGTCCGATTTGTTGAGGCTCCAGCGCACCAGCAACGGAGCCATCAACGCGGCGCAGGCATCCTACCGAGCCGCCGTGCCAAAGGATGAGATCGCCCGCGCTGCCGCAGACCGGGACGCGCTGATGATCCAGCAAGTGCGCCAATCCGAGTGGGAGATCGAGCGATCTCTGATTGCCGCGCTGTCCAAACTGTCGCCGGAAATCTCCAAAGCGAGCAAAGGGCTGGCCCAGTTCGTCTCCGGCCTGATCGACAGCAAGCCGGTCGCGCATTTTATCTCGCACTTGGGAACGGAACTGCAGAATTTAGAAAGCTACCTGGAATCAAAATCTTTTCAGTCCGCGTTGATGAAATTTGGCTCCGGCGTTGAACTGGTGGGGGCGGAAATCTGGGCGGTTGCGCAGAAATTAAAATTTCTGCTTCCACATCAGCCTGCCGGTCAACATGGCAACAGCAAATTCAAAAATCCTAAGTCCAATCCGTACAACTGGAATGATCATGCCAAAGGGTTTCTTGGTTTTGGTTATGACAAATACGAAGGGCCACTTTATTACAAAACGAACCCTGACAATCCCGCGAATAAGGCTGGCCTCTATACCAATCCATCCGATTGGCGAAAATATAACGATCCGGGGAATATAGACCCAGCCTTTCACGGGCATAATGCCTACAAAAAATTCCGGTCGATGAACGCCGGGTATAGGGCGATGGTGGGGATTGTGCGAGGGTATAAAGTGCCTAGCACTGTCAATTCTATTACGGCCATGTATGAAGCTGGAGGCAAGCAAACCCCGTTGGCGATGGCTCATGCTCACCAAATCTCTAAGTGGATGGGCGTGCGCGGCAATCAAAATATCAATCTGTCCAACCCTGCCGTCGTATCCGGCCTGGTAGCTGGACTCGCTGAATTCGAGCAGCACCATATGCGCGGATACGCGCAATTAAAACAGGCCATAGTGCAGGCCGTGGTGGAAGGCATGTCCAAGGCTCAGGTCCATGTGCATACGCCCTCCGTGGCTACCGGATCGCATCCGGCGCTGTCCCACTACGCGGCGTCCAGATAATGGGCATCCTATCGACCGCCGCGCGCGATGTTTACGACATGGCGTTCCAGATCTCGCCCATCATCCTCACGGGCGGGATCGCGTCAAACATCGCGGGGGGAGCTTTGCCCATCGTTGGGCTCATGGGCAGCGTGGCCAGCGTTGCCCAGGGCATCATCACCAACGGCGCGTCCCTGCAGGACTTCCCCTTTCGATTCGTGCCATTGCCGGGATCGACGCCTATCCAGAACTCGGTGGCCACCTATCCGTTCGCCAACCGCAAAGTAGCCGCAAACGCGGTTATCGAAGAGCCCAAGCGCCTGTCCATGCGGATGATCTCGCCAGTGAATACTCAGGGCGGCTATCTCACCAAGCTCGCCATATTCACCAGCCTCGTGGACTCCATCCAGACGCACATCGACAATGGCGGCACGTTCACCGTGGCGACGCCCTCCATGCTCTGGACGGATTTGTTATTGCTCACCATCAGCGATGTCACCGGGTCCGAAACCAAGCAGCAGCAGACCTCGTGGCAGTGGGACTTCTTCAAGCCGCTGATCACGCAGGCTGCGGCAAAGCAGGCGCTGGGAGGGCTAGCAAACGCGATGCAGGGCGGTTCCAAGATCACCTCGCCATCCTGGTCTGGCTCCATCAACTCTGCCATCGGCGGCGTGACCGGAGCGTATAACGCGGGAATCGGCGGAGTCATCGGGCAGATCGGGCGCGTGCTATGACGACCTATATCGGGGTCAACATCAACGACAACGCGTCGCCCCCATGGTCCGGGTCCATGACTCTGGACGGGAACACCTACAAGGCCCAGGTGGTTTGGAACATCGCCGGGCAACGCTGGTACATCAGCATTTCCGATAGCGGCGGAGACGTGGTGTGGTATGGGCCGCTGATTGGCTCGCCATTGGATTACAACATCTATCTGGCTCCGGGAATATTCACCGCTTCCACGATCCTTTATCGGTCGGACACGGGCAACCTGGAGGTGAATCCGTGAGTGGGCGCTGGTACGAATTGACACTCACCCCGGCAACGGCTCCCGGCGTTTCCCCCATTCAGTTTGGCGCGGTGACTACTGCGGCGAACGGCACAACCAATATTGGTAACACCACTACGCAACCTCCAGCGGCAGGCGTGCGCCAGTGGGGTTCCAATCTGGGCGGCACATTCGACCCGGCAGCCCAGAACATCGAATTTGACGTGCTCACGACGCCATACGACGAGCCTACGGGATCATCCGTGGTGATCCTGCAAGGCCCGGACCTGGACGATCTCACGCAGGCGCACCAGTTCGCCGGTTACACGCTCACGCTCAAGGCGGGGATGAAAGACGGCCTGCCGCTGTCGGCTGACCAGGGCAAACCAGGCCTGATCTTGCAAGGCGTCGTGGTGCAGGGGTTCGGCAATTGGGTCGGCACCGACATGGAACTGGCGTTCGTCATCACCGCCGGGGTTGCCTATGACTACGAAAACCCCGGTAATCTCGTGCTGCATTGGCAGTCGGGACAGCAGTTGACCGACGCTTTGACTCTGACATTCAAGACGGCATTCCCCGCCTTGGTCCCTGACATTCAGATCAGCCCTTCGCTGGTGCTGCCGTATACCGAGACGGGCATGTATTCGAGCCTCTCGGAATTGTCTCGATCTGTCCGGGCGATCACGCGGCCCATGAATATCGCGCCGAATTATCAGGGCGTGCGGATATGGGTGCATGGCAACAAGATCATCGCCAGGGATTTTACCGTATCGTCCGGGCGTTCTCCGGTGCAGATCAATTTCAATGATCTCATCGGTCAGCCCACATGGATCGCGCAAAACACGATTCAGATCGTCACGGTGCTGCGCTCCGACGTGGTAATGGGCGGCCATATCCTCATGCCCAAGAATTTGCCTTATGGGCCTGGGACGATCACCACGAGCCCCAGCCTGCAGAACAGTTACCAGAACTTCCAGGCGAGCTTCACGGGGTCTTTCGTGGTTACGAAAGTGCGGCAGATAGGAAACTCCCGCAATTCCGATGGACAGCAATGGGTGACGGTCATCGAGGCGATTGCCAACAAGTACGTCTCCGAGGCGCCGCTATGAGCAGCGGGTACTTCGACAAGCTATGGCTGCAACATAGCGTCAATGAGACGGCCATCCGCCGCGCCATAGAAACCATCGCCCTGCGCGGGAAGTCGTTGCCTTGCCGGATCATCGAGGTGGTGGGGCAGATCGTTACCGTGGAGTTTGACGTGGATTCCGCGCCGTGGACGTTGCCGCCCGTCACCATCCCCGTGGCCAGCAGCCCTTACGATTACGTGCCCTATCAGTTGGGCGATACCGGACTTACGATGCCTGCGGACGTGTACCTCGGCGGAATATCCGGCTTGGGCGGCGGCACGGCGGACATGTCCCGGCGCGCCAATCTCACGGCGCTGGTGTTCGTGCCGGTTGGCAAGCAGTCGTTCACGCCGACCAATGTCAACGCCCGCATCATCCAAGGCCCGGATGGCTGGATCGCGCAGACGACGCAGGGGAACACACCGTGCAATATCGTCGGCAATCAGCAGGGCATCACGCTGACTTACGGGAGTACGCAGATCGCCATGAACGCCACGAGCATCACCATGACGGCAGGAGGGCAAACCGTGACGCTGAATAGCTCCGGGTTCGATATCGGCGGCATCCTGTTCGGCACGCATACCCATTCCTACCTGCCGGGCACGGGGACGCAGACCGATACGGGCGTTCCGGTATGAGGGTATGGGGCCGCACAACCGACGCCAACGGTGTAAAAACCTGGGTGGAGGTTTCCACGGACGCCAATGGGGACAACTCCGCGGTGTATATCACTTGGTTGGCCCAGGTGCTCAAGCTCAATCTGGGCGAGTCGCCGTTCTGGGCGGATTGGGGCATCCCGCAGTACCAAACCATCATGACGCAAGTGTACCCGGACTATTACTCCATGCGGATTCAGCAGCAATTCGCGACGCTGTTCTCGGCGCTCACCATCATCCGGGTGCCACAGACGTTCCCGCCCGTCTATAACGTCAACGCGGTGACCAAGTCCGGGTACGTCTACCCCTTGATACAGGTGCCCACATGACCATATCCCCTATCGCCATCCCGCTGATCATGACCAGCGCCGGGCCGCAGCCTACGCCGCCCTCCACGCTGCGGAATGCCGTATTACAGGCCGTGGCCGCAGCGGTGCCGGATTACACGGCGAACCTGTCCGGCACACTGATCGAGGACATCCTGAGCACCCAGATGGGGGCCTTGGTGACGATGGATCAAGCTCGCGTGGATTCGGTGGATAGCGTGAGCCCTGCGCAAGCGACGCCCACCATCATTCAGGCGCAAGGCGCTATGTTCGGAATACCGCAGGGCACGACGAATAACGCCAGCGCCAATGTGCAATTCTCCGGGCTGTCTGGCGCAGTCATCCCGGCTGGCACAGTGGTGTCGGACGGGACGAATCAGTACGCCATCCAGACTGCTGCGGTGATCGCCAGTACGGGCGTATCGCAGTTGGTGCTGGCCGTCGCGACGACGTTCGGCACTTGGGCGATACCGGCGAACTCCATTACCACCATCGTCACGTCGCTGCCAAAGAGCTTCAACGCGACGGTGACGAATCCCGCGACCGGAACGCCCGCCACCAGCGCGCAAACCGTGCAGGGGTATCGCGGGACGATCTTCGGGGCGTTTAACCATGTGGCGCAGGGAGTGCCTGGATACATCACCGAACAGATCAACCTAGTTTCCGGAGTGAATCCACTACTCACCAGCGTCCAGCAGGTAACAGGCGGCTGGAAGGTGCTCTGCGCGGGCGGCGATCCGGTAGCGATGGCGGGGGCCATTTATTTGTCCGTGCTGGATCTGAGCACCATCGTAGGGTCGAGCGATTCCGCCATTAATGTGATCGAGTCCGTTTTCGATGGGCCAAATAGTTATAGTGTAACGTTCGTTACTCCCGTGCAGAACGCTGTGACGATGAGCGTCGAATGGACCACGAATATTGTCAATTTCGGCGCGGGGAGCATCGTCAACGGGCTGGCGACGCCTGCGCTGATATCGTACATCAACAGCTTGGGCACCAATCAGCCCATCAATCTGGGCGTGGCGCAGCAGGTCTTCACCAATGCCGTGGCGAGCATGTTGCCAGCGGCGGCGCTGTCCGGCATCGCGTTCACCGTGCTGATCAACGACGTGCAGACTTCTCCCGGTGCGGGCTTGCAGATCATCCCGCCGCCCACCACGGACGGGTATTTCTATTGCACCCCGTCCGGCGTTACCGTGGCGCAGCAATAAATGAGCATCGAGTCTTTCGCACAAGCGCCGATCCAGTCGCCGCCGAAGTCTTATCTCTACGCGCAATACTCGGACGATGAGTATGTGCAGGCATTCGTGGATGCGTTCAACGCCATCGCGCAGGGCTATCTGGATTGGTTCAACGCGACTCCGCTTTCTGTCTACACCGATTCGTCCATTTCCGGGGCGCTTTTGGACTGGATCGCGCAGGGCGTCTACGGGATCACGCGCCCATCCATATCCTCCGAGACGACTACCGAGTACGGCGAATGGAATACCGCGCCTTGGAATACCGTTCCGTTCAACGGCTTCGTCATCGACATCTCCGGCGGCATTCAGGTGGCGTCCGACGACGTGTTCAAGCGGTTAATGACGTGGATATTGTATCGCGGCGATGGGGTGCAGATGACGATGCAATGGCTTCGCCGCCGGGTGGCCCGATTCATCTACGGGACTGGCGGCACGGACATTGATCTGGGGCTGCTGCAAAACATATCCATTGCCGCTGGCGCTGGCGCTACGTCGAACATCATAGCGGGCACCAACTCGGCGGCGACCAACAGCATGGCGACCAACAGCGCCAAGCCGAAAAGCGGATCGGCGGGCGCTTCCATCTACAACATCACCATTCCCAATCTCCCGGCTTCCCAATCGTTTCTGGCGCTGGTGAAGGCCGGGATGATCCCCATGCCCATGCAGTTTGACTTCGAGGTGACCATCGCATGACGACTTTCGTTTTTGCCAATAACGTCAACACCACGCTGAGCGCCGCCATCACCACGACGGACACCAGCATCACCCTCGCCAGTTCGGCCAATCTGCCGACATTGGCGAGCGGGCAGGTCATGCCGCTCACCCTGTCCAACAATCCGGGGTTGACCGCCTATGAAATCGTGTACGTGACGGCCATATCCGGCGCGACGCTGACGGTCGAGCGAGCGCAGGAGGGAACCACGGCGCAGGCATGGTCCACAGGCAGTTATGCCTACGCGACGCAGACGGCGCAGAGCACGCAACCAGCGCTGGGGTTTACGCCCGCATCTCTGGCGCAGATCATCGAGGCCGCTAACGTGGTTGGCTACGGTGCGGACCCGACCGGGGTGAAAGATTCGTCCGTGGCATTCCAAAACGCCTTCAATAGCGGATTCGCTCCGTCCATCCCGCCCGGCACCTACAAGATCGGAACGCTGCTTACGGCCAATAGCGGCTTGCGGATTTATGGCGCTGGCAGTCAGGTGTGTATCATCAACGCCAGCACCAACGGCTTCCTTTCGGCCACTCTGGGCACCCCACAGGGCATTGAGATTGAGGGCTTGACGATCAATCAGGCCACGGCGAGCACCACAGGCGGGACCGGCGTGTCGGTCACGGCCACGGTAGCGAATGCCGGGCAGCCCATCTTCCGGGACGTGGTGTGGGGATCGAATCAGAACAACAGCACCAGCACGACCGGCGCGTTTTCTACCAACTGCGCTCTGATGAGCACGAATGGCGCCTATTTCGAGGGCTGCCAGTTCACGGGGCCTGGAGCGCCCACTGATGCCACGGTTCACGTCACCATCAACGGTACGTCGTCGCTTGTATCATTTCAGACGGTATTCAATGCGTGCGTATTTACCCTAGGAACGACAGCCATCTATGTCGGAAATGGCACAACTTCCTACGTGCAGGGTGTTCACGCTGTAGGATGCCAATTCATATCCATACATGATTATGTGGGATTCTGGAATAACAGCATCTATGGTTATTTGGCGGACTCATTTAAGTTTGTCGGGTGCTTAATGGGGACCAATAACAACGCGGTAGGGATCTACGCAAACAATGTTATGCACGTTTCAATTATCGGAAACTATTGCCTGCCAGCAGTCCACGAAATAACGAACTGTTCTGGTGTAATATCCGGGAATGATTTTTATGCAGGGAACGACACGACAATAACCGGAATAACCGTTTCCGGTTCTGGAAACGGCGGAGGAATGGTGATTTCCGGGAACGAGTTCTTCTCGTTCAATGGTACTGGTGGGATGCCGATGAACATCAGCGGAACCGGCAACACCATTGGCCTGAACGGTTACACAAGTTGCAACTCCAACACCATCGCGGCTGGGAACATTGTAGCGGATGTAAATCCGGCGGACGGGTCGATGACGCTGCCTGTTCCGCTGAAGCTCAACACCACCCAATTCGGAATCACCCCTCTTCTGTGCGGGCGGCAACGCGCAAACGGGGCTGACACGATCATGTTGGAGGCAAACACTACTGCCAGCCCGACCGGGTACTTCCTGCGATTCGTCAACTCCGGGAATACGGCCAACGTGTTTGCGGTGGATATCAATGGTAATGCGACGGTCGGCAACGTGTCTCTGGCCAACCCCGCCACCAACCCAGAGGGGGCCGTTCAACTCGCCCAAGTCAGCACCGTAACCCCACAGGTCATCAAATACGGAGGCGGCGGAACGGCGGCGAGCACCACCTACGGCACTACGGTCACATTCGCTTGCCCAACAGCAGGATTCATGGACATCAGCGCCACCTGGCAGAACGGTGAGCTGGTGGGATTGGGCGATGTGACCGAGGAAATCCTCGTCAACGGCGTCGTGATCGAGTCGGACGGCAGTGGCGGTGGCAATTCGTGGTCCATGTATGGCACCGCAGCCGTATCCGCAGGCACCAACACCGTGACCGTGCAATATGTCGTGGGCACTACCGCACTGGCGACGGCCATCTTCATCCGCGCCCTTGCCACATTCCTGCCGAACCCGTAAGGAGCCGCCATGACGCAATTCGTTTTTGCCAACAACATCAAGACGCAGTTGGCCGATGCGGTAACGGCCACCGATACGGTATTGACGCTCGGGTCATCGCTGGGCCTGCCGACGCTGGCAACGGGAGAAATGATGCCCGTGACGCTGGTGTCGCTGACCAGCACGGAAATCTGCTACGCGACGGTCATCAACGGGGCGAATCTCACGGTACTGCGCGGGCAGGAGAATACCGCCGCGCAACCGTGGGCGGTTGGGGCTACGGTTATTGTGACACCGACGGCGGGGACGGTAGCGCCCGTCAACGGCAATCCTGACAACGAATTTCAGGTTGCCCCGGCTCAGAATCCGGCGGATGCGGTGCAACTGGCGCAGGTGTCGCAGGCGTTGCCTTTGGCCGGCACGGCAAGTTCCACTTCGCTGACGGATTTAACCGCTACGACGGCGACGTTCACCGCGCCAAGCAATGGCTATGCCATGATTTTCGGCTATGGGCAATCATCCACGGCCAACGTCGATGGCGGCCCCGTCAGCGGCGGCCTGAGCGCGTCCCTGGCTGGCATGGTTCCATTGGCTGCACTACGCAATACGGCCTACACCTCGTATGAAACCGCATACCTGCCCATGACTGCCGGGCAGGAGTCCACATTTTCATTCAACATGCAAACGAACACAGCGGGCGCTCTGGATGCGTTCGTGACCGTGATGTTTATCCCGACCCCGTAAAGGAGCAAGACCATGGCAGCGAAAAGCTATTATGCAATCACCCAGCTCGACAAGGCGATGTTGCAGGCTGGGGCAGTGACGTTCCCGGCTGATTTTTACGTTGCGCTGATCCAGGCCAGCGCGGGAACATGGACGGCATCCACGGCCTACACGGCGGGGCAGACGATCTTGCCGGACACGGCCAACGGGCACATATACCAGTGCACCACGGCGGGCACTTCCGGGACCACCGAACCAGTATTCCCGACAACTGCGGGCGGCACAGTGACGGATGGAACGGCGGTATGGACCGAAGCGACGGATATCATCGCGGGCGGGTCGATCACCGAGGTCAGCGGCGGAGCGTATGCGCGGGTGACCTACGCTAGTAACGCCACCAATTGGCCCGCGCCGACGAATGGGGCCACCAGCAACGGTAGCGTGATCACCTTTCCGACGAGCACGGCATCGTGGGGGCTGATCTACGGATTCGCGTTGTTCGATGCCTCTACGGCGGGCAACCTGTGGCTGTGGGGCGAGCTGACCACTCCTGTCAGCATCGCGTCCGGCACCACGCCCCAGTTCAACGCCAACCAGTTGACTTACACGGATAGCTAACCGTGGCCATCACCCTCCGCAGCACGTCCTCCAATACGCTGACGGCGGCTGGGACCAGCATCACGGTCTCTGCACCCGCTGGACTGACGGCGGGGGACGTGATGTATGCGGTGGTGGAGAGCCTGGACAGCACGATTACTGCACCATCTGGATGGGTGCAGGATGTGGCTGCGGCATCCATTCCGGGAGGGCTTACCAATCATCTAAACACATTTTACAAAGTAGCCACGGCAACAGAACCGACAACCTACACATGGTCTGAGGCATCTTCCAGTATTTTTTCCGTTTCGATTGCCGATTATGAGGGGGTAAATAATACCACACCATTGAATGTGGCAGGTGTTGGAACAGGTGGGCAATCTACCGCTTCCCCCGCATTCCCGTCGATTACCACCACTGCGGCGGGGTGCCGAATATTAATCGGGCTTGCCCAAAACGGGGGTGCATCAGTCACCTTTACGACCCCTACCGGATACACGCAAGAAGTTGCGAGCGCCTACGGATATTACGCCCAAACATTCATCGCCGACGCTACGCAATCGGCTGCGGGGGCTACCGGTACCTTAACTGGGACCATTTCCGCGTCGGAACCATTGGCCACCTTCACGGCGGCGCTGAATCCGGCTCCGCCAGTCCAAGCGTTAAGCGGCCCCATGACGGGATCGGCCACATCATCCGCATCCGTCCGATTGCTGGCGATCCTGTCTGCGCTAGCCAAGGGAGACGCGACTGCGACCGCCCAGATCGAGCGGATCATGGGTATACCCGCAACGGCCAATGGAAGGGCATCGTTATCCGCTGCCATTACCCGGCTGGAACGAATGGCGGCATCGGGGGCCGGGGATGCGACGCTACAGGCAACGCTGTTGCTTGCACGGTCCATCGTCGGGGCAGCGAGGGGGGATTCATCGGCCAATGCGGAGAGCCTGGAATTATTTGCCAGACTGGCGGCGACGGCATCCGGCAGAGCGACGGCACTAGCGGCACTCCGGCAATTGATCTACCTAACGGCAACAGGCGCAGGATCGTCGTCGCTTCGTGGATCTCTCTACCAATCGCTAGGTCTGGCAGGACTATCTCGCGCCCAGGCATCCGCCACCGTCTCCATGACACGGTTGATGCTCATGGATGGGACTGCGACATCACAAGCCCGCGCATCCGGTGGCATTACCCTGCTGGCCTACCTCACCGGATCGGCGTTGGCGGAAGCAGCGGCAACCGGGAAAGTGCGGCTGGAAATGCTGCTGTCCGGCGCGGCAAATAGTGCAGGGACAGCGGGGGTCGGGAAAGTCTCCGCGCCCGTGGTTGGCGCGGGAGTAGGTACATCCATCGGTTCCGGCTCGATGGACCTGCTGGCACAACTCAAGGCCAGCGGCGTTTCCATCGGCAGCGCAAACGGAACCATTTACCAGGAGCGGCTATTAGAAGCCGTGGCCGCGTCGGTATCGCTATCGTCCGGGAGGCTCTATCTACAGGCAGAAATCAGCGCACAGTCCATAGCGGAAGCCCGTGCATTCGGAACGCTGGCGTTGATGTTCCACCTGTCCGGCAACGCAATCGGGCAGGCATACGGATCAGCGACGCCACCCAATCTAATATTCACGCTCATACCGGACAAGCGGTTCTTCGTCGAACCGCTGGCGGATTATTTCTATTCGGAGCCGCCTGCCGGTTATTATCTCGTCGAACCGCTGGCGGATTATTTCTATTCGGAGGGCCGCATGTCGCAAACGTTCAGCAGCAAAAATCCATTGGCCACCCGTACTGCGACCATGAGCGCCGTGCCCAATCTGGACGCGGGGGAAACGCTGACGGGCATCAATAATGTATCCGTGGCGCTGGTGGAGGGAATCGATCCCAATCCTGCCGCGATCATTGCAGCCACCCCTACGCCAGCCATCAATGCGGTAGCCATTACCGTGGACACCAAATCTGGCCCGGTGAGCATCGCCGCTGGCATGGCAGTGCAACTGGTGCTGGTGGGCGGCAACGACGGCGCGAAATATCTGATCACCGTCGAATGCTCCACCAGCAATTCGGAAAAGGTGTTGGCGCTTACCGCCATTCTTCCCGTCAGCATTTACGCATAAAAGGACTTAGCATGGATCATATCCCACACGGATTTCTTGACGGCGTCATTGTCGTTTTTCTGTTCGTCCTTTCGATCATCATCAACGCGCTCCGAAGTACGCTGTCGCAATCGAGGGAGGAACAAAAGGAGTTGAGCAAGGCCATCAATACGCTCAGCCTCACCATCGGGCGCGATTACGTGACACGGGCGGAAGTGGAAAAAACGACCGATGAACTGTGGGTCGGCGTCAACAAAACCAAGGAGGACGTTTCCTCCGTATCAAACCGAGTGACGCGCATCGAGTCGCAGCGCCATGATGGGAGGACGCCATGGCGGCAGGAGAAGGGATGAGCACCGTATCCGAGGTCCATGAGGAAAAGGAAACCCTCTCGGTGGATGTGGAGATTCCCGGCCATGCGCCGCGTGGTGCTGCGACGCCACTGTTCATCCGCACCAAGAAAATGCTGGTGGAGCGCGTCGGTGGGCGCTGCTACGTCTGCAACGGCACCGAGGCCGAGGTAGGGCCATTACAGGCCCACCATTACCCAGTCGAGCGCAGCCTAGCAACGGCCTGGGACTGGCCGCGCTTCATTGCCGACTGTCAGGCTGGGAAGTGGGGCGTGTACTGCCAAGCCTTCCATTGGGCCGGATTCGACCCAGCAAAAGACCCATACCAGTTCGTCGATGACATGAGCGTCAATGGCCTGCTGCTCTGCCAGAAGCATCATATCGGCAAAGACGAGGGCATCCACACGCTGCCGCATCCCCTGTGGATTTGGCAGAAGTACGCGCCCGAAGGATACAAGATGAGCGACGTGGAGGTAATCCATGATTTTACCTAAATCCGCCTGGGCCTTGTCCGGGGCTGGCACGCTGGCCGCCCTGCACGTCGGTGCCGTAAACTACCTATGGCAACACACACGCCCTTCAATCCTCGCCGATACCTCCGCCGGGTCCATCGTCGCGGGGTGTCTGGCCACGGGGATGCAGCCGACCGAGATGAAGCATGTGGTCCTGTCCGCAGACTATCGCAAGCTCATCCCCATGAACCGCTGGCTTGCTCCTTTCCGTGGCTATCTGGCGTCCACGAAAAACGTGCGGGCGTGGCTGCTGGAGCTTACCAAGGGGCAGTTCATGGAGGACTGCGAGATACCCTTCATTTCGATCACCACAGACCTTTACACCGGCAAGACCGCGACCTTTACCATGCAAAAAAATCCCGGCATGTATGTCGCCGATGCGATCCTGGCGAGCATGAGCATTCCTGATGTATTTCCACCGTTTCAGGGGCGCTATGTAGATGGCGGCCTGATGTGCAATCTGGGGGTGCAGTATCTGCCCATCATGCGTCGGCGGCTCGGGCTGCGCGTGGTGGAGGCCCAGACCATTGGGCCGATTACCGGGTTTGTGGATGAGCAAGAGCGGTTCATATCGGCAGGACTGTCCGCCAGTGAGGATGATGAGGTACTTATCGCTAAGGAATTGCAAATCCCCGTCATCGACCTGCACGGCGGCAATCTGGGCTTTCTGAATCGCAATATGATGCAGGCGCAGAAAGAGGGGCTGTATCAAACCGGGTATGAGACGGCGCAGCAGTGGATTGAGTCCCCAATGGGGAAGGAGTGGCTTAATAATGGGTAGCATGATCGTGAAATACATAGCGGCTGGGGCCGTGTTGGCCTCACTGTTTACGCTGGTGATTCTCGGCAAGATGACCAGCGGTGAATACCAGGTAATCGCCATCGCCACATTGTCGGCGTTAGGCGGCTATCATGCCGGGAGCGCGAAAAGCTCGGCACCGGACCATATTCCCGAACCCCGAAACATGGTAAACCCTACTCAACCGCCCAAGGAGGGCTAAACGATGAACAAACGACTTATACCCTGGATTCGCAAGCACCTGCCGAAAATGGCGATGATTGGAGTGATTGCAGCGACGCTCGGCTGCGCCGCCACCCCCGCGACAGGACCAGCCGCGAGCGTCAACGCGGCCCCGGTCGGCCAGATCACCTATGCGGGGACCTGCATCGGATACAACACGAGCCTTGCGGTGCTGTCCATCGCACGGGCGAACGGCAAGCTGACGCCATCACAGGTGCAGACGATCAACGACGCTGCGACGGTGTTCGATCAGTATTGCCCGCCGAACAGTTTGCCAGCCAATCCCACAGCGGCGATGCTATCGATTGCCACGGCGGTGAAAAACATCAACGCAATCCAGTCGATAGTCAGCCCATCCACCCCGGCCCTCAAATAAGGAGCACTACCATGGCAGCCATGATTTTACCGGCAACGGAAGCGGCCCTTGCGATTATGCAGGGGGGCATGCAGATGCAGCAGTTATACAGTCAGGGCGCGATCAGTCAGACCGCGCTGGATACCATCATCGCCACTCTGGCCGGTGAGATTCCGCAGACGGTGGCGGCATGGAATGCGGCTGGTAAGACTACCGCGGCAATTAAGGCGGATGGCCAACCTGTGGCACCCGTTCCGGTGCCATGACCCACGCCATCCTCGCGCTGCTGCTACGCCTGCATTTGGCCCTCGTGCCCGTGTTCGTGCCCAAAGTATCGGGCATCCACAATGCGCAGATGACGGTGACGGGGGCGCCGAGGTGGCATCATATTTTCCACACCGGCGAGCTACAGCAGCCGGATGGAGGAATGATTTTGTATAGAGGGAGGTTTTGATGCCTATGCCAGATCAAGAAACAATCGCCATCGAAAACGCAGAGGGGTTCCGCAGTCATGCCTACTGGGATTCAATCGGCCATGTATGGACCGTGGGATTCGGGCAAACAGGTCCAGACATCGGCCCAAACACCGTAGTCACCCGGCAAGAGGCTACGCAATGGCTCATCGACGACGAGACTGCGCTGACCAGCCAGTTATTCGCCGCACTGCCGTGGGCCGTGAACCTGTCCACGGTGCGCGTCGGGGCGTTGATCGACTCCGCATACAATCTTGGCCTTAACGGCCTGCTGCAATTCGCCACCGCCCTGTCGGCCATGAAGGCCGCGAACTGGAAGAAGGCCGTCTCAGGGTTCCGCGCTTCCCTCTGGTACTCGCAAGTCCCGGCCCGGGTGAATACGATCTGCTACATGGTGCTGCTGGATGAATGGGCTGAGGAATATCTCACGACCGAACAGATGGCGGCGCTTGAGTCCGCGATGAATACCTGACATCTTCGGAAGCGCAATAAAATGGAGCGTGGTCAGGAGTCGAACCTGAGTCTGGGGCTTTAACGCCGCTGTTTTCCCACGAAACTACCAAAGCACCATATGTGTGTTATGTGTGTCAAGACTTGCGATAGCTAGTCGCTGTGCTCATCGGAATGAGCCGAATATGGACGGATTGGACGCGCCCAAGAGCCGTCGCCATCGGGTTGACCGAGTATATACACATCAAGACACACAATAAGGATAACACATAAAATCATGACTGACATCTTCGATCTAGCCACCGAGCGCGAGGAAATGGACCGCGAGATCGCCCTACGCGCACGCAAACAGGAAGGACCCAAGGCGACGGGCTATTGCCTGCACTGTGGGGAGCCGGTGGAGGATGGAAGGAGGTGGTGTCCAGGCGTAGAGTGTCGGGATCGGTGGCAGAGGCGAGGCAGCTAAAGCCAAGACGGAATCGAGATCGGCGCTGCAAAGTGTCCGGGTGCAGGTGGAGGAAGGCGGCGGCGGAGGGGAGGTCGAGGGTTTTCATATCGGCCCTCCCAGCATCATCCACGCGAGCGCCGCTTGGATTGGGACTTGGGCGTTGCCGAGGGCCTTGATGCGGTGTGCCCGATTGGGAATCCCATCAGCCACTCTTCCGATGGTCGGCTCTAATTCCCACCAACCAAACATGGCATCCTCCCGGCTGCTTCCTTCCCGTTTCTTTCTAGGTGGCCGTTGTAGCGTTTTCGAGTCATTAATACTCCGCACTGATTGCAGTGTTTGATCGCATCTTGTTTTTTCTCCATTTACTTTTTCACCCCCTCGAACCACACCAGAGGAAAACCCATCAACCAGCAAACCCAATCCGGGTTCAGTTGACCACCATCCGAGGCCATTACCGCGTGATCCAAGCGATCCGCGCTCCGATCCCTCCCGTCCGTTCTCGTAAGCGCCGCTGGGCTGCTCCCCTTGTATGCATTGGCGCATGGGGTCGGCCAAATCTTTACTTGTGCAGACAGCTTTGGCTCGCCCCGGCTGTTCCACTTGCCATCTTTCCGGTTGTGCGCATCGTCCGCGACTGGCGTCTGCCACATCCTCGGCATACCCGCCACCCATTCTTGAAGATTTGGGCTGTAACCGCGATCTATTGCCTTCTGCATCGACAGATGATGCCTGCCCCCCTTGTGATCCGACGCCCTTGGCGTAGGCACGTTCTGCAAGCAACCACCACCGATCACGGTAGTGCGGGGCACCGGCTGCAGATGCCGGTATACACGTCCACCGCGCATCGTACCCGCGCGCGGCCAAGTCTCTGAGAACGGTTCCAAGCCATTCGTTAGCAAGGATTGCTGAGACATTTTCCATGAAGAGGTATCGGGGTCGAACGATGTCAGCAATTCGGAGCACTTCTCGGTAAAAGCCGCTGCGCGTTCCATCGCCGAGTCCGGCCTGGTTCCCAGCGCCGCTAATGTCCTGGCAAGGAAATCCTGCATGTATGACGTCCACTCGTCCCGCGTACTCGGATGGGTCAAACAGCCTGACGTCCCCTTCCCACACGTGCAAGTCGGGGAACCATCCGTCTGCGGCTCGATCTCGCAAGACTCGACAGCAGTATTTGTCCCACTCAACGGCGACGACGGGATCATGTCCAAGAATAAGGTCTGCAAGCAATCCACCTCCTGCGCCTGCGAACAGATGCATTGTTTTCATGGGGCCACATGAGCGTATTGCGGGCCGGTGATGGTGGTGTTTAGGGGCATCTCACACCTCCGGCGCTTTCAGTGGAACCTGAACGGCTATTGGAAAATCCTGTGTATTAATGGCGTGGTTAAGTCGATCTTTATCATTTGCCTCGCAACACTCCCAGCCGAACTGTGCGCCCATTATCCAAATACTGTCTGCCAATCCCTTAAAAATGCCCGGCTCCGTCACTTCCTCGGCGCTCATGGGCTGCTGCGGCTGTTTAAGGCATTCATTTTCCGCCCGCAGCCGGTCACACTCGGCCTGGAGGGCGGCGTTCTCGTCTTCGAGTTCGGCAACGTCCTCGTCCATGCACCATTGCCCCTGGTATATTCCCTGCCTTCCGTCCCAGCGTTGCAGTTTCATCCCTCATCCCCCATTCCGTCTCCCTCGGTTATTTCAAGGATTTTCTGGCCGATGATTTTGCCGTGGATGCTTTCCATGTATAGATTCGGCGGAATTGGAACCATAAAGGCGTTCTCAACAAGGTAATACTTGGCCCATACCTTCCGCTTTTCCTTAGGTTTGATGAATTTTGCGTGCGCCATCTCAGCGGCGATAACGAATCCGTCCGCAGTATGGCCATCAAATAAAGCACGGTAATCCCCATCGGAATCGGGGAGCGCCGTCACTACACCTTCTGTGCTGAACCGATCACCAACCTTCCATTCTCTGCTCATCTCAATCTCCTTGAAGTGTGGCCCGGATTACGCGCCGGGTCGCGTGGTTATATGGCCCTATGCCGACGGTTAGGGGATGGGGTGCCGTAGCCGTAGCCGTAGCCGTCGCTGTAGCCGTAGCCGTAGCCGTAGCCGTCGCCGTA
>JAEHJW020006019.1_pt2 | contig 31089 bp, 40 predicted proteins | sample 9271431 | NCBI WGS metagenome assembly JAEHJW02 | reverse complement strand
CGTAACGTTATCCGCCCCGAACTCATCGGTAAGTATGCCCTTCGCTACATCCTTAAAGTAATCAAGAGCAAAACGGCGAAGAGCCGCCTCCGACATATTCATGCTAACCACGACCGTGTTAAAATCCCGCTCATACCCCCACCTGCTTCATTAAGTAACTTCTAACGTTATCAAATAACTCATCACTAGCTCCGAGCGTCTCTACATATCCAATCAAAAGATTGCACTTATTATGAAGAAGCGCCCTAACTTCTTCCGTCTCATGATTATGGTCTACAACATAATCTTCTCCCAGCTCCTTTCCGCAAATAGGGCAAACACCACCTTGCTCTTCATACATACTCTTCACCTCGTTTAGTGTAATACCGTACATATGTTTATAATAATACTCTTTATGATATTTTCTATGATTTACACTATATATATGCATAAGCTCCGGATTAGCTTTTCTATATTCTTTTTGATGCTCACATTTATCTTTATATCTATTAATATGCTTTTCATTAGTACAAATACTTAATGGTTTCTTTTCCATATAAATATTACAAGACTTACATTTACCACCATTCATTTTATTAGAATATCTCTTTAAATGATTTTCATTATTACAGCCATCTAATTGCTTTCCGTCTAAATTATTACCACATGAAACACACAGTCTTTTCTCTTTATTATTGAAATGATAATTTTTCTTATACTCGCTCATATAATTAAACTTTTCAGTATGCACACTATTATTACAACTAACAGCTGGCTTATTATAAATATAAATACCACAACTCTTACAAACAGGCTTTTTAGTACTGCTATTAGATACCATAACATAGTATTAATACATGTAATATTAAGATTTCTATATAAAAAATAGAGTACAAAAGCAGTAAAACACTGCTTCAACTGAGCCAGCTACGGGTCAATATCCTGTACCCCTGCACTGCCTCCTCCATTTTTTTAATTTCATCGTTAATCCAACTATAGAACGCTTGCATCTCAATACCCCCAACATTTTCTGCGACCTGCGCCGTATAACGCTCATTATCAAGAAACATCTTAACCGACTTATACAACGCTAAGTTATATATCTGCCCATCCATGTATGGCGTCTGCGAGGTCTGATACCCGTAATAATACCGCACCTTAACCTCATAACCCATATACCAATACCATCCTATTATCCACAGAATGCCATTCTCTACATCGACCCAGTATGACCCCCAACGCGCTTCGACCATAGTCCCAATCCAATTAGCGTATTGCGTTCCGTTCCATATACCCAGCTCAACTAACGTATGCGTAGAAGATGCTGGAATGATAGGGAAATGCTGTAAATATACCGGCGCACCCACTAAGTACCACCCAAGATACGCTGGCTTGCCTATACTGTACCGCTCTGTACTGCTAAGAACCTTACCCCACGACCTCCCCGTTATCACATCGATATACGAGCAAACCTGTGGTATAATAATAGTATTGAGTAACTCAACATCCGCATTATAATTAGTCGTGCTTGTGTACGTGTCGTATATCTTCATATACTTTAAAACGTCATCCGCAGTGACATAAAAATTAGTTGTTCCGCCCCCGTTCCAAGTAAAAGGCATTTAGCCCCACCTCACGAAGACTGTTAAATAATTTGCGCCCATAACTCATAATAGGAGGGGCGCATAAATACTTTATGCTTTTATTCCGCTCTGTCTTTCGTCCAGCTCAAGATACATATCTACCGCTGAAGTTGTACTGACTGAAGCTTCTACTGATATTTTCACAATAGCGTTCTTCGGGTATACCGGGTCTGCTACTATAATAGCGCTAACCATACCTGCCGCACCCGAAAATGCTGTAGTTGAGTTAGTTGTGCTGTATGAATCCGATGCATTAAAGTCGCTTGATACACTTATAGAAACGCTTCCGTCTCCGCTAGCTACATCTGTTCCTGTTTCATATATCTTCATATACACAGCGCCCGTTGTTTCAACTATATAAGTTGTACTAAACATAACCGCTCCTTTCGAAGCTGATGCCGCTGAAACTGTAACTACTTTCGGTCTGTACTTCTGAGCATTGAGCAAATTGTACTCGGAAGTTGTAAATCCATTTATTGCCATAAACTGATATACCGCCTCCTTATATTAACTTTTCGCCTTTTAGAACTCACAACTCCCATGCGCACACTTCGAATTGAGTTCGTCCAAACTATCCGCCTTTATACTAAATACTAACTCAGGCTCTTTCCTCTTCTTCGTATGCTGTAAAACCTGCTCACTCTTACTCCCATCCCTAAAAACCGTAATACCCTTACAGCCCTCCATATAAGCAAACATATACGCATACCTAATATCTTCCGGCGTAGCATCATTAGGAAGATTAATAGTCTTGCTAACCCCCGCATCTATACTAGCCTGAAATACCGCCTGCATCATTATATGACTCTCCGGCTTTATCTCATGCGCTGTTATAAACAAGTGCTTTAACTCTTCCCTATCGCTCCCTAACCCGCTAAGATTGCCGCGCTCTTCCAAACTCTCCAGCTCCTCCTTTCTAAACTCGCTTAGATAAGGCTCAAGATACTTATTAAACTCATACAAAGTATGCTTCTCTTCGCCCTTCTTAGCGAAAACCGAAACAAACTCACGCTTATAAGACAACGCAAAGTATGGCTCAATCGAAGAAGAGCAACCCGCTATTATCGATATCGTACCGGTCGGCGCAATAGATGTCACCTTAAAGTTCCTCTGCGCTCCCAGCTTCTCCTCATCTCTAGCCAAGTAAGAGCCACGCTCCTTACCCAGCCTTTTCGACTCTCCGAGCGCCGTAAAAAACAGCATCGAACTAATCTTGTCCGCCATCTTAAACGACTCGTCGCGTCCGTACTCAATCCCCATCTTGACGAACATATCCGCTAAGCCCATAACGCCTAACCCTATACGCCTCGTCTGCCGATTCATTTCTTCTATTTCTGGAAGCGGAAGATTATTAACATCTACAACATTATCTAAAAACTGAACGCCCCTAACAATAAGCTCTTTAAACTTTTCATAATTAAACTCCCCATCATCATCTACCATATGAGCTAAATTTATACTTCCCAAATTACAAGATTCATAAGGAAGTAAGTTTTGTTCGCCGCAACCACGCTGAACATAGCCATCAGTTATCCAAGTATCGCTACTGGAACAATATAAATCATACACTTTTCCTTTACCATACTTCTCTATCGATACCACTCTCGCCGACCTAACTCCACCAGTCGGATTAAATGCTCTAAGAATTTCTCTCAACGATTCGCCCTTGCGAGGATGAATATCGTACAATTTACTATAAGAACCATACTTCACTAAATCGCTACCACTTATAATAATCTCATAAGTATCATGCTTCCTAATAACCTTTCTACCATAAATAGCTCTATTTTGCCCAGCTTTATATTTACTATATATTCTACCATGCATACCAAGCAAAATTAAGATAGACCGAATATTTTGTAATAACTCTAACGAAGATGATACTATTCTTACTTGCGGAGACGTATCGTTTCTATTAACATTTCCATCTGTAGCAACCAATCCGTCAACAATACCAAGCGCATAACTAAAGTTCGTAACCGAAGTTATATCTATTTTCTTCTCAAATGAATACGATGGCACTAAACCCAACTCTGAAACAACACTCATAGCCTGCTCCCCATACATAACCATGCTCATTCCCTTACCCTCCGACGCTATATCCTTACCAAAATTCCCGCCAAATAACTCCTTAACCCTACTATTATAATCTTCGTCATCATAAGAAGATGCTATACGAATAGACCTACTCGACAAACGCTTCCCAGTATAATTACCATCCCCCAACATTATTCCATACTTTAATCCCCGCTTATACTCCGCATCATCAAATATAGGTTCTAATGAGGAAGGAAAAACTCTAACTCTATCACCATTCGCTAACTCGGATACTTTCTTTTCGACAACTCTCTTCGACTTATTATCAATAACATAATAAATATGAGACGCTGTAACTCTCTGAACACCGCCATCACTAAACCTTACCTCGTAAACATCCCTATCATCATGAATCTCGACCCTATCTATCGGCTCACTTCCATACACAGTAGATACACTATCACCCACTTTAAGGTCTTCTACTCTCTTATATCCACTCGGCGTGTTAACTAATGTTCCCTCCAACACACAAGGGTTAGTAGTCTCTATCAATCCATATTTATCTATGAGAGTATTATCCGCGTTTAAAGCGTCTAAAAATAACAGACCGGGGTCTCCCGTCTTCCACGCATGCTCGACTATCTCATCAAATAGCTTCGATGCGCTAATAGTTCTCACTACATGACCATCTTTTGGAGACTTCAACGCTATATCACCGCCCTCAAGAACCGCTTCCATAAACGCATCATCTACTGCCACCGAAATATTAAAATTATGAAGCACCTTATTATCGCTATCCTTAACGTTAATAAACTCCTCGATATCTGGATGGTCGTACCTTATACTTCCAAGATTAGCGCCCCTACGCTTTCCGCCCTGCTTAATACCCTCCGTCGCCGCATCGAAGACTTTCATAAAACTAACCGCGCCAGACGCTACCCCCTTCGTGCTATTAACCACGCTACCAGCTTCTCGAATGTGAGTAAAAGTAAAACCGGTATTATGAATAACCGCAAACCCATTTACCCCGGCTATATAATTTGAAAAGTCTTTAACAGTAAAATCATAGAAAACCTCCTTATCAGTACCATACTCTATATTATCCACCTTAACAGCAGTACTCATTCTAAATAAGATTTTATCTATTACATCTTTATTGTTACCACTTTTCTCAAGCTGAGCTAAAATCTTACGAGCATTCTTAGAAGATATACTATTAGTATCTTTCCACCTTCCAACAAAAACGTTCTCTCCTCCTATCGCAATCATTTCTCTAGAAACCTGAGCCGTATGAACATTTATTCCTGCATCTTCCAAAAGAGGCTCCACCAAACTAAAGTCAACATTCGCAGAAGTTATAGGATTTTCCCTAAATACAATCCTACTCTTTCTCTTATCATTTATCATCGCTGAAACAATAGGCTCATAAACACGATTATCCCCTATAAACCGTATTTCATACATATCATGCCACAACTCATTCTTTGGCTTCTTAACGTGTATTGAAGTACGACCGCCTAAAATATTTACAATCTCTGATAACTGCTCAGAAAACACTCCACTCGCTGTAGAATAACTTAAATGCCCCCTCGAATCTATATAGCCATCCGAGTCTATCAACCCAGCTAAAAAGCTATAAACAACGCTCTTCGGAGACCTACTAATAAATTCTGGAATTTCTATGTTATCATACTTAACCCCACCAACACTAAACTCCCCAAAAAACTTTATCAATCTCTTATTATACATCGCTACTTCAAACGCATTCTCCCTATTACTTTTCCTATACGTATACTTAACCCCAACCACTCTTTCTACTATATCAACTACATGCTTTATAATTTCCTCAGACTCATCTGTAAATCTCACCCTACGCATATTAGCGCTTAAAGAACCATCCCCTAGAAAATACCCGACAAGCCACGCTACATCTTCATCGACCCTCACATCGCCAACTCTAACATAATCGCTAAAGAACCAATCTCTAGTCATCTCCGCATTAGGAGAAATAATATAATCCCCGATGTTTAGCTCATCGGCACGCTTAACCTTAACGCTATACCCATCATAAATAAAAAATGGATGCCAATCGCTCACAACCAACTCTATTCCACCCGCAGAAACCCTTACCGTATCGCTTTTATTAAGCTTATACTTCCAAACCTTTTCTATCTCCCCGCGAACAAACTTCTCACCATCAAAAGCATACGTATAAACTCCACTAACATCTTTATAATAAACGCCGTCCTTATACTCCTTCGCCTCGCCAGACTTATCATACACGTCATCAATCGCAGTTAACCCCATAGACGTAAAAACCTTACTACCTTCAGCTATACATCCTCCCCCAGATTTCTGAATAATCGCTGTCTGCTTAACCGCTTCGAATATACCGGGGATATCATCCGGAACCGGTATAACAAAGCATGCACTCAACTGCCCCAGCTCAGTCCCCGCGTTCATAAGCGTGGGAGTATTCGGTAAAAAATCCAGCTCACTCATCATTTTATAATACTCCATCGCCTTAGGAAGTATAGCTATCTCGTGCTTACTTATCCACTTAGCAAACTCCTCTACGTCCTTATTTCCGTTCTTAGCATATCGCTCGATAGTATTATTCTTTATTTGCCTCATATCATAAAACTCATCAAGCGACCCTACAGGCGCATCTCCCTTCTTATAAAGATACATATACTCCCCAGCCGCGACCGCGAACGCAACCCGCTTAAATAATTCCACCGGTGTCTCAATAATATTGCCATCAATATCCTTCAATAAATACCTATTTTCCAATACAATCTTAGCATTTTCACTTAGCTCAATAGGCTTCGCAAAAAGCGCGCGAGCCTCCTCTTTCATCTCTTCTATTGCCATATACCATCATCCTCCAATCTTATTTATAGATATCCTCGCTCACATCGATACTAGGATAATTACACGCTACGCAACTCCCTACTCCATCACCGCTATTAACCACGCAATAATGAACTAACTCCCCTTTCGCATCTCTAACTAACGCTCCCCCACATGTCGCACACCTATACTCACCTATACATGCCATTATTATCCCCCATATCACTCGTTTTGTAAGGGGAGAAAGACTCCTCTTCGCCGCCTTCCTCTCCGCTCATAGCTCCCTCTGAACTACTTTCATCGCCCGAAACCTTTGTAATATTACTTGACAAAAGAGCTACCTCCATACCCGCCTTTATAAACGTAATGGTACTATCAAGAACGTCTAGCATACTATGAACAAATTCTTCCATATTATGTATCTTATGCCCCATGCTTACCATCGTAGCATATATTTTTAAACTCTCCGAAACATTAAGAATCGGGTCTTTAAACATAACAATAAGCTTCTTATTCATCTGCAAATTACCTTCCTCATCAAAACTAAAAAATGGTCGCACCTCAAAAAGCCCATCTACTTCAATAGGCTCGTCCTGATATTGATATGTCTTTTTTCTCATGATAGTTTATCGGTTATGATTATTTAATGATTGTTAAAAAACGCAAAGCTTTTTAAACCCCCATGAAATCGACTCTCATGGATATAACACTAATAAGCCGAACGCGCTACCGAATTTTAAGCGCGATAGCTGAAAGTCATAGTATTATTACAGACCCTAACCCTGAACTAATACTAAGTATGCTAGAAAAGAACTTAAACGCATCAGTAATAGAACAATTTTATACTGAATTTATTCATACATTAATGGCGTTTCCTACAATACAAGAAATAGACGCGGAATACATAATTGAGTTGTTTCAAGAAATGGTTGGACGACATATCCGAATGGAAGTCGTCGACAAAAAATAAAAATATATTTTTCTAACTTACTGCTCTGCTACTGAGCCAGTTATATCTCTTATTTTAGCATTAGCACCCGGAAAACGGCTTACTATTTCACCAATAGTGTAGTACAGTCCCTCGTATGCTAACTGCTGTAGCAGTATAAAGTCTCTGTCAGTTGTTTCCAGATAGGTTGTAGGATTAAGTAACTGAACTCCCATCCTTCCGTAACCATATCCTTCAGTATCAGTTGTGTCAAGCAGATATATGTTTTCATACTTTCCATTGCTGGAAGGTGTATTAACTGCTTTTATCAGCGGTACACCAAATATGGTTGCCACCTGTACACCACCTATAACTCCTTCGCCAGACTCTATACCATTCAGGTCGAATTTCACCAATGTTTCTGACATTGGGAAATACCTTACTATGCTGTTAAAGATGTTTAGTATCTGTGCATATGTCTTATAGCCGGTAACCGCTACGTTTGTATTCGCACCGTTTATCGCCACGTTCTGTATAGCCCTGTTTAAAGACCCATATGTAATAGGCGCTGGATGGAATGTAGATGATTCTATTGTGAAGACTCCCCTAAGGTTAGACTCCATATCTGTAGTTCCCGTCATAACGAACGCATCGTACACGCCCGGAGCCTGCCCCTTACCGGGAAGCGCGCCAAGCCATGGATTAATGACGTTATTTATTGTAGGAACGCTCGTAGATGACAACCCAGCCGCTATCCCCTCTGGATAAGAAGATACGATTCTGTCGATAGACTCGAACTGAAGCCTGCCCGCCCCGCTTACGGATGTAGCCGCGGTTGTACCCACAGCTTTCTCACCTATCTGCTCATTAAGTAACTTTACATGCTCTGTAGCATAAAAGTTTCTTATCACATCAAGGTTACCATAGATATCATCCATAGACTCCGTGGCAAGCTTCTGGGTTACCTGCGTGGTTTCGAATGTATTCATTGCAATCATAGGGGTTATCTTTATAACTTCTATATTAGGTATGGTTGGAGTAGGCAGTGACGCTGTCTCACTCATAGCCATTGTAGAAGCTGTTCTTGTATAACCGTTGATTGTTCTGAAACCAGACTTATCCCATACAAGTTTAGGCATCGCGGCAAACCAATTTGATTCAGTGTTCAGCATATACCATGCTTGCGCACCATAAATAGGATTCCATACGCCGGTACCCATACCGGTATTTATCATAGCTTTCTGTATAGATGGATATTCGCCCAGAGAGAAATTAGGCTGTGCCGCATTTCCCTCGTAATAGGTCATAATATCCTGAAATGTTAAATTTCGTGTTCTTACCATAGTGTTTCACCATTTTCAAGTTTAACTTCATGAGCTTTTTTGCCCTTAAGTATCTGTTCTATAACTCCGCTTGTACTATTTCCGCTAACTGACTTATTTATACCTGTTCCGTCAAAAGCTCCGTTTATGCTTGAATCTGCCGCTGGAGGCATTCTGCCCTGTACCCCTCTCGGAGTAACTGACTTGCTTGCCGCCCTAGATGCTGACCTCTGTGAAGGTATTGTTTCGTTAGGTACAACTTTCTGACTAAGAAGCGCTTTTTCGGGAAGTTCTTTCGCTTTCGAAGCTTCATTCTTATAGTTAGCTTTTTCTGCTTCAAGAACATTTCTGTCGGCTCTTTCTGGAGACTCATCGCCGCTATCTTCATAGCCCTCGTCTTCTTCGACTTCTCTCTCATCTCTGCCTGTATCGACTGAAGAATGAGGCACTTTAACTTTATGCTTTTCTTCTTCTTTTCTAAGCTGAGAAAGAACTTCTTTTGCCGCTTCCTTCGCTATCGCTTTAATAGCTTTATCGGTCTCGTCTTCATCAAAACCATCCTCATCGTAGTCTTCGCCGACTGCGGCATCTTCATCGCTATCTTCCCTAATGTAAGCCAAGATTTCGCCAAGCTCGTCTTCTATTCTGTCAAGCTTGTCTTCTTCTTCGTCTTCCTGAGCTTCCAGCTCCTCGCCTTCGCCCTCTTTTCTTAGGTTGTACATTTCAGCACGAATAGCTTTTCTTAATGTATCTCTATCTACATTTGTTGCTTTCATATTTACACCTTTTTTCTTTTCACCCTTTTTACGCCTCTTCGCTAATCTGACGACAGGATTATCTTTTACCATACCCTCTTATATAACATAGCGCTATATAAAGTTAACCCTATTATGTCTTCTGATGCATATTAGCATCGTCTCCACCAAACGCATTACCCACATTTCTATCATCGTCATACTCATCAAACCGCCCCTCATGGTCGCTCTTCTTCTCCTTCGCCCCAACCAAACGCTTCATAACTACCTCCATATCCCCCATCGCTTTATACAAAGAGGGGTAGAGTGTCCGCACTTCCGCTAACACCCCATCTATGACCGGCACCTTAAACTCCCCGTTTCCCTTATCGAACTCGCGTGCCATCGGCTCAGTTGATAGATATATCGCCGCCATATAAGGAGACTCAGCCCCCTCATAATTCGCGACTGCTTTCAAGAACCAATCCTCTGGCGGGAACATACCGTCCGCAATAGCCGACCTGATATATTTCTCCTTATCGCGATACTTAAAGTAATCATGCGCGTTATGAGCAGTAATCATCTCTTCTGTTATCTGGGTTGGATGCTCCCCGCTAAGAAGATTATACGCCCAATCATCCGCCTCTCTCTGATTACTATTAAAATAATAACGATAAATATACGCACAAAGACTCCTAGCCCCTTTCGGATTGCCCTCTATATCCATCGCCTTTAAAACGCACGCATCCATAAATTCCTTAGTAGGCGCATATATATCATTCGCCCCACCGCGAGCCTTCTCAAGAATAAACTCGTGCATAATATAGTCCTCGTCAGTATCGACCATTCCTACCATCTTTCCAAACTTCGCCTTAATATAACCGCAAATCTTCTTAGCGCTTTCCGCACTATGACCGCTACGCTTTTGGTCTGCTATGCATTGCGACCAAGGATAAGACTTATGCTTCTTGTCCTTCTGCATCTCGAATAGCACGTCCTTAACTATATCCTGCGCCGCCTTCCCCAACTCATCCTCGCTCATGTCCGTGAAGTCCTTCGTATAACTCTTCGCCATACTTATACCCGTAATAACCGCGCCCTGATTAGCCGGTTCAGCCACTATACTAATCTCGCTCAACTCAATTCCTTTAAGAAGACGAGCCTCTGTGCCATCATCCATCTTCGCAAACCCTATATCAGTCGCCGACCCCCCAATAGAGAAACCGGTCAGCTTATTGTCTTTGATAAGCTCCCACACTTCATCGTCCAGCTTATAACCCTTATTAATAACGCCGATAATCTCCACCGCAGGAACCCCATAACGAGGCTCTTCCTTCACGACCCAATTAAGCACCCTACCTATTGGCTTGTTCTCATGCCCATAAAGAAGAAGACCCCCGCGCTCCATATACTTAAGCATCGCTTTCTGCATGGTATCTATCGGCACCATATCACTCTGTCTATCTAACACCTCAACGGAAGCATACCCCTGTATAAGCCTCGTATCTTCCTCTTTAATAACTATATCACTCATATTTACAACCGGCATTTTATATCACCCCCAAAAAATGTAACACAGTAAAAACTGTTACTATGCTAGCTAAAACACTACTAACAATAGCTATAGCAAATCTTTTCATCGTAATATCAAAACTCTTAGTAGATAACACTTTCATACTATTTCTATACTCCTTTGCATGTTCATTATCGCGCTCTTTATCGATAGCTTCTCTACTTTCCAGCTTCGATAAAACTTCTCCTATTTTAGCACTCATATTCGGTAACGTTTCAGATTCCAATTTATCAATTCTTTTATCAATATCATCTATCTTTTTTTCCATACTTCGCATATGTATTTGCGTTTCCTCCAGATGACCTTCAAGACGCCCGACATTACGGGCTATCATTACAATATTTACTTCTTCCAATCTATCGGCAGTACTAAGCATATCGCTAGCATCAGTATTTTGGTTCGCGCTGTCCTTTGACATCGACATAAACCCCCTCTGGATGCTTTGCTTTACGCTTCATCTCATTGATACGATTCATTTCGCGCCTATATAAGTCAGGATTGCGGTCATCGTCTTCATCGCTACCTGTATCAGTTAAGTCATCATTGTCCTGCGCAATCACATCGTAGTTAGTGTTCATCATCTGCGTCATTCCGACATTATCATTAAAGTAGTTAGCTTTAAGCATACCTTCCGCTTCATCCTCTTCAGCGCCCTCGCCATCAGACATCAAACTCTCATCCTCATTAATACGCCCTTCCCCTTCATCACGAGAGTAATAAAGAGCTATTTCATCTATGTTCTGCATGAAGTAATTCTTTAAGAACCGCACCATCGCGCGCCTAAGAATATTATCAGACCCGATATACTCATGCCAATTCATTGTATAATACTTCGACAACCTGTTCTCAATGCTCTCCAGCCTGCTCACCACAAACCCATTTACCGCATCAATCCCCTTGCCCTCAAGCCCCTTCTTACGCGCTAAATCCATCGCCACATCTATAATAAACTCCGCGCGCGGGTCAGAACTATAAGTATACTTCTTCAGCCCAATACCATCATTATAAGGAGGGGGCGACACTGTGTCGACGAACGCCTTCTCAATGATGTCGAACTGCATATAATTACCATGTTCATCGGTCAGCTTAAAAGTATCGCCAACATAATTTTTATACTTCCTCTTAAAACTTTCGGCGTTAACATCCCCATCTACCTCCCCGTCGGGTAGACGTATAACCGCCCTATACCCATGCTCTAACTGTGATAGAACCCTTGTAAACGAATAATCATCCATGAGTCTATATTATCGTGCAGTACTTATACTTTTTGCTAACTTTTTCCAGCATACATAACCAGCACTTTAATATCGTACGTAACCTGCGTTATGCCCCTTATGTTCTTCATCGCCGTCCAATCCTCGCGCGCCTCATAACCTATTATGCTCCCCCCGTTCTTCAGGCTCTTATCAGTAAGCCGATAAAGTATTGCGCTCTTCACCGCGTTATCATACGTCCTGAACCCCACCGTCCGCTTAAACGCCGGTCGAACCGAATAAAGAGTTAAAGTAAACTGATACTCATCCGCCCAATTATGCCAGAAAAGTCTCGGCTGAACCCCCCGCATGACGTACACCCCCAGCACGTCCTGCCCGCGAACCTGAATATTTTTCACCTGCGCCATATATATAGCCGAAATACCAACGTCCTTCAATACACTACCAAGCAAGCGAACTACATCTGTATAAACTGTATGAAACGAAACGCTTTCCGTAATGTCTAATGATGTAGTTTCGCTTGTAGTACTCACGCGTCATTCACCCCTAACGATGAGGTAAGCCTTATGCTTATCGTAGTATTCGTTATGTTATTTACCAACGCTCCTATCTCCGCCGAAGGCTGAAGGTCTACATACTCTCTCGTACGTATCCAAAAGAATTGAACACTACTCCCCGAAAACCCCCCGAAATCAAAGAAGCCCGACTGACCGGGAATATCCTTTACCACGAATTGCGGTATTCCGGGCGTCTGCCTACTGCTCTGGCTTGTCAAATTTATCGTGCTATAATTAACGTTCGCCACTAACCTATCCGCAAGTATACTTAAACTCATAACATAATTCGTGTTATCAAACGCATACCCCGCGCTAACATAATTATCCATATTACTACTCTGTATACTCCACTCCCCGAAGTACCCCGCAACATTAAACATCATCGCAGTAAACCCTCTCGTACTTGAAAGAAACTGCGGCGCCATATTACCTATAGGCTTGCTGTTATCTGTCTGCGACTTACTTAAGTCCGTAGGCTCTGCGTCCATCCCCGCCTGCCTATACTCTACCTCCCCCACTAACGCCGACTGATTATTACCCGAAAAGAACATCGCCTCTAATGTCTCCGGCACATGTGTTTTATAGCTCGTAACGTATCCCTGCCAACCTCCTAAGCTAGTGATAGTAATCCCACCGTTCGGCGGAAAGTCCGGCTTCCATATAAACATCTCCAACCAACTTTCAGGTATCTCATGCACCTCAAACCCTCCGTAATAATTAAAAACATTCGCCCCGTTATCAACTCCTCCAACTCCTAACTGATAAAGATAATTACACCCTACCGTACTGCTTGAGTTAAACAAATAATTGTTCTTGTTCTCGTACCCCACGTATATAGTCGTGCTATATGACGTAACGCTCGTAGTAGAGTATGTCGTAGCGAATACGTATATTAAGTTCTGCTGTATCTGCGTAGTCGAAGCAAACGTAACATCTGTCGTAGAAGGATTGGTCTGAAAGCCCGCCATCTTCACCCACCATAACGCTGTCGTTCCGCTCGGCGAACCTATTCCCCCCACGTTCTCCAACCACGCTGGAAGCATACTCCCATCTTCCGCGAAGAAGACTACATTACTCCACGTAGAGTTATGCGTAGTAGAAGTTTTCGGCAGGTCTATCCTTTGCTGATACGTTGAGCTTAACTGCAACGCATTCGTTGTCGTGTAGGTGGTACTCACGTTAGACATACTCTCAACTTCCACATGCGGTACAGTCTCGTTATAAATATAAGTTAACTTAATAGGCTGATACCATAATACTCCCGAAGGAACAGTAACCATATTACCTCACCACTCCATATACATGACCCATCTGCGGTACATAAACCCTTACTTGAACATGAAACTGATATATAGTTGCGCCCCTAACCCCCGACTGTAAGTTCTCTTCCGTCATTATCTTCGCCCAAACTACAAGCTCATTCTCTATCATATCCCCCCTAGCACTATAGTCCGCGACATTCTTATGAAATCCTGATATAATATTACTTAACTGCGCCGAGGTCTGCTGTCCCATAAGATAGAGCCTCGCCCCGACCGCGTAGTCCGCAAACGCTTCGTTACCGAACCCAACATAATCTTCGTCAAGCTCTTCTATCCAAAAAAAGATGCCGCTACCCCCACGCCTCACATCATAATTCTTCCAATCATAAATTATATTTAAATTAGAAACGCCAGTATTAACAAACAATGACCGAACAAAATCATATACAGTTTTATAAGAAGCAAAAATATTTGAAGTGTAAAGTTGAACAAAGTCAACTAAAGTTATTTCATCGTCCATACAAGATTATTATTATCGCCCTTATGAACTTTTAGTTTTATCTTCGGAATCCTTTTTCGCAACCTGAGCGTCAAGAACCCCTTCAAGTAATGACCCAAGTGAATAACCATACTTATTTATTAACTCTTCAAGTATAGGAATAGCCTTCATTAAAGCACTAATTTCGCTCGGACTTAATTGTCCTATCGCCGCATCTATATCTTTCTGCAATGCTAATAAGTCTTTCATACTTTTAGGTATAGTTACGTTAGGCAACACTGCCAAAAATACTATAAAAGCAACTACTACAACTAAAATAATTCCAGCAATAGCAAAGCCAGTTCCCATAAATACAAGCTTATATGCAAGTGAAAGAACGTAAGCTAATACCGCAATACTAGCACCCATAATAGCTTTCTGTTTTGTCTCTAATGACATTGTCATAGTCTATAATCACTTCCCACTAGATATAGTTTTCTATAACTTTAGTTGCGTGTTATCAGGTATGCCTTTCGCCTTCATCGCTTCTGCTTGCTTCTTGCGCCTCTCTTCCTGCTCCTCTACGCTAATCATGCCCTCAAGCGGTATTTCCTTATAGTGAAGCACCTTTATACGCGGGTCGCACGCCACCTTCGACTTATACTGCTTTTTCGCCTTATGGCAAAACGCATACTCCTCCGAAGTAAGATTGGAATACGCCACGTAAAGCGGCATAGTCCGCCCGTCGACTAACCCATACTGCGATAACGGCTTAAGCTTCGATATCAAGTTATAACTTATGCCCGCGAAAGTAAACGACCCCGCCTTTATTTCGAATGGCTTAAAGTCCGCCTGATGCTGAGGTAGCTTAAAATCGCCTGTTAATGGCTGAATAAGTATATTGCCCGGCACTCCCCTAACCGGCGCCACTACTATATCATATGTCTTAAAGTCTTCAAGCAAAAGCTTACAAACATCTGTATAATTAGTCTGCGGCAATGCATCGCTATCTAAGAAAATAATATTCTTCTTAAGTCTCAACGCTGTAGCAATTATTTCGCTACGATTAACATCTACCCTATTACTTTCCGCAAATACAGGCATAACAGAATGACCGGCTATCCACCTAAAGAAATTAGTATAAAACGTAGCATACGCATGATGCCCCGTAGGAATACCAATAATAAACTCTGACTCTGGATTAGATTCGCCGCTCACAGTATATCACCATCAACAATAGCGGACAGCATAACCTTATGAAGAGTTGCCAATGAAACATATTCTTCAAAGTTGCTTCCCTTCTCTTTCCTAAACACAAAATTACTTGCCCCATACTTGCTAACTATCTTCTTCAGCGCTATAATCATTCCATACTTCGACGGTATATACTCTTTAAGTATATCGTCCCCATAAATTATAGCCTTCCCAAGAAACTTCTCATAAGAAGCCAATCTATCCCATGTCCCAAAAACCCCATCGAGACGAGATAAAAACTCCCAAAACTGTAGCCCACCATCTTCATCCATACTTTGTAACAAACCTCTAACAAACTCTTTCTTTACTAATACTTCCATATCCTTCATAAACACTCATCCCTACAAACTATTTATAATTATCGCCTCTAAAAATCAATTAGCTTATACTCTGGGTCAGCTACCTTCTCTTTGCTTTTACTCTGCTGATAATGACCGCTTCTCTCCGCATACGCCTTATCAACGCTTCCGTCAAGCTTCTCGAATACTATCTGCACTAAAGGGATGACCCCCGCCGGCAACTCAATCGGCATATTAAAAAGAGTGACACTCAAGTTCCCCTCGAACCCCGCGTCGACTAGCCCGAATGACCCCCACGCTCCTGCCCGGCAATAACGACTCTTCAGCCATAATGTTCCTATCACATCATTAGGCATTTTAAAATATTCATTACTAATGAACACTGCCCCATGAAATTCTGCGGGAACTATCGGAGTCGACATTGTAACATCGAATGAAATATCGTAACCATTCGGTGTAACATTACTCTCATTAAAGCCCATCATTATCAACTCTCCTTTCTTCGCCATTTCTATAATATCCTTATCTTTCAATATCATCTTCTTCCCCACACTCCACCTGTTTCAATTAATCTATGCATATACCAATCATAATCATTATCAAACTCCTCGCCACAAAACTCACACTTATAAACCTGACCATTAAGAACTCTAATATCCTTCTTAATCTTCGCTATTTTATTATTTAGCTTTGTTTTGAAGCTCAACATACTCATCCATCATCTCCATAGCGATATGTTCACTTGAATATCGCTTCTTATATTCCTTTGTATCGATATGTAAAGAGTGCTTAAAAGCTTTTTTCATTGCCTCTATCGTATCATCTACGCTTACTTCCCACATCATACCAGTATGCCACTTATTACTCCAACCCTGAACCCGCTTATACTCCCCACCAATAAAGTATACATCGCTAGAACTCATTGGAATATCAGCGTATGGAGACCTCGCCGGTATGACCGTAGTAAGACCAGCAACCAACGCTTCCACTATTGGTATCTCAAACGCTCCCCCGCGCGCCGGATGAAGAAAAATATCAGAGTCGCGATATAGCTTATTATACTCCGATTGCGTTTTGAACCCCCCACGTATAGATAGCCACGGACGGCTCTTCTGGCTTGCGAACTCATTCGTATCGTATATGCTTAATATCGCTTTAAACTTATATCCCTCACTATATAATGCGTCAAGCGCCTTAATAGATATATCTAAGCCTCTCCTATGCCACAGCATAGCCGAACTAATCAATACTACCGGCTCATCATTCTTTTCCTTTTTACCAACCTTAAAGCCCGGCGAATAAGGATAAGGTATGCACGCCATCTTCGGCACCCCAAAGACCTTCTCGACGAACCTGCTTGGCGCCCACGCCATCCCATAACTCCCGCTCTCCAGCCTACTAACCATATCCTCGCTAAACTTATCGTTATCCGCTATTAACGCTAATATACTAGTATCTCTTAAATAATCATCGGAAAATGCTACACGATAGTGCCATGGTATAAATATGTTAATATCGCCCGCGTCTGATAACTCTGTAAAAATATCTTTCTCACTAACCTCCGCCCCAAGCTTCTTAAACCCGTAAGCCAAGTTCCTTCCAGCTATAGCAAAAGAAGAAGTATTATATTTCGATTTTGGGTAAAAAATACTAACTCGTTCAAACATATATCCCCACCTTATAGTTTACGCCTAACATCTTCTAAGTCTAAAAGGATATTACTCAGCCCAAGATTCTCGAAAATGCATAAAAGCGCGCTTATAACATCTCTCATATTTCCCTGCTGAATCGCTGATAAAAGCGCTTGTTCGCATGCTGACAGAGCCGAAGATGAGCTTACAGTTGAGGATGGCATGGGCGGGGTTGGTTCTGGCGCTGGCGCTGGTTTAACCGGCGTAACTACATCGCTCGGAACTTCCTCGCTCACGTTCTCGCTTATAAGAAACTTTGCGCTTTCTACTTCGAACGGATTTGGCGGACAAGGATAATCTGTACCGGCTTGCTTATTATATTGCTCGCACGATATCTGCTTGCTGTAGTTTATAGTAAACTTTCCTGTTTCGCTATAAACCGCGCTAATTGTTTTCGCGCCGGCAGGCTGTATACCAACGAACCCGCCTTCTTCCATACTAAATGACGCTCCCGCTTTTAACGTAAAGATAAACCCTACCTGAAGCTTTCCGTCTTTCGACTCTATGACCGCCAAAGGAGGATTACTTACTGACCCCGATAACGGACTAGGCTTCCCTACCTGAAACTCTTCGCCGAAGTCATAATAATACAGCGGATAAAACGCATCGCCGAAGATGTACAGGTTTTCTGGCGTATCTTCGCCCGACTGCACGTACCCCCTAAACAATACAAAACTAACCTGACTCTTATTAGGATTAGTAAACTTCCATGTTATTGTTCCTTCTTCCTGACTAACCCATGACCAACTCACCTGAACCGGCTCTATCTCTTTAAATTTTACCATTGGTGCTTTCATACTCTTCATATTAATTTCCTCCTTTTATATCTTTTGTAGGCAGTATAAACACAAACGAAACCATATCATACTTTTCGTATGGCATATACTGCGCTTTTATTTCCTTATCGTCCCCAATAATTTCGTGCAGTAAGTCTAAGACTTCATTAGCAAACTCAAACCCTACTGTCTTTATACTATTCTTATCCATGTTTTTAGTTATGACTATTTCTGGGCGTTCTGATGATATAACGTTGCGCGCCCCGTTAAGTATACGCATCTCCATACCTTCCTGCCTTATCACTATGATATTAATGTCATGATAAGAGTAGTCATCTATCTTTGACGTATGCTTAACTACGCTCGAAGTACCTGACGGAATAAACTCAGCGCCAAAATACTCGCCCCTAACGTCTGTTCCGTCCCCGACTAACACCCCACGAAGAATGATGTCGTCCTTTCCGCCCCTAAGATGATGCGGGTCTTTGTTTCCTATTACGTTTCGCAGAATACGCTTAACGTTTTTAAACCCGCTCTCTATTACGTAAACGTTCTTCGGGTCGTTGCGCAGAACAGTTAACGGTAATGCTCCCGCTTTACCCCCAACTATAAGAACATTCTTATCTTTAACGTCCAAAAACCAATAAGCGTTGTCCGTAACAACGAAATTATAGTCATCATCTACACTATCATAACCTATCTTAACAGCGTTAAGCTTAGGTTCGCCTTCTCTCATTTTTGCTATTTTCTTAACTTCCATTTCTGTTTTCTCCATAGTCTATAATAGTTATAGGTTATATATAGTTTTAGGTTGGCTTGCTACCCTTAAGAATAAGCTCCTCGCTCGCCGGAACGAAAAATGAGCTTATAATATCACGCTTATACCCTGTATGCGCTATAAGAACAACATACTGCATATCTACGCCCGAAAACTCTTTACGCATCGCTTCCTCTACCGCATCGCTTTCTCTCACGAACTCGATAAGAACAAGATGGTCATACCCATATATATCGCTCTTATCATACAAGATGTCGCCAAACTCATCGACTACTATCACACCAATAGAGGGGCGGTCTGCCCCCGAAGAATTATCCCCCCAAAACTTATACTCCATAAACGGTATAAACTCTCTTGCATACTTCGCCAACTCCTTATTCACCACTAGCATAACCTTAACAGGAACCGGCTCGACTGGTTTTACCATACCCATAACCAAAAAATTCCTCGCTAACTTATGTATTTCTGCCTTAATATCTTCTTTTGACACTTCCATAATACTCACCTCAATGATAATATCTCGCGTTAATTATTGCTATCGTTCCTAATATATCGACCATAATAATCAACACCCCGAACACCACTACACTAAACGTAAAGCTTCTCATCACCCATGACACTACTAAAACTCCAACGCTAACAAACTGCGACACTATTAACCCATATAATACATGCGTCCTACCCTTTATAAAATCCATCAAGTACGCTCTACCATCATCCGCGCTAAGATGCTTCGTATATCCGCTTACAAATAAATGCGCTGTCGTATCGACTAACGCCCCCACTAACGCTACTGCCCCCACTACACCTATAATCCTCGTAAAAAGATTGGCGCCAAACACCAACGCCGCAAGAACCGAAAGTATAATCCCACTAATAAACAAATACGCCGCAACCGTCTCTCCCTCATCAAAATCCTTTCGCCACTGCTCCCACGACTGAACATCATTATCCGCCATAAAATATAATTAAATAAGAGTATTTTAAGTTTTGTTCACTTATCATCTACTCTTTTACCATTACTAAATCTATGTATATTGCTCGAATTAGGTTCTGGCGCTACATACTCCCTTAACACTCTATCCTTATCCCGATTTTGCACTTCATAAGACTCATCATGATACATATCATGCCTAAATGGAATAATAACCTCTAATGCATTATAATCGTCCGCATCTTTATAGCGTTGCAACGTCTCCCTAAACAACTCAAAATCATAGTATCTTTTTCGAGCATATGGGTCAAACCAAAACGTCTTTCCATTCTTATCAGTATATCTAAACTTTGATAAGTCCTGCTTCCCTAAGTTCTTCCACTCTATATTAAAGTTAAACCCGCTTTTACGCTCTATTTCATGCAACACTTTACCCAATCCCATATCAAAATTTAACTTCGCCGCTCCTTCCAAATTATTATCTAGCCACACAAATAACTGTTTACCCCCATGCCTCAACTCGACATGCTTCTCAAACTGCTCATTGTTCTTAAAAAGAGTATCATCAAGCGGGCATTCCCTAATAACAATTTCCTTATCCCCTCGCTTCTTCGTAATAGTATTCGCGCTTATAAACAAATCTTCCATAGGTTTATAGTAACCTAAAAATATGTTACGCCCCTGTGTGAGGCTCGCTTTTTTTGCGTCATCACCGCCGCTGTCCCTCTCCAACGCCCTCGTTAAAACTTTCTCCAATAAATCTTTGTGTCTCGTCAGTATATGATACTCCAAGATATCCTTCGCGCTAAACTCCGAATGGTCTATCGGGCAAATATAATAATACTGCCCGCCTGCGAAATGAGTACCATTTTTTACAAGCTCATCTAACGCCACCCGAATATCCCCACGATATGCGCCATACGACCCAAGCTTCTCATCTATAAGTTCGCGAAACGCTGGGAACTGCTCACGCATCTTTGGCTTAGAACCGGGATAATGCTCGCGCTGGTCGTAATGCTTATGATTGGCGAAATCTTTAAAGTTATCGAACTTACGCCCGCATGTCGGGCAAGTATACTCTACACGCCCATCTCTCCTCAATACCGGGTCAGTATAATGCTTCTCGTCCTTCCTAATACTCATCGTAATCCTCCTCGATTATCTTTGCCACCTCATCATCATGCCTCTGCAATAAATGATAAGCAAAGCCGTCTTTCGTTACAAAGATGGCGCCGTCATAAGGACATTTCCACTCATCCCCCACCGTGCCGCGATACTTAAACTTCCTAACAAATGCTTTAAGAGTGTCATTCACGTCGCGATAATAACTAAACTTCGCTATCGACCCCTTCTTAGTTCTACCGCGCCCACGACCCCCAACGCTACCCAAATTAGATAACGCTTCACGAAGCTGAGTAGCATGCTCCTGCTCTTCCTGCTCCTGCTTACTCTTATACTTCTCGTAGTCTGGGTCACCGGGATTTATTACTCTAACTCTCCCGTTCTCTACCACCTTAAAAGGATGGGGCTTGTCTACTCCCGCTAAAGAGTTGACTCTATCGAGAACGTGCTGACCGGAATTAGTAGCGTTTCCATTTTCGTCATAAACTATTTTACGCTCTTTCTTCTTTTTTTCTGGCAGTTTAGTATCTTCTTCTCCTGTATTTTCCGGAACATCTTCATCGCTTATATCCGACGCAAACCCAGCACTCTCATTTTCAGTTGGACTAATATTTTTAATATAAGTTTCAACTGTAGCCGCCAAACTATCATCAATTAACTTGATATACTTTTCATAATCTTCTTCAAGATGTTTTACAGTGTTATCAACAAAATCATCTATTGTCCACATAAAATTACCATTTACATCCTGATTGTACTGAACCTGAATCTTCTTACCATCTTTTGTTTTTGTAACTAAATGTTCTGGATTAAACTTTCCGCCGTTCTGATTACGATAATAATACTGCTCTATATAAGGTCTAATCTTTTTAACATCATCACCACTAAGTTTTAACTTATCAACACCCTGCTTATATAAAACAGACTCGAATGGCATATGTGTGAGTCCGCAATTCTGGCATCTAGCATAAACGTTATCACTGAAAAATCCATAATTACGCCCATAATCATCCCACGACTTTTTCTCCCTAAAAAATCCCATTCTATGTTCTGTATCCATAACCACTGGAAGGTCATCTTTAGACTTCTCGCCATCAACAATTTTCAAGTTCTTCATGTTTTCTTCGTAGTCAAAACTATCAGGTCTCTTTATATATAAACTATACTTTTCGTGCCACTGATTCTGCTGATGAGCTGTCTGAAAACGCCTCGCCGCCATAGTAGCCTGTATAACTTCGCGAGTATTTTTCCACCTACCCTCATTAGCCCGCTTATACCTCCGATGCTCTATTTCCCTTATCTTATCACCAAGCGCTTCTAACTTCTCATCATTTCCGCCTTTCTCTTTAAGAGAGTTCATCAACACCCTCATCGAAGTAACGTCATACGCTCCCTTCAGCCCCTCCTTTTCCTGCAAGTCTGCTTTAACGTTCCCCATAAAATCCGAAACGTTATCGGGGTCTTCCTCGTCTTCTTCCTCTTTCTTCGGCTCTTCGCCGTCTTTATTAACGTAAGGTATGCCCTTATAGTAAGTACCCCCCTCGCTCATATACTCATACTGCTTAGGTCTCTCCAAAGGATTGTCCGTGACGTCATACTCCTTGTCCGTCTCGCCCCGATGAATGAACCCGTCCCGCGCCTCCTGCTCATGCTCGTCCACGACATGATTAAGCGCCGGATACATCGAAGGAAAACGCTTCCCGCAATAAGGACAGTCTACTTCCCCGCTCCTTTTATGTTCATTATTGCGAAGTAGCCCCGCTATATAGCGCGCAAACTCTTCTTCGTCATCTACATCTTTTTTAGCCTTTTCAAGCACCTTTAAAACATCATCCGCGTGTTCTTTTGCTAAGTGTATAACTTCCTTCTCCAACGAAGGATACTCCGTAATACAATAAGGGCAAATAAAAACGTCATCTATGACTCCAACGCTCTTCGCGAAAGAGATAAAGTCTGCGTCGTCCTCGTGCTTCCCTACGATTGCGTCAGCTATATTTTCGTAGTTGCGACCCCTCTCGCGCCCCTCTGTAAGATGACGATTTTCCGCCACCCCCACTTCGTTCGCGTCATTCTGCTCGGCGTCAAAGTCCCTATATTTAGACCTAGTTACCTGCGTAACAGGGGATGGTTGCATAGAGTCCCCCTCTGTATCATATCCCTCGTCGCTAACCTTTTCGTCATCTTTATCTTTATCATTATACCCCCCAAATTTCGCCGGAGGATTGGACTCAACTGCTTGTTCTTCTTTTAAAACTGTATCCACACCTTTCTCTACTTCATCCCAATGATAATTTTCAATATGGTCGCTCAAATCATATGACTTATTGAATGGCTCACCACAGTAAATACACTTGGAATACTTTTTAGAAATAACTTTAATAACATTTAACGTATCCTTATTCAGCATAGATTAGTATGCTAAGGTTATATATAAATTTAGTTGCTTTTATGCAACAACATTCCAATTTACAGTAAACTCAACTCCATTAGAAACATTCTTAACTGGAAATGTAACTCTTGCAAACATATCTATCGTTGTACTACCCGGAGCATTATTAAAAATACCAGCCTCCCTAATTGCTTCCGTAGTGCTAATTGCATACGTAGCAACGTACTTCACTGTATCAAGTGATACGTTTGTAGTTCCCTGCGTTAATGTAGCCGTAGTACTCATAACTTCAGACACTAACGCGGTCATACCCGTAGAAGATGCTGTAGAGCTTGTACCTATCTGCACATACTTAAAGTCCCCCTTAGAAGTAAACCCGCCAATAAAAGCCGCAACCTGCTGAAGCCCCTCCGTCACGACCATATTATGATACTCATCGCTTTCTATACGCCCGTCTGGATACTTTATAGTAATAACAACTTTATCATCTTTAAACATCATTTTATCATTGCTCATGTAACTTAATACATTAGCAATATATAAGGGTTAGGCTCAATTATGAGCGAACTGACCCGCTTGGTCTACGCTAAGTATCTTCGCGTCTGTCAACAAGTTCTCACGCTTCCTGCTCTTCGGCTTAATACCATGCGCGTTATTCACCTGCGGCGCCCTCTGCTTATAAGGCTTCTCGGTATAGTAGGGGATAGTCCTGCCCGGCAAACTCTCTGACTGGTTGTCGTTTACTTCTTTAAGCACCGCTAATATTTCGCTGTAAATTGTACCCTTTACCCCCTCCGTTATCTGCGGGAATGACGGGTCGCTCAGAGATGAACTATCGTTGCCCCTTTCCCCTTTCTTTCTATGCTTGCGCCCATAATTACCATAATTAGCTTTCGCCTGAAACATATCGCTGGTGCTTCTTCTCCCACCGCTCGCGCTCTCTCCCCCGAATCTATGAGTAGACGCTCTCCGCCTCTTACCTATAAAAAACTTCTCGCGCCCCCTATTATGCTCATACTCGCGACTGCGCCTCTTATTCTCATGGTCATGAACTAAATTAGGAGTGTCTGGCTTTGTAAGTACTCTCTGCCTATTATGATACTCATTAAAGTAATTAAGCGGTAAGTTACCATTCTTATAGTTAGCCTTCTCCGCTTCTTTTGAAGCTCTACTATGATGATACGTAGCAACCTGCTCAAGCATATCCACATCCTTAGGCGTATTCTCTATATGCATAATCATTCTTTTCTCTGCTATCTTCGGATTAATATGCGCAGTAACATGACCATCAAATGGACATCTGCATACATACAACCCCTCTCTCTTATCATAATGGCAGTTATCTAACAAAACTTCCGCAACCGCCCTATCATAATACATATCTACCGGCTCATCTATCTCCACATCATCCTCCGATGGAGGAAAAAGAACTCTATGCGTTACACTCTTCTCCATCTCAAAAAGATGCTTCATTAATTTACCTATCGCTTTCTCCAGCTTATAATCCCCGAACTCTTCGAAGTCTACTGGGCAAGCACACTTATAGTATACCCTGCCGTCCTTCGTAATTGCCGCACACATATTTCCTATTGTATCCGTAAAGTTCATTGCTCTTCACCATTCTCCTGTACTTCAGCGTTGCTTTGCTCTTCGCCCTCATTCGGAGGAACTTCGCCCTGCTGGGGCATTTCGCCGCCGCCACCCATCATCGCTTCTTCTCCTACGCTCGAAGTAATTTTCTTAAACCTAAACTTCATCATACCATCTTTATCTATTTCCATATCAACATCAAACCCAAGCTTCGCCATAGAACTAGCCTCATCAATACGAGTCTGCTCCATTTCGAGCTTACGCATTTCATCTTCCAACTCATTCGGCTTTAACTTAATAACGAAATCTTCAGCGTTAAGCAATGACGCTATCCAATCGAGGAAGTCGTTCCAGACCCGCTGACTTTCCTGTATAGTACGATTCGTAACTGTAACCTGCAAACCTTCGTTATTAAGACCTCCACCCCCACCTGTTCCGCTATTCGATATGATTGGCTGAACCCCATATACCAATCCTATATGACTCCTAAACAGCTCGACCATGTCAAGCATCTGCATCTCATCGGGCTTCAAGTTAAGGTCTACTGTTTCCACTATCTTCCTCGCGCCCGTATCCTCACCTTCTACTACCAAAGGATAGACCATGTTCGGGTTCTCCCTCGCTTTCTGCATAAGCCACTCCCACGCCTGCCTTATGTTATCAAGCTTACCCCGCATGACGAAGAAAGAACGGGGCGACCTCTCCAAACTATACGCTTCGAGAACATAATCGTCCATCTTTGTTAGCGCCAATACTTTACGCCACACCGTATAAACGTTAGACACTCCGTACCCTTCCGTACTCGTCCACCGCTTCAAGTGATACAGCTCATCCTTCCCGAAATAAATATTCTGCCCTGTCGCGCCACTACCCGCCGAACCGCTCGGATTCGCGGCATACCAGCAACGAATAAGCTCTTTGTGGTCAACGTCGCAAAAATAATTGCCCTCCTGCGACTCTATGACAATCTTCTCACGATGTTCTGGGCAGACATACGTAAATGTTCCGGTGTCTCCCCTTCCCATACCATAATTACTAATAACAAGTTTTACTTTATCAGGACTAAGCCTAACCATATCCTCGATAGCCGCACCTTCTATATTGCCCTCGTTATCATAATAATATCTCTTAGTTAACAATATAAAACCATTATCAAAGATATCAATGTCGAGGTCAGTTATCTTTAACGTATTAATAAAACTCTCATCAAAACGATTATGACGCTTTATGAACTGCTCCACTCTCATCCTTTGAGATTGGTCAGGCGGTCGTGTTAAACTTCCACATATTGGACAAGTCTTTATGTCCTCGAACATCTCATAACCACAATTAGGATTAGTACACTTAGAAACGAAACGCTCGGTAACAATAATACCGTTCTTAAAAACTTCATCATTAATCGCTTTTACAATAGTACGAAGTATATCGCTTCCATAAAACAAATCCATTACCCAAGAATATGACCAACGGTATAAAGGCGTCTTCTCCGAACTACCGGTCATCTGCACATAAGAATTAAAAGGTAAAGGTATGTCACGATACCCCAAACCACCAATACTCTTTTTTACATCATTAACACCACCTATATTAAAAGTGGACATAACCTTCGCAATAATACGCGAAGATAAAGGAACTTTATTAACTGCCATAGGCATTTATTACACTCATCCTTATAAATATTATTATAGTGGACTCGCCGGGAGTTGAACCCGGACTCTCCCGCATGCGAAGCGGGCGTGTTACCATTGCACCACAAGCCCGTAATAAATATTATTTAATACCACGATAAATTAACTTACCAGTACCATCAAAATAATACCCCTCAGCATTGCTAAACATACCTGTCGTTGACAAAAATGGCTCTGAATAATTAATAGTATCAATTACATTAGGCTCTTCCTCGCTAGGTGCCAACTTCTCCACATCTTCTTTATTAATATCAAGCTTTAGTTTCACGCTTCTCGACCTCCTTCTCCTCGTACTCCCCAAGTAGCGCCATATACCCTATCGCATCTATCCAATTATCGCGATTACTCTTATTCACTTCGAGCCGCGCCAGCTTTAATGATACCATAAAGAGCCACCCTTCCTCCTCGCTCATATCTTTGCCGGTTATGACCGTAAAAATATGGACTATACGCTCCATGAGCCGCTCTTTATCCCCGACATCATTATCAGCCGCCCTCGCCATAAGAGTAGCCTTCACCTCGTCAAGAATCGCAACAGCATCATTCGCCACTTATCTCGCCCTCCTTCTCTAACTTTCCGCTTCTCTCCAAAAGAAACTTCTTAAGCTCTAACGCATCTCTTGCTAATATCTCATCCGGCGCTAACGCATAATCTTCGTAGACCTCCGCAAGAGATTTACGAACCATCTTCCTAAGACCATCTATCGTACTTGCAAACTCAACTATATCAGTACGATAATCATCGACCCATAAAGCCCCATTCTCTTCCGTAACCTCAAACTCGATAGGAGGAGAGAATGATACCCGCATTTTCCCAACATCAGAATCCACTTGCACGCTTCTAACGCTAATTTTCATACCAATCTTCATATCATCTACCATATAGGCTCACCATCACTACCACCAATATTCATAACCGAAAAGACCGCTTTGTTATTAGGAGTTTCCTCAACTATGACAGTAACCCCCCTAACACCCTTACTCGTATTTAACTGATACGCTATTTCCTTTGCAAAATTCTCCGCCGAACTAAAGTCTGCGCTAAGAACTTCTACTTCATCTTTACGCATAGTATAATTTTTATGATTGCATAACAACTCATAAGTACCGTTCAACTTCCCACCGCTCGAAGAAATTACCTGCTTCTTCGAAGCAATAAACTTATGGTCATACTGCATCACCACATCCTTTACTCTATCAAAATTAAGTATCATACCATCACTCTGCACCTCCCCCATAATTTCTATCTCAATACGATAATTATGACCATGCATGCGCCCACACTTTTCTACGTCATCCAAAATATGACCCGCCGAAATATCCTTTACAACTCTTATGCTAGAGTTCTCCATCACTCTTGTTTTCTCCATTGTTATCATCTCATTATCCATTATAATTATATAATATTATCGGTTAGTACCACTTAATCCTCATACACATGACTACTCACGCTCGGAGCTGGAAACTTATACCCACTCGAAACCATCTCATGCTCTTTATATATTAGCAGTATAACTTCTTTCATAAGCGCATAATCCGTAACCATATAATCAGTAAGTATCTCGCCAAGCTCTACAATATAATTATCCATATTATCCGACGCTTTTTGCTCTTTCTCTTTCTGCCTCCTACGCAACTCCGCGCGAGGCGGATGCACTTCCGCTTCTTCGCGAATAAGCTTGGCGGCAAAATAGCCTACCTGAATATCAAGAAGCTTTTCTATATTTCTCTCGCGTATCAACTTCTCTTTGTTCTCTTTCCATAAAAGCATGATAGTATAAGCGCGACCGTCAAACAAAATTTCATTCGTCCTAGTCATACGCCATTTACGATATTTCCGCCTAGCTTCCTCCTTCATCGCCTCATCAATATCCAACTCTAACTTCATTTCTTACCACCTCTATACATTACTATAAACATCCACGCCACTCCCCCTATAAACTCCGACGCCCCGCCCAAATACAGACCCTCATCGAAAAAGATGAACGCGAACAAAAATATCCCCGCCATCGTCATAACGCTTGTCGCCCGCGGAACATATGACCGCTTATTGATTACGATAGGAATCATTACCGCATCTAGCATAAACCCCGCTATTAACGTTAAATAATTTAACTCCGAACTACTACCTATAATTGACGTAACCCAGCCCCCATCTTACGAATATCCTTTAACGTAATAGTATACTGAAAATGTATATCAGGATATATGTGCAAAAAAGTAACGTTATCATGTTGCATAGCCAGCTCTACCGGCTGTCCCGTATGAAATAACTCAATGAACACTCCATTATACGTAAACTTACTAGTTTCTATTACATACTGTTTATCATCATTCGCTTCGAACACTACACCCTTACTTATAAGCTTATCAGAAAAATGACCAAAGTTAAGAGCATAAAGAAATACATCACCATAAGTAACATATATACTCGACCATCCGCTGATATCGCCTTCTTTAAAGTCTAACTTTAACTCCATCTTTTCTCACCTCTTGCCAAAATAGTCGCTCATCGCCTTCCCTTTCCCTTTCTTGTTATACCACCGCGCCTTCCACGCATCCTCGAACTTACCCGCTTTCGCAACACACTGCTCACATATATGCGTATTAACTAACCACCCCCGCGTCATATCCTTACCGCATCTCGTGCAAAAGAGGGGAGGGCGCGAGATGTTCTTATACACATACGGCTTTATGACCATCTTGCACTCCTGCCGCTCACTCACCTCCGCCCAGCATTCGGGGCAGAGCGCTAGGTCGGTCATGGGGAAAACGTGTTCCTTTATCGTGTCGCACCACGGACACATCTCATTCTCTGGAATGTCATGCAGTTTTAGGCGATGGGGATTAGGGTTCTTTAGCTCGGTTCGCTTCTTTATATTGTAGCCGCTTCCATACACTGCCATATCTTCTAAACTTGTCATAATCAATAATTATAAGAAGTTATTTATAGTTTCTTATGTTAAAACCAACTCTCTACAATATTCCTAACTGTACTAAACGAATCCTTTAACTCAGTCGCTCCTATAACTTTAACGTTCTTATGCGAATCAATCGCTACCCGAACCGACTGTACTAAACGAAATACATTTTTAGTAACATCGTTTACTGTTAAACTCGGAAAAATACCTTCCAAAAACATATCAATAGTAATAGTTTCAAACAAAGGATTACTCGCAACGATTTCTACCTTACTATAATCTACGCTATTATTCTCTATAAACTCTCTTAACGCTTTTCTCTCCATGCGCAAATAAAATGGAATAAACGCCGGCTGACCTTGACCATCCACTAAATTACTAGTGCAAACTAACTGCGCCTTACCAATTTCATTATTTACATACTCCCATTTCCCGTTCATGAATACTATAAAATCATTATCACTCCCAGCATTAATTCTCAATAACGAATGCCAATAAAGCATCTTTAAAAGAATATTACTAAATATGCGTCTAAGCCTGTCTCTTTCAATATCGGGTATATTTTCGTCCCAATCCAAATTTATGTTTTTCATCACTTCACCTTTTATCCCACTTTAACGGCTCTAAACCAAATACCCCGCGCGCCAAATTAAGCACATCCGTATCGACAAGAGGATTGTTTTCCGTATATAACGTTTTTGCTTTTTCATCAATAACAACACAAGTTCCAGACGAAATAACCCCTAAAAATCTATTCGCTGTTTCAACACTAAAATCTGGCAAAAACGTACATATAAAATTATACCAATCAATAAGATTAACTTTGTCATGCGCCTTATAAAAACAAATTTTATTAAACCAATTATCATTTTTAAGAAAATCGCCAGCATTAACCCATATATAAAATGTATTAATACGCTCCGGCAATCTTTCTTCTAACGTTAAACCCACGGTTTCAGACCCAATCAATAACTTCTCTCGCTGAACCTCCTCTACTACCTGATTAAACACCGCCGACAAAAACAAACGAAGTAACTCTCGCCTTTCGCTAACATGCTCTATATCTA
>JAEHJW020005010.1_pt1 | contig 31138 bp, 46 predicted proteins | sample 9271431 | NCBI WGS metagenome assembly JAEHJW02 | reverse complement strand
CGAGACGCGCCCGCTTTGTGCCGGCGCGCCTCACTTGGCCCATCGGCGTGAGCGGCGGGATATCGCGTTTGACGATGGTGTGCATGTCGTCCTCCTGTGTGCCGGCACGCTGCCGGGCTTGATGTGTCCGATGCGGCACGCCGTCGAGACGCGCCGCGGTTGCCTTACGCCACTTCCCCTTCCGTGCACGCCGTCCCGTCGGCGCGATACGCCCAGGAAATCCCCGCGCCACCCTTCTGAGAGACGAGCGCCACGAGGTCCGGCGTGGCGGCGCGCAGCTCGAAGCCCTCATGCGTGGCCTCGTTCCCCATGCTGTCGTCGAAGGCGCGCCATGCGGCCTCGGGGGTCTCGCCGAGTGCCCAAATTGCGATGTCGCTTACGATGATGTAGGTCATGTCTTCCTCCTATTGCGTCCGGCACCCCTGCCGGTAATCGCAACCTACGCCCGCGGCGCCTCTCTGTCAACGAATTTTTAATCACGATTGCGTGATGAGGCACACGCGACGGGCGCGCTCTCACTGCCCGTCCCCTCCCATCCGCTCACATACCTCGCGCCGGGCCACAGCTTGCGCCTGAGCCGCCTATCCCGTCGATCCGCACCCATGGCACCGGGGCGGCGTCTATCGGCTTCCTAGGCGCGATTTTTGCGCCACTGCGTGCTATCACCCTGCATCACGCAATCGTGATTAAATGTTTATTGACAGACAGGCCGCGCAGGGATAGGTTGCGTTCACCGGCAGGGGTGCCGGGAACCAGTGGAGGGTAAGATGGCGAATATCAAATATTTTTCCGGTGATCGCGAACTTCGCAACGTGGTCTACATGGGCGGACGTGAAAGCAACCCGGCGTCGTTCCATGGGTATCCGGAAGGCGTCGAGCCGGTTTTCGTTCCTGGCGTTGGGTGGAACGGTCGCGTGCCCGCTGATCGCATGGTGAATTACAAATCAAACCCGTCGCGTCATGAGTGCGACGCTCGGTGCATCAACGCCACCGGCCGCGTGATGAATTGCGAGTGCGCTTGCGGCGGTAAAAATCACGGGCGCGGCCGTTTCATGTGTGTGGCAGCGTAATCGGTCGGTAAGCAACCCCGGAAGCGGTTCCGGGAAACATAGGAGGATGACATGAGGAAAGCGTTTGATCTGACTAATGCCCTGATCGCGGCAGCGCACGAGGGGAAAACTATCTCCGTGCGTAAGCTGCTGAGGGAAGGCGCCGCGCCGTGGGGAGCCAACAGCGCCGCTCTGATCTGCGCAGCAGCCGCCGGCCATCTCTCAACCGTCCGAGTCCTGGTCGCCGCCGGCGCGTCTGTGAACGCGCTCGACGATCACGCAGTGGAATTGGCCGCGAAATACGGGCATCCTGATGTGGTGATGGCCCTCCTCGTGGCCGGCGCCTCGATAGATGCGGCAAAGGAAGGGGCGCGCATCGCTCCCGTCCCCACCCCAGAGGTCGCTCACGTGATTTCTCAATTCGGCCAGTCAACGGGAGCGTGGCTGACCTCTGCCGTGTGACTGAGCGCCGCGCGTCGATGCGCCCAACAGCCCCGTCACGCCGCCGCGTGGCGGGGTTAGCACGTGACCTCGCCGCCCACCGCACCATTGCACCCGCCGCCCCACCACGCTATCATCCCCGCCGCACGGCTCCCGCACGGCTCAAACCGTGGCCGCACCCGGCGCAGACCGCCAGTTGTCGCAGACCTCTGGTCTCCGACTCACAATCACCGCCTAAAAAAACATAACAAAATCAGCGTTGTGACAAAAGGCCCCCGGATCACCGGCGATTTGTCCCGCCTTTGTCCCGCCATTTGTCACGGCTAAGTGTTTGATATTCCACGACATTTCCCCGCTGGGACAAATGGGACAGGATTCCAGAAAAATGCTCTCACATGTGCGCGCGCGCGTGACGCGCGGGTGCGCGGGTGCGGGCGCGCGTAAGGGTATATATATATATAATTTGTCCCATTTATTTATTATTATAGGGGTTCCTCACATTACATCAATGACTTAGCGGAAATTCGTTTTGGGACAGCAATGGGACAAACCTATGTAACGCATTGATATCGCTTGGGACATTATAGGCCGAAAATGGGACAGAGCCGGGACAAGCCTCCCGCGCGGCTCCCATCCACCCCTCCCTGCGCCAGCTATCGCAAGCGCACCACGAGCCCTTAGCCGCAGCTCGCGCGTTCCGCTTCCCATCCCGCGCCAAATTTGCTACGCTGCCGGCCATGAGCGACGAGCCTGCCAAATTAGGCGAGAACAGACATCAAGGGCGTTGGCAGAAAGGCCAAAGCGGCAACCCGTCGGGCCGGCCAAAAGGCTGGCGTTCGGCGATCGCCACGCTCTTCGATGGCGCCGCGATGGAAGATGGCCCGACCGTCTATGCCGCGATCCGGCACGCCGCCACCAACGGCGATATGCGGGCAGCCGAGCTGCTCATGAGCCGCTGGTGGCCTCTGATCAAACGCACCGCGCTTGATCTCCCCGATCTGCCGAAGGTGGAGACGGCGCAAGATGCCGTCCGCGCTGCGTCGCATGTCATGGAGCTTGCCTCTCAGAACGAAATCTCGGCGGAACAGGCAGACATTGCGATGCGCCTGATCGAGACGGCGCGCAAGACGATCGAGAATCTCGATTTCGAACAAAGGCTTGCGGCCATTGAGGCAGCTGTGAGCATCCGCCGTGAGGAGTGACGTGCTCGCGCGCCTAGCTGCCGTCGAGGGGGTGCTTGGGATGCGCAGCGTCGAGGTGATCGATCCCAACGGCGTGCCGGCGATCAGGCGCGATCGCTGGCCGGCGTGGCGGTTTCCTGGGGGGTATTTCGAGAGCGAGTCGGGTGCAGGGAGTGAACCGTAAATCAGGAGCGAGTCGCGAAAGTTGAGAGAACCGTGCCAGATGAGCGAGCCGTCGCGCGAGAGAGAACCGATCCCATAGAGCGCCGTCTCAAAACCGCGAAACACCGCTTCCCAGGTCCGCTACGGGTCCGCGAAAATCCGTTGCGTTTACGGTTCCGAGACGAACGCCAAGCCAGTCTGTTGAAGTAGCGAAGGTTTCATCAATTTCATCATCTCGTGAGCCACTGACTAAGAGTAAGGCGATCGGCCATATCCCCACTGGGCTCGCGGCGCATGCCGAGGTCGAGCAGGTGCTGCCGGCGCGGTATGACGGAGCGCCTCATCAGCGCCCATGGCGGACGGTGCCTATCCACCTGCGGTTGTATCGCAGGGGTCGCCTGACGCCTGCCGAATTGGTGTGGTGCGAGGCGTTCGCGGGCGCGTGGGAACGCTGCCCGCGCTATCGCACCGGATGGCCGCGCGCAGACGGAAGAGGCGGCCGTGCCAATCTGGAGCCGAGCGAGGCGTCCCTCTACGCAGCGCGGTTTGTGCAATGCACATCGCAATCAGTAGGGAAGCATTTCGAATTCCTCGTCGGCGCGATCGTCGAGGGCTATCGGCTGTGCGATCTCGCGGTGATGATCGGGCTGCGTCCCGCCGATGACGAGACGATGGCCGCGTTCTCAAACCGCGTCGGGCCGCGCGTCGAGGATAAAATTGTCGATATAATTCAATCTTGTTGCGAATGGTGTTGACAAATCGGATTAAGTAGGTCATTTTTCCCAAAATGGCCGGATTGCGGCAAACCCCTCCCCCAAAAATCACCCTGACGAAGCTGCACGATGCCCAGCTTGAGGCGCTCAAGGCGATTCTCACGCACGAGCGCACGGTGCTGGTGTGCGGGCGGCGCTTCGGCAAGACGACGCTCCTGGAGCACCTCACGGCAAAGGCAGCGCTTGGTGGCCTCACTGTCGCGTGGTTCGGCCCGGATTTCCGACGGAATCGGCCTTCGTTCGATCGCCTCGCCGCGCTGCTTGGTCCCGCATTGGTATCGAAATCGGCGACGATGCTGGAAATCCGCGTGCAGGGCGGGGGCGCGGTGGATTTCTGGACGATGGCCGATGACGGCGCTGGCCGATCGCGCTCTTACGATTTGGCGGTGCTCGACGAGGTGACGCTCGCGCCGCGTGAGATCACGCCGCTCTTCGATCTCGCGATCCGCCCCACGCTGATCGATCGTGGCGGCGTTGTGGTAATGGCTGGCACGCCGCGAGGCGTTGACGGCGAGCAGCTATTCTATCGGGCGGCAACGCAGCCTGCCGAGGGTTGGCACATGTTTCATGCCCCCACCATGGCGAATCCGACGCTGAACGCTGACGAGGTTGCGCGCCTGCCGGACGAATATGCGCCGCTGGTGTATGAGCAGGAAATCCTCGCGAATTTCGTGGACTGGTCGGGCGCTGCGTTTTTCGGGGCCGAGGCGTGGCTGGTGGACGGAAAGCCGGCGCCGTTCCCGAAGCGGTGCGATTTCATCTATGCCACGATCGACACGGCGTTCAAAACCGGTCGGCAGCACGATGGGACGGCGGTTGTCATCTTCGCGAAGAACCAATTCCACGATCGCCCGCTGTATGTGCTCGATTGGGACGTGGTGCAGATTTCGGGCGAGATGCTGATCGAGTGGTATCCCGCGCTGCTAAAGCGGATGCGTGAGCTTCACGAGATATGCGGCGCTAGGCTCGATCCGAAGGGGCCATACATCGAGGATATCGGCGCCGGCATGATCCTCCGGCAGCAGGCGCGCCGCGCGGGTCTGCCTGCCGAGGCGATATCCACCAAGCTCACCTCTGTCGGAAAGGATGAGCGCGCGCTATCGACGGTGAATTACCACATGACGGGGAAGGTTGTTTTGACGCAGCACGCGGCCGATAAGCTCACGCGGTTTCAGGGGGTGCAGAGAAACCATTTCCTGTCGCAGGTGACGGGCTATCGGCCGGGCGCTGAGATGTCGCACGATGACTTGCTCGATTGCTACACCTACGGGCTTTCGATCGGGCTGGGTGACGGGCGCGGCTGGTGAGCGGAAGTCTTCTCTGGCCGGCGTCATCTCCGCGAGATAGCCAAGGCGAGGTTTCGGTCAGCGGCGGATCGACGCCCGCGCTGTGGAATCTCGTTGAGCGCATCACACCGGGGTATGAGCCGAGCTATGAGGATTGCAAGGTTTTCTATGTTTATCATCCGCTAGGGGCGCGGATTGTCGATGCGCCGATCTATCTGGCGTTTCATCGGCCCCGGCAGATTGCGATCGACGTAGGGCCGCAGGATGAGCTTGTCGAGGCGTTCAACAACGAGTGGAATCGCCTCGGGGATATCGGCGCGCTTCGCTACATCATCCAGACGGTTCGGCTCTCGGCGATTTACGGCATTGCGGCGATCGGCGTAGGTGTGCCCGGCGTGCCGACTGATCGCCCGCTGACAGACAAGGAATGGCTCGCGCCTGATCTCTATTTTCAGGTGTTCGATTCGTTGAACACGGCGGGCAGCCTTACTCTGTCGCAAGACCCGGGGAATCCGAACTTTCTCAAGCCCCGGCATTTCATCGTCAACGATCAGGCGTATCATCTGAATCGCGGCGTGGTGCTACAGAACGAAGACCCTCTGTATATCCAGTGGACAAGCTCGGCGTTCGGGTTCACAGGCCGATCGAAATACATGCGCGCGATGTATCCGATGGCGTCATATGTGCGCATGATGGTGGCGCAGAACAAGATCGCCGAAAAGCTGGCGCTTCTTATCACAAAGGTGAAATCGCCTGGCTCGATCGTTGACCGCGTGACGGATTCGTTTTTCCGTAAGAAACTGCAACAAATCCGGGTCGCAGCAACCGGCAACGTAGCCTCAATCGACATCGACGAGTCAATCGAAACGCTCAATATGATGAACGTCGATGGCGCTGGCAAGTTTGCGCTTGATGGCATCGTTCAGGATATCGCGAGCGGCGCGGGGATGCCTGCTCTCTTGCTGACGCAGGATACGCTCGCCGAAGGTTTCGCGGACGGCAGCGAAGACGCCAAGCAGATCGCGGCATACATTGAATCCTATCGCTCGCAGCAAGAGCCGATTTTCCGCTTTTTCGATCGCCTCGTGCAGCGCCGAGCGTGGACGCGCGAGTTCTGGCAGGCGATGCGCTCGAAATACCCTGAGACGATGCGCGGCGAGACGTATGCCGCGTCATTTCAGAAATGGTGCGATGCGTTCGAGCCGGCATGGCCGTCTCTGGTGCAACAGAGCGACAAAGAAGAGCTTGAGGGCCAGCAGAAGCGTTTCGATAGCGTTGTGAAGCTGCTTGAGGTTCTGGGCACGTTGATTACGGAACCGCAGGCGAAGGCCGACATAATCGACTGGGCCGCAGCGAATATCAACATCCAGAAAAAGATGTTCGCCGCGCCGCTCACGCTCGACACCAAGGCGATCGCGGATCACGAGGCGTCTCTGCCGGCGCCCACTGCGCAGGAAACGCCGAAGAACACCTCTGGTGATGACACGTAGCAATGGCACTCACCAAGTTCGAGCGGCTGCTCACTGAGGCGATTGGGGCAGAGAAAAGGGGGGAAACCCCCTTTTCCTATTGGCGTGACTTCTTCGAGCGACTGCGGGCCGCAGCGCAGGATGAGCCGGTGCGGGATGATGAGATCGCGAGCCATCTCAAGGCGGCGTTCGATCGAGAGCTGCGCAGCGTGCGGAAATATCATCCGGGCATCCCGGCATACACCATCGAGCGCCTGAGCCCGGTTCTTCGCAAGAAGCTCGATGAGCGCATTCTCCAGGCTGCCGACCTAATCCGGCTTCGGCGCAAGGAATCGATCGAGAATACGCTCGCGCGCTTCACCGGATGGTCGTCGTCTCTGCCTGAGATGCGCAAACGCATCGATACGCGCGAAGTGCGCGAACACATCTACAAGCCGATTGCGCAAATCAAATACGAGCGCCGGCGCGTGGCGATCGATCAGACGCACAAGTTGGCGGCCTCGATCCACGAGGTGATCGCTGAGGGCGGCGGCGCGATCGCGATGATCTGGCGGTCGAATTGGCGGCAAGTGAATTACGACTACCGCCAGGATCACAAGGAGCGCGACGGAAAAATCTGGGTGCTGCCGGACACATGGGCGACGAAAGCGGGTCTCATCAGCGCCAAGGCATCTCGCTATGACGCGATCACCCATGTTGCCGAGGAACCCTACTGCCGATGCTATGCGACGTGGATTTATTCGCCCGATGAGCTGCCCGCGTCGATGCTTACGGCGAAGGGCGCGGCGTATGCGCGTAACCAACAGGCGGCATGACTGAGCTTGAGGTTGCTCACCTCATGGCGCGCGGCCTCGTTGATAGCCCTGCCAAGATCGGCAGCGTGACGCTGGTCAAGATGCGCGTCACGGGCACCGGCATGGCGTATCGCGCTGGCCTCAAGGAGTATGTCTGGCGTGATCCGGCCGAGTTCGCAACGGCCGAATTCGTGGCGCGGTGCAATGGACTGCCCGTGGTGGTGGATCACACTAAGAACGAGGAAGAGCTTTCCGAGCGCGTGATCGGCACACTCGTCTATCCATATCTCGATGGTGACGAGGTTTGGGCGATCGCGCGCATCTTCCTCGAAGAAGACCTCGCGCTCATGGATACGACGCACACCAGCACCAGCCCGGCGGTTTCGTTTCTTGATCCTGCCGAAATCGACGTGACGAAACTCGAATCCGGCGAAGTCATCAGGATCGAGGGAAAACCAACCATCGTCGATCATCTCGCGATAGTTCCGCTTGGCGTTTGGGACAAAGGTCAGGACCCGCATGGAATTGTCATGGAATGAACAATGTCACGCTGTTTGTCCCCATGGAGAATGGAACGGTTGAGATGATCCCTCCCGACGTTTCCGACGCCGAAAGCGAGAAAGCTTCCGGCGAAAAGAAATACGGCGATGTGAAGTTCGCTGATCCAGAGAACGGAAAATATCCTATCGATACCGAAGAGCACATTCGCGCCGCGTGGAATTACATCCACAAAGGCAAAGACGCCGACAAATACTCTTCCGAGAAACTTGCCGAAGTCAAACGCCGGATTGTCTCGGCATGGAAAGAGCACATCGAGAAATCCGGTCCACCTGAAGCCCGCGAGGATGCAATGGCAGAATCCGAGACCAAAGAAGAGAAGCGCGAAGAGAAGACCGAGGATTCCGCCGGCGAGCGGATGACGAAGGTCATCATGGACGCGATGGAGAAGCGTTTCGATGCTTTCTCCAAGCGCATGGACGCGATGGAGGCGGACAAGAACCGCCGCGACGCGGAGAAGAAAGAGGAAGAGGATTGCGCGCGCCGCGACGCCGAGCGACGGGACGCCGAGCGCCGTGATGCCGAAGAGCGCGAGAAAAAAGAGCGCGAGGATGCGAAGCGCCGGGATCGTGCGCGGCGCGACGGCGAATCTGAGGAAGAATACAAAAAGCGCTGCGATGCCGAAGAGCGCGAAGAGAAGGAGCGTGAGGATCGCGCCCGCAAGGATGCCGCGCGTCGCGACGCCGAAGAGCGCGACAAGAAAGAGCGTGAAGACTCCGAGCGTCGTGCCGATGCCGTTTCGCACGCTGAGCTAAAGCGCGAAGTCGATCGGCTGCGTAACCTGATGCTGAAGCAGCCGACCGACGATGACCGCAACGCTCTCGCCGACATCCGCGAGCGCATCGCTGGGGTTGCGTCCTACTACGATGACGCCGTTCCTACGCCGCTCCCTGGCGAAAGCCCGATCGCCTTCCGCCGACGCGCGATCTCGAAGTATCAGCCGAAATCGAAGAACTTCGCGAAGATCGATCTGGCGACGATCACCGATCCCGAGGCGTTCGATGCGATCGAGGCGGTTATCATCCAGGACGCCGTTGCTGCGGCAAAAGCGCCGGGCGTTGTCCCTCTGGGCACAATCCGTGAACGCAAGCGGCACGACGAAACCGGCCGCGTCATCACCGAGTATGAGGGTGATCCGCGCGCTTGGACTTCGGCCTTTGCCGCACCTCGCATGATTGGCTCACTGAACGTTGCGAAAGGAAATGCGTGATGAGTGCGACGATTGCTTTCAACCCTTGGCTTTGCACCAATGCCGAGAACTCGTTTTCTCTCAATACGACTGGTATTACGCAAGGTTTCGTGGTCGATGATCCGGTTCTGAACACCACGCAGATTGCGCCGGCGCTGGTTTCTTCCTCGAATTCGGCGCCGCTGATCGGTGGCTGGCCTGTCGGCATTTCGTTCGTGGCTTCCGGCGGCCGGACTTCGATGCAGCAATCCGCGCTGTTGGCATCCACCAATTCCGCAATTAACGGCTTTACTACGACGACCTATGCTGAGAACGGGCTCATCGTGCCTGGCTCGGATGCGGTGCCGCAGTATCTCGTCGGTGGCACTTGCAACTATGTCCGTCTCGGCAGCAATATCCGTCTCGCCGTGCAGGCAAGCCAAGCGTTGCTCGATGCGCTCTATGGCGGCAGCTATACCAGCGAGATTTCGTGGAATTTCACCACGAATATGGCGGATGTTTACGACGGCACCACGGGCGCACTGCCGATCAAGAATATCGACAGCATTTGGCCGAACAATTCTCTCGTGGCAACGCAAGTCAACGGCGTGTGGAAATACGTCGTCGGCAACGCGATCGTGATCACTCTCTGAGGAACCCAGACAATGGCCCTGACCGCCCCCGGTTATGTTCGCGTTCATCCGGCGTTTGAGGAACCGGACATTCTGTTGCAGATTGCGCAGGCCAGCGGCTTTGCCAATCTGCTTGCCGACGAGAGAATCCGCGTTGAGTTAGCGGAAGGCGATCTCGCCGTTTATATCAAGCGAATGAACGTACGCACGGCTGCGGCCGGGTCGCAGAGTTCGTTCACCCTGACGGCGGCCGAGTTCATCAACATGAGCTTGATGTCGATCGCCACCTATCACTTCTCTAACCGAGCCGTTTGGGCGCGGAACGACGAAGCCGCTGCCGGACGCTGGGGCTTCGCTCTGCCGCAAGCCTTGGAGCTTGCGCAAGAGCAGGCGCTCTACCAGACTGCGCGCGATATCTTCCTCTACGGCGCGATTCCGAGCAACGGCGAGGGTCTCCTCAATGCGCCGGGTGCGGTGAATGTGACCGTTCCGGCGGATAGCAATGGGAATACCACGCTCACCAACTACGATAATGGGGAGATGGCGCAGTTCATCCTGCAAACGATCGTCAATATGATCGTAAGTATGTATCAGGCTGGCCTTCCGCAGCGCATCGAGATTCTCGGCCCACAGCGCGATATCCTTTACATGCAGCAGGTCGGCATCGTTCAGCTTGTGCAGTTCCAGCGTCCCGGCGCGGGCACCGACACGACTGCCGGCATGATCGAGAAAATCCAGGAAACCGCTGGCAACAAGATCGGCTGGCAGGTGGATGATACGCTGATCGGAAAGGGCGCCGGCGGAACAGATGCGATCGTCATCACCATTCCGAAGGTAGTCAACCCTGAACAGAAGCCGCTCAACACCAATATCTTCGGCAAGGTCACGCCGAATTTGGACAACAACATCCTGATGTATGGCGACATGATCAGGCCGCGAAAGATCATCTCTCCGGCGCCATATGGCATGACCGAGCAAATCAAGGAATGGCGCCTGAGCCCAGGTTGGGCGACGCGCGGCCAGGCCGTGACCATCCTCAACATGGCATACTGACATGTCAAATTTCATTATCGTCAATGCCACAAAGCAGCCGATGCGCTTGTTTGCGCGCGTCGACGGCTTACCTCGTCCTCTCGATATCGGCGCCGGGAAGCAGGTGCCGTTGCCGAAGGAATGGCCCGCAGACGTGAAGCTGCGCTTCATCGAACATCACGAAAGCCGTTATGGGATGAAGAAGATTTCGGAAGTGCAAAGGTTTACCGCGCATGACGGGATTTTCTACATCGAAAAGCCGCTTCATGATGGGAAGATCATCGAAGCCATCAAAGAGCGAGATAAAGCGCGCGATGATGAAGCGCGCGAGTTGATCGCGCAGACGGCGGTTGCATTCGATGATGCGATGTCGTCGCTCGGACCCGATGCGTCCAATCCGGTGGGTGCGCGCGAGACCGCTCTTGAAGTGATGACCGAAGTTGCGCCTGAGGATAAGCTGCCGGAGAACGCGCTCAAGCACTCATTCCAGCCTGATCGGTCGCAGAAACGTGCGCGGCGCTGATGGCATGGACGCAGCCCTACACACCTAACCTGACGGACTATCAATCGTTTCTGGTCAGCCAGGGCTTTACGAATACCGTTCTGCCGCCTGATTCCGATGAGATTCAATGGTCTCTCAACCGTGCGCTCAGTGTGGTTATGACGTCGATGCAGCAATCTGGGCAGGCACCGGAATACACGATCGCGGTCTATAACTGCGCGGCGCATCATCTTGTGATGATGGCGCAGGACGTTGCTGGTCTCGCGTTTTTCTCTGACCTGCGGGCGCGGCGGAATGCCCTTGGCTTCGTTCCCGGAGTCACTGGGGCGAGCGGAGATCAGGGAACATCAACAACGCTGGTTGTTCCTGAGCAATTCAAGGGCCTTCGGTTCGCAGATCTCGAATACATCAAAACCGTATGGGGCATTAATTATCTATCGTATGCTCAGAAATATGGGCCGTCAGTATGGGTTTTGATATGACCACGTTAAACCTCGGAGTTCTCGACATACCGAGGCAGACTTTCGTTGAGGGCAGACCGGTCGATTCCGCATCACCGCTGATGATGAGCGAACTCGCAGACATTCTCGAAGATAAATATCACGTCTTTGAGCATTTCTGGCAGGCGCACAAGGATGAGATAACCGATGAACTGGTATCTTCTCTGAGCAAGGAACTATTCCAAAACTCCGGAGGCAGAAAAATCCAATTCTCAGGACGAGCGCTTTCGGAGATCAAACGCAAGTTCGCCAAATTTCTTACGATGAAGGAAATGGATTCGCTCGGCTATCCTGGGATTCCGACGCAAGCCTCGCTGGCTGGTGTCAATCATCGGAAGTTGCATCCCTACGCCAAGCGTCCGCCGCGGCCATCCTTCATCGATACGGGGCAATATTTGACCTCGTTCATTGCGTGGCTGGATTGAGCTATGGCACTGGCAAATGAGGAAGCCAATGCGCAAGGTGAGATGCAGGGCGCGCTTGGCGCCGGCATTGAGACGCTTTCGCGGCAACAGGTCGTCCAGTTCAAGGAATACGCGCGCACGGTGCTGCCGCTCGATGGCTATGTGTTCTGGGTTGCAACGGGCAAATCGGTAAATGTCAAGGGCTCTTTGCACTATTCATCCGATCTAAATCAGGATGCAGACCAGACGATCGGCATCAACCGCGTGCTCTTCACCACGCAAGAGGAAATCGCGGAGTTCAACGAGGCGTCGCCAGGGACGATGTATATCGGCGCGCATCGGGGCATCAAGATTGCCTTCTCAGGACGAGGTCAGCGAGCCCCTGAAGCTGCGTTGTGGCACTATTTCGGAAACGCGATTTATCCGCCGCTGTTCTCCCAGATTATCGACGATCCGGCATCGCTCTCGGGACTTGAGCCGATCGTTTCCAACAGTCTGCCGATATGGCTGGCGCTCTCGGCTTTCGGGCCGATCTTTCCGGCCTATCTCGTGGACCCGAATTTGCAGCCGCCTTACATCGTCGTCGATATCAACTCGGATTCGACTGAGGAATGGCAGGCGGTTCCGAACTATGACTCGGGGTGGGCGATCTCCAATGGTTCGTTTGATCTCGGAACCTCGGACGACGCTGCGCCGGGGTTTTTCTTTCCAACGGCAACGCAGCTTTCGCGGGATATCGTCGAGTTCACGCTTTACGGTTTCAACAATACGGCGGCGCTCTCGTTTCGCTCGTATGTGCTGCAAAACAGTCTGGATGGTGACGCATGGGGCGTGACGGCGGTAACGCCGATGCGCGATGAGCGCCGTATACAGCCCGAAATCGCCGCCATCGCGATGAAGAAGAAATTCATCCTTGAAATGAACTATCTCCAATCCGCCGTTGTGCAAATCGCGGAACGGTTGATCGCCAGTGCGTCTATAGCGTTCTCAGCAGGGAGTTCCTGATATGGCAAATCTGCCAGCCGTCGTCTTTCCGTCCGTTGCCGGTAAGGGCAGCGTTCTCAACATTACTGCCGCGACGGTTGTCAAAGCGACCGGCGGCGTTGTTCGGTTCGTGGCCGTCAACACGGCGGGCACAGCCGTTGGAGGCATTTACGATGCCACCACCACCGCCGGCGCGGTTGCGGCAAATCTTGCGTTTGCCATTCCCGAAACCGTCACGGCGGGTCCGCAAGAGTGGAAATGGCTTTGCAAAAACGGGATCGTGGTTGTCCCGCCGACCGGTGGCGTTGTTTCCATCACCTTCGATTGATCGGACATAAGCAATGGCGACGACGATCGTTCCTCAGATTGTTACGGTTAACGTAACAGTCCAAGAGGCTCCAGAACCGAACCAGTATCAGCAGTCGGGCGCCATTGTCTCTGTTGGCGGCACGACGTTGACGGTTGGCGACTATGCCTATTGCGGCAATCTGGCGGCTCTTACGGCGCTTCTCGGCACGGCCGGGAATTATGCCGAGCTTACCAATATGGCGACCACCTTCTTCGCTCAGGGGAACGCGGTGGGGTTGTATGTGCTGGAACTCGGCACGCAAACCAGCCCGACGCCGTCCGCGCTGGGCACCTGGGACGCGGCAAACCCTGGCGTATTCTATGCCTATCTCGTGCCGGCAGACTGGGATGGCGCCGCGATGGCGACCGTTGCCAATTCCTATTCCAGCCCGGACGCGAAGAAATACTTCTTCGTTACCACCACCTCGACAACCTACACCGACTACGCATCGAACAAGGCTGTTTTCGCTTTCGCGAACGCGCCCTCTATGGGAAGCAGCGAGTTCGATGCAGCGTCGGCGTTCTACAACTTCCTGATGAACAATCCGTCTGCGACGAACCAGTTGCAGCCGATGGGCTATCGTTTCCTCTATGGCACGACACCTTGGCCGCTGTCGGGGCAATCCTCGGCCATTCAGACTTTGTTGACCGGCAACGTCAATATCTCGTTCCCGAACAACCAGGCTGGTTTGACGAGCGCGGGGCTCTATCGCGGCTCGACGATGGACGGCGAGCAAGCCGCCTGGTGGTATGGCGTTGACTGGACGAACATAAACGTCAATCAGGCGATCGCGAACGCCGTCATCAACGGAGCCAATGGACAACCGCCGCTTGTGTTCAATCAGGCGGGCGTCAATTCTCTTCTTGAGGTCGCCCAGAGCGTGGCTGACCAGGCGGTGCAATTCGGATGCGTTCTGTCCGCGACTGTTTCGGCGGTTCCATTCTACACCTACGTCAACCAGAATCCATCGAATTACAAGGCAGGTCTCTATAGCGGCCTGTCGATGTCTGTTGTTGGACTGGATCAATTCCTCAATGTCGTGTTCAACTTGAACGCGACGCAATTCGGGTGAGGGCGGCATGAGCGGATCAGTTCTCCAGCAGCTTGTTCAGCAGGGCTCGCTCAATCGGCTTCGCGCGCACGCCGTTTTCAGTCAGTTCCCCTCGCTCAACGTGACCGCGGATTATCTCGGACCGGAAGGGATCGATCTGGAATTTCAGAGTGAGGCCACGGATTTTCCTCCGACTATGACCGGCCTCGTCACCTCGCCAGCGCCCTACGTCACCACCAATGTCCGCTTGCAGCTTTTGCGGACGCAGGGCCTCGCCGGGGCGTGGCAAAATCAGTCGTATCAAACCACAGTGCTAGGGAACGCCACGCTTCATACTGACGTATCAATTCAGGGCGTTTCGCAACTGCGGTTCCGAGATGTTGGCATCCGGCGATTGCCGCCCTTCCGAATGAATGGGCGCGATCCCTATTACGTGATCGAGCTATTCGGCGCCCTCATCATCAACGGCAATCTCATGAATATCGTGTGATGAGAATAGACGAAAAGCTCAATCTTGTCCTTCCCATCCGGCGCAATGACGGCGATCCTGCCGCCTATGCATATCACGCGCCGATTTCACGCGAGGTATTCGAGGCGCATTTCCGCGCGCTGTCATTGATGCACTCGGAGATTGTGGGGCGTGATCCGTCCTATATGGGCTCAGGCATCCACTGCGCATCGCTGATCTTCCGGGACGTGGCGGCAGCAGAGGCGGCCAAGCGCGGGCCGCAAGGCGTCGATCGGTCGCAAGCCCTATTCGGCGAGATCAAGCGCCTGACAACGATCCTCGCGCCGTCCGATGCAGGATGGGAGCCCCTGCCGGTTGATGCAGCGATTGCTGCCGGGCATATGAGCGTCGATGAATGGAGAGAGGTGGAAAGCGCCCTCGTTTTTTTTACGGGTACTTACTGGATGGCGTCGAGCAATCGCCGGCACGAGGTGATGATGACAGTGGCTTCGATCCTCGGCTCATCGACAACGTCATCTCTGCCTTCGGAGTTCGCCGCTGGCTTGCCGCGCTCGACTCCGGAAATTCCTTCGATCGCGGGGGCATCCTCGGTTCCGTCCTGACTTTCGTTTCCGGCGAAGGCTTCGGAGACCACATGGCGCGGCATTCGCAGTCATACGATTCGGCTCATGAGTTCCGCAACAGAATCCTGATTTCCGGCATGAAAGCAAAGGGCCGTGGCTGAAAAGCATTCCGTTCTCAAGGTAGATATCGACGATGCGGCTTTTCAGAGATTCAAGAAGCAATTCAGCACGTTCTCTGAAGATCTGAAATCGACTAATTCGGAGTGGTCGAAGCTCAAAAGCGCGATGAATACGACGTTCGGCACGAGCTTTGCCGGCGCCAAGCAGGGAGGCATCGCCTCCGAAATCCCAGGATATTCCATCGTTCGCCTCGGCATGGCGATGGAGCGCCTGGGGGAAAAGATCGCCGGCCTGACGCTCACGATAGGGCGCGGCGCGCTGGGGATTGCTACAGGGGGAGCTTTTGGCTTAGGCGCGATCGGCTATTCAGCGTTCGATCGCTATCGGACGGCAACCGGCCTCGGCATCACACCCGGCGCGCTCTCGGCATTCTCGGCCTATTACTCGCCATTTGTGAGCGGTAAGGACGTGCTGAGCCGCGTTGCGCAAGCGCGAAATGATCTTTCCCTTCGGCCATATCTTGCTAGGATGGGGATCGGCCAGGATCAGCTTCAGAACGAAAGCAACGATCAGATCGCGGCCGATATTACGCAGCGCGCGGCTAAGATGTGGCGGAACGGGCCGCAGACTACGCAGTTCGCCGAGGCGATGGGCCTGACGCAATTCTTCACGCTGGAGGATTTGCGGCGCTTGGGAGCAACCTCGGACGATCAGCTTGCCGTTACGCGCCAGCGCATGATAGGGGCGGAGGATAGCCTCAATTTTTCGCCGCAGACCGCGCAGGCATGGACTGATCTCACGGTGCAGCTTCGCAAGGCCGGCGTCGAGATCGATACGGTTCTGATAAAAGACTTGCAGAAGCTCGCAACCCCGCTGGGCCATCTGTCGGATGCGATCGTAAAAACGCTCGATAGCCTATTGTCGAACCCACAGATGGGTAAATGGATTGATGATCTCGGGCACGGGATCGAGTGGCTTGGAGCGGAGCTTATTTCTCCGGAATTCCGTCAGGGAATTCGGGATTTTTTCACCAATGTTGAAAACGCATCCATCGCAGTCGGAAAATTTCTGCACGCGATCGGCATGACGCCAGATACTCATCCGTTGAATACAGTTGAGGATATCGGTAAAGTAGAAGAAAAAATCGCTAAGCCAAGCATGTTCTATGCATTGCAAGCTCTGGGACACGATATGAGAACGGGATATGAGGAAAATAATAAAATATATCCTGAACACGTAAAGAGAGTTATGGAATTAGAGAAAAAATATAATTTGCCAGCTGGATCACTTTTCGGAATATGGGGTCAAGAAAGTTCTTTTTCCCGCGATACACGTGAAAGTTCCGCAGGTGCCGTTGGACCATTCCAATTGATGCCGTCGATTTATAGAGCTGCCAATATCAATCCTAACGATTTCGATGATGCGGCTGAGATTTCTGCCAAGATGTATGCGGCCTATCTGAAGAAATACCATGACCCAGAGAAGGCGCTTGCCGCGCGGGATTGGGGTCCGGCGAACCTTGACGCCGATATCGCCGCATATGGGTCTGACTGGAAGAAGCACCTTCCGAACGAAACGCAGGGCTATATCCCGCGCGTGCAGGGATACCAGGCGCAGGAAGGCAATTCTCTCAACAAGCCGCCAAGCAGTCCGAAAGTAAACCTGAGCGTGACAAATAGCACCTCCGCGCGCATGGCCGTCACTGCCGCAACGTTGGCGCACTGATGTCGGGTGTGAGCAATTCCGCGCTTGCCGGACGCACAATCTTCGAGATTGCGTTCCAGGTCTCGCCGATCATCCTGCAAAACGGTATCGCGAATTTCATGGGGGGCTATCTTCCCATCGTGGTGCTCACCGAGGGCCTGAGCGTTGTCAACGGGCTCATCACCGGAAATCTACCGAACGGCCTCGATGAGTTCTTCGCGCAGTTCACTCCGCTGCCAGGGGCCAACCTGGTGCGGAATTCGGTCGGGAAATATCCGTTCGCCAATCAGTCTGTGGCGGCGAACGCGATCATCCGCGAGCCCAAGACAGTCGCCATGCGCATGATCGCGCCGGCGCGCGGCGATGGCGGCTATCTGGTCAAGCTTGCCACCATGACGGCGCTTCGTCTCGCTATTGAACAGCATACCGCGCTTGGTGGGACGTTCGTTGTTCTCACGCCTGCCGCGATCTTCAATCCGGCGCTGTTGCTCGATATCGAGAGCATCGATTCATCCGGCAGTCAGGTTCAGGCGGAATGGTTATGGCAATTCGAGATTCCTTTGATTTCGCTTTCGAGCGCGCAAGCGGCGTTGAATTCGCTCACCAACATGCTGCAATCGCAAAGCCAGGTGACGAATTTCTCTTGGAGCGGCGCGGCAAACAGTTTCGGCAATCCGGCTAGCGGTGCGACGATCCTTCCTGGAGTTTCGCCGATCCCCACCGGCAGCTCGCAGATATTCACCTCGGCGCTTCCGCAGCCGGTTTATGCGCAACCGCTGACAGCACCATGAGTTCAACCTATAATTTCCTCCCGTCTAAACAGACCGCGCCTCCGTTTCAATTCGTCTATGCGATATCCGGCGCACGTTATGTGTTTTCGGTTTTCTGGAACGTTTACGGACAACGGTGGTATTTCTCTGTTGTTCAACAGGGATCATCGACGCCACTTCTCACGGCTCCGATGGTCGGCAGCGATGCATCCGCCACGCCGATCAATCTCATATGGTCGCTTTTCGGATCGAACGCTTGGCTCTACTATTTTCCAGGGAATGAGACGATCCAGGTGGGGCCGTGAGATATTACGATATCGCCATATCGGATGATAACGGAAATGTCGTCAAAGAATGGAGTTCTCTCACCCTTGGCCTGCCGAATCCTAATGCGCAGGACATCGAGATTGATCTCCTATCGTTCGATGCAAGTTCCCCTATGGGAGATTCAACGATTACGATCTGGGGCACTTCGCTTCAGGATATCGGACAAAATTTTCGCTTTGGACCGGGGCCGAACAACCCGAACGGATACAACATCACGATAAAAGGAGGCATGAGCGGGGGATTGCCGCTCGAAAACCCAGCGCAAGCGGGGCAGATTTTCGCCGGGAATATATGGCAGGCGTGGGGCAACTGGATCGGGACGGATATGAACATCTCGTTCATTTGCAAGTCTGCGCCCTACACGATCACGCAGCCGGGAAATTTCGCATTCAATTGGGAACTAGGAACGCCGCTATCTGATGCGATCTCGGCATGTCTGCAAACGGCGATCCCAGGCGCTTCGATTTCGATCAACATCAGCCCGAATTACTCCATCTCGGAAAGTGATCATGGCGTATATTCTACTCTTTCCGGTTTCGCGCAGCATATCCGAAACATCACGGCCAGTGCGAGCAATCCCGGCGTGACGATCACGGCGAGCGGTTCCTCGATCCTGGTTTTCGATCAAACTTTCTCATCGCGCACCGTTCAACTGGCGTTTACCGATTTCATGGGCCAGCCGGTATGGGTTGGTCCCTATCGCATCCAGATGACCTTGGTGATGCGTGGCGATCTCGCAGTCGGCAATTACGTGCAGATGCCGGCGCCATATTCCAATCTGCCTGGGCTTAGTGTATCGTCTCCAACGTCCTATGCGTCCTATCGGGATCAAACCGCCTTCAATGGAGCCTTCCAAATCATGGCAATCAGGCACGTAGGCCGCTTCCGCGACCCGGACTCCGTGGCCTGGGCAACCATTATCCAATGCACCAGCGATGTCCCGATATGACTATGACCGCCTATGGGCGGGGCAACATCTCGATCAGCTAGGACACCGCAAGGCGTCCGAGGCGATCGAGCAACTTGGGATGGCTCTCCCGTGCTACGTGGTGGCGGTGGATGGCGCGCTCGTGACGGTGGCGTTCGATCTCCAGCAAGTGCCCTGGACGTTGCCGAACATCACCATACCGAAGCTCGAAAGCCCGTATTTCCGCATGCCGACCCAGATGGGAGACAAGGGCGTCACACTGCCTGCCGATGCGAGCCTATCGGCAGTCGCAGGCTATAACGCCTCTGCGCCATCCTGGGGACGGCGAGGCAATCTGACAGCTCTCGTATTCGCTCCGGTTTCGTCGAAACTCGCCCCGCCTGCGAACCAGACCCAGGCGATCATCGAAGGACCGGGCGGGGCGCTTTTGCAAACATCTGATGGCAGCGCGTCTATCAATGTGACGGCGAGTGGCGTGACGATCACGGTTGGAAGTGACACGTGGACTTTCACGAGTGCTGGACTTACTCTCTCGACCTCCATAGTGGCGGAGACGCATGAGCATCTTTACACGCCGGGCACAGGCACTCCGACGAATACCGGCGAACCGGTGGCACCGTGAAAACCTGGGGACGACTTTATAACTCTGACGGGACTTACACATGGACAGCCGTTGTGACAGACGCGAACGGGAAAAATGATGCCGTCTATCTCACAACGCTTGTCCAGGTTCTAAAGCTCAACCTTGGCGAGAGTCCGTTCTTCGCCAATCTCGGGATTCCGCAGCAGCAAACCGTCATGTCGCAAATCTTCCCGGATTTCTATGTCAATAACATCGTCCAATATTTCGCGCCGCAGTTCGCCTCGCTCAGGGTGACGCGCGCATCGACAAAACCGCCGACCTATAACGTCCAGGCGCTCAGTCAGCAGGGCGCGCTTCTTACTGCCGTGGTGCCAGTCTGATGAGCGGCACCACGCTTCCGGTTCTCATGACAGCGGCAGGGCCGCAGCCCACGCCTATCACCACGCTGCAGCAGCAGCTTCTGGCCGGCGCGCAGGCCATCGAGCCGGATATCACGCTCACGTTGCCGGCGAGCCTGCTCGAAAATCTCTCCTCGACATCATGCGCCGATCTCTCGCTCCAGGACCAAGCCCGCGTCGATGCCATCGCGTCGATTTCGCCGATCGCTGCGAATGACTACGTGCTGAATCTCCTCGGACAGCAGTTCGGCATTCCGCAGGGGCTTCCGACAAACGCCAGCGTGCAGGTGGTTTTCACCGGCCCGGCTGGGTTCGTGGTGCCTGCCGGTTTCGTCGTCAGTGACGGGACAAACCAATACTCGGTGCAGGGCGGCACGATCATCCAATCTTCTGGGTCGGCTCCTGCCGTGACGGCGATCGCCACCAATTCCGGCACGTTTTCGATCCCGGCCAATACCGTTACGACGATCGTTTCAAGTATTCCGTCCACCGTTACCCTCACGGTGACGAACCCGACGGCAGGGACGCCGGCGCAAACCGCGCAGACCTCGCAGAGTTATCGCGCGCAAATTCTGCAAGCCGTATCCGCAACGGTGAACGGCACGATCCCGTATCTGAAAACGCAACTGGCGAACGCGCCAGGCGTCAATCAGAATCAGATATCGGTGCAGCAGGTGACGGGAGGCATCAAGGTCGTATGCGGCGGCGGGACGACGTATTCCGTGGCGGCAGCGATCTATAATGCCGTGCTTAACCCCACAATCCTACAAGGTTCCTCAGTTTCCTCGTCGCGAAACGTGACTGTCTCGATTTACGACGCGCCGGACACATACTCGATCCTGTATGTCAACCCGGTCTCGCAAGCCGTCACGGTCGCCGTCACCTGGAATACCATTCTGCCGAATTTCGCCGGCGCCTCTATTGTGGCTGGTCTGGCCGTTGCGCCGATCCAGTCATATCTCAATGATCTCGGCATCGGGCAGCCGATCAACCTCAGCGAGATGCAAGAGATATTCGTAAACGCCGTGGCAAGCGTTCTATCTCCGCAAAACGTCACTACTTTGGGATTCGCCGTTACGATCAACGGAACCGCCGTTTCCCCGACAGCGGGCACGTCCATCATCGAAGGGGATGTCGAGGGATATTTCACCGCTGGCGTCGGATCCGTCACTGTGACGCAAGGCTGATCATGACTGCTCAGAACATCTTTGGCGCATACCTCTACAGAGAATATGCCGACGATTCCTCAATGAATGCGTGGTGGCAGTCGCGGAATGGCTTGACGCAAGGCTATCTCAACTGGTGGAACGCCGCGCCGCTCGCGCTTTATACGTCTCCGTCGATATCCGGCGCGCTTTTGGACTGGCTAGCGACGGCAATCTATGGGCTATCGCGTCCGACGCTATCGACTTCAACGACGAAATTCATCGCTGGCCTAAATTCCTCTGCCATAAATTCCCGTGCGGTAAACGGTAGCACCTACCTTTCGTCAGGGTCGTCGCAGATCGCAAGCGATGATATCTACAAGCGCTATCTGACGTGGTGGCTATATCGCGGCGACGGCATGGTGATGAACACGCAGTGGATTAAGCGGCGTGTGATGCGCTTTCTCACCGGCGTGGCGGGAGGGGATATTATCGTCGGCAACGACACATCTCAGCCTTCCATTGCATATACATCTTCAACAATTACGATAACAGCTCAGGCATTTCAGATCGGCGTAATAAACGCTCTCCAGGAATTGTTAAACACCAATCAGCTTCTCATGCCATTCTATTATAGCGCCTCAATGGTCATCGAATATATTGAAAACATCACGAACGAAGCAGGCGCTATTATCACGACAGAAAGCGGAAATGAACTCACAACGGAACCTGTAGGCGCATGAGCGGGACAGTGAAACTTTCGGCTCTCGGGCCGCCGGCATCCGGGGCGACGAGTGCGAACTTGGCGTGCGCGCAGACCGTTGGGACCACCACAACGGATGGATTAATTTCCATCCCGATCCCCGGCGCAGTTCCGGCATCGGTGACGGCGACGGGAAACGCGACGTTAACGGCAGCAAATATCTTTGCTGGTTATATTCTGCGTTCAGGCCCGACGGCGGCATTTACGGATACGCTTGATACAGCTGCCAACATAATCGCACTTCTCCAAAACATCATACCAGGATATGGACTAGACTTTACGATCGTCAATCTCACTAATTATGTGCAGACTATTGCCGCCGGGACAGGCGTAACTCTTTCGTTTGTTTCTCCGCAAACCGCTGATATCCAACCGAACAATTCTGTGCGATGGAGAGTGAACGTCACAGATATAGCATCAGGGTCGCAGGCCGTGACAATATATCGTTTGGTAAGCGCCGGAATCTAAAGGCACACACATGGCATTCCTCTTCGCGAACAACATCAATACGACGCTGGCTGCCGCAGCCACAAGCACGCAAACGACGCTATCTCTGACGTCAACGGTCGGCATTCCTACGACGATCCCATCAGGCGATTACTTCGCCATGACGCTCAATGATGCCGCCACGCGATCCATCTTCGAGATCGTTTATGTCACGGCGATCTCTGGTGCGAATGTCACGTGTCTACGCGGGCAAGAAGGCACGGGCGCGAACGCATGGTCTGTCGGGGATTACGTATATGCCAGCAATACGGCTGGGATTTTGTCGTCCTTCGCCAACGAAAGCGGCAATTCTGGGATCGCATTCAATGTTCTGACGGCCACGACTTCGACGCAGGCGGTGACACGCGGGCAGTTGCAGAACCAGACGCTTGCGCTCAGCCCGACGACGGTCAACGCCAGCGGGCAGGTGAGCGGGACTGCATTCAATATCGCCTCTGCGTTTGGTATTTTTAATTCCAGCGGCAATTACACAATTAGTTTAGGTGCTAACCAATACATATACGGGCCGTCAGGCGGTAATGGCGCACTAAACTATAATGCTACTGCTCATTTCTTCAACACAAATATTACCGTTAATGGCGGCGCTGGCAGTGTTGGCGCATACGGCATATTTTGCAGTGCAAATAACTCCGGCATCGCTTTAAACTCAAATAGTACCAATTCAGTCAATTATGCTAACAACGCGTATATCGTTCATAACGCGGCGAATGGCACATACGGGAATGAGGTTGTAAACTATAGTCAGTTCGATCAGCCCATAGGCGCGACGGCCTTGGCATCCGGCAACGATAACACCGTGAGCGCAACAGTGAGTTTCTCGGTGCCTGGGCCGGGCCTCCTGATCGCGTCTGGATCACGAAACAATAGCTCAAGTACAGGGATTGCGAACTCGGTGACGCTATATATTAACGGGAACAACGTCGGTGCTGAGAACTCATCCTCATCGGCGACCATTTTCGGCATTCTCGGCACCACCGGCGGCACGGTGTCGGCGGAGATCTTTGCGGCGCTGAGCATCCCGTTTAGTGCGCGCGTTTCGCTCACATGGATTCCTTTTGGCCTGATCACGTAAGGAATATGACCGTGCCATCTCCCATCTATTTCCTGCTCGCCCAGGGTCGCGGCGGATACAGCCCGGACGGAACATTGCCGGCAGGCGCAATCGAATGCACCCAAGCGCAGGCGGAAGACCCATCGGCATGGCTCGTCAAGGACGGCGCCATCGCGCAAGCGCCCGCACCCGTTCTCACGCTCGCGCAACAGGCTGCCGCTGCCTCTGTCGCCGGCCTGTCGATCGCGCTCAGCGGCACCATGACGCTTGCTGCCACTCTGTTCCCGACGGACACCAAGACGCAAAAGGCTATCGAATCCATGAACGCGATGGCGCGCGCTGGCGTCCTGCCGCTCGGCTCGACGACCTATCCGATGATCGACGCCAGCGAGAAGTGGCATCATTTCACCGCGGCACAATACCAGGCTGTCGCGGGTGCAATCTCATCATACGTCTCGGCGTGCGACCTCATCGCCGCTGGCAATCCGCTCAGCGTGAGCGCGCTCCCGCAAAACTCAGTCGCCCTAACCGTGTGAGGCAATTATGGCATTTCCCAACTCCCAATCTAATCCTGTCGCCGCGATTCCAGTTTATCAGGGCGCAAGCAATGTCGCGATCGTGACGGCGTCAGGGCAGATCAAAACCGGCGCCGGCGTTCTGCAAGGTATCAATCTCGGCGCAGCGGGCGCCAGCGCAACGGTGTCGTTCTACGATGGCACTAACACGTCCGGCAAGCTGATCTGGTCCTGCACCGCCAACGCGATGCCCTATGATACGAAGCCCGGCGTGGCGTTCGCGACTGGGCTCTATGTGAACGTTTCTGCCACCACCGCGCCGTCTCTCAATGTAACCTACATCTGAGGTCGTCATGAACCTTTCCGCAGCCGCCGGCACGTCCGCCCTCACCCAGCTTTTCACCGCGCTCAATGGCGGCTCTCTGACGCTCTACACCGGCACGCCGCCCGCGGATGTTGCCGCAGCGCTGAGCGGCAACACCGCGCTCGGCACCGTCGATTTCGCAGCCGCCGCGCTCTCCGGCTCGATCACCACCAGCGGAGATAGCGTCGTCGGGACGCTGGCGTTCACGGCGAGCAGCTTCACGACCAGCTCGGCCGGCACGGCCACCTTTGCGCGCGCGTTGAATTCCGCTACCACGCCGGCTGCCGTCATCGACCTTGGTGTGTGCAGCCCGTGGTTGGCGTCAACCACGATCGTCGTTGACCAGATGGCGACCAACGGCGGCAACCTCTATATCTGCACCACGGCAGGCACAACGGCATCAAGCGGCGGCCCGACGGGAACGGGAAGCGCCATCACGGATGGAACGGTGACGTGGTCCTATGTCCAGGCTGGCAATGCCTCGATCGTGCTCAACAACGCGGCGGTGACGGCAAATCTGACCGTCACAATCGGCAGCGCCACGATGTCCCTGCCGATCACCAATCCCGTTGGCTCGGCGCCTGTGACATGACCTGGACGCCCGTGCAGCTCAAGGCTGCATATTCCGCTCTATCGCCAGCGCCGGCATCGATCGAAGCCGCCGCGAGCGTCGGCCGCGCCATAGCCGCCATCTATGCACCGCTCGCCGTCGCGTCCGGGCGCAGCATCGCGTTCCTCCCATCCCTCCGCGACGTGTCGTTCATCACCAGCACCCGCGCTATCTATTTCTCCCCGCGCGTCACTGGCGACATCGAGCCGTTCACCGCTGACATTGCCGCCGTTCTGCTCCCGGGCGAAACACTCACCGCGCTGCCAACTGTCGCGTGCCTCACCGGCGATCTCACCATTGGCGCGCCGTCCGTCTCCGGGACCGCCGTCACCTTCGGCGTCAGCGGCGCCGGCACCATCGGCGCGATCTCGGAGATCACCATCACCATCCAAACCAGCAACGGAAGGGCGCTCAACCTCGCCGCGCGCGTGCTCACAACGCCGTTCATCGCAGTGTTGCCAAATCCCGATCTTGGGCTGCTCGCTGTCCCGTTACCGCTATTCACAGACACTCGCAGCCAAAATGCGGACGAATACGAGATCGATCTCACCGAGTGGCTTGCGGACAACGAGGCGATCATCGCGCAGTCGGTCGCGTGCATCACTGGCGATCTCATGGTTTCAGGCGCGGCAGCCGTTGGGCCGATCGTCCAGTGGCACGCCTCCGGGCCGGGCATACATGGCGCCGTCAGCGCGTTTCTGGTCACAGTCACAACCAATCAACGCGGACCAGTCGGATTCTATTGCGGCGTCCTAACCGACTAGGAGAAGAAATGAACGACGATCAGAACTGGATACAATGGATTGTTGGCACCGGCTTGGCCGCCGCAGGTCTCATTGGGGGGGTAATCCGTTATTTCTCCATCTCATTGCGTAATGAGGTTGTGGACATGCAGCAGGAAATGAATGAGCGCACCGACCGCGCCCAGAAAGACCGCGATGCGATCTGGGAGCAGATCAGGCGACTAAGTGACGACTACCAGAAATTCCGTGGGGAAATTCTATTGACGATGGTGACGAAACTGGACGTTGCCGCGATGGAATCGCGAATCCTCTCCGCGCTGGCGGTAAGGGATCATGCTAGGGAAAAAGAATAATCCCGAGCATGATCCTCCTTGACGTGCCTGCCATGCTGTGCCCTGCCACTCCATGCCTCTCCGAGCCGCGCCGCTCCGCGCCTGCGTTGCCGTGCCCCGCCAGTCCCATCCTCGCCTTGCCATTCCGTGCCTGCCACTCCATTCCGCGCCTCTCCGTGCCGTGCCACTCCTGTCCACGCCTGCCATGCCTATCCTGTCCGCGCCGATCCGTGCCGATCCGAACCATTCCGTGCCTGCCGAGCCAGGCCGAGCCCTTCCGCTCCGCGCCTGTCCGCGCCGCGCCTGCCCAGCCATGCCGTTCCGCTCCCGTCCGTGCCGCTCCAAGCCGGTCCGAGCCTTGCCACGCCTACCGTGCCGCGCTGTGCCTTTCTCTTCCGCGCCTGTCCTTGCCCGTCCGAGCCTGCCTGCCACGCCGCGCTCCGCCGGGCCCCTCCGGTCCATTCCAATCCTCGCCTGCCGTGCCCGTCCACGCCAGTCCCTGCCTATCCGAACCCTTCCGCGCCTGCCTTGCCTATTTGAGCCGTCCTCGCAGCGCCGCGAGCGCCTGCTGCGCCGCCGTGAATTCCGCCGCAATGTGCATCGCTGCCGAGATTTCTGCCAGCCGGTTCACCACCCCGATGCAGCGGTCAAGCTCTTGGCGCAGGATTTTCAGCCGCGCATCCAGCGCAACTACGGCAGTAACCTCCACATAACCCTGTTGTTCCGGCTTGCGGTCCGGCGCTCGAACCCATTGCGGCGCGCGAAACGGAACCGTATTTGTCCTGATCTCGATGCGCACCGACCGGATCAGCGCCCGCGCTTGCTCCAGTCGATGCTTGGGGCCGGCAATTTCGTTGTCCCAGTCAAACCACGTATGAAAGGGATGGGAGGCCTCTTCCGATGCCTCCACCACTTTTTGCGGCTCCAAACGGCCGTCATTCTGCTCCGCGATCTCGCGAAGAAGGGCGGCCTTTTCTTCGTCGCTTAGCTTCATGCGACTTCCCTCAGGTGCTTCGGCGACGCCCCGAAGGTCTCGGTATAGACCTCGACCCACCAGTTATAGAGAGATGCCGTCTCGGCATCGAAAAACTTGGGTTCCTTCAACCGCTCAGTCTGATGCTGGCGGCCGAAGTTCTTCATGATTTCGAGGTATCTCTTGTCTTTCAGATCGCAAATCTCGAACGTGCCGAACGATCCGGCGCCTTTTTCCTGCCGGAAATCGCCGACGCCGGAGAGGATGCCGGCGCTGGAAATCAACGAGAAGATCGTGTTGCTGGTGAACATCTGCTCGACATACCGCAGCTTCACCGCCGTTGCCCAGCGGGTGAGAATGCCGCGCGTCCGAATGTCTGGCGTGCGGTTCATGCCGGCTTGGCGAACTCCGGTCATGAAAAGCTCCGTTTCGCCCCAGACTGGCAAGTCCTCCCAGCCGAGAGCGATGGCGCGGCCGACCTCAGCCTTGGTGATGCCCTCCGTTCCGAGGGCTGCCGTTTCGATTGCGTTCTTGAACGCGGACGCCGGAATCTTGAACAAAGTCGGCCCATTGTCCGCAATATAGAAAGAATCTCGATATTCCTCGTAGGGATTGTGTTTGATGCCCTCTTCGCTGCGGTCCTTCCGCGCCGTCTTCGTGGGGAAAAGAAGCATCTGCTTCGCTTTTTGCGACAGGCGGTTGTAAACCAGCGGCGTGGTTCCGAGGATGGGCACCACGATTTCGCGGTGGCTGAAGGGCTGGATAACGATTTCCATTGGTGAAGCTGGTGCGGGTTTCTTGGCCACGGTGTCATCTCCTTGCATTGCTGCCGCCAAGCGCGGCAGGTATGCCGATGACACAACGGCGACACGTATGCAAGAGGTATTTATGTGCCGCCGCTGTGTTTTCCGCGCCTGCCTGTCCGTGCCGAGCCCGTCCGTGGCCGTCCAATCCACTCCGCGCCTGCCTTGCCCTCCCGCGCCGCGCCACGCGCCGCCATAGGCCTGCAATTCGGCGCATCTGCCAACATCCAGGCAGCATCCAAACCAGCGCCGGGCGCACCCTCGGCCTATATTGCGGCGTGCCTACGGCGCCCATGTAGGATCGGCTCGCTCGTCCGCTTCAGTTCTCTCGCCATACACGGCTCGATCGCGGCAGTAGGCTACGCAACCGCTTTTTCGGCGAAAGTTCGCATTTCTTCAATAACCGAAGCCTGATCTCTAACGATGATCTTTATCTTATTCCTGTCTCTGTCGAAACCAAGCCAAGAAATTGCACCTCTTTCAAAATAAGTTTCTCTGCCTTTATCAGCGCCCATGTTTTCAAGCCTTCTTAAGAGAGCAACTGACGTGCTATCAAGATTTTCAATATCAAAATGGATAAGCGCCTTCCATTGCTCTTGCAGAATTTGCTTGAACTTTTGATCCGCAGCCGATGAACCAAGGGAATGAAATCTTATAACCCATGCGGCACGGGTGCCTGCGGACGCTCTGCCTCCCGGAGAGCTGCCAGCTAAATCAAGCATTACATCAAAATCCTTTCTATAGACATTCAATACCTTACGAACATCCCACGGTGAAGGAGCACTCCTAGTGCCCATAATCAAACTTGCTATAAATGCCGCTGGCTTAACGCGCCTTGAGTCATCCCTTAATTCATCGGTCAACGTGCGCCGAATGCCTCGGTCGAGCGCTCCGAACATATTGTCGTCAAGACCTATGAAGACGGCCATAAAAACGGGCTCGCCAGCGGCGATAATAGCCTCCAGACGATGTTGACCGTCAATAAGACGGCCAGCTGAAGAAAAAGCAATCCCTTGATGAGTTAACGTCCATTTCCCGTTTTTTATTTCCCGAGCAAGATTATTGATATGGGAGGGCCTGGCGTGCCTATTATCCTTGTTTGCCGCAAGCCATTTCTTCGCAAGCTCTGGGGTAATCTCGACCACGCGCCCGATGAAGTTCTCGACCGCCAATCGGTCTAGTTCCTCGGCGGTAGGACCACCGGCAGCACGGCTGGCTTCAACCGACGTATTCCATTCATCTAACCAACGAGACATCTTTCTCTCCTTTGCCGCTAAAACGCATCTTGCCTGCCACTTCGGGGGTAATTTCACGTTGACGCACCCCGCCGCGACGTGTATGAAGGTGACACAACGGCGGCGAATATGCAAGGCGGACGATGAAAATGAGTGACCAAGAAGCGGCAGATGCCGGCGTGCGCGTGACGATTAAAATCCCGCAATCTCTCCGGCATGAGCTACTGGAGTGGCAGCATGCTCAACGCATCCAGTCGTTGTCGGCAGCGATCAGGGTTTTGCTGATCGCCGGCATGGCCGCGGCTGCGCCTCCGAAGGGAAAGAAGCCATGAATCTCAAGCAATTCTTCGGCCAGCCGACCACGATCGCGGGACTGGCGACGATCGCCGGCACCGCTGAAGCGGTGCTCTCCGGCCACCTGACATGGCAGGCGGCTATTCCGCTCGCGGTCGGGGCGCTTGTCGGCATCGCCGTGCCGGACAACACGGCGCTTGCGAAGGACGCTGAGTCGCTGGCTGGGGCGGCGGTCAAAACCGCGATCGACGCGCACGTTGATGCGGCGCACGTGTCGGACGACGGCAAATGAGCGCTGAGCCTGATATCTGTCCGCGGTGCCTAAATTATGGCGAGATTTCCGAGGTAATGCCGGTCGGCTATCGCTCGCTCGGGCCGCATGGCTGGGCTTATCTGCCGACCGCGAAACCGTGTCCCGAATGCGCGCCGGTGAAATTATGAACGGCCATCCGATCCTTGGCGCGCAGATGCAGATCTCCATTTCTGCGATCCAGGACGGCGGATCGACCATATTCGTTGCCATTGCCGAAAATCGCGTGCTCGGCATGGCGCGCGTGACATGTCCTGACCCTCAAATCCTTGGACTGATGGCGCAGGCCATGGGGCAGGCAGCAGCGCAGGCGACACGGGGACTAGTAGCGGCTCCGGCTGGGCTGGCGGAGAGATTTAAAACATGACGATCGCCCTGCTCATCGCGTGGGTGGCGTTTTCCGCCGGCGTGGGAGTGGGGTTTGTGGTTTGCGGACTGTTCCTTGGAGGGAAAGATGGAAACGACCGGTGATCCCGTTATGGGGATGCTTTTGCTCGCGGCTTTGCTTGCGATCTATTTCGGCCCGACGTTCTGCGCCATACGTCGGCACTGCCGCGGGCGCGGCGCGATCTTCTTTCTGAACCTTATACTCGGCTGGACGCTCGTTGGCTGGGTTGTGACCTTCATCTGGGCGAATGCCGCACCTAAGGAGTGAGAAATGAATAACGTGCTTAAATTCATGGTGATGATGTCCCCTGCGCTTGCGATCTCATGCGCGGGGCAGTCCACGGCACAAATCGCGGCGGATGTCGCGAACCTCGCCGGCGGGATCGCCGCGGCTGCGCAGACGCTTCGCGACGGTGGCATGCTGCCAGCCTCGCAGCAAACGGCGGTCGATGATGCCGTCAGCGCGCTTCAGGCGGCCGCCACGGCGGTTGCCCAAGCGACCACCACGACAGCGCAGCAGAGTGCCACTCAGCAGGTCGTGACGGCGGCCAATGCAGTCCTGGCGGCTCTGGCGCAGGTCAAGAGCATGCCGCAGAACGTCACGACCATCCTGACGGCGGCGCAAGTGCTTCTGCCGACGATCGAGGCGCTGGCTGGCCTGCCGGTTTCTGCGGCGATGGGCGCGACCTCGATGATGCCGGATGAGGCGATCACGATTCTGTCGAGTGCAGCGGCGACGCTGCATCAGTAATCCGTGAGGTGGGGTCTTGTCCCCCCTCCCACGCGAGCCGGGCCGCGACCTCACGGATTGCCCGGCATGAGCGGCTTGACCGAGGCGTGTTGGCCCGAGCGCTCCGCTCGATCGGGCCGCTTTCTTGGAGGGTTTCATGTCTGACGGTATCAACCCGC
>JAEHJW020008728.1_pt1 | contig 31172 bp, 39 predicted proteins | sample 9271431 | NCBI WGS metagenome assembly JAEHJW02 | reverse complement strand
GCCGGTCCTGTACTTTCGTGGCTTATCCAACCATTTTTTATTAGTTTATCCCGAATAACGGAAAATAGCAAGAGTTATCCCTTGACAGGCGTCGCAGAATCGAATTTCCGAAGAACATTTAGGCGGAAGAGATCCGGAAATTACCGAGGAACAGTGAATGCAGCGCTGCGGTTCGATGTACCGAAAAAAGTGGAATAAAAAAACCGGCCGATATACGTCGGCCGGGTACCCAGACCGGGCAGTGGATCTGGCGGGCCAGAGGGTCTGTACCCGCCAGATCGGAGAACCAGTAACAGGTTGAGGGAGGAATCTGGCTCTCTACGAGAGCTATAGGTAATGGGTGCGGAAGAAATCCGAAAAAATATTTCGATCAGGCGCCCGGTCGGTGCGTCCAGGGCGCTCGGGCGGGCAGGGAGAGCCCGTAGGCGAGGTGATCGTCGAAATGAAGCGGCGAGAAGAGCGCGCGGGAGCCGATCGCCGGACAGCCCGCCGGATCCTTGCGGACCGGTTGCGTGAGGGTGACCGTAGAGCCCGCTCCGGCCGCCTCGACCCGCTCGATCTCCCAGCCACGCCCGAACGGCGCCCCGCTCCACCAGAGCGCAAGCCCCGGCGGCAGGGCGCAGGGCTCCTCGGTGCGCAGCACCACCGTGGCCCCGTCGGTCCGGCTCACGGTGCAGTCGAGCACCTCGCCCTCGATCGCCTCACCACTGAGCACCCGCGGGAGCATCCTCAGCGGATCATCAATGGCCTCCTCGACCTCGAGGAGCGCTGCTGCCCGCTCAAGCTCATCGCGCCGCAGCGCCGCGGCGCGCGCATTCTCGAGGAAGCCGATCCCGCGCGGATCGCTCACCGCCCGCTCGAGCCCCTCGAGGTGCAACCCATAGGCGATCCGGTCCGGCTCGATGCGCCTCGCAAGATGCGCCGCGCCTGGGACGTCCCGTTCACGCCGGACGATCTCGAGCAGCAGCGACCATACCGGCGCCGTGAGCCCACGGTAGAACTCGCGGAGTGCCTCGAGCGCCTCCTCGACGGCGGACCCCTCAGCCCCGCCCTTGCGCGCCTGCTCGAGCGCCGCGTAGAGCCGTGCCGCCGTCTGGGCATCCTCGGGCTTCGGCTGCGGCCCGGCGGAGAAGCGCTCGGCCGCGACCGCCGCATCGAATCCGCCCATGCGCCCAGGCGGAGCAATCCACGCCTCGAGCGCAAAGAGCGATTCGCACTCGAGCGGGCTCATCGCAGTCGCATAGTGCGCGTTCAGAAAATCGGTACACGAGAGCACGATCTGCTGGCCAGGCAGATCCGCATGTCGGGCGAGCCAGAGCAGATGGCATGCGAAGCGCCGCAGCAATCTCTGCATCGCCCCATCCGGGTGCTGCGCGCCCGCCAGGCGCCGCCCGATCCGCCCAAGCAAATGCAGCGTCGCCCCGTTCGCGATCACGACCTGCGCCGGCCACACGGGCACCTCAAGCTTGCGGCCCTGGTAGTCGATCGCGCAGCTCGCGGCCCCGTAGGACTCGAACAGTTCGCAGAACCGCTCGGCCACCGCGGCGAATTCGCGCGCCTCGCGGTCCCGATCGCGCGTGCCGCTCATCACGAACAGTTCCGGGGCCGCATGGGCCTGGCCGAATGCAATCGCGTTGCATGTAAAGGGGTCGAACCCGTTCTGCCACGCCACGAGAAAGACCGGGTCGCTCTCGATCGAGCGGTGCCGAACGAGCGCGCTGCGCACCGCGCGGCCTTCCTTGTAGGCACGGGCGCCGAGCAGCGCCTGAAGGCTCACGCCTTCGCCTCCTTCAGCGCCCGGCGGTAGAACTTGCGGGCTCGAACGAGTTGCCTGGCGCTCTCGCGTTCGTGATCGAGAGGATCGGCGCCGGCGGCAAGCTCGAGGGCTCGATCGAAGGTCTCAACGCCACTCATCTCGCGGCTTACCTGATCGCCGAGGATGGCGAGGCGGCCCGCACGGTACGCGCGCTCCCGGCACAGTTTCGCCGCAGCGCAGTGCTCGAGGCATTCCGGCCGATAGCGCGTGCCGGCCTGGTCCATCAGGTGCGAAAGCCCCTCGATCCGCTCAGCCGCCCCGGCGCCCTCGGCCGGAAACGAGCGTCCCTCGATCCGCTTCACTACGGCCGCATCGAGATGCGCAAGCGAGACTAGGCGTTCGGCTCGGCGTATGTGGAATGAGAGGTTCTGCCGCAGCAACACTGGGCGGCCAAGGCGGGTGTTTTTCGGCAGGACGATGAACCCGGTAGCAGAAACCGTTTCCGCAGGCAGATGGTCCTCGAGCAGCTGCGCACGCACGAGCGCCGCGTACAGTCCTGCCTGGGCGCAGGCAGCGCCAAGCTTCAGCGGGTCGCACCGCCCATCGATCAGCGGGAAGGACTTTGCCTCAACGACGTGCAGCGCTCCGTTCGAGGCGGCAGCGAGCCCGTCGGCCTCGAAGTAGGCGATATCTCTCCCAATGCGGGCGCGGATCACGGCCCCGTCGATGAGAGTCGGGGCATCCCAGTCACGGCGAGCGATTTTGGCGAGTTCCCGGCGGGTCGCCTCGGCGCGTACCTCGAGACCCGAGCGGCCGGCGGGCAACGGCAGATCGCGCAGCCGCGCGATGCGCGAATCGGCGCCGAAAGCCCCAAGCGCGGCATCTTGTTCGTAGAGCAGATTCAGCAGCTCCGCGTAATCGTCTTTCTTCAGTATTTCCTCGAACAGTCGCCCGCGTTTGATCGCAAGCGGATCCGCTCCGGTGCCCGGCTCGTAGCGGGTACCGCCAAAGAGCTTCTCGAGACTCACCCGCCCGGCGAGGGCGAGATTGGAGAACGCGCAGTCGGTGTGCTCCGCGGCCGCGGCCAGCACGCTCACCGTGAGCGAATGCCTGGGAGCGCCGCCCGCCCAAGGAGTCGCATCGCGCATCTCACTCGAGTTCAAACAACGGCTCCTGAATCGTGAGCGCGCGGTGCGTACCGGTTGTGTCGATGAGCCCGGCGGCCTCGTTGCACACCCGGGCGTATATATCGCAGTGGCAGCGCTTCGGGGCGCACCAGCACCCGATCACCTTGCCGGTCATCTCGCGCTTGACCCGCTCGATGAGCCCGGGGTTCGAGAGAAACCATTCGGCGTGCCTCTCGACCGCCTCATCACGCGATCCGACCAGGTACTGCGCCCGGGTGCCGACCTTGTGGCTGAACAAGTTGCCGAAGGGCCCTGGTCGCGCTCCGTAAACGTTGTACGGGTGACGCTTGCAGTGCACGACGCGGGTATAGGGGGCCACCTCCTTGATCGGAGCGGCAAAGCGCTCGGCGAACTCCGTGATGGTATTTTTATCCGCGCCCGGAAAGGCGAGAATCAGGTCGACCTTGCAGCGCCCGTCGGGCTTGGCACGCCGATCAGTAGGTTCAAAATGCCGGATGTAATCGCAAACCCCCTCGACGCGGCACCACACCGCAGCGAGCGCGGCAGCCCCGGCAGCGCCCGTCGGAGCCGTCTCGTGGATGACGACCGAGGGCTTGAGCGCATCGAGCTCGAACAGCACCTGCGTGCGATCGGCATAGCCCGCGCCTCCGCACACCAGAACGCGCGGACCGGCCGGGTAACGCGTCTCCAAGCTGTCCAACTCTCTGTCATCCTCGGCATCGGCCTACATTATCCATTTTATTCCGGTGGGCTGAATCCTGCCTGACAGGTTGCCGAAGCGCATTCGGAAACGCGGCGGGCGAAAGAAAGCGCCCGGGGGTACCCGGGCGCATCGTCGATCAATACTCCTCCGCCCACGCGCGCCGCTCAGCCTCGCGGCGCCTGCGCAGTTCGCGCCGGATGACCGCAGGGAGCGTTTCGTCGGTCGCGCGCAGTGTGCTGCCCAAGCCGTTAAGGTACTCGCAGACCTGCGGATAGCGCCCCGCGCGGTCGCGGATATGCACGTACTCGCCCATGCAAAAATACGTCGTACGCACGCGCTCGCCGGTGATCTCGTCATCCCTCTCGACTGTGACGTTGTTGCCGTCTGTGGTGATTTTTGCTCTCATTGCCGCTCTCCGCCTATGACCTCGGCGCTCTCACTCGATGGGATAGTATAGATCGCGTGTCTGCTCCGAGCCAACGCGCCTCGATCATGGCCTGAACGGCATCCTGCGCGCTCTTCTCGCCGCTCGACACTTTCGCTTTGAATTTGAACCTGAACATCTCGGATATTTCCCGGATAAGGGCCTACCCTCCCTATAGGAAGCACCCGGGAAAAAGATGCTCCCGGGTTTTCCCGGACGCACGATCTCGCTACGTTGATTTACAGCGCCACTTGCACGGCGAGGGGGACGCGTTAGGCACCACCACCTGGCGACACCCGTCGGGTAGCCACTGCAGCCGCTCGGCCTCACCGAGCTCAAAGAGCCCCTGAACCGAGAACGGACGGCCGGAGCCACCCCAGATCACGCACGATCCCCGATCGCTTCGCCCATCTCCCCGATAGCTCGGGACAGCGTCTCATCCGACACCTCGAATTTCCGAGCGAACTCGGATGCCTCACGCACGAACGTCGGCCGACCGAGGCCAGCGACCGAGTAGGCCACCATTACGGTCCCGTCCCGGCGGTTGGTGCAATCGCGCACCGCGTAGTGGATCTGATAGATCCGCCCGCTTTTCTTGTGCCTGCACAGCCCGCTGCCGCCCGAGCCAGCCTTCTCAGCTACCAGACGCTCGTACGCGGCCAGCAGCTCGCCGGGCGACTCGAATCCGGCCGCTTTCACCGCCTGGTAATCGGCCCGATGCATCTCGAGTTCGGACGGCCCCGGTCGGAACCGCGCGCCTATCCCGTCCGCGACGTCAACCTTCTGCACGTCAATCAACTGGCAACTCCCGGCGGCGAATCGCCGCGCAACGTGACCTACCCGTCTATAGGCAACAGACCGATGCAACCGCGCCGACGGCGCGCCCGCCCGGGGCCGATCCCTGGCCCCTTTCGTCCCCGCGTAATCGGGGTATGCACCATCTTTTCCGCCCTGGCGCATGAAGAACTTCACCCTCTCGTCCCCGCACAATCCGGGGTATGCGCCATCCGGCGCAGTTTTCATCTCTGCTCCCGCTTTCCTCTCGTCCCCGCACAATCCGGGGTATGCGCCATCCGATGGCGCGTAACCGACTGCTTTCCTTGCGTATTTCGCACTGTCGACATCGAAAAACCGAGCTTCTGGCGCCGGATCCTGCCTCAGTCACGTCCGTTTTTCCGCACTCCGAACGTCCACCATTCATTTTATCGGCTCGGAGCCCGCGGCACACGACAGGTTCCCGAAGCCAATTCGGAAATGAGCCAGAGCGAACTGAACGCGACGTAATGCGACATGCCGGGGGATAAAAAGAAAATCCCCTCCGCTTTTGCCTATAGGAATAGACCCTCCTTCATAGCAGAGACGCAACCATGTCCTCGCTCATTCTCGGGCTCGTCATTGCGGGTTCCGCCCTCGTAGTGTCCGGCGTTTTTATCCGGCGGGGCAAGACGGCCCAGGCCAGCGCCGCCACCCCGACGCCGGCGCGCGATCCGCGCATCGAGGGATACTGGTGCGACACGCCCCGCACGATGGCCCTCAGCAACAACGCCACCGCGATCTCGATCCTGAAGATCGAGTACGGCGCAGACGGCTACCGGGTCCACGGCACCTCGCACCGTGTCGATGGGACACAGGTCGCCGCCTGGGCCTCAGACGTCGCGGTGCTCAAGGATTCCACTCTCTACTATTTCTATCGGGCCGGCACCGAGGCGTTCCTGAGTGGGCTCGAGTCCGGTGCCGCGCAACTCACCTTCGCGCACGACGGCAATAGCTACCACGGGGTGCTGCAGATATTCAGCGACAAACCGCAGATGGTGCAGCTGCTCGGCGAGCGTATTGCGCGCACGCTCCTGACGAAGGTACGGCCCCCGTTCTCCGAGGGCTCCGAGCAGACACTCGATCACGAGCGCCTCGCCAGAGAATTGCTCGACCAGGAAAACCTCGAGCACAAGTGGATGACCGCGTAATGCGCGCCGTCGAGGTAGACCTGTCCAAGGAGCGCATGAAGTTCTCCGCCGGGCACTTCACGATCTTCTCCTCCACCGAGCGGGAGAACCTCCACGGGCACAACTTCACCGTAGGGGCTGTGTTCACCACCGAGGTCCCCGATCGCGGGCTCGCGTGCGATTACGCGGTGCTCAAACGCCACGTGCAGGCGATCTGCGACCGGCTCGACGAGAAGGTGCTGCTCGCACAGAAGAACCCGCACCTCGAAATTACCGAAGAAGGCAGACAGGTGCGCATCCGCTTCGCCGGCGAGGAGATGGTCCTGCCGGCGCACGACGTGTATCCGCTGCCCATCACGAACGTGACAATCGAGGAGCTCTCCATGCTCTTTCTCGGCGAGCTGCTCGAGTCGCTCCCCGGTGAGGTCAAACCCCTGGTGCGATCCGTTTCGGTGCGCATCAGTTCCGGGCCTGGCCAGGGGGCGACTTCGAAATGGGGGCGGGCGGATGTCGAGCGCTGAACCGACCAGGGGAAGCGACAGCGCCGGGCTGCTGATCGTCACCGGCGGCGGCTCCGGGATCGGCGCTGCCGTGGCGCGCCAGGCGGCGCGCGAAGGCTGGATGGTGCTCAACCTCTCGCGATCCGGCATGCGAGAGCCGCTCACGGCCGAAGAGCGATCGAGGATCGAATCCGTTCAGGTCGATCTGGTGCACGACTGGCGCCGCAGCGCCCTGGGGCTCACCGAGACAGCGGTGAAGCGGCACACCCGCACCGCGCGGCGCATCGCCCTCGTGCACAACGCCGCGTTCTCCTTCAACGACACCGCGCAAGCCCCGCGCATCTCCGAGATGTCCGCGCTTCTTGAACTCTCGACGCTGATTCCGGCACGGCTGAACGAGTTGGTGATCCCGCGCATGCAGCGCGGCTCCTCGATCGTCTACATCGGCTCGACGCTCTCGCACAAGGGAGTCGCGGGGAGCCTCGGCTACGTCACCGCCAAGCACGCGCTCCTCGGCCTCGCCCGCGCCACCGCCAAGGATCTCTACGGCACCGGGATCCACGCCCTGTGCGTGTGCCCGGGTCCGACCGAGACGCCGATGCTGAGCGGACTCTATGGAGAGGAGCGTAACCGGATGTTCGAGCCGTTGATGAGCGAGGGCCGGCTCGCGACTCCCGAGGAGATCGCCCGAGTCGTGCTCTTTGCCACCGCAAGTCCCCAGATGAACGGAGCGCTCATCGATGCGGCATTCGGCGAGCACCTGTGAGTCGGAGGAACCCGTGGCCGACGGCAGCTGTTTCACTCCTTCGCGCGCCCGATGCCGCGCCGTGCGCGCACTGCCGGCAGAACCGACCCGTAGCAGACCGCGCCTCGCCGGCTACCTCCTCGCCCTTGCGAGCTGCCTGGCGGCAGTCGCGCTCTGGGGCACCGTCTACCCTGTCTACGGCAGGGCCATGAGAACCGTCGATCCGGTCACCATCGGAGTCATCCGCAACATCATCATCGCAATCGTCGCCGCGGCCGGACTGCTCGCGATCGAGGGCCCGCGCGCCTTCAGGATCTCCCGGCGGGAACTCGCGCTTGCGGCGGGCACCGGGATCATCGGCGTCGTGGGATTCGGTATCCTGACCTTCGTCGGCGAGCACCTGGCCGGCCACGGATCGAATGCCGCCAAACTCACCGCCGTGTACGCGATGGCGCTGATGGTGCTCTGGGAGCTCGCGGGCCTCATCCAGGCCGCCAGCCTTCCAGGCCTCCTCGAACTCGCGCTTGTCATCGCCGCATACGTGGGCCTTGCGCTCATGATCTCAGGCGGCGGCATCTCTGGCCTGTTCTCGCTGCAGAGCCTGCCGGCCGGCGCGCTCGTGCTCGCCGGGACCGCATGCTGGATGTGGTACACCATGCTGTTTCGGAAATTCACGACCTGGTCGGTCCTGAAGTTCTCCGCGATCACCTTCCTGCTCGGCACCGCCGCATTCGCCGCCATCGATGCGCTCGCGATCGGCGCGCACGTGCTACCGGCCCCGCACCTCGGGGCGATCCTCGCCGGGTCCCCCGCATACCTCTATCTGGGTATCCTCGCCGGCGCGGTGCCGCTCATCCTCTGGAATCGCAGTGCGCGGGTGATCACCCCGGTCAACGCGCTGATGTTCATGAGTGTCGGGACGGCCGTTACCGTGGTTATCGCCAATCACATGAGTGGTTATCGAGAGAATGGCACGGCCATGATTGTCGGCGGCATCGCGATGATCCTCGCCATCGGGCTCTACAGCGCGATCCAGTACCGCGCGGGTCTGCGGACGGCGCGGCCACGCGCCCGGGCCGGGGACAGACGGCCGGCATCGGAGCTGACGCCACTCCGATAGAGGCGGCACCTTCTGGAATGCCAGCGGCCATTCGCTATAGCCGATCAGGCCATCAGCGAAAGGAACGGTATGCTAAGGCACAAGAAGACCCGGCTGCTCGATGTGGAGTTCTACATCGATGCGGCCGCCCGCCACGGGGAAATCTCCGACGGCGACCACGAACCAGGCGATCTGTGCGTGTTCCTGCGCCGGATGTGGGCTCAGCTCACCCCCGAGCAGCAGCGCGCCTTCGCCCGGGACCCGCAGGTGCACGACGCCCTCGAAGCTGTCGTGAACGTCGAGGATCTGCTCCTCGAGATCCCGATCTGACTCGATCACCCCCGGGGCGGCGTTCGCCCTGGGGCTTTTTATTCGCCGGTGCACACACGAAAGACCGCCGCGAGGAAATCCCCGCGGCGGTGCCAGTTGCTCAAAGCGAAAAGCCACTGCGGCTGCGCGCGGGCGACCCCGCCTGCCTGGTCGAGCTCATCGATGGCGCGCCGGACTCTGCCGGGCGTCCTGGCGGGCCCCTCAGCGCGATCTGCGCTGCCCCCGAGACTCAGCTTCCCTCTTCCCGACCGGCCCGTAGTAGGGCGTTTTCAACAGGTTCCCGCCCGCGCCGACGTCGGCCGGCGAATTCGCTCGGTTGTTCCCGTCGTCGCCAACGATGTACCCGCCAGTGCCGCGCGACCAAGCGATCCCATCGAGGAGCCGAAAGAGCGTGCGGGCCATGTGGCTCGAGCGCGCCCGTTCGCAGGCGTAGTCCCCGCCCGGGACATCCCAGACCACGGTGCGATCCGGATCGTGTAGGGAAATCGTCCCAGTGTCGGCATCGAACGTGGTCGTCTTGTTGGTCGCCCGCGGAAAGTCCTTCTTCTTCAGCGACCGAAGCTTGCCGCGCCCATCGACAAGCCCCGCGCACGCTTTGGCGATAACTGCCGCCGAGCCGAGCACGCCGAACCGGTACTTTGGCCGGAACGTGCCACCGCCGCCGGAGCGCGGATCCTGCGCATCGATCTCCTGGGTGAGCGCCGCGCGCCAATCGACGTTGCGACGGCGTTTGTGATCGGCCTTGACCTTCGTGAGCACCTGTTCGGCGAGCACCAGATCCGCCGCCAGTCCCTCGTTGTAGGCTAGTCGTAGCGCCCCCTTGAAGCTCGTCCAGCGGTTCGCCGGGATTCGAAACGTGCCCTGCTCCCACTCGTTACGGCTCACAGCCCACTCTCCATGGTGGCGGGTGTGGCGTCTCTCGCGATCTCTCTCATGTCATACCCCCGCAGCACGCGCGCTGCCTGTTGGCCTGAGAGTCTCTAGGGAGTCTGCCGGCGAAATAAAATACGCGCGTACCGACCTGCCGTCATTGACTACCGCGACGCCAAAGGATAAAATACAACAATAAGAACAACGCGCCGGTTGCGCATCATGGCACGACCTCTCAAGTCCTGAGGGGCGAATGGAGCGCTACACATGCGAGAACCGAACAACGCGAGACTGCCGGAGAGACAACGAAAGGTCTGCGGCTATCTGTACATGGAAGGCGACGTGCAGGAGCCGCAAGAGACGGCCGAGCCCTTCCTGGCTGTGATCCGAGACCGCAAAGGCCATCTGCACCTGAGGAGGATGCCGCCCTCGAACCCACCGAACGCTGCCCGGCGCCGATGGCAACACCCCTCCCCTGCCGCACTCAGGGTGCTCCGAAAGAGGGCAGGGCTGACGCAAGAGCAAGCCGCTGCCCTGTGCCTCTCCGGGACCAGTTCATGGAAGGACTGGGAGAGCGGCCGCCGCCAAATGCACCCAGTGATCTTCCACGTGTTCAGCGGCGCGCGCAGAGGCTTCAGAGACGGCTCGATGCCCACGCCGCAGAAGCTGAATGCCTTGAGGGCGGAAGCCGGGATCACGCAAGCCAGAGCGGCGAAGCTCTGTCACTCGAACTTGAGCGCCTGGCGCGGCTGGGAGAGCGGGCGCGAACCGATGCCGCCGGGCCTGTACAAGTTGTTTTTCGAGGAACTCGCAGACGCTTACGGCATAGCCTCGAGCCCCTGAGGAACCCGAACTGAAGGGTACCTCCAGCCTATCGACCGTCACTGCTCTCAAGTCGCAGGTTGACGCGTTCCCTGAGAGGGTATAACATATAAAAAATAATGAAAAGGCGCCGCGCGCACTCCCCATGTACGCTCTCCCCCGTCGGGCGGGCGAATGGAGATTTGCGCATGCGAAAGCCCAACAGCGCCGGAATGCTTCCCTTCCTGATGCACCAGCAGTACATCGCCGAGGATTACCACCCCGGAGCGTCAAAGCACACCCCCCCCTCACGGGAGGAGATGCCTCAGGTTCTGAAGGAACTGCGGCGGCAATCGAACCTCAGCCAGAGCGAGGCCGCAAAGCTCTGCCGCTCGACGATCAAAGAGTGGCGCGACTGGGAGTCGGGACGTGAGCGGATGCACCCGACAATCTTCCGAACGTTCCTTCGCGCGCTCGTCGAACATCACGGGTGGCCCGTGAGCGCAATGAAGGCCGCCACACACTCGAATCCGCGTCGGCCTGGTCCCGCGGGAATCCCCAGATAGGGGAATGCCGCCGGAAGTCGGGGGTTACGCCCGGGTGCTTTGGTGCGCCCGATCCGCTCGGCCCTGACGCACAGGGGACTTCGAGCGCTTCGTGCCGACGGCAGCTTGTTCCGACGCCGTGGCATTCTGGAACACCTGCCAGATCGCAGGGTGCATGCGGCGCTTTCCGTACTCCCAATCCTGCCAGGAGCGAAGTGCCGAGAGACACTTCTCGGCCGCGGCCTCCTGGGTCAGCCCGGCGGCCTTGCGTGCCTTGAGAATCGTCTCAGGGGAGGGGTTGCGCCAGCGCTTTGGTAGGCGGGCATTGAGCTTGAATTGCACCTCGCCCTGCGCATCGAGCGACACCTTCACCGTGCGGGTCTTGTTCACCTTCAGCGCCCTTCCGGGGAGGCTGTCTACCACGGACAGATACGTCGTGATCTTTGACATCGATTTTCCTAGCCCTCGCGTTCCTGAAACTCCATTTTTAATATATACGCATTGCGTGTAATCGTCAAGATAAAAAGGCGCCCGTGTCAACGGGCGCCTCAATCACACAGCCTGTATCGCCGGACCTGTGGATGCCGCTTCATGACGGCAAGCCTAATTCGGTTCAACATCCTCTTGGGTAATCGACGCGTACTGCCAGGTTGACTGATCAGGTGATGCACATCCTTGGCATACGACCACACGGAGTTTGGATCAAACCGGCTGGGTTTGACAAATCCCGCGGCCGAGCGCTCCTCGTCCGTGAAGGCGAATAGCCCGCCCGACATTCCCTCTTTGATTGACGTGGTGAATACCGCGAACACTTCCTCAGTGCTCTCATCCACCTCCAGGACCACCATCCAGTGGGGTCGCAGCTCATCTCCACGATCCCCGCGACATGGCGCGAGGATTACATCTCCTCGCTTGAACATGTCCGGGACCTCCGCGTTAATAGCCCACCTGTCTCTAGCAAATTGGGGGCGAATAAAAAGCCCTCCTGCCGTACGCAGGAGGGCGGGTCATCAGCCGAATTCTCGTGACTGCAATACCGAGCCAGGCGACTGCACATCCGAGTCACTGCGCCCTGCGGTCACACAGTCCGTGATCGCCCCCTCGAGCTGCTCGCACACGACGTCGGCGGCCTGGTCGCGTGTCTGCATGTAGCGCAGTGCCGCGCGTGCGGCCCTGAGCAGCCGCTCCTCTCGAAGCCTTGCATTCAGGGTGTCCGCGGCCAGCCGGCGCAGCCAGAGCGACACGTGCGTGCCGTACAACCCGGCACTCATGTCGAAGCCGCCCTCTTCCGGGGCCTCGTCGCGCTCAACGGCACGCGAGAGCCCTTGTGCGAGCACGAGCACTTCAGGATGCGCCGGCCCCAGTAGCCTCAGCTCCGAGCCGCTCGAATCCCTCACGGAAGCGGCGCCCGAGCGCCGCGGCGAGTGGACTGATTGGTCTGTTTTCTGTGCTTGACGTGACCGTAAAGCACAACGAAAACGAGCGATCCGATGCAGATCAGGCCGAGAGTCACACCAAAGAACGTTTGCATGAACATACTTCCTCCCCAGGTCCATGAGGCACTGAATACCCCACACCCCGTGAACGTAGCCTTAGTCTCGACGCGTGTGTCGAACCTGTGAACAGTGCCCGTCACCGCGTTTGCACTGTAATGACGTTTATCCAATTCCTCGCTCTAGTGCCCTGGCTATCTGTAGCGAATCCGCCGCCGCGATAAAAACCCCGGGGCTCTCAACCCCGGGGTCCAATCGATCAACGTCACTCAGGCAGCCTCGGAGAGCTCCGTGCCATCCGTTGCGCCCGCATCCCCGTTGCTGATATCGAGCGCCTGCTCGATTTCGCGCTGTCGGGTGCGCAGCCACTCGAGCCGTTCCGTCTGGGCGAAGGACTTGCCGATCTCTACCCGAAGGTCAACGAGACGCTGCTTGTCCTCGGCGAGACGCGCCGAGCACCGCTCGCGCGCCTGCTCCATCCCAGAGAGGGTGAACTCGAGATCCGCCACGAGTCCCTCGGCATTCGAGCCCGCAAAGACCCGATGCTCGATACGGCCAGTGAGGACGAGCTCCTTGCCCTCGGCTCGCCGATCCCCGGAGTGCACCGAGAGCGCAAAGCCCCCGAAGCGTCCGAGCGGACGAACCTCCCGCAGGCGCATCCCGCGGATGGCCTTGGCGAGCGCCTTGCCGGCCGCTTCCCGATCGGTGTAAACGCTGCCCTCGAGCTCGATCGAGAAGTGCACCCCGGAGGTGTCCACCCTGGAGGCGATGTCGACGCCGTACGCCTCGATCTGCCCCTCTTTCCAGGTGATTTTCCCCGGAAGCGATGCGACCTCCTGGCGATTGGCCCACTGCTGCTGATCCCACTGGGACTTCAGCACCGCGAGCTTCGCGAGCTCCGCATCGACACCGGCCTTCTCGAGCACCATCGGGTTCCCCGACGCCAGGGCTTTCACCTCGGCGTAGGAGAGCGCGGCGAGCTCGACCTCCTCGGCACTGCGCAGCCCGGTATCCCCGTGCATGACCTGAGCGATGAACTTCGCCTTGGTCTCGAGCGTCTGCCACAGGTATGTATCGAAGCTTCCTTCGGTAACGTACCGGTACAGGGTGACCTCATCGTTGAGGTTGCCCTGCCGCTCGATGCGCCCCTCACGCTGCTCGATATCCGCCGGCCGCCAGGGGGCGTCCAGGTGATGCAGCGCGACGAGCCGTGTCTGCACGTTCGTCCCGACCCCGAGCTTCCCGGTGCTCCCGAGCAGCACCCGGATTCGCCCCTCGCGCACGGCCTTGAAGAGTTTTGCCTTGGCGGCATCGCTCTCGTAGTCGTGAATGAAGGCGATCTCGGCCGCCGGTACCCCCCGCGCGACGAGTTTCTGCTTCAGGTCGCTGTAGACGTTGAAGCGTCCATCGTTCGTCGGGGTGGAGAGGTCGCAGAAGAGGATCTGCGTGCCCCTGCTCTCGGCCGTCGAGTCCCAGATCCGGTACACCGTATCGGCGCAGAGCGTCACCTTGCCTTCAGGATCATCCCCGGCCATCGGGCCAACGAGTCGCATGTCGAGCGCGGCCTTGCGGCCATCGTTCGTCACAGCGAGCATGTTGTCGACTTGGGGGGTGACCTGTCCGCTTCGGATCAGCTCCGCCCGCTCGACGAGCGTCTTGACGAAGCTCTTGAGCAGCGCGGAGGCCTTCGCCGTCACCGTCTCGCGTCGCACCTTCGGTGTCGGCAAATTCAGATCCTCCTTGGTCTGAATGTCGGCCACCTCGCGGAACATCGTCATCAGCTCCGGCAGGTTCACGAACCGAGAGAAGCGCGTATGCATCCGGTACCCGCTGCCATCCGGGGCCACCTCGAGAGCCGTCACCGACTCCCCGAAAGACCCTGCCCAGGTATCGAACGCATCGACCATGTAGCGCTCGAGCGTCCGTGGCTGCAAGTAGCGCTGCATGACCCACAGCTCCGCCATGGAGTTCGCGATCGGGGTTGCCGTTGCGAACACGAGGCCGCTAGAGTCCCCCCGCTGCTCCATGATCAGGCGCGTCTTCACGAAGAGGTCGAACGCGCGTTCGGAGTTGCTGTTCGGCAACCCCGCGATACGCGTCATCTTCGAGAGCCTGTAGAGGTTCTTGAAGAAATGCGCCTCATCGATGAAGAGCCAGTCGATGCCGAGGTCCTCGAACGTGAGGATGTCGTCCTTCTTGTCCTTGCGGGAGAGCTTCAGCAGCTTCGCCTGCCACTGCTTCTTCGCCCGGGCGAGCTCCTTGACGATGCGGTTGCCACGACTGGCCGAGCGCATCTGCCGCAATGCGTCCTCGATCCGCTCGAGCTCCGTATTGATGAACGACTCCATGAACGCCTGGCTCGGTGGGATACGCTCGAAGGATGAGTGGGTGATGATCACCGCATCCCAGTCCCCCGTGGCGATCCGCGAGAGCAGTGTCCGGCGCCGATCCCCTGCGAGATCGTCCTTCGTGGCCATCAGCACCTTCGCCCCCGGGTAGGCCCGCAGGAACTCCGCGGTGTACTGCTCGAGAATGTGGTTCGGAACCACGTGACAGGGCTTCCTCGCCTTGCCGAGCCGACGCAGCTCCATGCCTGCGCAGACCATCTCGAACGTCTTGCCCGCCCCCACCGCGTGCGCCAGCAACGTGTTCGTCCCGGACACCACGGTCCGCCAGATGGCGTTCCGTTGGTGCGCTCCGAGCGGCACACAATTCGAGAAGCCCGGCAGCACGAGGTGTGACCCGTCGTACTTCCGCTCGACCCGATTGTTGAACCCGTCGTTGTAGATGCGGACCAGACGCTGCGCACGCGCATCGTCCGACCACAGCCACTCGACGAACCGTGCCTTGAGCTCCTGCTGCTTTTCCCGCGCGGTGAGCGTTTCGGCCTGGTTCACGATTCGCTTGTCGCGATCGCGAGGGTCGACGTCGTAGACCGTCGGAACCTGCTGGTTGAGCGCCTGCGCAAAGAGCGTGAGCGCATTCACCCGGTTCGTCCCGTAGGTCTGGGTCGCCGCCACGGAGCGCTCCGCGCTCCAGCTGGGATTGACATCCCAGGCCCCAGCCAGTGCGCTGAAGGTGACCCCGTTCCCGGTGCCTGCGCCGAAGGTTTCATCGAGAAACGCCTCGTAGTCGCTCGTCGGGATCCAGGTCGAGCCGATGCGCGCGCCGATCTCGTGAGGAGCAAGGTCCGGGGGAATCACAGCCTCGAGCGCCGCGACGTTACCCAGGTACTCACTCCCCGCGGCTCTCGCCACGGCCAGCTTCTCCTTCACTTCGCCCGAGAGGTACGCATCGGCGGTCTCCCATCGCCCCGTTGCCGGGTCGCGAAACACCGCCCCGCACTCCTCGAGTTCTCGAAGGACATCGACGCCGGCCCGATCGAGCAGCTCCCCGAGTCGCCCCTCATCGATGCTGCCGGTCTCGGCCAGCACCGCGAGCAACGCCTCGTTGGCACTGTCTGCCCGCTCGAGTCGAGCGGTCACGCCCACCGTGCGTCGGGTGAAGAGGTCCGCCTTCTCGCAGATGCCCTTCTCCTCATCGACGTTCTCGAGCGAGAGCAACAGCGGCCAGTCCGCATCCTCACGGAACACCGCCCGATTGGCCTTGCCGCTGATGCAACCGAATTTCTCGGTAAACGCATCGTAGAGGGCGTTCAGCCGCTCGCGCAGCGGCATGAGGTCCGCATCGCACTCGGTAACCGGCTGGGCCTCAACGAGCGCTCGAGCCGCATCGCGAATCCCCACCAGGCCCTCGATGCGCGCGATCTTCGCCGCCGGCCCCTCGACCGCCACGAGCTTCCCGCCATCGCACTCGAAGAGTTGTCCGTCCACGACCCGAAAGCCGAGACGATCATCCCCAGGAGCAAGATCACGGGTTGCCCGCACCGGCTCGGTCTTCAGCGCCTCACGCTCGGCATAAAGCCCCGCGGGAAGCGTATCGACCTGGCCGGCAAGAGCGGCCTCGAGGTCACCCTCGAACACGCACCCCACCGACTTGTCGTACCCGTTATCGACGAGCTGTAGCTTGCCGATCACCCGGTCCGGATGATGGAGAACGAAGTACTCGTTCGCACGCATCTTCCATTCCAGGTGGTAGTACGACCGCTCCCCGTAGAGCGGGGAGTCGCTCGGGATCTGCCGCAGCTCCATCCAAGAGGAGGAAGGCTGCCGGGCCACGAGCGGCTTTTGCAGGATCACGATGTCGGTGGTGACGCTGGTGTTGGCGATCGCCCGGAACGTGCTCTCAGGCAACCGCGTGGCCGCCACGAGAGTCGCTTTGGAGGCAAGGTACTGGCGTACCTGGTCGTCCTGCTTATCGAGCGTCCCGGAGGACGTGATGAACACGACGAGACCGCCGGGCCGGACCAGATCGAGTGCCTTGGCGAAGAAGTAATCGTGAATCAGGAAGTCCTGATACGCGACGTTCCTCATCTCGGCGACCTTGTAGTTGCCAAAGGGGACGTTGCCGATCGCAAGATCGAAGAACCCCTCCGGCAATCGCACGCCCTCGAACGCCCCCTGGGTGATGGCCACCCCGTGAGCGCCGTAGAGCGCCTTCATCATCCGTGCCGAGAGCTGATCGAGCTCGACCGCCGTGATCCGCGAGTGTTCAGCAATCTCCGTCGGCATACCGCCGAGGAAATACCCGACGCCCGCCGCCGGCTCGAGGATCCTTCCGCCTCGAAACCCCAGGCGCTGCACCATGGACCACATCGCCTCGATCACCTCGAGGGACGTGTAGTGCGCATTCGGGGTGCTGTCCTTAGCCGAGACGTACTCCGCATCGCCGAGCAGCTCGCGTAGCTCCTGTGAGCGGGTCGCCCAGGCCGATTCCGACTGCTCCTCGTTGAACGCGCCGGGGAGCCCTCCCCAGCCGGTGTAGCGGTTGAGCGTGCGACGCTCGTCCGCCGTCGGTGTGCGGCCGGCCGCCTCGAGCTCACGCAGGAGTCGGATGGCCTTCACGTTTGCTTGGTACTTCGTCACCTCGCCGGTAAGGCCGGAGAAGACCGTCCGATCGAGTCGCTCCCAAATGCTGCGCGGGGGATCCCGCTCGAGCACCGGGGCAGCCAGATCCGGCACGTTCCCGCCCTGCTCATCCGAGCCGAGGCTCTCCAGCGGATTCTCATCGGGACCGAATCCGGGCAGCCACATGTCCGCCGCGAATGACCCTTGACGTACAGACTGAGATGTCTGCAATGCACCCTCCTATGACCTTTCTTAATGACCTGCAGGTCTATAGGGAGCGGGGGCGCAGAAAGCCCCGAGAACTCCGCACGGCGCGCGCGGATAAAAACCCCCGGCGCTCGGCCGGGGGGCAATTACTTCGGTACTACCGCTTCGGCGAGTTGCCGCTCCAGCTCAGCGATCCGCTCGCGCAGGAGCTTGTGGGCCTGGTAGGCGTGCCAGGAGCCGCCCCAGCGCACGCTGGTGCGGATCGCCTCGACGTCCGCGTCCGAGAGCCCCGTCAGCGCCCGCTCGGTACTGATCAGCACCTTGCCGCTATCCCAGTCGATTCCGGCGTGAATCCCCGTGACCGCCACCGCGGCAGTCCCGCCGAGACCGCCTTCGCTCTGCACCCTCACCACGAGGTCAGGGTCGCCTCCGCGCGCACCGATGCGCTCGAGCAGCTGCCTCGCTTCGCTCAGCTTCATCTCGCGCGCCCCTAGACCGCCAGGGCCACCGTGATCGGCGCATGGTGACGATAGCCCTCGAGACGAAAGTCCGCCGGCTCCACCCGGTCGAACCATTCGGGCGCGTAAATCCCGCTCACGCGATAATCCGGCACCCGCTCGTCGATCACCAGGTACGGCGAGGGATACGGCTCACGCCGGAGCATCTCCTCGACCATCTCGACCTGGTTTTCGTAGATGTGTGCGTCTCCGACGAAATAGGCAAGCCGGCGGGCGGTGTACCCGGTAAGCCGCGCAACGAGCGAGAGCAGCGCCGCCGCCTCGCAGATGTTGAACGGCGTGCCGAGACCCAAGCCGTTCGAGCGGATGTACACGCTCATCGAGAGCTCGCGCTTGGCCGAGTTCGGCAGGAACTGATACAGCAGATGACACGGCGGCAACGCCATCTCATCGAGCTGCGCCGGGTTCCAGGCATGGAAGAGGATCCGCCGATGGTCCTTCCCGTCACCCGTCACCTCTCGTCCCCGCCTCTCGTCCCAGCGTAATCAGGGTATGCCTCAGGCAGCTGCCTGCTCGGGGCCGATCCCTGGCCCTCTCGTCCCCGCGTAATCGGGGTATGCGCCATCTTGCCGCCGTAGCGGTACTTGAGCCGCCACCCTCTCGTCCCCGCACAATCCGGGGTATGCGCCATCGACTCGGCGTCCGGGGGCCGGCTACTGAACCCTCTCGTCCCCGCACAATCCGGGGTATGCGCCATCTATGAATCGCCCGCACTCAGACGCGTACTACCTCTCGTCCCCGCACAATCCGGGGTATGCGCCATCAGCTCTGTGACCTTCGCCGCGAGCGTTTGACCTCTCGTCCCCGCACAATCCGGGGTATGCGCCATCCGATGGCACGTAACCGACTGCTTTCCTTGCGTATTTCGCATTGTCGACATCGAAAAACCGAGCTTCTGGCGCCGCATCCTGCCTCAGTCACGTCCGTTTTTTCGCACTCCGACCATCCACCCTTCAATTTTATCGGATCAGGGCGAGCAGCACACGACTTGTTCCCGAATGCGCTTCGGAAATGCGTCAGACTGGCGCGCGCCACGCCGTCGTGCAGGGGTTATCGGAACCCACCGCCCATCGTCTTTGAGCACTCGTCGCGCCGCCATGGCTGTTTCCCCATGGCACGGCCGGCGTTCAAGTAATACCAGGGTACATCGCGCGAGCGGCGTCATTCACTCTATCCTTGAGCAGCTCGTACGCCTCGGCTCGCCCGACCATGCCCTTCAGCTGCTCGAGCGTGTCGTCATAATCGACCAGTTCGTGCCGGATATAGTTGAGAGTGATTCTCGCAAGGAAGCGGGGGTCGCTATCGGAACAGGCGGGCTCGGCGCCATAGCGCAATTGCCTGGCGTTGTAGTGATCGATCGCGGCCGCGCGCACTTGGGCTAGGCCACGCCGAAAAATGCGGATATCGATCTTCGCGATTCTGGCGAGCAATTCGACTCGTTTCGCCTCGCTGGCCTGCTTGCTGGCATTGCTTCGTCTGGCACTCTTGCGCCAGTCGTCGAACGCCTGTTCATATTCCAGCACGCGTTTTAATTCGTACAGCTTCATGGGCGGCGCGCTTGTCCGTCCGTGCGGATTTGGGAGTTCGAGCGCGGGCTTCCCGAGCCGTTCGGCTATCTTGCCCCTACTCCACCCGCGCTGAAGAAGCGCGCTCTGTGTGACTAGTTCTCCTGATTGATAGCCCGTTGTAACCATGATCGCTCTACTCTGTCACCAGACAACGTGCTCGGGCCGCTACGGCCTCACCCAGTATCCGTACACGCATCTGCGATGAACCGAGCACACTCCGTTCGCATTCACCCACTCCCCGGGCTTGAGCGCCTGCCCGCAATCAGAGGTTATCTGGTGCACCTCACGCTGCGGGTCGTGCGTGTCGTGTATTACCCCATCGATCACCGCGGTGTAGTGCTTGCTGAGCGCGACGATCAGTCGGCCCGCAGGCAATTCCCCCTCCGCCAGGTGCACTTGGCAGCCGCTGCCGATACGCATCGTCGGCACCCATTGAAAACCAAGCGCCGCCATGTACTCACGGAACCACTTACGGCGGGTGTTCACGCCGTTTCGCGCACTCGAGCGCCGGCGGGCGCGCTTCGTGATGCGCTGTGCGCGGCAGCCCGCTGAGAGCGCCTCGTACACCTCCCGGTAGGGGAGCCTTGCAGCAATGGCAATCGAGCGTGCGACACAATCCCCTGCCCGCCCTTTGAACCCAACCGCGGCCCGGCCGCCATCGTCGAACTCGACTCTCAGCCTGCGACTCACGGACCCTTGGCCTCCGGAGAGCGCCTCGCTCCGCCGGCAGGCCACCATCTCACGATGAGCGACACCAGGGTAACCGCCAGCAGTACCGAATATCCGACAAGCCCGTAGACTGTCTTTGTGCCAAAGCCGGCAGTCCACAAAATGGAGGCGCTCACTGCGATGAGGCCGGCATCGATCAGGACGCCTCTGCGATCGTTGCCGCCGGCGAGGAATCTCACCGCCAGCACGAGGCTGCTCGGGACGAGCGCGATCAGTACCAGGACGTGCAGTGTTGCGACACCCGTCATATCACAAACCGACGCCGACGACACCACCGGCGGCGGTGTGCAGCGCCACCCTCGCGAACATCGGCTCGATAACGCCTCGCCAGTTCGCCCAGCTCTTCAGCCGCGGCCCGCCCACCGCCCGGTTGTACGGCTGATCGAATACGATGTGTTGCCATGAGGGCGCGCACGAGCCGCTGATGTCGGGGTTGTCATCGATCAGCGCGTCCGCGGCGATGACGGTCTTGTCGCGCGTGAGGATCATCCTGGTGGTAAACGCCGCCCCAAGGTGCCGCTCCACCCACTCGTACTTTTCACCAACACAGTTGCGGTACGCCTGGATCGGGTGAGTGCAGATGCGCACGTCGATTCCCTCGGCGACCATCTCCTTGACCGCCGGAACCGCCCCCTCGATCGGCGGCAGGCTGCGGAAGAACCCCTCGGCCGTGTAGATCGCCTTGAGCTCCCCGAGGAGCTCCGGCGGATAGTGCCCCTCGATCGGGTAGGTGGTCTGCTTTGCCGGCGGAACGGCCAGGTCCCTGTGGCCCCGGGCGCACATCTCCGTGTAGATCACCCGGCTGAAATCCGCAAGCACGTTGTCCTGGTCGATCAACAGCAGCACAGCGTCCACCCCTTGCGCAATCTGCGCATGCCCAATGTTTTATATTTTATACCGCTCCCCCATGGCGAACAAGTTACTCAGAAACTTATGGGCTATTGTTCAATAGCCCAGCGCGTCCTATTCCCCGCTGAGAACCGAGCGCGCCTCGACAGCCCTAGGTGTTGCCGGTCCCGTCGTTCGCCGCTCCTGCGCAAGATCGTGCGCCCTGAACCCGCCGCTGACGCATCGCTCGAGCACGCAGCGGATGATCGAGACCACCATCGCGCGCTGATCCTCGCGCATCGCGATCGCTTCGCGCATGCGCTGCTCGATTTGCCCCCACTCGACCTGGTGCGCGATCGACTCGGCATCGCAAGCACCGGCACGGGCAATCTCGCGCACTCGCACGAACACCGCAAGAGGTATCTCGCTGTCGGCCACGCGAGCTGCGAAGGGCAGATCGGGGCGCAGCAGCCCACCGGTACCAAGCAGACGGTAGACCGCCTTCAGCGTCGGGTCCTGCACAGGTCCGTGCACGCCCGCCCGCTCGTAGCGAGTTACGAAGAGCAGCAGCGCCGAGAGAATACCGATCGAGAGGCGCGTCTCCTCATCGAGGGTGCGCGTCAGGAGCGGCACCGGGGCGCTGAGAAAGTCCTCGTGGGAAATCGCGAAGGCCGGCAGCACGATTCGCTCAGCGAGCGCATCGCATCGCTTCACCAGGATCTCGCTCATGGCCGCCCCAGCGGCAGCTCGACGACCGCACCGTGAGCGCGCCGCGGCAGAGCGCCCCGGCGCTCGCCAGCCCGCGACAGAAAGCGGCCGAAGGCCTCGGCGCTCACCGCCGGACTGTGCAGATAGCCCTGCGATTGGTCGATACCGAGCGCGCGAACCGCATCGAGGTCGGCGCGGGTCTCGACCCCTTCGGCGATCGTAGTGAACTTGCACAGGCGCGAGAGCGCCGCAAGGGTGGAGAGAAGCCGTCGCGTTCGGGTCCGTAGCGCGAGTGATCGGCCTCGCGTGAGCGCCGATATGAACGATTTGTCGATCTTGAGAATGTCGATCGGCAACTCGATGAGTCTGCCGAAGGAGGAGTAGCCGATCCCGAAGTCATCGAGCGCCACGCGCACGCCCTCGGCGCGCAGCGCGGTGAGCACCGGCACGAGCGCCTGTTCACTCCCGTGTTCTTCGACGATTTCGATGTCGAGCAACCCGCCTGAAGCGGCAAGGAACCGCGCGGCAAAGTACGGTTCGGCGATGTGGCCCGGGTGCATGTTCACGGCCACCGGCACCCTCGCGAGCCCTGCGCGTCGCCACCGCTCGAGGTCCTGCCGCGCCTGCCCGGTCACCCACTCGCCCACGCGCCGAGCGAAGCGCAGGTCCTGCAGCGCGGGCAGGAAGCTCCCGGCAAGGAGCAGCCCGCGAGTCGGGTGCTGCCAGCGGATCAGCGCCTCGGCGCCGACCACCGCACCGCTCTCGACGCTCACCTGCGGTTGGTAGTAGAGCACGAACTCGCCGCGCTCGAGCCCTTGGAGCACGCGCCGGATATCGCAGGCCAGGGGGGCCTGTTCTGGATGGAGTGGGGTGTCGCTCGTTTGCATCTGCATTGGCATCGGTCCTATCTTCCGCGCCCGAAGGAGCCAGGCACATTCCGTACCGGTCTATAGGCAAACGAAGCAGCGAAAAAAAAATCTGGCGCGAGCGGGAGGATCGCAATGAGGGCGAAGGCCGCTCTGCTTTCCACTTGGGGCGCACGCTTTCTCCAGGAAAGAACTTGCTTTCTATTAGCAAGCACGTTCTCGACCGGGCGGGCAGGAATAAAAATATCCGCGGGGCCTCTCGCGCAGCAAGTACCTCCCGCCATCGCCCGAGCGCCAGGGAGATCCGCGCCGAAGTGCTCGGCCGCCGGGCCGCCTGAGCCGATCAAGGCCCGCGCATCGGGGCTGGCCCGGGAATGAAAGGAAGCGCGCTTGACACTACCACGCGTTGCGTGTATGCTTGTTATATAGTCTGAGTTGAGCGGAGCAATGCGAATGGAAAAACAGCGAAAAGTGCCGGGCTACCTCTACGAGGAAGGCGACGCACAAAAGCCCGAGAGCACGAGGAAACCCTTCATGGCCGTGATTCGAGATAGGGAGGGGCACCCGCGCTTGAAAGCGATACCACCGTCGAAGCCGACCGGCGCTTCGCGGAGCCGATGGCGAAGCCCCTCGCCCGCCGTGCTGAAGAATCTCAGGGAGAAGGCCGAACTGACACAGGCGCAGGCCGCGGCCATTTGCCTTTCCGCGCTACGATCTTGGCAGGACTGGGAAGGCGGGCGTCGACGGATGCACCCGGCGATCTTTCGCGTATTTGAGGAAGCGTGCGCAGGCCTGGAAGGCTACTGGCAGGCTACGCCGGCGAAACTGCGTGAGCTGCGCAAGGAGGCAAGAATCACGGAGCCCAAGGCAGCGAAGCTCTGCTGCGCGAGTCTCGTTGCCTGGCGCGGCTTTGAAAGCGGACGCGTTCCGATGCCGCCGAGCCTCTACAGGCTGTTCTTCGAGGAGCTTGCGGGCTCCTACCGTATTACCTCAAGGCCTTGATGGACACGAGAATACGCCGCAGGCAATATGCCTGCGGCGTATCAATCACTCACCACACCCGTGGGGTATATACGGGAGCGACGGGCTTCCTTTTCGTCACCTCGGCTTCGATCCGCAGCATGGCCTTGCGGCTCAGGCGCCCCGGATCTGACCGAACTGTCCCGTCTTCCAGCTGCTGAGGAAGAAACCGCACGATCCTGTTCGGATCGAAGCGGCAGGGAGTTTTGAAGCCGGCCTGCTCGCGCTCATGTTCGCTGAAAGCGAATGTACCTCCGGATAGCCCCTCCTTGGTGGTACCCGTCCACATTGCGACCAACCCGTAAGCAGGCCCCCAAGCGAGCACTACCAGGTGTCGATGTTTCTCGGATCCATCCTCCGCACGCCAGGGTGCGAAAACAATATCGCCAGGGATGAACATGGGCGGCATAGCGCGCCCTCCTCTATAGTGACCTACCGGTCTCTAGCGAAAGGTCTGCCCGAAAAACCAATCCAGCGCTGCGTGGGCACAGTCCGGCATGACCGGCGCCTATCGAGAGGGTAAAAATCGCCGCGGGGATGTCCCGCGGCGAGTGAATTGTCTCTGCACCTGGCGGCCTGTGCCGCTCAGCGCTACTCGAGCACCCACAGGTGCTTGACCAGCCCCTTCAGCGTGCTCTCGATAATCGCTTCGACGATGCCCCAATCCCCGCCCGCCAGGCCGCAGCCGATGAGTGGGAAGTGCACGTCCTGGAGCCCATACGCCTTGGCGAGATACGGGATCTGCACAAAGCAGTGCAAGAGCCCGTCGTAGTCGACCTGGCGCCGGTAGGTCCCGTAGTTCTGCTGGATGATCGCATTGACGATGATCAGCTCCGGCGGCGCCCCGCCGCTCGGGACCAGGTACGGAACGATCTGCCCGACCGCAAGACCCTGCCGCTCGTAAACGCCCCGGTAGAGCCGGTACGCGTCCGGATAGCGCTTCTTCACCGCCTTGGCTACCCCGGCACCCATCACACCGCGCGCATTGCAGCCGTGCACGATGATCCCGGTCGTGACATCGAGCAGATTCCCGACGTGATGCTCGATCGATTTCACGCACAGAGCCTCGGGCGCTCCTCGGGCGCCTCAGGCACGTGCCACGTGGTGGCGTTGTGCGGGAGATACGCGAGTTTTAGCCCGCCCTCGACGGACCACGGCAGCCACACTTTGGCATCGGCCCCCGTCGCCGGATCGCGTTCGATTCGCCCGCCGAGCGCCTCCACCAGGTCGTATACGTGCTTTTTCGAGTACGAGGGGCAGACCGCGAGGTCCACCTCCGCCTCGCTGCCCCTCGGCAGCGCCGGCGCGGCCTCGATCGCCGCCCGGTAGGGTGGGATCAGCACGTTGTAGCTTCCAGGCGCGCGCAGCTCCTGCTCCCAGAGCCCCCGGACGTAGTCACCGACGGCGCTGTAGGCCCAGCCGGCGATCCGCCAGCGTCCCTCACAGCGCATCACGAGCGTGTTGTCGTCGATCCGGTACGCCTCCGGTGTCTCGGGGCGAGAAATCTCCCCGCCCGCCGGGTAGTACCCGATCGAGGCCTCTTCGGCCGAAGTGGGCGCCCAGTGAGGGCCAAACGCCCGCCACACAGACGCCAGGGGCGCCTGCCCCTTGCCGTGTCCGTAGATCGCGAGCACGAGCTCCACGTCCTGGTGCAGCGAGAGCATGATGTCCCCGCCGTGCTCGAGCGTGTGCGGGATATCCTCCCGGCCGAGCGCGCGCATCCTCTCGCGGAACCGCCCCCAGCTCGCCTCGTTCGTCTCGTCGTTCGCGAACCGGAACTGCAGCCGCAGATCTTTCTCGCTCAAGTGGACGAACATCTCCGGCATCCGCACCGGGTGGCGCAGCGCCCGGAGCCAGCGGCGGATGTAGGTTTCCGGGGTAATCGCACCGCTGCGATCCCGGAGGCTACCGCCCTCGCAGCAGGCCGCGTCCCGGAAGATCGTCTCCATCGCCCCATCGATCCGCCCGATCGTCCGCGCGCACCATTGCGGGGTGTGCGGATAGCAATTGCGCTCGTAGCACTGCTCGAACAGCGCCCAGATGTGATCGCCGCGATTCTCAGGATTCTCGAACACGGCGGCGCACCGGTTCGTCACGATTGTCGAGCCCATCAGAGCCCTCCTTTTGGTAGTGACCTGATGGTCTCTAGCGAACAGCGGCGGCGGGGCGGCGAATAAAAACGCCGCGAGGAATTCCCGCGGCGCGAATGAGCGAACCGATTGCCCTGCTTCGATGACCCCCGGGCATTTCGCCTGGGGCGGCATGGCTCGACCCGACCGGCGAACCCTCTACGGTCCGGAGATCGCCTCCGAGACCTGCGTGAGCTCGTGGTAGACCGTGCGCAGCGCCCGGCAGCGCCGCTCGTGCTCGCCGCATGCCGCCGAGTACGCGGCCACCCCCTGCGGGTAGTAGTCGCGCGAGTTCGGGGAGGCCTTGGCGAGCGCATCGAGCGCCTGCCAGACCGCCTGTCCGGCATCCTGCACCTGGCGCAGCAGCTCATCGCGCGAGGTCCCGTTGAGGTGGACCGTCGGCACCGTAAGCGAAGACGGGCTCGCCTCGCTCGTGGGCGATTCCAGCTCGATCATCTCGGTCGAGAAGCTCTCCTCGCAGTCGCGCAGCTCCGTCATCAGCGCGAAGTACTCATCGGCAATCAGATCAGGGCCGGGCTGATCTTTCCCAGGGAACTGCGTCTCCCAGTTCTCCTTGCCGATCGCCGTACGCCACATTTCCGCGCCATCCTCGGAATCGAACGCTCGGGTCTCCGTCCCGTGCTTGCCCTCGTACACTGCCACACAGATTCTCGTCACCCTGTCTCCCGTGCGCCAAACGGCGCGCTATTGACCTGCTGGTCTATAGGGAACGCGGGGTGCGCACGGGAGAATAAAAACCCCCAGGACCAATAGGCCCCAGGGGTGCAATCAGATCTTCAGTGCCGCGTCCTTCGCTTCCGAGAGCGTCTCGTAGCGCTCGATGCGCCCGGAGGATGAGTACCGCAGCACCCAGTCCTCCTCCTCGTACACGACCGTGCCAATCGTCATCCAGGCGCCCGCCATCTTGCGCTGCACCAGGTATGCGCACTTGCCGTTCTCGGTGCCGTTGCGTTGGAAGCGCCGCCCGGCGGCGCCTTCAAAGCGCTCGCCCGCCTCCGGCCAGCTCAGGTCCTCGCCGCGATACCGCACGCGCAGCATCACGCTCGAAACCTCGATCAGGTTGCGCGCATCACCGACCACGATGCCGATGCGCCCGGGCTTTACCTCGAGCACTTTCGCCGGTCGGCCCGCGTAGGAAACGTCGACTCCGCGGCGCTCCCAGAAGGGGCGTGGCGCCGCGCTCAAACGCGTCCCTCCTGCGAGACGCTCGCGCAGATCCTCACGAGGTACGCACCACTTCCCGGCGGGATCGTCGAGCACTCCCAGCTCTCGATCGCCTCGCGCTTCGTCTTGAACCCGCGCTGCACCACGCCATTGTCTTGCACGAGCGCCCACTCCTCGGCGCTGCCCTCGTCCACGGATACCGGCACATTGCGATTCCCGCCGGCGCCGACGTTGTACCGTACGATATCGATCCAGGTCGTATCAGGCATGAGCCTGCCTCCATCTAATGACCTGCTGCTCTATAGGCATCGCCGCGCATGAAAATCCCCGGAAGCGCGCGAGCGCGTCCGGGGATAAAAACCAGCGTCGAGCCGCTCAGGCTCAGTGCGCGCTCGGCCGCGCCTCGCAGCACAGGCCCTGCGCGACCATCACGGCGCTCGGGGCAAATTCCGCCTTCAGGGAGCGGATGCTGCACTCGGGGCCTTCCACGACCAGAACCTCGACGTCTTCGCCGTCGGCCTGGGCGCTGAGAACCTCGCCGTTGTCGATCGAAATTACGACTCTCATTTGGGTCTCCAAAAACAATGGCCTACGCGCCTATAGCAATCGGCGCGCGGATAGGAACGCCGGCGACTCAATGGACCGCCGCCTCTGTCGCTCGTGCGAGCGTCCAATACCTGTGGCTGCGCGCGGATGAGCTGTATCGCAGCACCCAGTCGCTGCCTTCGTGCGTGATCGTGCCGATCGTCTCCCACGAGCAATCGGCCTTGCGTTGCACCAGGTAGGCGTACCTGCCGTCTCCGACAGGGGTTACTGCCGTTTCCATAGGGATCTCCTGACTATTGACCTACCGGTCTATAGGCACCGCCGCGCACAAAAATGCCCGGAGCGATTGCTCCGGGCGCTCAAAGAAGTCGATCGCATCACCTGTGGCCGCCCCTATTCGTAGTGGGGCCGGCGCTCGGGATAGTGCCGTGGCGCGATGTTCTCGTGAACCTCGGCGTAGTACCGCCCATCCGAGAGCACGCTACTGATCTCACGGCGCCCCTTGTTGATCGTCGCATCGAGCAAGCGGTTCATGCGCGTGGCATGCGCCACCGCGCGCGCCTCGTCCTTGAACGTGCGGATGATCCGCGCCATCTCACCAGTGTCGTACCACCAGCCCCCCTCCTCGGGGCCGCCGTAGGCACGGTCACAGAGGTAGACCGCCACGACGTACACCGTCCGATTTGTCGCCATAAACTTTCCTCGCGGCATTGCGCCGCCGTAATGACCTGCTCTTCTCTAGGAACTCCGGGCAGGGAATAAAAAAAAAGCCCCGAGGGATGACCCCGGGGCCTGGTAGGTTTCGCGCACCGAGCGCGGACGATCACATCGCGACGGCGTACCCGCCCTCGGGCAGCTCGAGCCGGGTATCCACATGCGTCAGTTCCCGCAGCACCGCCATGGCGAGCTCGACGCTGAAGCGGTCCTGCGCATCGCGCAACTTGCCCTCCATGTCGATCCAGTACGGCGCACCGCCCGCCGCAGATGCGATGCGTGGCAGCTCCCGGCGCAGATTGTCCGGGCCGAGGCCGCCGGCGTACCCGCACGTAAAGCCCACGAGAGGCCGTGGCCAGCTCGTGCGCTGGATCCCCCGTCCGCCGCTGGCATCGAACAGCACCTCAAGCGCCGATCCGAATGGCGGCAGTGCCTCGCGCAGGTCGGTTGAGTGCTCGTACTGCACGATGAGCTGACGCTCCGGATGCTCTCGCAGCATCGTTTCCACTGCATCGGCGTGTTCCCGCGTTAGCTTGCCGTTCAGCTGGATCCGTGCGAACGCATCGAGGTCGCCGAGCCCGGGGTCCACTCCCCCGCTGTCGAGGAACCGGAACCGCGCCCGCCCGCATACATGCAGCGCCACCCGGCCAGGGCCGACGCACTGCTCGATCGTCTCGACCGTCTTGCGAACCCAGCCGGTCGGCGGATACCGACCACTACCCTGGCGCGTCTCGCTGTAGAGGAAAGCCAGTTCGAGCCCCGGGGCACCCTCGAGCAGGCCGATCAAAGCATCGACCGAGCACGAGGGGTCCGCGCCGGTGAACGTGACGCGACTTGGCTTGATCAAGGTCATCTCGCATGTCCTTCCGCGACCTGTGGCCCCTGTATTGCCCTGATGGCCTATAGACACCGCCCGGAGGGGCCGGCGCGTATAAAAAGCAAATATAAACCCGATGTCTATCCCCATGAGACCGGGGATGTCCCCCGCAACATGAGGATCGAGCTATGACTAGACTCCCGAGAGCCGCCAGACGGAACCGCACTGGGGGTGCCCGATGACCGTCCGCATCACGAACCGGACGCTGCGGGAGGCCGCTGACCTGCAGGAGGCCGCGACCGGTCTCGTTTTCGGAGAAATTCCCGAGACCCCTCGTGCACGGCGGCGAGCGCTCGCACGCAGCACCCGGGCGCGTGAGGCGGCGGCGCGGGCCGTGTACGACATTGTGATCGAGGAGAGCGAGTAACCCACCACGGCGGCAGGCCCGCCCAAGGACGGGCGGGAGCGGCTACCGCATGTAGCGGCGCCAGAGCTTCTCGACCGCGAGCTCGGTGCAGGCGAGCACGCGCGTCTTGCCGATCTGCAGTGCCGGAGTGCGCATGCCAAGCTCGCGCGCGATGCGCGCCTTCGTAAAGCCCTCCTCGAGCAACTGATTGATGCGCCGCCAGGTCTTGGCCGCCGGAACAGTCGAATGATCGGCGCGCGCCGCCGGCGTCACCGCGAGCAACCGCTTCGCGCTCTGAGCCCGGATCTGTCGCCGCTCGCCTCGAAGGATCTTTGCCGCCACCGATCGCGCCACGCTCGCGGCGTCCGCGGCCGTCTTGTAGCCGACGCCGGCAGCGGAAAGCTTCCGCAAGTGCACCCGCACCGGCCCGGCGGGCACGAGACCGTTCCACTCTCCTCGCCGGCGCGCCGCAAGTCGCTGCTGTTCGTAGCGCGCGTTCGCGCAGCGGCAGGGCAGGCACCGGCAGCCGGCCATATAGCGCAACCGATCCCCGTGCGCGCGCCGTTCGGCGAGCTCCGCCACCGGACGCAGCCCACGCATCGGCTGCAGCTGGGGGCACTCAGGAATTGGCGAGTCCACTGCTCGGACCAACCTGGCTTCGATGACCCACCAGCGTTTCACTGGTGGCGACCTTGTAGTGCTTGCCTACAAACCCTTTCGCGCGCGAGCCGACGAAGCACTGCTTGACGAAAGTGAGCTTGCCACTCGCGAGCTGGCGCAGGTGGGCGCGTCGCACATGAAACGCGGGTGAGGCATGACTACCCGCAGCGGCCCGATCCCCGGCCGGCGCCGCAGCGTCCACCGGGATGCGCAGCTCGTGATAGACGAATCCGCCCACCCCGCGCCGCTCGAACTTCCACCGCCGCCCGCTCGAAGGCTCGGTACGACGCTCGAGCCTCGCACCGGCGCGCAGGCTATGGCACGCCTGGACGACGGCAATAAGGTCGGTGAGGTACTCCCCACCGAGCCGTTCCATCTTTGGTCCGGGCGGAATCTCCTCTCCGCTGAACGTGTCACGCAGCGTGCCGCGCGGACCCCAGATCCGGCCATGCCCGGGAACCACGGGGCCCAGCTCGATCTCGAGCGGCAGGTCGACGTCGATGAAAGTATCGAGCACGTCCCAGGACCCGACGGTTTCGTTGTAGACGATGCTGAAGATGAGCGCGTGATGACACTGCTCAGCGGAGGACGGTCCGGGCTCGTCCATCTGGCTGCCGTCCATGACCAGCGTGATGCGCTTCGGAGCGGCGATGTCGTGATCGCCCTTCGCGATAGACCAGGGATACTCGAAGCAACACACCGGGGCCGGCAGGCCGCGGAACGACTCACACTCCGCCTCGGAGAGATACGCGAATAGCACCCCAGGGAGAATCCCTTGCTGCTGAGCGAGCACCTGAGCACGGGCGGGGTCCCACTTGAGCGCATCTCGCACCGTCTTCGACGTCTTTTCTAAATCGGCGACGGCGTGGGCGGCGAACTGTGGCAAAAATGCCTTCGCCTCTTCGCAAGTAGCACGCGTCGCGCTCACGCGGCGGACCCTGTGTGAC